>Ga0272441_10000656_pt1 | contig 77238 bp, 59 predicted proteins | sample SSMProp6N_FD_193582 | JGI IMG/M metagenome (GOLD analysis project Ga0272441, IMG submission 193582) | Marine sediment archaeal communities from Little Sippewissett salt marsh, Falmouth, MA, United States - SSM-Prop-6N | ecosystem: Environmental > Aquatic > Marine > Wetlands > Sediment ...
GCTCCGCGACGAAGCGGGCCGCCGGGAGGAAGTCCGCTCGCTCCGCGACGAAGCGCGCCGGGCGGGCCGCCGGGAAGAAGTCCGCCCGTGGTGCAGCGAGGAAGCCGGGCGGCGCGAAGAAGAGCCCCGTACGTCCTTCGGGCCGAGGGCCGGAAGTCGACGCGGAGGGCAGCGCGCTCTCGCCGAGGGTGCTCCGCGCCTTCTCGGTCGTCGGCGGGAGGCCCGGACGCGCGCGGAGAAACGGTGAACAGCGGGTCAAGGCGAGCAAGTACTACCTCGGCGTCGAGAAGTCGCCGGAACTCGACGAGGAGTTCAGCTATCCCGACACCTACGGCGAGAGCATGATCGCCCTCATGGTCAAGGACCCGTACTGGCTCTTTGCGTACTGGCAGTTCGCACCGGACATCCGGGACCATCTTGAGGCGATCGTCGGGCCGTGCGGGCTCGATGCCTGCCGGCTCGTGCTCCGGGTCTACGACGTGACAGACGCCGAACCCGAGAACTCACACGGCTATCACGACGTCGACGTCGCACGCGGCGCCAGGGACTGGTACATCAACGTCATGCGGGTCGAGCGGGAGTACTGCGTCGACATCGGGCTCCTGAGGCCGGACGGCTCCTTCATCGTCATCGCGAGATCGAATCGAGTCACCCTGCCTCCGGTGGGCCCCTCGGACGCCGTCGACGAGGAGTGGGTGACGCTCGAGGCTCTCGCAGGGCTCTACGAGCAGAGCACAGGCGGCGGTCCGAGCTCCGGCTCAGGGGGCTGGGGCCCAGGAGGCGGCGGGACGTAGGCCGCCGGTCGCCCGCGCGGCATCCCGTGCTCGAATCAACTCCACAAGCCGGTATCGATACGGGAACGTTATGGAAAAGGGCTATCTCAGCCTCGTCCTTCACGCGCATCTGCCATACGTCAGGCACCCCGAGTACCGGAGCTTCCTCGAGGAAGACTGGCTCTTCGAGGCGATCACGGAGACCTACATACCCCTCATCCGGGTGTTCCAGCGCCTGACCGACGACGGGGTCGCCTTCAGGCTGGCGGTCTCGCTGAGCCCTCCGCTCGTATCGATGCTCCAGGATCCCCTGCTCCAGGAGCGGTACCTCCAGCACATCGACAGGCTGATCGCTCTCACGGAGAAGGAGCGCGATCGGTGCTCCGAGGAGCCGCGCCTGCTCCGGCTCGCCGAGATGTACCACGAACTCTTCACCGGCTGCAGGCGCGTCTTCGCCGAGGAGTACGGCCTCGATCTCGTCCAGGCCTTCCGGAGCTTCCGCGACCTCGGGAAGATCGATCTCATCACCTGCGCGGCGACCCACGGCTATCTTCCGCTGATGGAGCAGTACCCGGCTTCCGTGCGCGCGCAGATCAGGCTGGGCGTCGAGCATCACCGCATGGCGCTCGGGCGGGACCCGCAGGGCATCTGGATGCCCGAGTGCGGGTACTTCCCCGGCCTCGACCGCTATCTCGCGGAGCAGGGGATCCGATACACGTTCGCGGACAGCCACGGAGTCCTCCATGCGGCGCCGAGACCGCGGTACGGCACCTACGTGCCGATCGTGACGCAGGCCGGCGTGGCCGTCTTCGGCCGTGACATCGAGTCGTCGAAGCAGGTCTGGAGCGCCCGCGAGGGATATCCGGGAGACACGCTCTACCGGGACTTCTACCGCGACTACACCTACGAGCTGGACTACGACTACGTCAGGCCGCACCTCGGGGCGGACGGGTTCCGGAAGATGCTGGGCCTGAAGTACTACCGGATCACCGGCGAGACCGACGAGAAGGAGCTCTACGACCCCGCCGCCGCACTCGCGCGCGCCGAGGAGCACGCGGGCAACTTCATGTTCAACCGGGAGCGCCAGGTCGAGTACCTCTACGACGTCCTCGAGCGGAAGCCGGTCATCGTCGCCCCGTACGACGCGGAGCTCTTCGGGCACTGGTGGTTCGAGGGGCCCGCGTGGCTCGAGTCCCTCCTTCGCAAGCTCGATGAGGCTGGCGGCCCGGTCCGGACGGCCACGCCGGCCGATTACATCGCCCTCGACGGCCCGTTCCAGACGTCGTCGCCGTTCCACTCGAGCTGGGGCTTCCAGGGCTACAGCGAGGTCTGGCTGAACGGCACGAACGACTACGTCTATCCCCATCTGCACCGCGCCGCGCGCCGCATGACCGAGCTGGCCAAGACCTTCCCGCACGCCGAGGGCCTTCGTCGCAGGGCGCTGAACCAGGCGGCGCGCGAGCTCCTGCTCGCGCAGGCGAGCGATTGGGCCTTCATCATGAAGACCGGCACGATGGCCGAGTACGCCCACAAGCGCACGCGCGATCACATCTCGAGGTTCACGAGGCTCTACACGGACATCAAGGGGCAGAGCGTCGACGAGAAGCTGCTCTCGGAGATCGAGTGGCGCGACCGCATCTTCCCCGAGATCGACTACCGGATCTACGCCGAGGACGCGCCGCCCGCCTGAGCCGCGCGCTATCGAGTGAGGAGATCTGTGGCAGCGAGACGCCGCCGGGAGAAGCTCTGCGTCGCCGTTCTCTGGCACCAGCACCAGCCCGTCTACCGCATGCGGCGCGGGGATCCGGCGAGCGGATCGTATCTCATGCCGTGGGTGCGGCTCCACGCGGTCCGCGACTACTATTCGATGGCCGCGCTCGTCGAGGAGTTCCCCGACGTCCATCTCACCGTCAATCTTGTCCCCGCGCTTCTGTGGCAGCTCGAGGACTACCTCGAGAACGGCGCAACCGATCTCTGGATGGAGTGGAGCCTCACGCCGACGGCGAAGCTCTCACCGTTGGAGCGCGATCTCGTCGTGTCACGCTTCTTCGACGCCAACTGGAAGAACGAGGTACGGATCTACCCCCGCTACGCCGAACTCCTCGACATGCGTCGAAAGGGCGTCCCCTTCGCCGATCGGGACATCACCGATCTCAAGATGTGGTTCAACCTTGCGTGGTTCCCCCCGGAGTGCCGACACGGACCGCTCGCACTTCCGGACGGCTCCGAGGTCTCCGTGGCCCGCCACATGTCGAAGGGCCGCGCGTTCGACGAGGACGAAATCGCCGAGGTGATCGAAGAGCAGTACAAGCTCATGCGGAACGTGCTGCCGATCCACCGGAAGCTCGTGGACTCGGGCCAGATCGAGGTCTCGGTCACGCCGTTCTACCACCCGATCCTCCCGCTCATCGTCGACACCGATCTCGCGACGATCGACGCCGACGGCGCGAAGCTGCCCCCGCGATTCAACCACCCGGAGGACGCGAGGGCCCAGATCGCGAAATCGGTCGAGTTCTACACGGAGCGCTTCGGACACCCGCCGGCGGGCATGTGGCCCTCAGAGGGATCCGTCGGCGAGCACATGGTCGACCTCGTCGCCGACGCGGGTCTCCGATGGATGGCGACCGACCGCGGGGTCCTTGAGATGTCCGGGCAGTGGGGCTACGAGACCGAGGACCCGGAGGTTCTCCTGAGGCCGTATCTCGCCGGGAGCGCCGGTCGCCAGGTGAGCGTCTTCTTCCGGCACACGAGGCTCTCGGACGACATCGGGTTCAGCCTGCAGGACTACGCGGACTACGACCGCGCCGCGGCCGACTACATCTCCTGGTTCAAGGCGGGATTCGCCAGGCGCGTGGAGTCCCCCGCCGAGAGAGTCCTCACGATCGCGGTCGACGGCGAGAACGCATGGGGCTCCTACCGGAACGACGGGCGCGGCTTCCTGCGCGGGTTCTACCGCAGGCTCGCCGATGATCCGGAGCTCGTGAGCGTCACCTTCTCCGAGTTCATCGACGGCAACCCGGACCGCGACGTCCGGCCGCACCCGAAGAGCGAGCAGTACGTGGTCCGCCCGCTCTTCACCGCGAGCTGGATCGACGAGATGGGCTCGAAGCACGGGAACGATCTCAATATCTGGATCGGATCGCCGGAGGAGAACCGGGCGTGGGAACTGCTCGGGATGGTCCGTGATCATCTCGACGATGTCGGCGCGACGCCCGAGACGCATCCCGAGGCCTTCGAGTCGATCTACATCGCCGAGGGCAGCGACTGGTTCTGGTGGTTCGGCGACGATTTCGTGCTCCCGACCGGTGTGGACTCGATGTTCGACGAGCTCTTCCGCGAGCACCTCAAGGACGTCTATCGGCGCCTCGGCGAAGAGCCGCCCCCCGTGCTGGAGGAGCCTGTCGCCCGGGGATTTGTCGTCTGGACGAGCGAGGATCCCTGCTCGTCGATCGGGCCTTCGGACCGGCTCCGCGTCGTGGTACCTTCGCCGGGTGTCGTCCGGTGGAGCCTCGACGGCTGGCGGACCGTCGATGAGACGAGGTTTGAGCCGGCCGGGGACGTGATGGGCCAGTTCACCGGATACGTTGCGGCCCTCGGACCCTTCGGTGACCGGGCGAGACGCGTCGACTTCGCCGTCGCGATCGACGGGAAGGAGTCGCGCCACACCGTCAGGGTCATGGAGCGCGCGCGGCGACCCCGCTGACGCCGGGGAGGCGCCGAGAGAGACGCCACGGCGCGCCGGCCCCGGAACGCTCATCGGGGGCTTTCGGCTTGACGATCCTCCAGAGTATCGTACGGATACTGTCGATCGCGTGCAGGGTTCTTCTCCGAGTCCTGCTCGTGCTCGCGATCGTTCTCGCCATCGCCGTTCTCGCTCTCGAGACGCCGCCGGGGCGCCGGGCGGCGGCCGGCTGGCTCGAGGAGCGAGTCGCCCGGACCACCGGCCTCTCCCTCTCCCTTGGATCCCTTCACGGAAATCTCCTCACGCACGCGCGCGTCGAATCCCTGAGGCTCGAAGCGCCGGACGGTACGGTGCTCCTCGCGGCCGCGACCGTCGAGGGGCGCTACAACCTCCCTGCGCTCGCGCGGCGGCGCGTGCTCGTGCCGGAGCTGCGGATCGAGTCGCTCCGCCTCATCGTCGAGATCGGCGAGGACGGGCTTCCCGTCGGGTGGCCCGGCGGCGGCCGACCGGACGATCCCGGAGCCAAGCCCTGGATCATCGACGTGGGGCTCGCGCTCGAGGACGGACGGTTCGTGTACGCGGACGCGCGGAACGGGCTTCGCGTCGGGCTCTCCGATCTGTCGATCGAAGCGGAAGGAGGCCCCGAGGCCTTCGTCGCGGCGTTCGTGGGTTCGCTCGACGTCGCGGCCGAGCCGCTCCGCCGTTCCGTGGGCGGACGCATCGGGGGCAGGGCCGGGCGGTCTCCCGAGGGGGCCGGAGTGGAATCCTTCGTTTTCGAAGGCGGTCTGGGACGACTGGAGGCCGACGGAGCCGTGACGCTCCCGGACACGGCCCGCGGCGTGCGACCCGAGATCATGTTCGGGTTCGCGTTCGACGGTTCCGCCGGGGCGCTGGCGGCCACGTTCGGGGAGACGGCATCCGGACGCTTGCGGCTCGCGGGTTCACTCAGAGGCGCGCTCGAGGCGCCGGACCTGCGGCTCTCCGGCGGATCGGAGAGGCTCTCGTGGGGCGGCGTCGAAGTCGAGCGCTTGGCTCTCTCGGTAGTCGGAACCCCGAGTGACGTCGCGCTCGAGACCCTTCACGCCGAGGTCCTCGGCGGCTCCGTCGAGGCTCGGGGACGGCTCACGCTGCCCGAAGGGAGCACGCCCGGCGACGGGACGCCATTCGAGTTCGACGCCTCGCTTGACGGAGTCGACCTCGAAGCGGTATCGGCTCTCCTGCCGCGTGAGGGTGCGCCGCTCGGCGGGAGGCTCTCCGGCTCCGTCGTCGCCGAGGGCGACGCGCTCCGGCTCGAGGCCCTTCGCGGGGCGCTCAGGGCGACGGTCGACGACCTCACCGTCGGGGAGACGGCCCTCGGGCCGGTCGCCGCGCGCGCGGGCGCATCCGGCGGGCGGCTCTCCGTCGAGGGTGAGTGCTGCGGCGCCACCGTGACGTTCGGGGCGCGCTTCGACGGTGGAGAGGTCAGACGGGCGGGGGGCGCCGTCGTCGCGCCCGATCTTGCCCTTCCGGCGAAGGCCTTCGGGCTCCCCGAGCTGGCCGGCGAGGGCGTCGCGTCGTTCGCGATCGCCGATCTCGCGGACTCGGCGGTGCTCTCCCTGGAGGCGAGCTTCCCGAGCCTCGCGATCGGCGGCGTCGATGTCGGCCCTGTCTTCGTCGAGGCGCGCGGCCGTCGGCCGCGCTACGAGGGCGGGTTCGCGGCCTTCGGAGGGTCGCTCGGTGGGACGGGCGTCTACGACGCCGGTGGTTCGTACGAGGCGCGGGTCCTGGCGCGCTCGTTCGACCTCGCGACCGTCGCGCGCGACTCGGCGCTCGTTCGTCTCGGAATCGGGGGCGTTCTCGACGCGCGCGTCGACGTCGCCGGCGCGGTCGGGGAGTTGCCGCGCGTCGATGGAGCCGTTGAGCGGCTCGACCTCTCCGTCTCCGGAGACACGCTGAGGCTCGAGGCGCCGGTCTCGTTCGCCGCCGCCGAGGACTCGTTCTCCGTCTCCCCGGTCGTCCTTCGCGGCCCGCCGGGCGCCGTCTCCGTCTCGGGGAGCTACGGTTCGAGAACCGGCTACGAGATCGATGCGACGATCGACTCGGTCGACCTCGGCCGCGCGCTCGCGCTCGCCGGGCTCGACGTAAGGCTCGCCGGGGGCGTGCTCGAGGCGGACGCGCGTCTGCGCGGAACGCGCAACGAACCGCTGCTCTCCGCATCCGGCACGGTCGACAGTCTCGAGGCGGCCGGGCTCGTGGCGGGAGCGCTGAGCCTGAAGGTCAGGGCCTACGACTCGATCTGCGAGGCCGTGGCACGGATCCAGGGCGCAGGCGGCGGTCTTCTCGCGGCACGCGCGCTGCTCCCTGTCGTCCCCGACAGCGCGGGGCTCTTCAAGATCGATCCCGACGGCCCGCTCATCCTCAGGGCGGCCGTGGCCGGGTTCTCGCCACGCATTCGGCGCACGTTCCTTCCCGACGTCCGCAACCCCAAGGAGATTGCGGTGAGCGGTGGTCTCGACGTTACAGGCCCCATCGGCGACCCGGCGAACTGGCGCGGCTCGGGTCATCTCGGCGAGGCATACGCCGGGTTCGGCGCGCTCTCGTTCTCTCTCGCGGAGACGCTCGCGGTCGATCTGGAGGGCGGGCGCGCCGTATTCGACGGCGCCATGGTCGAGGTCGTGTCGTCTCGCGCTCTCCGTCCTCGCGTGAGCGGAACGATCTCGGCCTCGGGTGCGGTCGCGCGCGACTCGCTCTCGATCGAGGTCGCCGCCGACTCGGTCGACATCGGGCAGATCCAGAGAACCTTCGCGCCGGGGGGGGAGGTCCTGCTCGACGGGCTCGCGGGTCTGCGCGCGGAGATCCGCCGCGGCCGCGGCGGGATCGCAGGCAGTGCGACCTGGCGAGTCGATCGTCCGATCGTCAGGGGCTTCGGCTTCCAGGCGCTCGAGGGTGGTGTCCGAATGGCAGGGAACGCGCTCGAGATCGAGCGCACGACGCTCGCGACGACGGACGACTCGCTTGTCGTCGAGGGGCGCGTGACGATGCCGCCCGAGATGGCGTCCGGGCTCGACGCCGTCATCGAGGCCGACGACTTCGACCTCTCCGGGATCGCGCCGCTTCCGCCCGGGATTCGGAGGATCGCGGGCCTGGTCTCACTCGATCTCCGGCTTCGGGGTTCGACCGACGCGCCGTCGGTGGCGGGAGCGGTCGCGCTCGAGGACGGGGCTGTCTGGATCGAGGAACTCGACGAGCCCATCCGCGGGATCCGCGTCTACGCCGCGGCGGCCGATACGATGATCGCGCTCTCGAAGGCCGTGGCGTCGGCCGGGGGCGGCTCCGTCAGCGTCGCGGGGTTCCTTCGACCGGGGAACGAGGGCGCCTTCTGGCTTCGCGCCAGGCTTCGTTCGGCGGGCCTCTCGATCGAGGACCTTTTCGACTCGGCGGTTTCGGCGGACGTGACCTGGGCCGGCTCGCCTGCGCGCTCGCAGGTCGCCGGCGACGTGACGGTCGAGCGTCTGAACGTCGTCCACTCCTTCGGGCTCGGAGACGTGCTGACACGGCGTCCCGTCCGCGTGCGTGTTCGGAGAGCGGACGATCCCGCTGAGCGTGTCGGGTTCGATCTCGACGTAGCCTTCCCCGAGGGCGTCGCGATCCGGAGCAACCTCGCGCGAATGGACCTCAAGGGCGGCCTCCACGTCGGAGGAACGGCGTCGTATCCGACGGCCTCCGGCGGCCTGCGGGCCGAGCAGGGATCCTTCAGCTACCTCGGCAACGAGTTCGAGCTCGAGACGTTCTCGGTCGCCTATACGGACCCGAGGCGGCGGGACCCGGAGGTGGACCTCCTGGGCACCGCGCGCGTCGAGAGCCGGTCGGGAGAGCTGTACACCGTCAGCGCGAAGCTCTCCGGATTCCTCTACGAGGCCGTGCCCCAGCTCTCGAGCGAGCCGCCGCTCTCCGAACCCGACATCGTGGCGCTCCTGACGTTCGGGGAGACCGTCGGAGCCTTCGTGTCAGGGGACGCGCGGCCGGGATCCTCGGGCGACACCTTCTCGACGCTGGCGCGGAGAACGTTCCTGAACGGCGTCTACGGCGTGGCGGAGAAGGCGCTCGAGCGCCTGCTGCATCTCGACACGGTCGAGTTCGAGGAGAGGGCGGCCGGCGAAGACGGCGAGGATCCGGAGACCGGCGTGAGGTTGGGCAAGGAGTTCGGCGACCGGCTGCGGGTCGACTACCAGACGGCCACGGATCGCTTCAGCGAGGCAAGGATCGGCGTGTCGTTCCGCCTGACGAGACGGCTCTCGGTCGAGACGGTCGCCGATCCGGACGGGAACCATGCGGTCGGATTCAGATTTCGTTCCAGATTCAGGTAGGTTGCGGGCGTCCGCTGCGGTCATCGTCGTGGCGCTCCTGCTCGTGGCGACGCATGCCGTCGCACACGGGCCGCACCCCAGGCTCACGCGTCTCCGTCGGGAGAGGCAGGCCCGCCTCGATCCGTCGATCGACGAGATCGTCTTTGTCGGAAGCGAGGCATTCACTGAGAAGACACTCGGCCGGTACATGGAGACGGCAGAGAGCGGCCTCTTCACCACGCGTCGCTACTCGAGCCGCACGCTCCGGAAGGACCTTCTGAACCTCGAGCGCTTCTACACGACGCAGGGCTTCCTCGACGCCAGCGTCAGGCTCGGGGAAATTCGGGTTGCCCCGGACTCCTCGAGCGTCGATCTCGTCATCGACGTTCGTCAGGGGCCCCGCTGGCGTGTCGCCGGGATCGCCTTCGAGGGAAACGCAGCGATCGACACCGACGAGCTTTCGCAGATCGTGGAGGTCCGCGAAGGCAGCCCGGTCTACACGAACGTCATCGAGGCCGACCGGCGAAGGGTACTCGCGGCGTACGCCGCGCGGTCGTATCTCGACGCGAAGGTGAGGCAGGACGTGACGCTCGACGCCACCGGAGCGACGGCCTCGATCCTGTACTCCATCGCCGAGGGAGGCCCCGCGAGGGTCGGGGCGATCGAGATCCAGGGCAACGAGAAGACGCGCGACTACGTGATCCGGCGGGGGATCGAGTTCGAGGAGGGCGAGCTCTTCGACTTCGAGAAGGTGGGAGCGACGCAGGCGTCGCTCTACCGCACAGGGCTCTTTCACTCGGTCTGGATCGAGCCGGACCCTGCAGACACCGCACTCCCCGTCAAGCGCGTGCTAGTCCAGGTGAACGAGCGCCCGAGCGGATCGTTCGAGATGGGCGTCGGCTATGCCGCGATCGACGGGTTCGAGATCGGCGGCAGCCTCTCCAACAGGAACGTGCAGGGACAGGCGATCCGCCTCGGACTCGAGGCCCGCTTCAGCGAGTTCAACCGTGCCGCGCGCCTCTCCGTCGGCGATCCGTGGTTCCTCGGGCTCCCGGTAAGGGTCGAGGCGTCGGCCGGATACGAGCTGGACGACGAGGAGTCGTACGTCGGCGAGACCACCGGCGGGAGCTTCGTACTTACGAAGTCCTTCGGCCCGAGACTCGCGCTGAGCGGCGGTTACGAATACGAACGCACGATCCTGCTCGAGGCGGCGGAGGGCGACGACGACGGCAAGACCTACACGAGCGACCTGCTCTTCGCGGGTACCCTGGATACGAGAGACGACATCCTGAACGCGCGGAGAGGAGCGCTCGCGCGTGTTCTGGTCGACTTCGCAAGTTCGCGTCTCGGCGGGACGAACGACTTCGTGCGCACCGAACTGGCGCTCCGCGCCTTCCGGAGGCTCCACCGCCGCACGGTCGGCGCGCTGGCAGTGAGGGTCGGCTGGATCAAGCCGCATGGCGGGAGCGGCGTACCGGTGAACGAGCGGTACTTCGCCGGCGGCGAGGGCTCGGTCCGGGGGTTCGACCGTAACTCGCTCTCGCCCGTCGGTCCCGACGGCGAACCGAGCGGCGGGAGAGCGCTCGTCGAGCTGCGCGCTGAGGCCCGCTTCAGCGTGGCCGGCCCGTTCGGCCTCGTGCTCTTCCTTGATGCCGGGCAGGCCTTCCGGGATATCCGTTCGTCTCGGATCGACGCTCTCGAAGCCGGGGCGGGCGCAGGCCTCCGCTACGAGACACGGCTCGGCGTGGTTCGGGTCGATGCGGCGACGCCGCTCACGGCCGACGGACCGACGCGGTTCTACGTGAGCGTCGGACAGGCGTTCTGAGGCCCCTCGGCCCCGGATTTCCCTCTCGCGGGGCCTTTTGGGGGTTGCCCGGCCCCGCTTCCCGGAGTATCATATACGCTTGGTCGAGAAGCGGTATGACGGTCGCCGGCCGCCATGAGGGACGGCCCGCGTCCGGGATCGGCACTACCTGAAAAGGGAAAGGAGAGGCGTTCATGGGGGCGAAGGAACTCCTGTACGGAGAGGATGCGCGACACGCTGTGCTTCGGGGCGTCGAGCAGCTCAGCAGGGCCGTCAAGGTCACGCTCGGCCCCAAGGGAAGGAACGTGGTACTCGACCGGAAGTGGGGCGGGCCGAGAATCACGAAGGACGGCGTGACGGTCGCCAAAGAGGTCGAGCTCGAGGATCGCTTCGAGAACATGGGCGCGCAGATGGTGAGGGAGGTCGCATCGAAGACGAGCGACGTCGCGGGTGACGGAACGACGACCGCGACGGTGCTGGCCGAGTCGATCTTCCGCGAGGGGCTGAAGAGCGTGACGGCGGGCGCGAACCCGATGTACGTGAAGCGCGGTATCGAGCGGGCGACCGAGGCGGTCGTCGGCGAGCTGGGCAAGATGTCGAGGAAGGTCAGGGACAGGAACGAGATCTTCAGCGTTGCCAGGATCTCCGCGAACAACGACGCGACGATCGGCGAGCTGATCGCGGACGCGATGGACAAGGTCGGCCGGGACGGCACGATCACCATCGAGGAGGCGAAGAGCATCGAGACAACGCTCGACGTCGTCGAGGGTATGCAGTTCGATCGCGGCTACATTTCGCCGTACTTCGTGACCGACGCGCAGGCGATGGAGGCCGTCCTCGAGGACGCCTTCATCCTCATCTTCGAGGAGAAGCTCTCCAACATGAAGGACCTCGTTCCGCTTCTCGAGAAGGTCGCGCAGTCCGGCAAGCCTCTCGTCGTGATCGCCGAGAACGTTGAGGGCGAGGCGTTGGCGACGCTCGTCGTCAACAAGCTCAGGGGCGTCCTCCAGGCCGTCGCCGTGAAGGCGCCGGGCTACGGGGACCGCAGGAAGGCCATGCTCGAGGACATCGCGGCTCTGACGGGCGGCACGTTCGTGGCGAAGGACCTGGGTCTCAAGCTCGAGGGCATTCAGCTCACGGATCTGGGGCGGGCCAAGAAGGTCATCATCACGAAGGAAGACACGACGATCGTCGAGGGCGCGGGCAAGAAATCCGACATCCAGGGACGCATCGAGCAGATCCGGCGACAGATCGAGGAGACGACGTCCGACTACGACCGCGAGAAGCTCGAGGAGCGTCTCGCGAAGCTGGCCGGCGGCGTCGCCGTTCTGAAGGTCGGCGCGGCCACCGAGCTGGCGATGAAGGAGAAGAAGGCCCGCGTCGACGACGCTCTGCACGCGACGCGCGCGGCGGCCGAGGAGGGCATCGTGGCGGGCGGCGGTGTCGCGCTCGTCCGGTGTTCCGGGGCGCTCGACAAGGTCGAAATCGAGGGCGATGACGAGAGGATGGGCGTCGAGATCATCCGGCGCGCGCTCGAGGCGCCGATGCGCCAGATCGCGGAGAACGCCGGGTTCGAGGGTTCGCTCGTCGTTCAGCGCGTCAAGGACGGGAAGAAGAAGGCCTTCGGGTTCAACGCCGAGAGCGGCGAGTACGTCGACATGCTCGAAGACGGCGTGATCGACCCGACGAAGGTCGTCCGGATCGCGCTGCAGAACGCGGCGAGCATCTCGTCGCTGCTCCTGACGACTGAGTCGCTCGTGAGCGAGAAGCCCGAAGAGGAACCTCCGATGCCTGCGGCGCCCGGCGGCATGGGCGGCATGGGCGGCATGGGCGGCATGATGTAGGACCGCGGCGCGGGGCGTTCGCGTCCCGCGGCGATCGACAGACGAAGAGAGCGAAAGGCTGCGAAGGAGAGGAGTAGGCCGGAGGCGCCCGAGAGAGAGGGACTCCCAGGCTGGAAGGGTCCCGGGAGAGCGCCGGCCGAAGGTCGCTCCGGAGCCGCCGGGTCGAACGGCGGACCGCACCGCCGGGCGCGCATGCGCGCGGGCGGCGGCGCGACCGCCCGGTAGATCCGGACGGGAGGGCCCGTCACAGCCCCAATCGAGCGCCCGGATCCCCGACGCCGCGCTGCGCGGCCGGGGCACCGGGAATCGGGATGGTACCGCGGGATCGGCCGGAGGCCCTCTCGTTCCTGATTCGGAACGGGAGGGCTTCGCCTTGTCTGGTTTGCGGAGAGGACGCACATGAAACTACCGAAGCGATACAACCCGAAGGAAGCCGAGCCCCGGTGGCAGCAGGCGTGGGACGAGATGGGGCTCTACCGGTTCGACCGATACGCCGATCGCCCGATCTACAGCATCGATACGCCGCCGCCGACCGTCTCCGGGAGGATCCACATCGGTCACGTCTTCAGCTACGTGCAGGCCGAGGTGATCGCCCGCTTCTGGCGGATGAAGGGCCACAACGTCTACTACCCGTTCGGCTTCGACGACAACGGGCTTCCGAGCGAGCGCCTCGTGGAGAAGGAGAAGGGTGTCACGGCGAAGCAGGTCGGCCGGGAGAGATTTGTCGAGATGTGCCTCGAGCTGACGAAGGAGTACGAGGTCGACTTCAAGCGCTTCTGGAGGAGCCTCGGCATCTCCGTCGACTGGAGCGAGGACTACTCGACGATCGATCCAAGATCACAGCGCATCTCGCAGCGCTCCTTCCTCGATCTCTACCGGAAGGGCCGCGTCTACCGCCGCGAGGCGCCGACGCTCTGGTGTCCCGAGTGCCACACCGCGATCGCGCAGGCCGAGGTCGAGGACGCCGAGCGGGACTCCGTCTTCTACGACGTCGCGTTCGGCCTGGGCGAGAGGGACCTCGTCGTCTCGACGACCCGCCCCGAGCTCCTTCCGGCGTGTGTGGCGATGTTCGCGCACCCGGACGACGAACGCTACGCCGGCGTCGTGGGCCGGGCGGCCACCGTCCCGATCTTCGGGCACGAGGTCCGCATCCTCGCCGACGAGAAGGCCGATCCCGAGAAGGGGACCGGACTCGTCATGTGCTGCACCTTCGGCGACACGACCGACATCGCGTGGTGGCAGGAGCACGCCCTCGACACGAGGATCGCCTTCGACGAGACGGGCCGCATGAACGAGCTGGCGCCTGGCTACGAGGGGCTCGGCATCCGCGAGGCGCGCGAGCGAATCGTGCGCGATCTCGACGAGTCGGGCGCCCTCAAGGGGCAGCGGGCGATCACCCACGCGGTCAACGTGCACGAGCGGTGCGGGACCGGGATTGAGTTCTCCGTCGCCGCGCAGTGGTTCATCCGCACGCTCGACATCCGGGACGAGATCATCGAGGCCGGCTCGAAGGTCACGTGGTGCCCCGAGTTCATGGAGGTCCGCTTCCGGAACTGGGTCGAGAACCTCAAGTGGGACTGGTGCATCTCCCGCCAGCGGTACTACGGCGTGCCGTTCCCGGTCTGGATCTGCGGCGGCTGCGGCGCCGTCGTTCTCGCTCGGGACGATGCGCTCCCCGTCGACCCGGCGGTCGACCGTCCGCCGGTCGACGTCTGTCCCGAGTGCGGCTCCGCCGAGATCGAGCCGGAGCTGGACATCATGGACACCTGGATGACCTCTTCGTGCACGCCCTTCATCAACCTCAAGTGGGGAGAGCCCGACTCGCGGATCGAGCGTTTCGGCAAGGAGGCCGGAGGGACCGGGTACCTCATGGATCTCCGTCCCCAGGCCCACGACATCATCCGGACGTGGGCCTACTACACGATCGTCAAGAGCGTGCTGAACGAGGGCAGCGTCCCGTGGCGGACCGCGATGATCTCCGGGCACGTGCTCCATCCCGACCGCGCGAAGCTCTCGAAGTCCCGCAAGGGCTCGGATCGGGCCCCGAGCGAGATCATCGAGGAGCGGTCGGCCGACTGCACCCGGTACTGGGCGTGCTCGGCGCGCCTCGGGACCGACACGATGCTCAACGAGGAGCCGCTCGACGCGGGCCACCGGCTCGTCGTGAAGCTCTGGAACGCCTCGAAGTTCGCGATCATGCGCCTCGAGGACTACGACCCCGGGGCGCCGCGAGAGCTCAAGCTCGTCGACCGGTGGCTCCTGGCGAGACTCGCCGCTGCCGTCGACCGGGCGGGCGAGGGCTACGAGAAGTGCGAGTACTACGCGGCGCTCGAGGCGGCGGAGGCCTTCTTCTGGCGCTGCCTCTGCGACAACTACATCGAGATCGCGAAGAAGCGGCTCTACGGCGACGAGGGCTACGACGCCGCCTCGCGTCGCGGGGCGCAGTACGCGCTCTATCAGGCGCTCCTCGCCGTCCTCAAAATGCTCGCGCCGATCCTCCCGCACGTGACGGAGGAGATCCACGCGCTCTACTTCGCGGGGCGCGAGGACGTCGAGTCGCTGCACGTGTCGCCGTGGCCCGAACCCGGGCCCGACTGGCGGGACGACGGCGCGCTCGAGGCGGGCGAGACCGCTCTCGCGGTCATCGAGGCGATGAGGAAGATCAAGTCGACCGCGAAGGTCTCCGTGGCGGCGCCGTTGGGTACGCTCCGTGTGGCCTGCGCCGACAGGATCTGGACGGCGATCAAGCCGATGGAGCGCGAACTCCGGGACGTGTCGAACGCCGGAGCGATCGAGCACGTCGGCCCCGGGGGGTCCGGCTTCGTCGAGACCGAGGTCGACGGACTCTCGATCGCAGCCGACATTGTGGAGGAAGAGGCGGAGTAGACCGGCCTGGCGGAGTCGGGAAGAAGGCGCGCCCGGGCGCGCGGAGGTCCCCGTGGCGGGACGTGGCCGAAGATCCGAGCTTTCCGAGGCGCCGCGGGTGGTCGTCATCGAGACGGGCTGCGTCGACGACCTGCCCGTCGTGGCGCCGGCGCTTCGGGCGCTCAAGAGCGCGCGGCCCGAGTCACGCGTGACGGTCATCACAAGGCCCGGTTCGGCGCCGGCCCTCGCGGGGAGTCCGAGCGTCGATCGAATGCTCCCCCTTCCGGATCGCGAGCGGGCCGGCGCTCTCGGGCTCTTCCGGCTCGCGACGTGGATCCGCGCCCAGCGTTTCGACGCCGCGCTCGTCTTCGACACGTCGTTCCGGAGCGCTCTCCTCGCGTGGCTCGGCGGCGTCCCGATCCGCGCCGGTCTCGCGTGCGGGAGACAAGGAGTCCTGCTGACACATCGCGCGCGGCGCGATCCTTCAGCGTGCGGGGTCGACGAGCGTCTCCGCGTGCTCGCGCTCCTCGGGATACCTTCCGACGGTCGCGGAGATACGCGGAGCCCGTGAGGGCATGATGGACGAGGCAAACGGAAGACCGTCGTTCATCGCCGACGCCATGCTGGGCCGGCTGGCGAAGTCGCTGCGCATGCTCGGGTACGACACGCTCTTTGTCCCGCACATCGAGGACGCGGATCTGAAGCACCGGGCGCTCCGCGACCGGCGCGTACTCCTCACGCGCGACCACGAGGTGGCGGAGAGCGCGCTTCCCATCGAGCGCGTGCTCGTCGAGAGCGACCGTCTCGAGGACCAGCTCAGACAGGTGGTCGCGGCGTTCGATCTCGACGTCGCGTCGGGGCTCTTCACACGCTGCATTGTCTGCAATGCTCCGGTCGAGCCCATGGCGCGAGAGCGCGTTCGGGGCCTCGTGCCGTCGTACGTCTTCGAGACGCAGGCGCGCTTCGTGCGCTGCCCCGAGTGCAAGAGGATCTACTGGCCGGCCACGCACGTCGAGCGGGCCAGGAGCTGGCTCGGGCGGGTCTTCCCCGACGCGATGGCTCCGGCGGAGGGGAACGCTGCGTCACTCAAGGACGCGGCCGTCGGCGGGCCCGGCGACTCCGGCCGAGCGGTGCGCAAGAACCTCTTCGTCACGGGCCGGCCGGGCGTCGGCAAGACGACGCTCATCCACCGGGTGCTCGAAGACGTCGCGGTCACGGTCGGAGGATTCACGACCTCCGAGATAAGAGAGGCCGGACGCAGGGTCGGCTTCACGATCACGGATCTCGCGGGGCCCGAGGGCGTCCTCGCGCACGTGGACAGGAAGGCAGGCTACCGCGTCGGGAGATACGGCGTCAGCCAGGAGGCGCTCGAGCGCGTCGGCGTGCCGGCGCTCCGGGCGGCGGTCGACGATGCCGAGCTCGTGGTGATGGACGAGATCGGGCGGATGGAGCTCTGTTCGGAGGCCTTCCGGGAGGCGGTCGCTGCCGCGCTCGATTCGCCGCGGGCCGTTCTCGGGACGATCCAGGATCGGTCGAACGCGTTCCTCGACGCGGTCCGGCGCCGGGGCGATGTCGAGGTCGTGCGCGTCACCGAGGGGAACCGCGAGGCGGCGAGAACTCGCGTCCTCGAGAAGATCGAGCGGATTCTCGCTTCGCGCGCTTCGGGCTGAGACGGGCGGACGAGCGCACGTCGAAGACTAAGCGCTCTCGGGACCTCTGCCCGCGTCGCCCTTCGAGCTGGATAGGCGGGCCGGCGGCCACGTTCCGGCCCGGAGGCCGCCGGCGAGGACCATGAGCGTGGCGGCCGCCGCGAGCGGAACGATGAGCAGCAGAACCGTTCGGAGCACGCCGTGCGGCGGGTAGACGTCGGCTCTCAGGATCACCCAGGCCAGCGCGACGAGCGCCTCGGCGAGAAGCAGGATGCCGGACGTCGTGATCCACCTGAGTCCGCTTCCGGCCGAAGCGACGACGACGATCGTGAAGACGATCTTCACGATCGCTGACGGGACGGTGGCGCTCTGTGTCGTGAGCGTGATCGCCAGCCAGACGATCGCGAACGTGGCGGCGACGATCGCCGCGACGAGCGTCATCGGCCTCCAGGCCTCGGTCTCCGCTGCGGGACGGTCGGACATCGTCTTCCTCCGTCTCGTCGACTGAGTCGAGCCCGAATGTACCGTCCACGGCGCTCGCCGGGCAAGGCCTTTCGAGGCTGTAGCGGGCGGGCGGGATAGCGTAGAATCACAGGGGAGGCGTTTCGTGGAGCGACCGATCACGAAAGAGACGTCCGTCGAGGATCTGCTGGATCTCTGCCCGGCCGCCAATGGCCACCTCATCGAGAGGGGCCTGCCGTGCATCGTTTGCGGCGAGCCCTTCTGGGGAAGCGTCGGCGATCTGGCGCGTCGCTACGGGATCGACGATGTCGACGGGCTCGTCGACGAGCTGAACGCGCTCGTCGTCGAGGCTCCGGGCAGCAGGGACGGCGGAACGGGGGAGGAGAGATGAGAGTCCGAGAGTCGATGGCGCTCGTGATGCTGCTCGTCGCCGCGGCGGGCCTCTCGGGATGCGCTCGTCGCGTTCCCGTCGCGGAGCTGGCCAGACGCGGCGCCGAAGTCGGCGTGCGTGCCGAGCTTCGATCCGGAGAGCGGATCGAGGGGCGGCTGGCCTCGCTCTCCGATGAGACGCTCGTCGTCGACGTCGTCTACCGGCCGGGGCCGGACGTGGAGATCGTGGGTTCCACTGACCGTCTCAGCGTGGTCTCGGCGGGCGAGACGGTCGCCGGCGAGATCGTCTCCGTTGAGGGACGGGGTCGCGACCGGCGCGTGACGCTGCGACGCACGATCGAGGCCGCGCAGGTCGCCCGCGCGACCTTCCACCGGAGCGCGCGTGAGGCCACGCTCGCTCCGGTCGTGAGCGTCCTCGCGGGACCGCTCATCGGCGCGGCGCTCGCCCTGCTTCTCTAGGATCGGAGGTGAGACGTTGAGGAATCTCTCGATGGGGCGCGCGACCGGCGCGTGTCCGCTTGCGGCGCTCTCCGTCCTCGTCGCTCTCCTCGGTGGCTGCGCGGCCGTTGGCGGCTGGGACTACGTCGACGAGCCGGGCGTGACGGTCGCGGCGCGTCTCGCCGACGGGTCCACGTTCTCGGGGCGCCTCGTGGCCCTCGAGGACGGAGCACTCGTCGTCGACCGGTCGATTCCGAAGACCGATCGCGTTGAGGTCGTCAGAAGGCGTGGCGAGGAGATTGTTCTCGACGGCGGCGTCGCCGTGGGAACCGCGCGCGAGTCCCGCACGTTCGACATCGTCGCGCGTCAGAAGATCCCCCACGGCGAGTTCAGGGACCTCCGGGTCGCGACGCGCACCTACTTCGGCTGGGGCAGCCTGATCGCGGCGGGTCTCGCGTTCCTCGTGGTGACGGCCGTCGAGGAGCTTTGACACACGGGCCTGGCAGGCGGCGGTCCGCGGAGGCTCGTTCGAGGACGACCCTACTCGAGCGGACCGATCGAGGCGCAGTAGACGGTCGTCTCGATCTCTCCGTCGACGCCGAGCACTCGGTTCATCTCGAAGTCGTCGAACGCGGCGATCGTGCAGCACCCGAGGTCGAGCGCGGTCGCCGCGAGATAGACGTTCTGACCGACGTGGCCGGCGTCGAGGAACACGTAGCGACGGCCGCGTTCGCCGTAACGGTTGGTCGTTCTGGGAAGGACCGCGGTCCAGACGAGCGTCACCGAGGCTTGGGCGCACATCGACTGGCCGAGGGCGGCCTCAGCGACCTCCTGGCCGACGGCGCCCTTCCGTACCACAAGGAGCGCGTGGTCCTCGGGAAGGTAGCGGTAGAGCCCCGGATCGACACCGCTCACGCGGTTTGCGACGACGTGGATGTCGATCGGGTAGCATGCGCCGGCCGAAGGCGCGGTACGGAGCTCGCGGGCGCCCGCGCGGCCGGAGGTACCGTGGGTCGACCACACGAGCTGGGAGAGTGTCTCGAGCGGCATCGGCTGCTCTCCGTAGTGGCGGATCGACCGGCGGCGTCGGATGGTCTCCCAGATCGGGGCGCCGCCCTCAGTGACGGGCAGCGGAAGCGAGATAGCATTGGTCACGATGAGTCCTCCCGTGGCTCTTTTGCCGAATGTCCCTCATCAAGCAGTATAGCCGCGGGAACGACGAAGGCAAGGAGTGCTCGTCATCGGGCGCCGCGGACGACCACTCGCCGCCCCGGCGCGGTTGCCGCGGACCCGGGCGAAACGGTATGCTCTCGTGAAGGGAGTCTGGCATGAACCGACGGGCGTGTCTCTGGATCCGGGGGTGTCTCGCGGTGGCGGCGCTCCTCGCGACTGCCGATGTCTCGGAGGCGAGGCCGGCGATGGTGACGTTCGACGTCGAGGTCCCGGAGTACACGCCGGTCGACGCGACGCTGTACATCGCAGGCAACATCGAGTCGCTCGGTCCGTGGGACCCCGGCAAGGTTGCGCTCGGACGCCTTCCGGATGGACGCCATGCCATCACGCTCGTCCTCCCGCTCGGGACCGATCTCCGCTACAAGTTCACACGCGGATCCTGGGGCACGGTCGAGAAGGGGCCCGACTTCGAAGAGATCCCGGATCGCCAGCTCGAGGTCACCGGTGACGAGACCATCCCGATTGTCGTCGACAACTGGCGCGACTTCGGCGAGTCGCCCAGGTCCTACAACATCAGCGGCGACTTCCGGCTTCACCTCGACTTCCACTCGTCAAACCTCGGGAACGACCGCACGATCATCGTCTATCTACCGCCCGGCTATGCATCCGAAAGCGAGCGCCGCTACCCCGTGCTCTACATGCACGACGGTCAGAACCTCTTCGACGCGCGCTCGTCGTTCATCGGCGTGGAGTGGAACGTCGACGAGACCGTCACGCGCATGGTGGAGTCCGGAGAGGTCGACCCGCTCATCGTGGTCGGCGTCTACAACACACCGGGTCGCGTCGACGAGTATACGCCTGCGCCCGACCGGGCCCGCGGCGGCGGGCGGGCGCGCGACTACGCCAGCTTCATCGTGAAGGAGCTCAAGCCCTTCATCGACGCCAACTACAGAACGCTCTCCGACCGCGATCACACGGGCGTCATGGGATCCTCGCTGGGAGGTCTCGTGTCGCTCTACCTGGGGTGGGTCCGCCCCGACGTCTTCTCGCGCATCGGAGCGATGTCGACGAGCTACGGCTGGGCCGACGACTACATCATCAACCTCTTTGAAGGCGGCGACCTCCCGGAGGGACTCAGAATCTGGATCGACATGGGGACCGCCGAGGGGAGAAGCGCCTCGGGCAGGGACGAGGTCTCCGAGATGATCGTCCTGCACCGGCGGATGCGAGACGTGCTCATCGAGAAGGGCCTCGAGATGGGGCGGACGCTCCGATACATGGAGGACGAAGGCGCGATCCACAACGAGCGGGCGTGGGCCGCCCGCTTTCCGAAGGCCCTGAAGTTCCTCTTCCCGGCCGGCGGCTAGCGGCCCGCCGGGCTCTCCGGCGCCTCCGTCTCCCCGGGCGCCGCGCGCGATCCTGGCAACGGAGCGACCGATGACCGAGATCGTCATGGTCCGCCACGGCGAGACCGAGCTCAACCGGGAGGGTATCTTCCGCGGCAGGCTCGATGTCGCGCTGAACGATCGCGGACGGTCACAGGCCGAGCGCGCGGCCGCCGCCCTCGCGGATTCCCCGCTCGCTGCGGTCTACTCGAGCCCGCTCCGCCGCGCCCTCGACACGGCGAGACCGATCGCCGCGCGGCACGGGCTGTCGCCGGTGGCCGACCCGGCGCTCGACAACATCGATCTCGGGGCGTGGCAGGGGAGGAAGAAGACGGAGGTCGAGAGGGACGAGCCCGATCTGTGGCGGCTCTGGATCCACGCGCCGGAGCGGCTCGCGATCCCCGGGGGCGAGACGCTCGCGGCCGTCAGGGATCGCGCCGTGGCGCGCACCCGCGAGCTCTCGAACCTGCACGAGGGCGGGAGGTTCGCGATCGTCTCGCACCGCTCGGTCCTGAAGCTCGTCACCGGCGCCCTCCTGGGACTCAACGTGGACGCATTCTGGCGTTTCTACTTGGACAACGCCGCCTACAGTGTCATCGGACGGAGCGACGGCGTCTACACGCTTCTCCGGTGGAACGAGAACTGCCACCTCGACGAGAGGGTCATCGAGGAGCGATAGAGGTCGCTCGACCCCGGGCGGCGACGCCCGGGCGATCGCGCGAGACCGACGGGAGGCATCGATGTTGAGTGAACAGCGGTCGAGACGTATCGGACGAGCGGACGCCGTCCGCCCCGCCGCGCTGGTCGCGGCGGTCCTCGTCGCCCTCGCGGCGCCGTCGCATGCGGGAGTCCTGAACGCGAGAGCGCCGGCGCCGTCGCCGGACGGGAGCGAGATCGCTTTCTCCTACATGGGCGACCTCTGGAAGGTCCCCTCCGCGGGCGGCAGGGCCGAGCGACTGACCGTCCACGAGGCGTACGATACGGATCCCGTCTGGTCACCGGACGGAACGTCGATCGCCTTCACGTCCGACCGCCACGGGAACGACGACGTCTACGTGATGCCGGCCGGTGGCGGGGAGCCGGTGCGGCTGACCTGTCACAGTACGTGGGACAACGTTGAGTGCTGGTCGCGCGACGGCGAGGAGATCCTCTTCCTCTCCGACCGGGACAACGTCGTCGAGGAGCTTTTCGTGGTCCCGGCCGACGGCGGCGCGCCGCGCCGCCTCGTCCGCGACAGCGCCTACAACGTGTCGCTCTCGCCCGACGGTCGCTGGATCGCGTTCGTGCGCGGGCACACTCCATGGTGGCGGAAGCACTACCGCGGCAGCGCGTCGCGCGACATCTGGCTACGGCGCGTCGAGGGCGGACCGAGTACGAAGATCGTGGGATTCGAGGGCGACGACGACCGTCCGATGTGGGGCGGCGACGGACGGACGCTCTACTTCACATCCGAGCGCGACGACGCCGTGTCAAACGTCTGGCGGGTCGTCCTCGACCTTCCTCTGGAAGGCGACGGCTCGCCGGTGGTGGTCGATGGGCCGTCGCAGGTAACCCGCCACGATCACGACGGCGTGCAGTTCGCCAGGATCTCAGAGGACGGCGGGTTCATCGTGTACGAGTGGGACGGCGGCGTCTGGATGCTCACCGTGCCGAATGGCGAGTCGCGGGCCGTCGAGATCGATGCGCCGAGCGACGTCCGGTGGAACGCCGGACTGCGCCGTCGCCTCTCGAGCGACGTGACGGACTTCGCGCTCTCGCCGGACGAGGACGAGGTCGCGGTCGTGATGCGCGGAGAGGTCTACGTCTGCCCTCTCGATGACGGCGATGTCGGCGACGCCATGCGCATCACCGAGACGGCGGCACGCGAGAAGGACGTTGCCTGGGGTCCTGACGGTCGGCGGCTCTACTTCGCGTCGGATCGCTCGGGCGACTACGACATCTACGCGGTGACGTCGGGCGACTCGGAGGAGGAGATGCTCTCGAAGGCCCTCAGAAGGGCCGTCGAGCGGTTGACGGAATCGGAAGATGACGAGTTCCGCCCGATGCCCTCACCTGACGGCGGGACCGTTGCGTACCTCGCAGGCGAGGAGTACCTGCGCGCGATGGACGCCGACGGCGGCAACGACCGGCTCCTCGTTCCGGAGGCCGAGATTCTCCATGCGTCCTGGTCTCCCGACGGGCAGTGGATCGCCCTGAGCCGGACGACGATGGGCCACAAGGAGGACGTCTTCATACTCCCGTCCGGCGGGGGCGACGCCGTCAACGTGACCGACCACATGAACGACGACTTCCAGCCGCTCTGGAGCGAAGACGGCCGGCGGCTCTCGTTCGCGTCGAGGACCGACGAGGGCGAGTATTTCCTCAAGTACATGTGGCTCCGGCGGGACGACTACTGGAAGAGCGACGAGGAGCGCGAGGAGGAGGCCGATGAGGCCGAGCCCGCGCCGGAAGGGGAGGACGACGAAGGCGACGCCGTCCCGGAGGTCGCGATCGATTTCGAGGGACTCTCCGAGCGCGTTGAGACCGTGGTGCGCATGCGCGGCGGCTACGATTTCTACGCGCAGACGCCGGACGGCCACCACTACGCGTTTCGGTCCGCGAGTCTCGGCCGCGACGAGCTCTGGCTCGTCGACTGGAAGGGGACGAGGCTCCACCAGGTCTCCGAGGGGGGCAGCGATCCGGAGAAGCTCGTGTGGGACAAGGGTGGCCGCACCTGCTACTACCTCGACGGCGGCGCGATCTCGACGCTGACGATCGATCCGGAGACCGGCGAGCCGGCCGGTCTGGGGCGGCTCGGCGTGAGCGCCCTCTTCACCGTGGACATCGCCGAGGAGCGCGCCCAGATGTTCAACGAGGCGTGGCGTCTTCTCTGGAACGGCTTCTACGACGATGAGTTCCACGGCGTCGACTGGCCGGCGATGCGCGAGAAGTACGAGCCGCTCGCGCTCGCCGCGTACACCGACGAGGAGTTTCGCATGGTCGTCCGCGAGATGATCGGCGAGCTCTCGGCCTCGCACCTCGGCATCTACCGCTGGGACGGCGCAGGCGTCTCGACGGGCAGGCTCGGGATCCGACACGACGAGGGCCACGAGGGCCCCGGCGTCAGGGTGGAGAGCGTGATCCCCGATGGCCCCGCCGACCGCGCCGGCATCGAGCCGGGCGAGCACATTCTGGCGGTCGGCGGCACGGAGATCGCGCCGGGCGCGAACTACCACTGCCTGCTCGCCGACACGGTCGACCGGGAGCTTCTCCTCCGGGTGGCGGAGACCGCGGGCGGGAAGAACGCGCGGGACGTGAGGCTCCGACCGGAGGGCTCGTGGGCGATGCGAGGGCTCGTCTACGACGAGTGGGTCCGCGCCAACGAGGAGAGGGTCGAGTCGCTCTCGGGCGGCAGGATCGGCTACGTACATATCCCGGGAATGGGCAATCGCAACCTCGATCGCTTCGCCGAGGACCTCTTCGCGCAGGGCCGCGGCAGGGACGCGCTCATCATCGACATCCGCGGAAACGGCGGCGGATCGGTGCACGACATGATCCTCCGCTACCTGGACCGCAGGACTTACGGGTACGAGACGACGCGCGACCGTCCGCCTTCCCTCAATCCCCTCGAACTCTGGGCGAAGCCCCTCGCGCTCGTGATCGACGAGACATGCTACAGCGACGCCGAGATCTTCCCGATGGGCTGGAAAGCACTGGGGCTCGGCCCGGTCGTGGGGACGCCGACCTTCGGCGCCGTGATCGGGACGAACGACGTCGAGCTCATCGACGGGACGATGTTCCGGGTGCCGGGATCGGGCTGGTACGACCTCGAGGGGAGGAACCTCGAGAACTGGGGAATCGAGCCGGACATCAGGATCGACGCGATGCCGGAGGACGCGGCCCGCGGGATCGACCGGCAGCTCGAGAAATCGGTCGAGGTGCTCCTTGCTGATCTCGAGCGCGGGTAGACCCGAGCCGTGACATGACCCCGGGGGCGGGCGGTGACGCCCGCCCCTTCTCTATCGTGCCGGTGACACCCCGCGGATCTCGCCAAGGGTCTCCGCGGCTCTCCTGGCGTGCGGGATCACGATCGAGCCGCCGACCACGAGAGCGACGTTCACGGCCTCGAAGATCGCGTCGTCACCGAGGCCGTGCTCGACGCACTTCGCGAGGTGGTAGGTGACGCAGTCGTCGCAGCGAAGGACCATCGACGCCACGAGACCGAGGAGCTCCTTCGTCCGGGCGTCGAGCGCGCCCGGATCGTACGCTCGCTCGTCGAGCGCGAAGAAGCGCTTGATGCCGAGGTTGCCGGACGCGAGGAGAAGCTCGTTGCCACGCCCGCGCCGCTCCGAGAACCCGTCGATCGGTTCGCCCACTGCACTCCTCCTCTCTTGCGCGCTGCCGGTCTCTCGCGACGGATTCTAGCACGCTTTGCGCGCAGGGCGGGCGTGCTTCCGGCGTGTGCGGCGGCGCCGGTTCTGCTAGACTCCTGGAGCCGGCGTCGCCAACCGGCGCGCCGCACGAGGGGATTCCTCGAGGGAGGGAACGATGCGAAGGACGACGGTTGGGATCCTGGGGGTCCTCCTGTTGACGCTCGTCTCGCCGGCGGCGCGGGCGGGGGTGTTCGGCCTCGGGATCGGGGTCTACGGCGGCGTGAACGCGCCCCTTCTCGAGGAGGACGTGTCGGCTGGCTCGGTGATCGGCGCCAAGGTGCGGTTCCTGCCGCCGGTCCCGATGGTCGGGCTCGAGGCGTACTACGCGCGCCTCGGGCAGGAGAGCGCCGAGGAGGTCTGGACGCAAGGCGACATCGGATTGGCGTTCGACGGTGACGGTTTCGACGTCTTCGGCGCCGACATCCTCGTGGGGAGCGTACGGAATCCGTCCGGCCTCAAGGTCTACGGGATCGCCGGCGTGAACTTCGTGGAGGTCTCAGAGATCGGGGGCGCGGAGCGAGGGATCGCGGGAGGGCGAAGCCTCGGCGGAGAGCTGGGGGCGGGCATCGAGTTCGAGCCGCCGATCCTCGGGCTCTCGATCGAGGTGAGCGCGAAGGTGATGATCCTGGCGTGGGAGGAGGGATCCGACTGGCGCGTCGGGACGCTCACGGCGGGGCTCAACTACTTCTTCTGAGAGACGCCGGCACGGCCGGCCGCGGACACGGAAGCGCGAGGGGACCCGCTCCCCTCGCGCTTCGACGTCTTGTGTGTATCCCGGCTAGTTCAGAAGCACGCGCACGGCGCGCCAGGACGACGTGAGTCAGGGAACGCCCCACCCGTACATGACGACGTCGTCGATGGTAATGCCGATGTCGCCGTTCCCGCCCGGGCCGTGCGGACCGCCGAGCGGGTCGGTCTCCATGAGGAACATGATCCCGCAGGAGGTCCCGTCCCAGGCGAGGTCGGGGATGCACGAGACGGATGCCGAAGAGAGATGACACGGGCCAAAGCCGTAGTCGGCCTGGTCTCCCCAGTGGTGTCCGACCTGGTAGAACGAGAGGCCGCCGTCGAGCGTGACGAGTTCCCGCCACGTCGTGCCCAGGGTCGGGCAGGCCGTCGTGAAGCTCCACCTGAGCGTGCAGGTCTGCACCCCCGTCACGTCGACGAGGGGCGACATGAGGTAGTTTTCGAGACCCGGCGGCAGATGCGCCGTGTCCGCGTCGTCGCCGCACCACCAGCTATGCGTGCCGCTGGAGGCCTTGCAGGGGCGGTCCTGGATGTGCCAAAGGTCGCCGGCCGGGGGCGTCGCCGCGGGCGTGCACTGAACGGCCCCGCCGTCTTCGCAGTCCTCGAAGAAGAACACCTCGCCCGTGATGGCATCGAAGACCCGGATGTTGTCGACGTGGAAGGCGCCGCCGTCCGAGTCGTAGTAGCCGTCCTCGTCGGACAGCCAGTGGTCGGAGGCGACCATGAACCGGATCCCGAGGGGGTCGCCGTAGCCGATGAGGAGAAAACCGGACTCCCCGAAGTCGTGCCACCCGCCGCTCGATCCGGTGAAGCCGGGACTCAGGTTCGTCCAGACACCGGAGCTGTCGACCTGGGCCCAGGCGAAGTCGTAACCCGGTTCGAGGTCGTAGCGATACGAGAATGAGAGAACCGGCTGCGGTGATCGCGGGGTGTCGCGGTCATGGAGCACGGCCTTTCGGTACTGCCCCTTGATCGCGCCCCACGACGTGCGCTCGACGACGGTGAACCCGGCGTCGACGGGCGGCAACTCGAGGTAGTCGACCCAGCCGTTCCCGTAGCCTCCGGGAAGCTCGCCGGCGTCGTCCCAGTCGAACGTGCCGCACCACCACGACCACGAGGGCGGAGTCGAGTCCGGGTACGCGAGAAACGCGTCCACGTGGAAATGGGGGATGCGGTCCTCGCCGAAGTCGCCGTGGGTCCACTGGCCTTCGCCCGACTCCATGTCGTCGTACCAGAAGATCTCGTTCAGGCGGGCGGCCGAGCGGTCGGTCCGCGCGGCGACGGGGGGCCGCCACGGGGCAGGGGCCGGCCGGTCGCCGCGGCCCTGGGCGGGCGCGGCGAGGAGCCCGACGAGGGCGAATGCTGCTGCCGTTCGCATCGGTCGCCTCCCTCGTGCGAGAGGACTGCGTCGGGACCCGAACCCACTATATCATACGATAGAGCGGTATGGCGACCTGAGGAGAAGTATATCACCCGCTCGCCTGGAGCGCAAGGCGAAACCCGCGAGTCGGCGGAAGAGGCGCAGCCCGCATCAAGTCCTAGAACTCGAGCCGGCTCGGTCGGCCTTTCGTGGAGTGGATGTCGAGCGTGATGGCGATGCCGCGGCCCTCTTCCTCGAGGTCGCCGATCAGGTCCTCGATACCCTCGATGAACCGATCGACGGCGCCGCGGTCGATCACGAGCAGAAAGATGTAGCGGAACTCCGGGGCCTCGGAGAAGACCCTCGAGAAGTCCGCGAAGAGGGGCACCTTCGTGAGAAATCCCTCGACGTTCCTCGCGTCGAGGACAGTGGCGCTCGTTCCGCCGACCTCCGTGAAGTACTCGACGACGGCGTCGAAGTAGTCAGGGTCGGTCAGCTCGAAGATCAGGAGCTGGCGCTCCTCGGTCGTCACGACGGGCGTCGCGCGCCCCTCGATCGCCTGAATGCTCTCGAGGATGCTTTCGGCCGAGGTCGCCGTGACGAGCCCCTCCGTGAAGGAGGCGTCGCTCAGAAGCCGGGCGACTTTCGCGAGGACGCGCAGGTAGGCCTGCGGCTGCTCCGGCGGCGCGACGATCGCGACGACGAACCGCACCGGCAGGCCGTCGATCGAACCGTACTCGATGCCGTGCTTCACGACGCCGATCGCGCCGCAGATCGTGTCGATCCCCATCAGCTTCCCGTGAGGAATGGCGACCTCCTTGCCGACGCCGGTGGTCGCCGTCTTCTCTCTCTCCTCGAGGGACTTCCGGATCGTCTGCACGTCGATCGAAGCGAGTGCGGGGTTGCGTTTAAGAAGGGCGGCCATTTCACCGAAGAGGTCGTCCTTGGTCCGAGACTTCAGCTTGGGATCGATGCTCTCCACTACGAGCGTGTCGAGGAGTTTCATGAGGAACCCTCCTTCAGGCGGGCGCCGTTCAGGCGGCGCCGGGCGGAGCCCGAGGCCTCGAGCGCGAGCTTCGTCAGGGGCGGCCCGATGACCTCGTTCACGAGGATCGACGCGAGCACGACGTTGACCATCGTACTCATGTAGGGAAGGTGCGTAAACGCAGGCGTGTCCTGGAGCACGAGAATGAGTCCGATCGCGACTCCGGCCTGCGGCAGGAGCGCGAGGCCGAGGTAGCGCTTCGTCGTCGCCGGCTCTCTCGCCGCCGCGGCGCCGGCAAGCGCGCCGAAGTACTTCCCGGCCGCCCGCGCGCCGAGGTAGACGAGCCCGAGTACGCCGACTCTGGCGAGCGTCCCGACATCCAGCTCGGTGCCGGCGAGGGCGAAGAAGGCCGCGTAGATGGGGGGCGTGAGCGGCTCGAGGATTCTCATGATCCTCGAGTTCTTCGAGGAGAGGTTCACGAGCAGGAAGCCCATCATCATGTTCGCGATGAGCGGCGAGACGCGGATCGAGAGCGTGATGCCGCTCACGAGGAGGACGAAACCGAGGACGATCACGATGATCTCGTTGTTGCTCTTCCTGTGGAGAACGAGCCGGTGGACGACGAAGCCCATGAGAAGCCCGATCGCGGCCGAGATGGCGATCTCCCTGAGCGGGTGAAGAACCATGGCCGCGGGGCCGAGGGTGGTCGCGCCGCCGACCATCGCCGCCGCGAACGCCATGACGAAGCCGAAGAGCGTGATGCAGAAGGCGTCGTCGAGCGCGACGACGCCGAAGAGCACCGAAACGAGCGGTCCGCGCGCTCGAAGCTCCTGGGCGATCGCGACGGTGGCCGCCGGCGCCGTCGCCGAGGCGATGGCGCCGAGAAGGAGCGCCATGGGCGGAGGGGCGCCGAAGGCGATGAGGGCGGCGCTGACCGCGGCGAAGGTCGCGAGGAGCTGTATCGTCGTGATGATGAGGATGTTCCGCCCCGTCTGCCGCAGCTTGGCGATGCGGAACTCCGAGCCGATCGTGAGTGCGATGAGGCCGAGAGCGATGTGGGGGACGGGCGCGAGCGACTCAACGATGTGATCGGGGACGACGTTCAGAAGCGAGGGGCCGAGGAGCAGGCCGGCCACAATGTACCCGGAGATCGTGGGGAGCCGGAACTTGGTGGCGAGCTTCCCCCCGACAAAGCCGGCGAGCAGGAGTGCCCCGATGCCGAAGATGAGGTTGTTGTGGAGCGTATTGCGAATCGCGATCAGGGCGTCCAGCAGGATCGGCATTGGGGTCGTCCGGGGCTCGCTTCGCTTCGGTTGCCATGGCCCGCGGAAACGCGCCGACCGCGTGTCCGCGCGCCGGTCCGGGCCGGGTCAGCCCAGATTGTAGCACCGGCCGCCTCCGCGACCAAGCCCGTCCGCGCCCGCCCGCTCGGCCCCTCCGGGGCGTTGGCACCGCCTTTGCAGTTGTCGGCTGCGGGCTGAATGGAGTACCATTAATCTCTTATGGTGTGAACACGGCGTCGAGGAAGGGCGTTCATGACCGTCCTGGTGCTCAACTGCGGCAGCTCGTCCGTCAAGTTCCAGCTCATCGATCCCGATGAGGCGGAGCCGCGAGGCAAGGGTCTCGTCGAGCGCGTGGGAACGCGCGACGCCATTCTCACGTATCAGTCTCGCGGAAAGGAGCGGGTACGGAAGCTCCTCCCGGCCGAGACGCACGACGCCGCCATCCGCCTCGCCCTCGAACAGCTCCTCCATCCGAGACACGGCGCGATTGATGACCAGTCCGAGATCGACGCCGTCGGGCATCGCGTCGTTCACGGCGGAGAGAAATTCAAAGAGTCGGTTCTGATCGACGACCGCGTGACCGACGGCATCCGTGCGTGCATCCGGTTCGCCCCGCTTCACAACCCCCACAACCTGAAGGGTATCACGGTGGCCTTCGAGCTTCTCCCCGGCGTACCCCAGGTCGCCGTCTTCGATACCGCTTTCCATCAGACGATCCCGACCGAGGCGTACACCTACGCGCTGCCGATCTCGCTCTGCCAGCGCCTCGGTATCCGGCGCTACGGTTTCCACGGAACGTCGCACAAGTACGTCGCGACGGTCGCGGCCCGGGAGCTGGGGCGGCCGCTCGAGGAACTCAGGATCGTGACGTGCCACCTCGGGAACGGGGCCAGCATCGCGGCCGTCAAGCACGGGGTCTCGGTCGAGACCTCGATGGGCTTCACGCCTCTCGAGGGCCTCGTCATGGGGACGAGGTGCGGCGACATCGATCCCGCGATCGTGCTCCACCTGATGGAGCGCGAGAGCTACGACACCCGTCAGATGGACGATCTCCTGAACAAGCGCAGCGGCCTCCTGGGCCTCTCGAACGTCAGCAACGACATGCGGGCCGTTCTCGAGAGGGCCGACGAGGGGGACCGTCATGCCGCCCTCGCCGTCGACGTCTTCTGTCACCGCGGGAAGAAGTACATCGGCGCGTACGCGGCCGTCATGGGCGGCCTCGACGCGCTCGTCTTCACGGGCGGAATCGGGGAGAACTCCGTACCCGTGAGGGCCGGCATGTGCAGCGGCCTCGAGTTCCTGGGGGTCGAGGTCTCGCCGGATCTGAACGGGAAGAGCGAGACGCGCATCGGGGTCGGAGAGACGCCGGTCCTCGTGATCCACACGAACGAAGAGCTTGCCATCGCCCGCGACACGAAGCGGGTTCTCGCCGAGATCGAGACCGCCCCCGGAGCGGCCGCCGAACCGCCGCTCACCTCGCCGGAAGCCATGTCCTGATATTTCTCGTGACAAGTTGCGAAAATGTGGTATCATTGATGCAGGAGACTGTCTCCGGCGACCGGTTTGCAATCGATCGGTCCTGGCTATATTGGTAGAGTAGCGCAGAAGAATGCCACGGCGATCTCCGGCCGGGACCCGGTTCTTGAGGCTCTGCCGCAGGCAGGGAGGTGCATCTTGCGACGTTGTTCCGTGCTCGCGCTCCTGACGATCCTCATCCCCTTCTCCATCCTCTCGGCCGAGGTTGTGACGGTCGGCGACGGCGGCCCGCCGCTCGAGGTGACCGTCCTCGAGTCGAGTCCGGACCGCACCGTGATCGCCTACGACATCGGGAGCTTCTCGAGAGAGGACGTCGCGATCGGCGGCGATACCTACGCGGCGGTCGCCCTCGGGAGAGAGAGCAGGTTGCTCGAGAAGGGCGCCCCAGCGCTCCCGAACGTCGCGCGCAGCATCATCATCCCCGATGACGCGAGGATGTCGGTCAGCGTTCTCCAGTCGCACTACGTCGACATCCCCGGGATACGGGTCGCCCCTTCGAAGGGGAACCTCACGCGGGACGTCAACCCGGCTCTCGTGCCCTACGAGTTTGGCCAGGTCTACGAGACGGACGCTTGGTACCCGGCCGATCTCGTCGAGATGCGCGACCCCTACATCATGCGCGATCACCGCGGCATGGTCGTCACCCTCAATCCGGTCCAGTACAATCCCTCGACGCAGACCCTTCGCGTCTACGATCGTGTCGTTCTCGAGGTGGCCGCCGTCGGACCGGGCACCAAGAACGTGCTGACCGTTCGGCCGCCTGGTGGCGTCGACGCCGAGTTCGCCAAGATCTACCGCCGGCACTTCCTGAACGCCCACGAGTACGAGGGGCACCGGTATCCGTCGACCGACGAGATCGGCGGGATGCTGATCATCGCGTACGACGACTTCGTGTCTTCCGTCGCCCCGCTCGTCGAGTGGAAGCGGCAGATGGGCGTTCCCTGCGAGGTCGTCAGCGTGACGGCCGCCGGCGGGACCCCGTCGAACATCAAGAGCTATATCGAGAGCTATTACGCGGCGAACGATCTCGCGTTCGTCCTGCTCGTAGGCGACGCCTCGCAGGTTCCGACCTTCTCCGCGGCCGGAGGCGCATCCGATCCCAGCTACTCGCTCCTGGCGGGGACCGACAGCTACCCCGAGATCCTCGTCGGCCGGTTCTCCGCGGAGACGACGACACACGTCGAGACACAGGTCCAGAAGGCCGTCGAGTACGAGAAGCAGCCCGCGGCGGGAGGAGACTGGTACCACAAGGGTACGGGGATCGCGTCAGACGAGGGGCCCGGCGACGACGGCGAGTACGACTACCAGCACCAGAACAACATCAGGGCCGACCTCCTCGGTTTCACGTATACGGAGGTCGACCAGATCTACGACCCGGGCGCGAACGCGAGCATGGTCAGCGACGCCCTCAACGACGGGCGCAGCATCGTCAACTACACGGGACACGGCGCGACGATGGGCTGGTCGACGAGCGGCTTCACGAACTCCTACGTGAACGGCCTCACGAACGACGACATGCTGCCGGTCGTCTTTGCGGTTGCCTGCCTGAACGGGAACTTCAACGGATACACCTGCTTCGCGGAGACCTGGCTCCGTGCCACGCACGGGAGCGAGCCCTCGGGCGCCGTCGGGGCCTACATGTCCTCGATCAGCCAGTCGTGGGATCCGCCGATGGACGCCCAGGACGAGTTCACCGACCTGCTTGTCGCAGGCGCGAAGCGGACGTTCGGCGGCCTCTGCTACAACGCGTGCGGGCACATGATGGACGAGTACGGATCGGGCGGGGAGAGCGAGTTTCTGACGTGGCACGTCTTCGGCGACCCGTCGCTCAGGGTCCGCACCGATACGCCCGCGGCCCTGGCCGTCACGCACGACCCGACTGTCACGCCATCCGCGACGACCTTCGATGTCAATGTCGCCGGCGTCGAGGACGCGCTCTGCGCGCTCTACTACGGCGGGACACTCTACGGGTCTGCCCTCACGGACGCGGGCGGCGACGCCACGATCGCGATCGACCCCGCGCTCCCGGAGGACGTCGACGTCTCGTTGACGGTCACCTCGTTCAACGCGATACCCTACCTCGGCACGGTCCACGTGCAGCAGGCCTACGTGCCGGTCGTCGACGTGACACCCGGCCTCGTAGAACTGACGCTCGAGCCCGGAGGCGCGGGCCTCGACACGCTCCGGATCTCGAATACCGGCGAGCCGCTCTCGGTCCTCTCGTACGCCGTCGAGATCGTCGACCAGGGATCGGTCCGGAGCATGACCGGATCGACGGTGACCTCGCTTCAGAGCTCCTACGATCCCGGCACGACGGTCGATCTCACGCTCTACCTCTACAACGGGAGCATCGACGATGAGTGGATCATCTCGACGGCCATCGACTTCCCATCTGGTGTGATGGTAAACGCGTCTACGGACTTCATGGTCTCCGGGAGGACCGCTCTCGCCTGGAACGGCGTCACCGGTGACGGCGCGTACACCTCGTGGGAGTACGAGAGTTACTACGATAGCATCTATCCCGGCGAGACGGCGGTCGCCACGGTGAACGTGACCTTCGACGCCGGCCTGACCGGCGACCAGGGTCTCTACTTCACGATTACAGGGGACGAGTGGGGTGCGCCCCCTCACAGCGTGAGCGGGACGGTCGTGCTCGACGGTCCTCCCTCGGGCCCGTCGGTGACCCTGACCGCGCCGAACGGCGGCGAGGCCTGGGGGATCGGCGAGGCGCGCGACATCACGTGGGACTGGACCGGAACGTTCGCCGAGGTCTCGCTGAGCTACTCCGTCGACAACGGCGGGGCGTGGACCCAGCTCACGGGCTCGACGCCGAACGACGGCACCTACGGGTGGGTCGTCGACGCGCCGGTCTCGGACTCGTGCCTCATCAAGGTCGTCTCGCTTACGTCTCCGGCCTCCGAGGACGTGAGCGACGGTCCGTTCGAGATCTTCCAGCCGTGCGTCTGGCTCACGGCCGGTCCGATGGACGGGACGGTCGCTTCCGGTGACACGGAGGATGTGATCCTCACGCTCGACGCGACCGGCCTCGCCGAGGGCGACTACTTCGCGGACGTCGTCGTCACGACGAACGGCGGCGCGCCCGTCACGGTCCCGGTGACGCTCTCGGTGCGGACGACGGGCGTCGACGACACGATCCCGCGTGCGCTCACGCTCCACGGGAACTTCCCGAACCCGTTCAACCCGACGACGAGGATCGCGTTCGCGCTGCCCGAGGCCGGCGACGTCGAGGTCGCGATCTACACCGTGGGCGGCCGCCTCGTGAAGACCCTCGGCGGCGCGTTCGGGCCCGGCCTCGGTTCCCTGCTCTGGGACGGGCGCGACAGCTCAGGGGCCCCGGTCGCCTCCGGCGTGTACCTCTATCGGGTGAGGGCCGGGCGCGAGACGCGCGACGGGAGGATGGTGCTCCTGAAGTAGGGCGAGGGACCGCGGGGGAGCCTCCGCGGAGAGACAGCGATCAGGTGACTGAGGGGCCGCTCATACGAGCGGCCCCTTTCTTCTGGCGCTTCGAGCTTGACAGGACAGCACGGATGGTACATACTATACGCATCAACACCAATTGTCTCATTCATATAGTTCGTCTATCTCGATCCGGTTTGCGGTGTCTGTTCGAAAGGGGCAGGAGGTCATGCAGGACCAGGAACACGTGGGAGAGAGCCGCCGGCGCGACCAGATTCTCGACGCGGCGGGTGAGGTCTTCGGGCAGTACGGACTCAGGAAGACCACGATGGGAGATATCGTTCGGGCGGCGGGGGTCGCTCGGGCGACCGTCTATCGCTACTTCGGCAGCAAGGACGAGGTCTTCGTGAGGGTCCTCGAGCGGGAGATGGGGGACATCATCGAGGCGGTCCGCGCGGCCGTCGCCGAGGAGTCCACGACGCGGAAACGACTGAGGGCCGCGATCATGACCCACAGCGAGATGATCCGCCGGAAGATCAACGTCTTCCGGGTGACGATGCGGGCGCTCGCCGACATCATGGGAACGCACCGCGAGAGCCATCTCGAGAAGATCGCGGGCGACTTCCAGGGGATCGTGGCGTCGATCCTGGAGTCGGGGATCGAGGCCGGGGAGATCGCCGTCGACGACGTCGAGCTGACGTCGCGGACGATCCTCTACGCGCTCAAGGGGGTCTTCATGGGCGCCGCGTGGGACGTCTGGGACGAGCAGCGTCCGGTCGTCGTCGACAGGCTGATCGAGCTTCTGATGGACGGGATGGCGACCGGAGAGGAGAGAGCATGAGGCACGCGAGATGGAACCCAGGCGGCGCCCGCGCTGTGGGGGTCGCTCTGGTCCTGGCGGCCGGCATTCTGGCCGCTGCTCTGCCGCCGGCCGCGTCGGGCGGGCAGCGGCTCGAACTCACACTCGACGAAGCGATCGAGATCGCTCTCGAGAGCAACAGGACGATCGCGATCGCGGAGGCCGCGGAGGACGCGGCGAGAGCGCGGCTCGGGCAGGCGCGTTCGGCGCTCTTGCCGAGAATCGCGGGGAGCGCCTCGTACACGAAGCTGGACGAGACGCCATACATGGACGCGTCGCAGTTCGGGAGCATGTTTGAACCGCTCCTGGTTCCGTTCAATGCTCTCGTGGCGGACGGGCTGCTCGACCCCTCGACGCTCGAGGGGCTGAGCGGCGTGGGCGGCGAAGGGCAGATCCCGATGGGCGACGACGACATCTACTCGATCGGCCTCAGCGTGAGCCAGCCGGTCTTCACGGGCGGCGGCGTCCTCAACGCGTACTGGGCGGCGAAGCACGGCGCGCGGGCGGAGGCTCTGAGCCACCGCCGGACCGTCGCGGAGACGGAGTACGCTGTAACGGAGGCCTACGTCGGTCTCGTGCGGGCACTGGCTGGTCTCGATGTGATGGAGACCGCCGTCGAGCAGGTGCGGTCCCACCTGAGAGATCTTGAGAACTTCTTCGAGGAGGGGATGATCCTCGAGAGCGAGGTCATGGCGGCGCGCGTACGGGCGGCCGGCGTCGACCTGGAGCTCAACCGCGCCGAACACGGCGTCCGGTTGGCCGGTGCGAATCTCTGCTTCCAGATGGGAATCGACGTCGACACGGAGATCGAGCCGGTCGACCAGCTCGAGGGCGTGTCGTCCCGGGATCTGGACCTCGGGGCCGCGACGAGCCTCGCGCTTCGGACGCGTCCGGATCTCGAGGCCGCGCGGGAGTCGTCCCGGGCCGCGTCGAACCTCGTGGGGGCAGCGCGATCGCGGTATCTGCCGCAGATCGTCTTCATCGGCAGCTACAACTGGGACAGACCGAACAGGGCCTACGAGCCGGAGTTCTATGAGAACTGGAGCGTGACCCTCGCGGCCGAGCTCAGTATCTTCGACTGGGGCGGCATCGGGAACAGCGTCCGGGAGGCAGAGGCGGCGAGAGTGCAGGCCGAGAAGGCCGCGGAGATGGCGGAAGAGGCCGTGCGGCTGGAGGTCAAGCAGAGCCTCCTCGGGCAGGACGAGTCGATCGCGGCGGTCCGGATCGCGACCGACGGAGCGGCCCAGGCCCGGGAGGCGCTTCGGGTCACGCGCGAGAACTTCAGGAGCGGCATGTCTACGAACAGCGACGTGCTGGATGCCCAGAGCGCTGAGACGGAGGCGGAGATGCAGCTCGTCGACGCGCTCGCGAACCTCATACTGGCCGAGAAGAGACTCGAGCTGGCAACGGGAGTGAGCAACTGATGCGTACGAGACCATTTGTGAGTCGCAGGACTGCGTCCGCGCTGCGCGCGATCGCCGTCGGCGCTCTCCTCTCGGCGGTCGTGCTGTCGGGGTGCGGTGGGCGTCCGGGCGAGGAGCAGGCCGAGGAGGGGCCCGTCCCCGTGTTGGTCGCCGATGTGGAGTCGCGGGTCGTCGTGCCGACGCTCGAGTTCTCAGGCAGCATCGAGCCGTGGAGAGAGGCCTCGGTCGGCGCGATGATGAGCGGCCAGGTGAAGAGCATCCACGTCGAGGCGGGCGACCGCGTCGCGGCGGGGGACGTGCTCGTGGAGATGACGGCCGAGCAGCTGACGCAGGCGGAGGCGCAGTACGTCGCGACGGAGAAGGACTGGGGACGTGTCAAACGCCTTCTCGAGAAGGGCTCGGCGACTCCGCAGGCGTTCGACCAGATCGACGCCGCCTACCAGGCGGCGAAATCCACGTACGAACTTGTGCGCGAGAGCACGATGATCCGGGCGCCGTTCGACGGCGTCGTGGCCGCCACCTACCTCGAGGAGGGCGAGGTCTTCGTCCTCATGCCGGGCGGCGACGCGTCGACCCCGGCGCTCGTTGAGGTCGTCAAGATGGACACGGTGAAGGTGAGGATCGCGGTCTCCGAGCGGGACCTCCCGGAGGCCCGAAGAGGATTGAGAGCGAAGGTGGAAGTGGCGGCCTACCCCGACCGTGTGTTCGAAGGCAGGGTCACCCTGGTGGAGCCAGTCGTGAGTTCGGCGACGCGCACCGCGACGGCGGAGGTCGCGATTCCGAACGTCGCTGAGCTCCTTCGTCCGGGAATGTTCGCGAACCTGACGCTCGAGCTGACGCCGCGCGACGTGCTGCTCGTGACGCACGACGGAGTCCTTCAGCAGGAGGGGACGGGCCGCTATTTCGCGATGCTCTATGAGGACGGGCTCGCCAGGCGCGTCGACGTTGTGCTCGGGCACGCCGCCGGCGACTACCATGAGGTGATCGCGGGGCTCGAGGAAGGTCAGACCGTGATCACGACCGGACGCTACCGCCTTGCCGACGGCGCGACGGTCTCCGTCGCGCGGGAGGAGGGCGAGCGATGAACCTTCCCCAGTTGGCGGTGCGCCGCCCCGTCACCATCTTCATGGTGTACTTGGCGATCGCGCTCTTCGGCATCCTCGCGATCACGCGGACGCCGATCGACCTCTATCCGGACATGGAATTCCCGAACGTCGCGGTGATCACCGCGTATCCGGGGGCGGGTTCCGAGGACATCGAAAACGATGTCACGAAACCCCTCGAGGACGCCGTCGCGACCGTAAGTGGCATCGATCAGATCTCCTCGGTGTCGCAGAGCAACATGTCGGTTGTGATGGCGCAGTTCGAGTGGGGTACCAATCTCGATGAGGTCTCGAACGACATCCGGTCGGCCATCGAACTCGCGCGAGACGATCTTCCGTCGGGCGTTGAGACGCCGCGCCTGCTCAAACTCAGCGCGGACATGGCGCCGGTCGTCGTCCTGGCAGTGAGCGCGGACGAGAGCTACCAGAGTCTCAACTACCTTGTCGAGAACGAGATCGGCGACAGGCTCCGGCGCGTCCCCGGTGTGGCGATGGTGAGCACGATGGGTGGTCCCGAACGCCAGATCGAGGTTCGGATCGATCCCCAGAGGCTCCATGCGTACGGCATGTCCCTCGAACAGATCGCTGAGGTGCTCGAGGCGGAGAACCTCGACTTCCCGGTGGGCACGATCGACCAGGGCGACTCCGAGATCTCGATCCGTGTGCCCGCCGAGATCGACGACCTCTCGCAGCTCGAGCGGATCGTGCTCGGCCAGCACAGGGGTTCGCTCGTCCATCTGGGCGACGTCGGGGACGTCGTGGATGGCTTCGCCGACCAGATGATGCAGGCGAGGTCGAACAACCGCCCGGGCGTGGTCGTCTACATGCAGAAGCAGTCGGGCGCCAACAGCGTCGAGGTGGCGACCGCCATCAGGGCGGAACTCGATCGCATCAGGCCGACCCTGCCGCCCGACGTCGAGATCCATCTCCCGATGGACTCCTCGGAGTCGATCACGAACTCCCTGACGACGTTGATTACGGCCGTCGGCTATGGGTTCCTTGCCGTCCTCATCGTCGTGCTTCTGTTTCTCCGGCGCTTCCGGAGCACGCTTGTCGTCGGAGTCACGATCCCCCTCTCGTTCCTCGTCGTCATCATTTTCATGAACGCGATGGGGTACTCGTTCAACAGCATCAGCCTCATGAGTCTCGCCGTCGCCATCGGGATGGTCGTGGACGCGGCCGTCGTCGTGCTCGAGAACATCACCCGTCACATCGAGGCGGGCGAGCGCGTGAGCGAGGCGTCGATGTACGCGCCGTCCGAAGTGGGGCAGGCGCTGATGGCGTCGGCGCTCACGACGATCGCGGTGTTCATTCCGATGATCTTCGTGACCGGTATCGTCGGCGTCATGTTCAACCAGCTGGCGCTCATCATCGTCGTGACGATCGCGGCGTCTCTACTGGTCGCGCTGACGCTCACGCCGGCGCTGACCTCGACCTTCATGCGCCGGTCCTTCGACGCCGGGCAGAGCAGGAGCAGGGGGTTCTTCGAGGCCGGCGAGCGCATCTTCAAGAGCATCGAGACCTGGTACACGGGGCGGCTGAAGGCCGCGCTCGCCCGCAAGGGGCGTGTCGTGCTCGTCTCGATTCTCATCTTCGTGGGCACGATGATGCTGAGCGGTTCCCTCGGGACCGAGTTCTACCCGGACGAGGACGGCGGCTACGTGAGCGCCATCATCGAGCTGGCGCCCGGCACGAGACTGGAGCGGACCGTCGAGGTGATGGACGGCGTCTCCGCGTTCGTGGAGAAGCACATTCCGGAGCGGGAGCACTACTTCTTCCGGTCCGGGCAGACCGAGAGCGGATTCGCCGCGCTCATGGGCGAGAAGGAAGGCTCCAACGTCGCCGAGATCGGCGTCAAGCTCGTCAAGAAGCAGGACCGCAGGCGCACGAGTTTCGAGATGGCCGAGGAACTCCGCGGGTATCTCAACACGATCCCCGGCGTCCTCAGCCTCGAGGTGTCGGGCGGCAACCCGATGAGCAGCGCCATGGCCGGCGGGGCCGCCGTCGAGATCGAGGTCTACGGGGACGATCTCGCGCAGCTCAACAAGGCGGCCGAGGACATCCGCGACGCCGTTCGGACGATCCCGGGCACGCGCGACGTGCGGCTCGACCGCGGCGAACCCCTTGAGGAGCTCCACGTTGTCGTCGATCGCGAGCGGGCCGCGTCGGTCGGGCTGAACACGGCCATCGTGGCGTCGGCGCTCCGCTCGCAGGTCTACGGCCTTGAGGCAACGCGCTTCAGCGGCGAGGGTGAGGAGTGGAACATCTACCTCCGCGCGACCGAAGAGGGGCGGGACAGCGCGGAGGACATCCTCACGCTCCCGATCGCGACGCTCACGGGCGAGACCGTGACCCTGGCGGCCGTGGCCGACCTTGTGCCGGGCACCGGGCCGACAGTCATCAACCGCTTGAACCAGCAGCGGATCGTGACGGTGATGTCCGATCTCCACGCAGCGAGACTGAACGTCGTGAAGCCCCTGATCGAGACAGAGATCGCGGCGCTCGATCTTCCGCCCGGCATCGATGTCGCGTTCGGCGGGGACATCGAAGAGCAGGCGGACTCGTTCAGGGACCTGACGCTTCTCCTGGTGCTCGCCATCGCGCTCGTCTACATCGTGATGGCCGCCCAGTTCGAGTCGTTCAGGGGCCCCTTCATCATCATGTTCTCGATTCCCTTCGCGTTCGTCGGGGTCATCTGGGCGTTCTTCGTGACCGGGACGACGCTCAACATGGTCTCGTTCATGGGTATGATCATGCTGATGGGGATCGTCGTGAACAACGCGATCGTACTGGTCGACTACGCGAACATCATGCGGAAGCGCGGACAGAGCGTGCACGAGGCGCTCGTGACCGCCGGTGAGCGAAGGCTCCGGCCCGTACTCATGACGGCGAGCACGACGATGTTCGGCATGCTGCCGCTCGCGCTCTCGCGCGGGGAGGGCGCCGAGTCGTGGAACCCGCTCGGCATCGCCATGATCGGCGGGCTCCTGGTGTCGACGATCGTCACGCTCATCCTCGTGCCCGTGATCTACGGCATCTTCGAGGGGCGGCGTGAGAGACAGGGGGTGGAGGCGTGAAGCTCGTCTTCATGACGTACTACATCGGGATGCACCAGGAGGTGCGTGAGCTCCTCGACGAGTGCGGTGTCGTGAGCTATACGCACTGGGACGAGGTGACCGGGCGACTGAGCTGCGGCGAGCCCAGGGAGGGAACGGACGTCTGGCCGGGGTACAACGCGGCGCTTCAGGCGGTCCTTCGGGAGGAGACGGCCGAGCAGGTGGCCGCCGCGATCAGGGAGTTCAACGCGACCCAGCGCGGCGACGAGCGGATCGACGCGTACTTCGTCGACATCCACTCCGCCATTCGCGCCGCGAGCGATCCCGACAGCTGCGACGTGCCCGGCTAGTCGGGATACTCCTGGAAGAGCCTGCCCCACGGGCTTTCGCGGAGCCAGGTGTCGACCACGGGGCGGCCCCTCGTCGGGTACCAGAAGTGATCGTGGTAGTACTCGCTCGCGAAGATGAAGATGTTCACGAGGGGCGTCTGGAAGAGGAGTCTCTGGAAGATCTTGAGCGGCGAGCGCCAGAGAAGCATGCCGGTCCCCGTTCCGAGGTTCACGCCCACCCTGAAGCCCCACCGCTCGTTCGCGGCGTCCTCGTCGCCGACGATCTCGATGCGGGACGGGTGTCCCTGCCCGAGGCCGCGCTCGGTCGCGTGGGCGATGTAGCGCATCTTGAGCGGGTCGAACCCCATCATCGAGGCCGCGACCGCGTCGATCGCCACCTGATCGGCCGACGCGAGGATCACGTTCTTCTCTCTCGGGATGAGCGTGCGCGGGCCGGGTCCCTCACCGGCGGTCGTTCCGTCCATCGTCGCGAAGAGCCCCGTGTGGATCTCCTTCTGGATCGCGAGCAGGTCGACGAGCGTGTCGTGGATCCACGTGTGGGTATAGTGGCGGTTGACGTTCAGGAGGCCGCCGAAGGCGTTCTTCATGGCCCCGGTCGTCACGGTGTAGCTGTGAGTCTTGACGGTCGGGAGATGGACGATGTTCTTCCCGAAGAAGTAGTCGGGCAGGTAGATGCCGTTCGGGAAGATCTTGTCGAGCACCGCCATCTTCGCCTTCGGCCGGTGCTCGATCCAGGTCATGTCCTCCTCGCGGAAGTTGTACTTCTTCGGTACGCCGTGCTTCTCGAGGACGGGTCCGAACTTGTTGTAGCGGTCTCCGAGGTCGGCGATCGTGACGACGGTCTTGTTGTGAACGTCGACGAGATCATCAAATCCGGCGTCCCTCAGCGCGAGGATCGTGCCGTCGAGCTGCCAGGGCGTCGTGTTCGAGCCCGGGTACATGAGATGCCAGCTGATGTTGTCCTTGAGGATCGTCGTCGTCGACGGATCGAGGGCGTCGCCGAGGCCCGCGAGCGCGCAGAGGCGCCGGTAGTCCTCGACGACCGTCTCGGGCCTGGTTCGCAGTACGGCGACCTTCGGGTCGGCCATCGGAACGCTCCCTGCTGAGGGTGCACACCGTCCGGCGGGGCGGCGAGCGGACGCGACGAGGCGGCCTGCTCGCCGGCACGCCGCCCCGGTGGCCATCGTGGTGCCGAAGGGGGGACTCGAACCCCCACAGGGCGAACCCTACTGCGCCCTGAACGCAGCGCGTCTACCAATTCCACCACTTCGGCACGTTCGATCTTCTTCCGTACTCTACTCCGCTCTGTGCGGCAAGTCAACCGGCGACGGCGGGGGAACGAGGGCGGTGCGGGGCTCCCTTCGGGTCTCCTCGCTGCCGCCACGGCTCCCCCCGGGGGTGCCCGGGCGCCGATCACATCTTGACACCATGTCGAAACGGTGGTATCATAAGAAGTGGAGAAGGATTTCTCGGAGGGCGTTCAGCCCGGTCGCGAACGCCCATGAGCGGCGGTCGCCCTTCGAGCTTCGAGGCCGCCTCTGACCTGGCGGCGGCACGGCTGACCGGGCCCGGATTCGGGCGGGGGGAGACTCCCGCCCGATCCGCTTGGTGCCGGCCTGAGCCGCGTGCCGGCCCGTCCGGGCCCCTCGTCCCCCTTGCTCACTCCGCGTTCCATCTGATAGCATCCGAAGTTCGGGCCCCGGGAGCGACGCCCCGGTGCTGCAGGCTTGTAACTCGTTGTCGGGCTGGAAGGTAGGCGAATGAAGCTCCGGGGGCGGTGAGGGGACGATGCCCGAATCAGCGAAGGTCGTGGCGAGAAACCGCCGCGCGCGACATGACTACCACGTGGTCGACTCGATCGAGGCGGGCATCTCCCTTCGCGGGACCGAGGTCAAGTCGATCCGGCTCGGGCGGATCCAGCTCGCCGAGAGCTACGCGAGGGTCGACGACGGCGAGGTCTTCCTCGTGGGGGCGCACGTCAGTCCGTACGAGTACGGCAACCGCGCGAACGTCGACCCCGTCCGCCGGCGGAAGCTCCTCCTTCACAAGAAAGAGATCAAACGTCTGGAGCGTCAGGTGAGCGAGAAGGGCATGACGCTCGTGCCGCTCTCGATCTACCTGAAGCGCGGGAGGGTGAAGGTGGAGATCGGGGTCTGCCGCGGCAAGCGCGCATACGACAAGCGTCATGCGATCGCGAAGCGAGAGGCGGATCGGGAGATGGAGCGGGCGCTCAGACGCAGGCAGAAGGGAGAGGAGCGTTGATCCACCGAGACCCCCGGTCCCGGGTCGTTCCCATCGTGGCAGCGCTTCTCGGGCTCCTCGCCGGAGCGTTGGGCGCCGAGGCGAGGCTCGTACCGGCCACGCTCGCGGAGGGAGGCGCCGGAGAGCGCGTGGAGCTTCGCGAGTGGGACGACACCGTCTATCTCCGGCTCTCAGATCTCGCGCGGATCGCAAGGGCATCGCGGCACTGGAACGCCGAGACGCGGAAGATGACCGTGAGCGTCCGCGGGCACAGGCTGGCGCTCTCACCCGACAACGCCTTCGTGAAGTGCGACAACGAGACGCGCAACCTCCATCGTCCCGTCCTCATGAGAGAGGGCGGCTTCTGGGTTCCGGAGGCCTTCCTGAACGGGGCGCTCGGGCCGGCGTCGGAGCTCGTGTTCCAGTGGGAAGGCGAACGCGAGGGGCTGCGGATTCTCCCGCGCGCGCCGACGCTCGACGGCATCGCCGTCCGGGAGGGCGGAGGAATCACGACGGTCTCGATCGAGCTGTCCAGGTTGCCGGAGTATCGTGTGGAGACGAGGGCGAGCGATGAGATCGACGTCACGCTCTGGGGCGCGTCGCTCGCGGACACGCTCGGCGCGGTCGCGATTGATGGCCTCGTCAGGAGCGTCCGGGCGGACTCGGGGCGGGGGAGGCTCGACATCGTGATCGGCGTGGCCGGCGCGGCGCGGACCTTCACGGTCGACGCCTACCGCTCTCCGGACCGCATCGATGTGAGGATCGAGGGAGGTGTGGGCGGGGGTCTCCCGGAGCCGGGACTCCGTGAGGAGAAGCACGTGGCCGCGCCCGTGGCGCCGTTCGCGACGGGAGGCCGGAGGATCGACACCGTGATCGTGGACGCCGGCCACGGCGGGAGAGACGGCGGCGCGGTCGGCCGCTCAGGGCTTGTCGAGAAGGACGTCACACTCGCTCTCGGACGCAGGCTCTCGCGGGCGCTCGAGGCCCGCGGGTTCCACGTTCTCTTGACGCGAAGCTCGGACACGTTCGTTCCTCTGAAGCGACGGGCGGAGATCGCGAACCTGGCAGCGGCGGACCTCCTTGTGAGCATCCAGTGTGACGCGGCCCACTCGGGGTCGGCCTCGGGGGCGACGGTGCTCTACTTCCGCCCTCCCGACGAGGAGGAGCCCGTCTACACCGGCCGGCTCCGTCCGGGACTCAAGTACGTGCCTCGGGGCGGCGGCTCCGTCGCCGCCGACCGCCTGCTCTGGAAGCGGATGCAGGAGGGACACATCGGAACGAGCCGCGCCCTGGCCCGCACGATCCGGGCGGCGCTCCGAGCGGAGATGCCCGATCGAGACCGGGGCGTCGCCGGCCGGGACCTCGAGCTTCTCGCCGGCTGCGCGATGCCCGCGGTCGTTGTGGAGGTCGGCTTCATCACGAATCGGGACGACGAGACGCTTCTGGGCGACGAGTCGTTTCAGGAAGAGGTCGCGAACCTGATCGCTGGCGCGATCGACGAATACAGAAGGAACTCTGAGAGGAGCGAGCGGTGAGCCGAAAGACGCTCTTGAGCCTGATCGTCCTGCTCGGTGTGGTGATCGTCGTCCTCATCTCGGCGCTCACCGAGCGCGAGACCCCTTCCCCGACGCCCCTGGAGGGAACGCCGGAGGACGATATCGGACCCGGCGTTCAGTCGGTGACCCTCGTCTTCGGCGACTGGAACGCATCCAGGACCGTCTCCGAGACGCGCGAGCTGCGTGTTCCCGAGGACCGGGCCGGGCGACTCCGCAGGATTCTCGAGGAGCTTGCCGACGGGCCGACCGAGCGCGGGGCCGTCCGCACCATTCCGCAGGGCACCGTCGTGAGACGCGCATTCTTCGACGACACCGGAGACGTCTACATCGATTTCAGCCGGGAGTTCATCACGAAGCACCCGGGAGGCTCGACCGGCGAACTCTTCACCATTCGCTCGATCGTCCAGACGGTCGCCGAGAACTTCCCCGAGGTCGAGCGCGTGGGCGTGCTCGTCGACGGTGAGCACGTCGAGACGATCGCCGGACACATCGACGCGAGTGTTCCGTTCCGCGTAAGCGACTACCGGTGACCCGCTGCCGGGGAAGAGCGACGGCCGGACGCTCCGAGCGGACCGCCGCGACAAGGAGAGTGACCACGTGACAGGGAACGCCATCGGCGTCTTCGACTCGGGAATCGGCGGTCTGACTGTCGTCGCGGAGATCGCGCGCCAGATGCCGCACGAGTCGATCGTGTACTTCGGCGACACGGCGCGACTCCCGTACGGCCCCAAGTCGGCGGAGACGGTGACTCGGTTCGCGATCGAGGACACGGAGTTCCTGCGCCGTCACAACGTGAAGATGATCGTCGTCGCCTGCAACACCGCTTCTTCGGTGGCGATCGAAGCGCTCCGCGAGCGCTACGAGCTCCCCGTGGTCGGCGTAATCCAGCCGGGAGCCTTCGCCGCCGTCTCGTCGAGCCTGGCCGGCAGGATCGGCGTGATCGGAACGGAGGGGACGATTGCGAGCGGCGCCTACGAGCGCGAGATCCACCAGATCGACCCCGACATCGAGGTGATCGAGAAGAGCTGTCCTCTCTTCGTGCCCTTGGCGGAGGAGGGCTGGACCGAGCGCGAGGTGACGCTCGTCATCGCACATGAGTACCTCGCTCCGCTCCGGGACGCCGGGGTCGACGTCGTCGTACTCGGGTGCACGCACTACCCGATTCTCAAGGCGACGATCGGACGCGTCTTCGGGCCGGGCGTCAGGCTGATCGACTCGGCCGAGGAGACGGCCCGCGAGATCTCCCAGCGACTCCAGCAGAACCGCCTCTCGGCCGACGAGTCGAGCGATCCGGTCCATCGGTTCTTCGTGAGCGACGTGCCGCACCGGTTCCAGGAGCAGGCCGAGCGCTTTCTGGGAGGCCCGCTGCCCCGCGTCACCGTCGTCGGCATCGATGACCTCGTGCGCGGGGGATCGGGGGAGGGCTAGAGACAGGTGCAGGTGGTTCTGGCGACGCGGAACGTCCACAAGATCCGCGAGATCTGTCGCCTCCTCCAGGGCGTCGATGTCGAGGTGCTCTCGTTCCGCGACTTCGACGACCTTCCCGAGGTCGTCGAGGACGGCGAGACGCTCGAGGCGAACGCGATCAAGAAGGCGGAGACGATCGCCGCCGTGACGGGGCTCCCGACGCTGGCCGACGACACCGGCCTCGAGGTGTCGGGTCTCGACGGTGCGCCCGGGGTGCTTTCGGCGCGATACGCCGGGGCCCGAGCCAGCTACGAGGACAACAACGCGAAGTTGCTCGAGGCGCTCGACGGCGCTGACGCCCTGGACCGGCGCGCGGCCTTCCGCTGCATCGTTGCGCTGGCGGTCCCCGGCGAAGAGACCGTGACCGTGGAGGGCAGAACCGATGGCGCGATCCTCGAGGAGCGGCGCGGCCGCGCCGGCTTCGGCTACGATCCGATCTTCCTCCCCGACGGGCACGATGTGACATACGCCGAGATGACGGAGGACGCGAAGAACGCCGTCAGCCACCGGGGAAAGGCAGTCCGCGCGGCCATCGAACTCGTACGCCGGAGGCTCCCGGGGAGCGCTTCGAGAGAGGCTCCTGGGACCGATTCATCGGCCGCATAACGTATTGACACACATGCAGTTACGTGCCTTTCCTTCCGGCTTGCGCCGGCCGCGAGGCTGTGTTAGAATCCTCCCCGTCAAGCCTTGTTGCACCGCGCTCCGCACAAGCACGACTGGCCGACTTGGCTTCCTCACGGAAGTCAAGTCATCCGCGTGGCCGCGCGCCTCCCATTGGGCCGCGGCCACGTCTCTTCAGGCGCTCCGGGGACCCGGGGCAGCACCGGCGGGATCCGGCCGCGATGTGGAGGCGGCTCGTCTGGACGCGCGGAGCGCGGGCGCTTGACATGCCCCAGAGAGCGGCATATCATGGAACGCTAACGGCTCGACGGGGCGTGGCGCAGTCCGGTTAGCGCGCCTGCTTTGGGAGCAGGAAGTCGGAGGTTCAAATCCTCTCGCCCCGACCAGGCGCGCCTGTAGCTCAGTCTGGATAGAGCAACGGACTTCTAATCCGTAGGTCGCTGGTTCAAATCCAGCCAGGCGTACCAGACGGTGGAAGTAGCTCAGTTGGTAGAGCCCTGGACTGTGGATCCAGTTGTCGCGGGTTCGAATCCCGTCTTCCACCCCACACCCTCTGGTCGGGGCCCCTACGGTTGCCGCGGGCGCGTTCCGGTGCTATCTTCTCCACGCGTCCAGGCCGGCACCGGGCCGGGAGGATGGGAGCGCGGCGCGGCGGGTCGCGCTGCAGCGGGAGGTTGAGGCCCCTGAGAGAGCGTCCCTCGAACGGTCGGGGGTCGCGGCAAGAAACCCCTCGATGAGGACGGCGGCATGGCAGGAAGCAGAGGCGTCAACAAGGTCATCCTGGTCGGGAATCTCGGGAGCGATCCGGAGGTTCGGACGACCCCGGGCGGCACCCCCGTCGCGACCTTCACTCTCGCGACGAACGAGGGCTGGGTCGACAAGGAGGGTGTGCGCCAGGAACGGACGGAGTGGCATCGGATCGTGGCGTGGCGGAGGCTCGCGGAGATCTGCGGGCAGTACCTCAGGAAGGGACGCCAGGTCTACATTGAGGGCCGTCTTCGCACGCGGAGCTGGGAAGACCGACAGGGCAATCCGCGGAAGACGACGGAGATCGAGGCTCTCAACATGCTGATGCTCGGCTCGCCCCAGGGCAACCGGAGCGAGGCGGCTGCGTCGGAGACACCCGAGTTCGCGTCGGAGACTGTCAAGATCGAGGACGACGACCTTCCCTTCTAGTCCAGACGCCCCAGGGCGGGGCAGTGACGGAGGTCGGGCGAAGACGTGCGCCCTTAGCTCAACTAGGTAGAGCAACTGACTCTTAATCAGTAGGTTGAAGGTTCGATTCCTTCAGGGCGTACCAGTCTCTGCGGGGCCGGAGTGATCCGGCCCCGCGGCCGCAAGAGGGGGGCCGGACGGTCCGGACGGGTCCCGCTGCGCCGGTCTCGTTGACATCGTCGGAACTGTCTGCTACAGTGCATCTTATGCGGATTGTCTTCGTGCGACGGGGCATGTACCCCGAGTGGACCGGTGGAACCTACACCTATCTCTACGAACTCGGTCGCCGGCTCGCCGAGCGCGGGCACGAGATCGTCGTCGTCGCGAGCCGCGACGACGGTCCCGCGAAGCCCCCTCACGACTTCGCCGGCATGCGCATCCACGAGTACACGGTCAACAAGATCCACCCGCTCGTGAGCATGTCGCAGCACCTGAGGACCGCGAGGCGGCTCTTCGAGGAACTCGCCGCCGAACGCCCTGTCGACATCCTCAGCGTTCAGGACCTTCCGATCGGCGTCTCGGTCACAAGGAGCCACGCGGGGCGCTCGGTCTGCCAGATCCCCACGTTCCACGCGCCGACCTTCCTCGAGTTCCGCTTCGACACCGAGTGGAAGGTGAAGTCCGAGCGCTCTCCGCTCCGGCGCGCCGCGATCCGATCGACCGAGCCGATCTACGAGACATGGCAGCGGCGCTTCGAGACCGCGCCGCTCGAGGCGGCCGAGAGCATCGTCGTGCTCTCGGAGTACAGCCGCAGCCACATCGAGCGGTACTTCCCGACCGTCGATCTTGCGAAGGTGCAGATCATCCCCGGCGGCGTCGACACCGAGCGTTTCCGCCCGCCCGACGATCGGAACGCGGTCCGCGCGGCCCTCGGCATACCGAACGACGCGGTCCACCTGCTGACCGTCAGGAAGCTCGTTCCCAGGATGGGCCTCGAGAACCTCGTCCGCGCGATGAAGACCGTTGTCGAGAACGAGGCGGGCCGCGGTCTCCCGATCCGTCTCTCGATCTGCGGGAGCGGGAGGCTCGGGCCGACCCTCAGCGAGCTCGCGCGCGAGTCCGGTCTCGAGTCCGTCGTCTCGCTCGAGGGGCGCGTGACCGACGACGACCTCGTTCGCTACTACCAGGCCACCGATCTCTTCGTGCTGCCGACGGTCGCGATGGAGGGCTTCGGCATCGTAACCGTCGAGGCGCTCTCGACGAACACGCCCGTCGTGGGTACGCCAGCCGGCGCGACGCCCGAGATCCTCTCGGCGGTCGACGCACGGCTGCTGACGCGAGACACGTCGACGGAGGCCATCGCCGATGCGATCGTGTCGTGGCTCACGTGGCGGGCCGAGGACCGGGGCACGACCCGGTACCGTGACGAGGTCCTCGCGAAGTACTCGTGGGAGCGCGTGACCGACCTCGTGGAGGCTTCGTACGCCGAGACGCTCGATCGCTTTCGCGCGTCCCGCGATCGGAGGTGACGCGGCGTGGATTCCCGTGAAGGGCGGTCGGTCTCACTCCGAGCCGTCGGTGACGTGGCACTCATCGGATCGGCTGCGCGTTCGCTCGCTGACGGCGGGAGTCCCGCCTGGTCCGAGACCGCTGCCTTCCTCGCGGCCGCCGATCTGACCTTCGCGAACCTCGAGATGCCGATGCCTCGCTCTTCCGTGGAGCCGTCGTGGGCCGATGTGAGCGAGGAGCTCCGCGGCCGCCCCGAGGCGCTTCGCGGGCTGCTCATGGCTGGGCTGGACGTCGTCTGCCTTGCGAACAACCACATGATGGACTGGGGGGCGATCGGCCTCGCCGAGACGATCGAGGCGCTGGCGGAGCACGGCGTGGCGACCGTCGGTGCCGGCGAGAACCTCGACCGTTCGATCGAGCCGGCCGTCCTCGAGCGCAACGGGCTCCGCGTCGGCTTCGCGGCCTTCACACCGCCGCACAAGTGGACCGCGACCGACTCGGCGCCGGGCGCCGCTCCGCTTCGGACCGAGCTCGTTCGCGAGTCGCTCGATCGCATGGGCGACGTCGACGCGAGGGTCGTCTCGCTCCACTGGGGCGTCGAGCTCTCGAACTACCCTACGCCGCAGGACCGCGCCCTGGCCCGCGAGATCGCGGATCTCGGTGTCGACCTGCTGCTCGGCCACCATCCGCACGTCCTCCAGGGCGTCGAGCGGCTCGGGCGCGCCGGGGTTGTCTACAGCATGGGCAACTTCGTCTTCGACGTGACCGCCGGCCGTGTGCAGTTCCGCTGCGATCCGTGGAACCTGCGGGCGGGCTACGTGGCGGAGGCGCACCTCGGTCCCGACGGGCTGGCCTCGCTCGGGACCGTCCCGACGTTCCTCGACGGCGACGGCGTCGGCGTCCTCGCGACCGGCGACGACGCGACGCGGATCGAGCGGCTCGTCGAGGAGGTGTCGAGGGACATCGAGGCCGGCAGCGGCGCCGTCTGGGAGCACGCCGGAGGGCGGATCGTCGGCCAGCGCGTGCGCGTCCTCCGGGGACTCGTGCGCGACGCGGGACCGCTCTTCGTGCTGCGGGAGCTTGTGCGCATCCGCCCGCGCCACCTCCGCCTCCTCTGGGGCTACGCCGTCTCCAGGATGCGCAGGCGGTCGCGGTAGTCGGCCGGGAGTGTCCGGCGGGCCGCGCGATCGCGAAACGGGGAAGCCATGGATCTCGCCGAACAGGGGTGGTACCGGAAGAGCCCGCTCTTCGTTCAGAACGCCGTCGTCTCGGCCCACGGCCTCTACTCGCGCGTGGCCCGTGGCGGTCCGTCGTTCCGCCGGGCGCTCGCGGAACTCCTGGAGAGCCAGTGGTTCTCCGAGGAGGCCTTCGCCGAGATCCAGAACGCGCGGCTCGCGGCCCTCGTCGAGCACTGCTACCGGAGAGTCCCCTACTACAGGAACGTGATGCGCGAGCGGGGGCTCTCGCCGTCGGACATCACGACGGTCGACGACCTTCCGAAGCTCCCTCTTCTGACGAAGGAAGACGTGCGGACGCGCGCCGCTGAGCTCGTCCGCGAGGACCTGGGCCGCGCGCCCGTCTCGATCGGCAACACGAGCGGGACGACCGGGACGCCGCTCCGGCTCGTGCGCGACCATCCGTCCGTCGTCTTCGAGCAGGCTACGATCTGGCGACACTGGACGATCGACGGCCTCCCGCTCTGGGGAAGGAGAGCGAAGCTCCAGGGCGACTCGATACTTCCATCCGGCGCGAACGAGCCCCCGTTCTGGAGGACGAACGCGCCCGAGAACCAGCTCGTGATGTCGTCGTTCCACATCTCGCTTGAGACGGCGCCGCACTACGCCCGCGCCCTCCGCGCCTTCGCGCCCCGCGCGATCACCGCATATCCCTCGAGCGTCTATTTCCTGGCGAAGACGCTCCTCGAGCTGGACGAGAGAGTCGAGGTTCCGCTCATCTTCACGAACTCCGAGCCCGTCTACGCGAAGCAGCGAGAGGTCATCGAGGAGGCGTTCTCGGGGAAGGTCTACGACGTCTACGGCCAGGCCGAGCGCGTCGTCTACGCGATGGAGTGCCCGGAGCGGACCGGCCTCCACGTGGCGCCGGAGTACGGCGTGCTCGAGCTCGTCGAACCCGAGGGCGGGGACGCCGGCGGCCTTCTCGAGGTCGTCGGGACCTCGCTCGCGAACTACGCCATGCCGCTTCTGCGGTATCGCGTCGGCGACCTGGCGCGCCCTCTCGAGACGGGCTGCGCCTGCGGCAGGAAGATGCCGCTCCTCTCCGGCATCGAGACCCGGGTGAGCGACATGATCCTCACGCCCGAGGGGAGGCAGCTGCCGTTCTCCGGCATGACGCACGCGTTCATGGGCCTCCGGCACATCCGGAAGTCGCAGCTCGTCCAGGACGCGGTCGACCACATTCACGTGAAGGTCGTCCCGGGCGACGCGTTCAGCGAGGACGACCGGCGGGCCATGGTTGAGCGGATCACGAACTACGTCGGCGAGCGCGTGCGGATCGACACGGAGCTTGTCGACGAGATCGACCGCGACGCGAGCGGCAAGTTCCGGTGGATCGTCTCGAAGGTGAACCCGGCCGACTGGATGGACGCGAATGGCTGAGCTGGACCGACATGAGAGCGGCGCGGCCGGGGCCGCCGCGCCGGCCCCCGGCGTGACGCTCATCGGGCACTACCCGCCGCCCCACGGGGGCGTCGGGAGCCTGATGGTCCAGATGAAGAACGCCCTGACCGACGCCGGCTGCCGCGTCACGATCTTCAACCTCGGCCGCGGCCGCCCGGAGGGCGAGGACGTCGTGAACTTCGAGCGCGGGAACCGGGTTCGGCAGGTGATCGACCTCACGCGCGCGTTCTCCCGCTCCCGGAGCGACATCTTCCACTACGTCTCCGCGAGCTACCGGTCGTTCTGGATGGGGACCGCCTGCCTCGTGGCGGCGAACGCGGCCGGGCGCAAGCTCGTCGTGTCGTTCGTCGGCGGAGCCTTCCGCGCGTTCGCCGAGTCGATGAGTCCGGCCGGGATCCTCTGGGCGCGCCTCTCGCTCTCGAAGGCGGCCGCGCTCGTCGCGTGCAACGCGGACATCCAGCGGTCGCTCGTGCGGCTCGTTCCCGGACGCGCGGTTCCGCGGATCACGAACTGCTTCCCCATGGCCATCGACGGCTCCGGCGCCCTGCCGGACGAGATCGGCCGGTTCCTCGAGGACCGGGGGCCGATCGTCTCCGTGACCGGGGCCGCGTCGGCGAGCTACGCGCTCGGCGACGCCGTCGACGCTCTCGATCGCGCCCGTTCGTGGTATCCTGATATCGGAATGGTGCTCGTGCTCACGGCCTTCGGCACCGAGGCGGAGGAGCGCGCTCTCAGCGAGAAGATCGACCGCCGCGGTCTCGGCGGCCACGTGCTCGTCGCGAGGGACCTTCCGGACTTCGCGGCGCTCCTTTCGCGGTCCGACGTCTTCCTCCGGAGCACGCTCATCGACGGGGACTCGATGTCGGTCCGGGAGGCGCTCTACCTCGGGATCCCGACCGTCGCGAGCGACACGCCGTTCCGGCCAGACGGGGTGATCCTCTTCCGGAAGGGCGACGCGGCCGACATGGCCGAGAAGCTGCGGAGCGCCCTTGAGGCCGGGCGCGGCAGCCCGGACGCCGCGCGCCGCGAGAGCGAGGAGAACCTCTCGGCCCTCTTCGGGATCTATGCCTCGGCGCTCGGGCCGGGGAACGCATTCGAGAGGGCGGGGCTCGCGGCCCCGGCCTCCGCAACACTCGAAAGAAGGACGGCGGAATGAACTGGACGGACGTCGAAGTCCTGGTAACCGGAGCGGGCGGCTTCATCGGGAGCCACCTCACCGCGAAGCTCGCCGATCTCGGCGCGAACGTGCGCGCCTACGTCCACTACAACAGCAGGAACGACTGGGGGAACCTGGCGTTCCTCACCGACGCCCAGATGGGCCGGGTGAGACCGATCGCGGGCAACGTGGAGGACGCGGGGTCGGTCGACGAGGCGGTCGCGGGCTGCCGGTGCGTCTTCCACCTTGCAGCGCTGATCGGGATTCCCTACAGCTACGTCGCGCCGCGGAGCTACGTTGCGACGAACATCGGCGGCACGCTGAACGTGCTCGACGCGGTCAGGCGGCACGGCGTGCCGAAGATGGTCCACACGTCGACGAGCGAGGCGTACGGGACGGCGCTCTACTCGCCGATCGACGAGAAGCACCCGCTCCAGGGCCAGTCGCCGTACAGCGCCACCAAGATCGGCGCCGACAAGCTCGCGGAGAGCTACCACAGGAGCTTCGGCGTGCCGGTCGCGACGATCCGGCCGTTCAACACCTACGGCCCCCGCCAGTCGGCGCGCGCGGTCATCCCCACGATCATCGCGCAGCTTCTCACCGGACGGAAGACGGTCGAACTCGGCGCGCTCGACCCGGAGCGAGACCTCACGTTCGTCGAGGACACCGTGCTCGGCTTTCTCGCGATGGCCGAGAGCGACCGCTCGATCGGGGAGACGATCAACGTCGGCAACGGGAAGACGATCTCGATCGGGGGTCTCGCGCAGACGATCGTCGACATGGTGAACCCCGACGCGAAGATCGTCTCGGTGCCCGATCGCGTGCGACCCGAGAAGAGCGAGGTCATGCGGCTGATCTGCGGCAACCAGAAGGCGAAGGAACTCCTCGGCTGGGAGCCGACCGTCTCGCTCTACGACGGCCTCGCGAGGACGGTCGAGTTCGTGCGGGAGCACCTCGACCTCTACCGTCCCGAGGAGTACACTGTCTGAGCGCCGCGCACCGCAACCACGGAGGAGCCCCATGCGAGCAGTGATCCTGGCAGGCGGCAAGGGGACGCGCCTGAAGCCGTTCACGACGACGATCCCGAAGCCGCTCGTCCCGATCGGCGACATGTCGATCATGGACGTTCTCCTTCACCGTCTTGCCCGGTGCGGGTGCGAGAGGGCGACCGTCGCGGTCGGCCACATGGCCCAGCTCATCATGGCGTACTTCGGGGACGGCGCGAAGTGGGGGCTCTCGGCCGATTACTCCATCGAGGACGGGCCGCTGAGCACGATCGCGCCGCTCCGGCTCATCGACGATCTTCCGGAGCACTTCCTCGTCATGAACGGGGACCTCCTCACCGATCTGGACTTCCGGGATCTCTACAGTCGGCACGTCGAGAGCGGCGCCCTCGGCACGATCGCGACGTACGAGCGGGAGGTCCGCGTCGACTTCGGCGTGCTTGGATACGACGCCGAGGGGTTCCGCATCCGGGAGTTCAGCGAGAAGCCGGTCGAGCGCTTCAACGTGAGCATGGGGATCTACGCGTTCTCGCGCGCGATCCTCGATCTCATCCCCGACGGCCGGCCCTTCGGGTTCGACGATCTGATGCTCGCCTGTATCGAGAGAGACCTCGACGTGCGGTCGTATCCCTACTCCGGCTACTGGCTCGACATCGGGCGGCCCGACGACTACGACCGGGCCACCGCGGACTTCGAGGGGATGCGGGACAGGCTTCTCGGAGAGGACTGAGGACTCGGGCGGGGCGTCCGCCCCGCATCCAAAGGGAGGTTCGCGCGTGCCCGTGACGCGGCTCCTCGTGACCGGCGCGACCGGCTTCGTCGGAGGCTGGACCGTCCGCCACTGGCGGCAGCGCCACCCCGACGTTGAGCTGTGGACGACGAGCCACCTGCCGAGGCCCGAGTGGCTCCGGCCGGACAGGTACCGTCGCGTCGACCTCCGCGACGAGGAGGCCGCGCGGGCGCTCGTCGAGGAGTCGCGGCCGGACGCCGTCGTCCATCTCGCGAGCCTCATCGGTGGCGCCGATCTCGAGGCGTATCTCTCGGTGAACGTCCTCGGGACCGACCGGCTGCTCCGCGCGCTGGCGGAGAGCGCGGCGCCCGGGGCGCGCGTCGTGCAGGCCGGCTCGGCCGCCATGTACGGGCCGGTCGCCCCGGAGGACCTGCCGATCCGGGAGGACCACCCGTTGCGGCCTGTGACTGCCTACGCCGTCAGCAAGGTCGCGCAGGAGGTCGTCGCTGCGGCGCACGGCCGGACGTCCTCGCTCGAGATCGTGCGGGCCCGGTTCTTCAACATCATCGGCCCCGGCCAGCCCGAGTCGCTCGTTCCGATGGCCTTCGTCCGCCAGCTTGAGGCCGCGCGCGACGGCCGCGCGGAGAAGCTCCTTACCGGTGACACGAGTCCGGAGCGCGACTTCGTCGACGTCCGCGACGCGACCGCCGCCGTCGACCTTCTCCTCGAGCGTGGGCGGGCCGGCGAGGCCTACAACGTGGCGTCCGGCATGGCCGTCTCGATCCAGGAGATGATCGACGAACTCGTCGCGATCGCCGGCGTCGACGTCCCGCAGGAGGTCGAGGCGTCGCGGCTCCGGCCGGTCGACGTGCCGAGGGTCGTCGGAGACGCGTCGAAGATCGCGGCCGACTGCGGGTGGAGCCCGAGCGTGCCGCTCCGGCGCTCCCTCACCGACATGTGGGCCGTCGCCGACGTCGAGCCGCACGGCGCGACGGGGGAGGACCGTTGAGAGCGCTCCGGACCTTCGTGCAGCTCCTCTTTCTCGGCGGCGTGACGGCGCTCGCGATCCGCGGCGTCGCGGGTCTCACGGCGAACACCTGCGAGACGTACTGCCCGTTCGGCGGTGTCGCGGCGCTCTATCCGCTCCTGCGGTTCCGCGTCTACACGTGCGCGCTCACCGAGTTCAACGTCGCGCTCCTCGTCTCGCTCGTCGGCCTCACGCTCCTCTCGAAGAAGTCGTTCTGCGGCTGGATCTGTCCGCTCGGAGCGATCCAGGAGTGGCTCGGGCGTCTCGGCAGGAAGGTCTTCGGCAGGAGCTTCCGGCCTCCCGCGCGGGTCGACCGCTGGCTCGCGCCGCTGCGGTACGTCGTCCTCGCGGCCGTGCTGGCTCTGACCTGGACCGTCTGGCAGGGCGACCTCGGGTTCCGCGCCTACGATCCCTTCTACATCCTGTTCACGTTCGGCGGGCACGAGACGAGGCCGTGGAGCGTCCCGATCCTCGTCGGCATTCTCGCCGCCGCCGTCGCCGTCCCGATGGTCTGGTGCCGCTACCTCTGCCCGCTCGGCGCGGTGATGGATCCGCTCTCGCGGGCGGGCTTCCTCCGCGTGCGACGGAACGAGAGCGCCTGCACCGACTGCGGGATCTGCGACGACCTCTGCCCGCACGCGATTCCGGTCTCGCGCGAGAGCGAGGTGACGGCGAGAAACTGCACGAACTGCTTCGAGTGCGTCGCCGGCTGCCCGGAGAAGGGCGCCCTCGAGATCTCGTGGTTCGGGAAGTAAGGAGAGACTCGTGGGGAAGGTCATCGTCATCCCGGTCGCGATCGCGCTTCTGACGCTTTTCGCGTACGCGACGACCGACGCCTACCGCGTGGCGACGCTCGATGTCGCGCTCACCGAAGAGAGGCCGCAGGAGGTCTCGACGGTCGAGTACACGATCGAGGGCCTCAAGTGCCGCGGCATGTCGATGGCGGCGGCGCGGATCCTCTCGGGCGTTCCGGGTGTCGTGAGCATCACGACCTACGTGAGGACGCACACCGCGATCGTCGAGTACGATCCCGGTATGACCGACGCGGCGGCGATCGCCGAGGCCCTGAACCGGCCGGTCGTCGTCGAGGGCGAGAGCCACCAGGTCTTCCGGGTCGTCGAGACGCGCGAGCGGGGGTGAGGCCGAGCCTCATCAAGGTGGTGTGCTGGAGCGTAAGGCCGTGCGATCCCATGCTGCTCAAGGCTGCTCGCGGGGAGAAGCGCCATACCCGAAGTGGTCTCGTTGCTCGAATCAACGCACTCATCCTCTCAGGTCCAGATCCAACAAGTGCCGCCTCCTGCCCACATCATGCACGGTCTGTGATCCCGACCGATTCCGGCTGTTCAACTCACACAGCTCCGCAGGCGCCGACCCCGGTTCGCTCTAGGGCACGCCGCTTTCGGTACCATCGTTGTCCTTGACCAATGGTCACAGGATCGGTACACTATCATTGCGAAGAGTAATCATGTATTGCTGAATCACCCCAGTAGTGTTACAGGCGTCAGGTCCCGTCGCGAGCAGCACCCCCATCAGGGTAGTGCTACCGGCCGGAAGGGAGGGTCAACATGTTCTGTCATGGCACCGGGTTCTGGATCCATGCATTGCTGGCGGTACTGACGGCGGCGCTCCTTGTGCCGGCCGCCTCCGCAGGCGTTGTGGAGAGCTGGGTCGCACGATTCGACGGGGACGCTAGTTTCCGCGACGGCGGAAGAGACATCGTGGCTCATCCTGCCGGGGGTTGCTTCGTCGTCGGCACGGTATCGAAGGACGGCTCGTCGGACGACTGCTGCGTCACCATCAGATACGCCGCTGACGGCGAGAGTCTCTGGGTCAGGCACTATGACGCGGATACGAGCCGGGACTGGGGAAGAGCGATCGAGCTGTATCCTAGTGGAGGAGTCGTCGTAGCAGGCACGAGCCACATTCTCTACTGCACGAACAACACCTTCGTCGCGAGATACGACGAGGGAGGACTCCTTGTCTGGGATGAGCGCCCCACACTCGGTTACCCTCAAGATGTTGGCGGCTTGGCCGTCAGTGAGTCCGGAGAGACGTACGTGGCCTGTCGCGACAACACGTGCGGCTACATTGTCACGAAGTATGAGCCAGATGGAGATGAGGCGTGGTGCTCTTTGGAGGACTACAGCACAGAACCGAAAGACATCACCGTAGACTCAGATGGGTGCGCCTACGTGACCGGCGAATGGGGATGTCCCTTGAAGTCTCAGCGCTATGGCGGCCAGTGTGGGACCGTGAAATACCGTTCCGGCGGTTCCATTGCATGGACGGAAACCGAAAACTACAGAAAGGGCAAAGCGGTGGCGGTCGACGGCATGGGCAATGTCTATGTGGGCGGATTCCGAGACTACTCCAGCTGGGATTTCTGCACTATCAAGTACGACTCGACGGGAAGCCACCTATGGGAAGCCATTTACGACGGACCGGATGGCAGCAACGACACCGTTCAGGATCTTGCTCTCGACGGCTCCGGGAACGTGTACGTGGTCGGCGACAGCTACGGTTCTGAGACCGACATGGACTGGGCGCTCGTGAAGTATGACTCCGAGGGCAACGAGCAGTGGGCGCGGCGGTACGACGGCCCGGGCAGCGGGCAGGACTGGCCGCGGGACATGGAGGTGACAGAAGCCGGCGACGTCTTCATTGTTGGTTCAGCCGAGCAGCAGGATGGGGATACGGATCTTGCTATGCGGAAGTACGACAGGCTGGGCAATCTTCTGTGGACAGCGACGTACGATGGCCCAGGGGGTGGGTACGACGAAGGCTATGCTGTGGCCCTTGCGCCCGACGGCGCGATCTACGTGACAGGGCGCAGTGTCGGACTGGGAACGGACCAGGATCTCGTTGTGATCCGGTACGACGAGAACGATACAGCGGTTGAGCCGATCCCCGACATAGTCGACCGCACAGCGCTTGCCCTCTACCCACCCGAACCGAATCCGACCCGCGGGGACTGCCAGGTCCATCTCTTCCTTCCCGCGGAGGCCGGACCGGTCCGTCTCCGCGTATGTGACGTAGCGGGTCGGATCGTCAGGACCCTCATCGACAGGCAGAGCGTATCGCCCGGCCCTGCGTCTGCGACCTGGGACGGTCGAGATAGAGAAGGTCATGCCGTCGGTTCCGGTGTCTACTTCCTCGTCCTTGAAGTCGCATCTCAGAGCGTCTCTCAGAAGCTCGTCCTCCTGAGATAGGAGCCGTTCCTGCTGCTTGTGGTACGCACCCGAGTGACCCCTGCGTGGAGATTCACGATGCGCACACAGAGAGATGTCCCGGTCCGGGCTAGGCTCTCGACGATCCGTATGTGCATTGCTGCTGTGCTGGTGCTGGCCGGTGGCGCGGTCGGGGCCGAAAGCGAGCCCGCGACGCCGGGCGAGGAGGCCGCAGCCCTGGAGGAGAGAATTGGTCAGCTGCGTGCCGAAGGCCTGTATGAAGAGGCAGTCCCGGTGGCGCGGAAGCTGGTCGAAGCGCGCGAGCAGGACGCATCGTGCGCCGCCTTCGAGGCTGCCGACGCCCGCTGGAGCCTGCTGCTGCTCGAGCACGCGGCTTCCCTCTCTCCGGCGGAGCAAGCCGAGCTGGCAATGGCAGACACGCTGGGACTCACCTTCGACCGCCTTCTGCAGCGTGAGCAGCTGACCGAGGCGCTCGACGCGGTGGAACGACAGCTGGAGATCCGGAGGCGGCTCCTGCCTCCCGAGTGCCCGGAGTGTCTGGGCTCAGAGTTCAGGGCCGCCAAAGTTGCCTGCATGCTGGGCCGGTACGACGAGGCGGAGAGCCGCCTTCGCCGGATTCTCGAAGAGGCGAACACTATCGGGTACTACGATCACCCCCTGACGACTGCGATGCTGGGACAACTCGGGCATACGCTGAGGTTCAAGGGTGACCTGTCGGGCGCAGAGGTCGCGTATCGACGGGCACTGGAGATGTCACGGAATCTGTGCGGTCCCGAGCATTCGGACATCGCGCTCGCCTGCCACAACCTGGCTTCTCTGCTTCAGGCCACCGGTGACACAGCGGAAGCCGAGGGTCTCTATGATGAGTCGCTGCATCAGAACAAGAAGATCCACGGGGAAGGGTCTCAGAAGGTAGCGACGGTTCTCAACAGTCTGGGGGCCTTCAGCTACCGTCGCGGGGACTATGAGACGGCGGAAGCCAGATTCCGGGAGGCAGCGGAGATCACGCGCGCGAACCTGGGAGAACATAGCACGGATCTCGCACCGTGTCTCAATAACTTGGCAACGACCCTACAGGCGCAGGGGAAGTACCAGCAAGTGATTCCTCTCTACCGGCAGACGCTCGGCATCGTTGTCGACGCCTTGGGTTACGAGCACACCTATGTGGCCACGACGCTCCAGAACATCGCCGGCGCACTCGTTGCGTCGAACGGCGATCTGCATGAGGCGGCGCGGTTGACCCGGGAGGCGCTGGATCTCAGGCGCCGCGTCCTAGGGGAGGAGAGCCCTGATGTCGCATACTCCCTCATGAACTTGGGCCACATCCTCGTGAACCAGGGGGACCTCACCCGGGCCGAGACCTACATGCGAGAAGCGCTGGCACTGAGACGAAGGTTGTTCGATCAGGACCACGCAGAAGTGGCTTCCAGCCTGAGCAGCTTGGGCAACGTGCTTGCAATGCAGGGCGATGTCTCCGGGGGCGAGTCATTGATGAAGGAAGCTCTGGCCATGCGGATTCGGGTGCTCGGAGAGCAGCATCCGGATGTCGCTGAAACCACTATCGACATCGCCGAGATGTTCTATCGAGCGGGCGAGCTGGAGCCGGCTGAGGAGTACTGCCGGAGGGCGGTGCGGCTTCACCGCGACATCTCGGGCGAACGCCACCCGTCAACGGCTGTCGCGCTTCATACACTGGGAGTGGTCCTGACGAACGAAGGCAGATACGAGGAGGCAGAGCCGCTGCTCCGCGAAGCCGTGGAGATACGTCGCGAGACATTGGGTGAAGATCATCCCTCCCTAGCGATGAGCTTGCTGGCCTTGGCCCACCAGCGTGAGGCCGTCGGCGACATCCGGGGCGCTGCGGAGATCCTCTCAGAGGCGTCCCGGATCTACGATGCCGCCCGCGTTCGTGCGGGAGAGGGGTACACGAGGACGACGTTCTTCCTGCCCTCTCCATACCCCGACCTTGCGCTCATGCACGTCTTGCAACAGGAGTGGGATCAGGCTTGGGATGCAAACGAGAGGGCGCTCGCGCGATCTCTCTTCGATCTGCTCGCGACCGCGGATACCCTTCCCGAGAGCGAGGACGAACCAGTCGTCACGGCACAGGCGTACAGCCTGGAGCGAGTCCAGTCGGCGATGCCCGAGAGTCTGGCGCTCGTGGGTTGGCTCGACACCCCAGAGCACGCCCAGCGCTTCGGGCAGTGGGCGTACGTCGTCCGCAGCGAGGGCGACGTACGCTGGATAGAACTCGACGGCGTCGAGGGAGCTCAGGCCGGCTCACAAGATCCGCTGACTCCAGCATCTCTGCGGCCCGGTCTCGTGGAGCCGACGAGTTCCGCTGTTGCTGTCGGCCGTGAGGCGCGTAGCGCCTTCGAGTACTTCCTGGAGCCTGTTGTTGAGGAGCTCGAAGGTGTGAAGGGGCTTGTCGTTGTTGCCCCACCCCAGCTGGCAGGAGTGCCTATCGAGGTTTTCGAGGACGCGGAAGGCACGCTGTTGGGCGACCGATTCGCAGTCTCATATGCGCCGTCGGCGACGGTCTACGCCTGGATTGCTGAGGGAGCCGCTGGACGCGAGCAGCGTTCCGACAGGACGCTGATCGTTGGAGATCCGGAGCTTGGTGACAAGAACCAGGTTGTGGCGATGACCGGCGAGAACAACACACACCTGAGGGGCGGCGGCACTCCGTTCCCCGGGGCCGATCTGGTCCGCGCAGCCCTCTCCGGGAGCGATGCGGCACTGGCAGCCCTGCCACCGCTTTTGGGCGCGAGAGAGGAGGCCCGGACGATAGCAGCGCTCGCGCCAGAGGCAGACTTGCTCTTGGGTCCGGAGGCGACCGAGCGTGCTCTGCGCGAGCTTGCGACGAAGGGAGAGCTGGCCGACTACGGGACTCTCCACTTCGCTACGCACGCTCTTGTGGACGACGAACACCCGGAGCAGTCGGCGATCGTCCTGTCACGGGTGGAGGCGCAGGATGTCGTATCTGCCGCGATTGACGGTGCGCCGGTCGATGATGGCTTGGTGACTGCCGCAGAACTTGTGCGTGACTGGGAACTGAATGCCGATCTGGTCTCGCTCAGCGCCTGCGAGACAGGTTTGGGCAAGGACATCAGGGGTGAGGGATACGTCGGGCTCGCCCACGCATTCCTGCAAGCCGGCTCGAGAAGCCTTCTCGTGAGTCTCTGGAAGGTCGACGATCGGGCGACGTCTCTGCTCATGCGGCGCTTCTACGAGAGCTATTTCTCCGTAACGCCCGACGGCGATGCATCCGGTGACGCGCGTGGAACGGACAAGGCCCGCGCGCTGCAAGACGCGAAGCGCTGGCTCAGGGACTACACTGATGAGGGCGGAGAGCATCCCTACGATCACCCGTACTACTGGTCGGCTTTCATTCTGATCGGAGATCGGTCGAGAGCGGGTGTGTCTGCCGAGTAGCGCGGGGGAGTGCCGGTCCGGCTGCCGGCAAAAGGCCCTCTTCGTGATGAAGTGGCCGTCATCGAGGCGCGGGACTGCCGCGGCGGCGCTCTTGACAGCCTTCGACGTCGGGAGTACATTGAAGGTGGCGCCCGCGGGCGCCTGCGATCTTTGACAGCTTGGATGGGGGCGATCCGGTTTCGACGGGGGTGCAAGAAACGCGGATGGCATGCCGAGGTCCCGTCGGCCTCGTTAAACTGGCGGGTTGTTTCAACTGCCGACTATCAGCCGGCATACGTCTGCTAGCTAAAGTAGACGCGTCCCACCCGGGTTTGCCCGTGGGCTCGGGATGGGGCGTCGCTTACACGGGATAGTCTTCCGGTTGTGTCGCCGGGCCGGAGGGCGAAATCACACGGTGGCTGGCCGACCGGGCATCCCGCCCGTTGGAGTCCCGGACGGCGAGAACGAAAGATCGGGCTACGCATGTAGAGGTTCGCGCGGACACATTTCCGGACGCGGGTTCGACTCCCGCCGCCTCCACCACGAGCTTCGAGGCCCTGCCCGACGGGCGGGGCCTCTCTTTTTGCCCTCGCGGCAGCCGGCGCGTCGCCCGCGTCGCCCCGCCGCCCGCCGGCAGCGGCGCCCGCGACCTTGACCTGCGCTCACGACCGTGGTAGCATCCTCGCGACACCCCTCCGCCTCTTGCGCCGCGCGCCCGCCAGTGCGGGTTCCGGCGCCATCAGTGACGATCGAAGCATCGGTCCTCCGGACCGCGCCGGAGCGCGGAGCCGGACGGATCGCCCGGACGGAGCGCCCCTATGGCAGCCTCCACATCCGAGTCCAGCCCCGTCCGCCTCGGCGACCTCGAGGTCCGCGTGCTCGACGCCGGTGACTTCTTCTTCGACGGCGGCGCGATGTTCGGGGCCGTCCCGAAGGTCCTCTGGAGCGAGTTCGCCCAGCCCGACGAGCAGAATCGCATCCGGCTCGCACTCACCCTGCTTCTCGTGACGACGCCGACGCGGACGATCCTCGTCGACGCGGGTTTCGGGACGCGGATCACGAAACGCATGGCGAAGATCTACGGCTGCGATCCGGGAACGAACGTCGAGACGGCGCTCGCCTCGGCCGGGCGCTCGGCCGACGATATCGATGTCGTGGTCCTCACGCACCTGCACGTCGACCACGCGGGCGGGGCGACGAAGCTCGACGGGGAACGCGTCGTTCCGGCTTTTCCGAACGCCACGTACGTCCTGCACCGTCTCGAATGGGAGGCGGGCCTGGCGCCCGACCCGATGAACGCCTCGGCCTACCGGCGCGACGATTTCGTGCCGCTCGAGGAGGCCGGCAGCCTCGAGCTCATCGGCGACCGGCACGATCTCGGCGACGGCGTCACGGCGTTCCTCACGGGCGGCCACACCATCGGGCATCTCGCCGTGCTCGTCGAGACGCCCGACGGCACGTTGCTCTTCCCGGGCGATCTCATCCCGAGCCGGCACCATCTGAGGACACCGTACGTCGCGGCCGTCGATCTCTTCCCCGCGGACGTCATGAAGGTGAAGGCGGAGCTTCTCGGTCGCGCCGTCGAGGGCGAGTGGCTCATCGTCTTCGACCACGATCCCGGGGGCGCGCTCGGACGGGTGGCGCGGGATTCGCAGGGGAGGCTCCGGTTCCAGGACGTTCGCGGCCCGGGCGCCGCCTGACGGCGGTCGGGGCCGCAGCGCGGAACCGCTCTTCTGCGGACAGGACCGAGCGAATCGAAACGGAAACAGCAGACTTCGAGGAGAGCCCATGAACGAGACGATACGCGGGACCGAGCGGATCCTGGTTCTCAATCCGGGATCGACCTCCACGAAGCTCGCGCTTTTCGAGGGCGAGGAGTGCGTCCTCTCCGACGTGATCCGCCACTCGAGGGACGAGCTGTCGCAGTTCGCGAAGGTGATCGATCAGCTCGAGTACCGCCGTGCGCTCGTCCTCAAGTTCCTCGAGGACCGCGGAGTCGCCATCGAATCGCTCTCGGCGGCCGTCGGACGCGGCGGCCTCATGAAGCCGATCGTCAGCGGGACCTTCGCCGTCAATGAGGAGATGCTTGAGGACGTCAGGGTCGGCGTGCAGGGCGAGCACGCGTCGAACCTCGGGGCCGGCCTCGCGCACGACATCGCGTCGAAGGCCGGCGCGCCGTCGTTCGTCGTCGACCCCGTCGTCGTCGACGAGCTGGAGCCGGTCGCGCGGCTCTCCGGCATGCCCGACATCGAACGCAAGAGCATCGTCCACGCGCTCAACGTGAAGGCGACCGCGCGGGCCGTCGCCGAGGGCCTCGACCGGGATCTCGCGGAGCTCGATCTCGTGATCACCCATATGGGCGGGGGCATCAGCGTGTGCGCCATCCGTCACGGGCGGATGGTCGACGTCTCGAGCGCGCTCTCGGCCGGGCCGATGACGCCCGAGCGCGCGGGCACCGTGCCGACGCTCGAGCTCGTCGAGATGTGCTTCTCCGGGCGCTTCACCGAGCGCGAGATGCGGAAGAAGCTCGTGGGTCAGGGAGGACTCGTGGGCTACCTCGGGACGAACAACGCGCCCGAGGTCGTCGAGAGGATCGAGGCGGGGGACCGGGAGGCCGAGCGGGTGCTCGGGGCGATGATCTACCAGATCGCGAAGGAGATCGGCGCGATGGCGACCGTGCTGGGTGGCCACCCCGACGCCGTCGTCCTCACGGGCGGGCTCGCCCACAACGACTACATCGTGGAGCGGGTCCGGGCCCGCGTCGACTTCCTGGGGCGCGTCATCGTCATGCCGGGCGAGGACGAGATGCGGGCGCTCGCGCTCGGCTGCCTCCGCGTGCTTCGCGGAGAGGAGACCGCGCACGAGTACCCCTGCTCGGTCGACCGACTGGAGGAGTGCTGATCTGGAGCCGGCCGCTGCGGCGGGCGGGCCGGACAACGCGGGGAGCGGAGCATGATGCGGAGCGACGACATCGGCTGGATCGAGGTGATCTGCGGCAGCATGTTCTCGGGCAAGAGCGAGGAACTCATCCGCCGTCTCCGGAGGGCCCGGATCGCCAGGCAGAACGTCCTCGCATTCAAGCCCGCGATCGACGACCGCTACGACGACGACGACATCGTCTCGCACGACGAGCGGCGGATCGAGTCGATCCGCGTCGAGCGGGCGGAGCAGATTCTCGATTACATCGATCCGGACGTGGACGTCGTCGGCATCGACGAAGGCCAGTTCATGGGCGGCGGCCTCGTCGACGTGGCGGAGACGCTGGCCGACTCGGGCGTGCGCGTGATCGTCGCGGGGCTCGACCAGGACTACCTCGGCCGGCCGTTCGAACCGATTCCCCAGCTCCTCGCGGTCGCCGAGTACATCACGAAGACGCTCGCGGTCTGCGTCAAGTGCGGACGCCCGGCGAACCGAACGCAGCGCCTCATTGCCTCGGACGAGCGGGTCGTCGTCGGCGCGGGCGGCGCCTACGAAGCACGGTGCCGGCGCTGCTTCGACCCTGCGGAGACCCACCTCTCCGAGGGCGCCGATCCCGGCGAGAGCCACGCCGGCAGCGAGCCGGAATCCCCCAAGATATCGCGGTGATCCAGTAGACATGACGGTATCTCGGCCGCGACCGGGCGGCGGTTTTTGCGTTGCCGCGCCCGGAAGGCGTGGCTATAATCGAGGGTTCACAGGCCGGGCGGGAGCGCGACGATGAGCATCCGCGACAACGTGCGCGAGGTCCGCGCCAGGATCGGCGAGGCAGCCGACAGGGCGTTCCGGGACCCGTCGGAGATCACCCTCGTGGCCGTCACGAAGACGGTCGAGCCGCAGGCGGTCGTCGAGGCGATCGAGGCCGGCGTGACCGCGATCGGCGAGAACCGGGTCCAGGAGGCCGCAGGGAAGCTCGACGAGGTGCTTCCCGCCGTCGAGAAGCACCTCATCGGGCATCTTCAGCGGAACAAGGTCAAGAAGGCGCTCGAGCTCTTCGACATGATCGAGTCGGTCGACAGCCTGAGGCTCGCCCGGGAGATCTCGACCCGGTGCGAGGCGGCCGGCCGGACCATCGATGCCCTCGTTGAGGTGAACACGTCGGGGGAGGCGTCGAAGCACGGGTTCGCTCCCGACGCGGCCGTCGACGCGGTCGAGGAGATGGCCGACCTCGCGGGCCTCAGGATCCTCGGGCTCATGACGATCGGCGCGTTCCTGCCGGACCCCGAGGAGGTCCGTCCCTGCTTCCGGCTGCTCCGGAAGCTCAGGGACGACGTCGAGGAGCGGGTCATCCCCGGCGTCTCGATGGACCATCTGTCGATGGGGATGACGAACGACTTCGAGGTCGCCGTCGAGGAGGGCGCCACGATCGTGCGCGTCGGCCGCGCGATCTTCGGCGGGCGCGGCTAGGGCCGCGGCGCACCCGGCACGGGCGGCGCCCACCGCGAAGGGAGAGCCGAACATGTTCGTGATGGCGAATCTCGTGAACGCAGTCGCGTCGATCCTGGACATCGCGCTCACGCTCTATCTGCTCTGCCTCTTCGCGGCGGTCATCATTTCGTGGTTCGCGCCGCGGTCCCGAAACGGCCTCGTGATGTTCCTGAGGAGGATCACGGACCCCGTTCTCGGCTGGGTACGAAGGACGATGCCGTTCGTCCATCAGGCGGGCTTCGACTTCTCGCCGATCATCGTCTTCTTCGCGGTCTACTTCGTCCGCTCGTTCGTCATCAGGACGCTCTACGATCTCGCGGCACGGCTCCGGTAGCCGAACGGCCGCTCGCGCAACGGACCGCCCCGTCTCTCCGGCGCGGCGCCTTCGAAAGGAAGAGAGGATCTCATGGCCAGAGAACTGAGCTTGAGAGAGAAGATCGAGAAGGCGGCGGCCTTCATCCAGAAGAAGTCGTCCTTGAAACCCCAGATCGCGATCGTCCTCGGGAGCGGGCTCGGGAACCTCTCGGGCCACATGGAAGAGGACGCGCGGATCCCGTTCGACAAGATCCCGCACTTCCCGAGATCCTCGGTGGAGGGGCACGCCGGCGAGCTGGTACTCGGCCGGATCGGACGGCGGCGCGTCGCCGTCATGAACGGGAGGGTTCACTACTACGAAGGCTACACGATGCAGGAGGTCACCTTCCCGATCCGCGTGCTTCGCGCGCTGGGCGCGAAGAAGCTCATCCTGACCTGCGCCGCAGGCGGCCTGAACCCGCTCCACGACAAGGGAGACATCGTCGCCCTCGTCGACCACATCAACCTGACGGGCGACAACCCGCTCATCGGGCCGAACGACGAGAAGCTCGGGACGCGCTTCCCCGACATGTCGCAGCCCTACGACCGGGAGTACGTGAAGCTCGCGGAGGAAATCGCGCTCGAGGAGCGCATCCCGCTCAGGAAGGGCGTCTTCGTTGGCGTCGCGGGCCCGAACCTCGAGACCGCCGCCGAGTACCGGTTTCTGCGCATGATCGGCGGTGACGTCGTGAGCATGTCGATGGTCGCCGAGAACATCGTGGCGATCCACGGCAAGATGAAGGTCGTCGGCCTCGCGGTCGTGACCGACCTCTGCCTGCCGGACGCGCTCGAACCGGCGAGCCACACGGAGATCCTCAAGGTCTCGCGGGCGGCCGAGCCGAAGCTGACCCGGCTCGTCTTCCGGCTCGTCGAGGACATGAAGCTGTAGCCTCGGAGCGATCCATGGCCTTTCGTGAGTTCCAGAAGGACGAGACCGCGCCCTCCATCGAGAACGAGATCCTCGATCTCTGGGAGCGCGAGGGAACGTTCCGGCAGAGCGTCGAGGCGCGCGCCGGAGCGGAGCGGTTCGTCTTCTACGAAGGGCCGCCGACCGCCAACGGTCATCCCGGCGCGCACCACGCGCTGGCACGGACGATCAAGGACATTGTCTGCCGGTACAAGACGATGCGCGGCTTCCTCGTCGAGCGGAAGGCCGGCTGGGACACCCACGGCCTTCCCGTCGAGATCGACGTCGAGAAGCAGCTCAATCTCGAGAGCAAGGAAGACATCGAACGCTTCGGAGTCGCCGAGTTCGTCCGGAAGTGCCGCGACAGCGTCTTCCTCTACAAGGACGAGTGGGAGGCGCTGACCCGCCGCATGGCCTACTGGGTCGACCTCGACGACGCCTACATCACCTGCTCGAACGAGTACATCGAGTCGGTCTGGCACATCCTGAAGCACATGTTTGACCGCGGCCTCATCTTCAAGGGCCACAAGATCCTGCCGTACTGTCCGCGCTGCGGGACGCCCCTCTCGAGCCACGAGGTCGCGCAGGGCTACGCCGACGCGGAAGACCCCTCGGTCTTCGTGCGTATGCGGCTGCGCGACGACCCGGCGACGTCGCTCCTCGTGTGGACGACGACGCCCTGGACGCTCATCTCGAACGTCGCGCTCGCGGTCGCGCCGGACGAGACCTACGTCAGGGTCCGCGTCGGCGACGAGCATCTCATTCTCGCCGAGGCGAGACTCGAGATCCTCGAGGACGAGCACGAGGTCGTCGAGCGCATGCCCGGCAGCGCGCTCGTCGATCGCGATTACGAGCCGCTCTTCCGGTTCGTCGCGCTCGAGAAGCGCGGGCACTTCATCATCCCGGCGGACTTCGTGACGCTCGACGACGGGACCGGCATCGTACACATCGCGCCGGCGTTCGGCGAAGACGACTACCGCGTGGGTCGCGAGTTCGATCTCCCGTTCGCGCAGCCGGTCGACGGCGCGGGACGCTTCACGGACGAAGTGACGCCGTGGGCGGGCGCCTTCATCAAGGACGCCGATCCGGGCATCATGAAGGACCTCGAGGACCGCGGGCTTCTCTACCGGCGCGGGACGATCGTCCACACCTATCCCTTCTGCTGGCGCTGCGACTCGCCGCTCGTCTACTACGCACGCGACTCGTGGTACGTCGCGACGACGAAGTTCAAGGCCGAGATGCTCGAGAACAACAGCCGGATCGACTGGCACCCTCCGGAGATCGGACGGAACCGTCTGGGCGACTGGCTCGAGAACAACGTCGACTGGGCGATCTCGCGCGATCGCTACTGGGGCACGCCCCTGAACATCTGGATCTGCGAGGGATGCGGCGAGAAGGTCTCCGTGGGGAGCGTGGCCGAGCTTCGTGAGCACGCCGAGGGAGACGTGCCCGACGACCTCGACCTTCACAAGCCCGCGATCGACGAGGTGCGTCTCGCCTGTCAGAAGTGCGGCGGCGCGATGACGAGGACGCCGGAGGTGATCGACTGCTGGTTCGACACCGGCAGCATGCCGTACGCCCAGTGGCACTGGCCGTTCGAGAACGCCGAGACGTTCGAGACGCACTTCCCGGCGACCTTCATCGCCGAGGGCGTCGACCAGACGCGCGGATGGTTCTACAGTCTGCTCGCAATCTCGACGATCTTCTCCGGCAGGGCGTCGTTCGACACCTGCGTCGCGAACGGCATGGTGCTCGACAGGGACGGCAAGAAGATGAGCAAGTCGATCGGGAACATCGTCGACTCGATCGACGTGATGGAGCGCCACGGCGCCGACGCGCTCCGCTGGTACTTCATGTCGACGAGCCCTCCGTGGCTGCCGAAGCGTTTCGACGAGGCGGGCGTCAAGGAGATCCAGAGTAAGGTCATCGACACGCTCCGAAACACCTACGGGTTCTTCGCGCTCTACGCCAACATCGACGGTTTCGACCCCGCGCGCCACGACGTCGCGCGCAAGGACCGGCCGGCGACGGACCGGTGGATCCTCTCCCGGCTTCACTCGACGCTCTCGGATGTCGTTTCGAGCATGGACGCGTACGACATCACGAAGTCCGTGAGAGCGCTCCAGGAGTTCGTGCTCGAGGACCTCTCGAACTGGTACGTGCGGCTCTCGCGGCAGCGCTTCTGGAAGGGCGAGATGGACGACGACAAGATCGCCGCGTACGCCACGCTCTGCGAGGTTCTCACGACCGCGGTGAAGGCGATGGCGCCGTTCGCTCCCCTCGTCACGGAGGCGGTCTACCGACGTCTCGGCGACGGCCCCGGCGGGCCGGAGAGCGTGCATCTCTGCGATTACCCGACGCCGGACGCATCGGCGATCGACGCGCCCCTCGAACGGCGCATGCGCGCGGCGCGCGCGATCGTCGCCGCAGGGCGCGCCGCGAGGAACGCGTCGGGCATCAAGGTCCGTCAGCCGCTCGCGAGGCTGCGAGTCGCCGGCGTGCCCGAAGCCGAGCGCGGAGGCGTCGAGGGCCTCACCGCCCTCGTGCTCTCCGAGCTGAACGTGAAGAAACTCGAGTGGGCCGAGTCCGCGGATCTCACGCGGCTGTCGGCGAAACCGATCTTCCCGAAGCTCGGGCCGAAGCACGGCAAGCGCGTGAACGAGGTTGCCGAAGCGATCCGGGCTCTTCCACCTGAGGACGCGGCGGCCCTCGCCGCGGGGCGGGAGGTCAGCGTCGACGTCGCGGGCGAGGCGGCCGTCGTCGCGCCCGACGATGTTGAGATCGAGGCGGGCGCGAGGGACGGAGTCGCCGTGCACGTCGAGAACGATCTCACCGTGGGTCTCGACACGCTGCTGACGGAGGAACTGCTCGACGAGGGCTTCGCGCGGGAGATCATCAACAAGATTCAGTTCATGAGGAAACAGGCGGGCTTCAACGTCGTGGACAGGATCGTCGTCCGCTACGATGTGAGCCCGAGGCTCAAGACGGCGCTCAACCGTCACGCCGTGAAGATCGCGGACGAGACGCTCGCCGAGAGGCTCGTGGAGGGGGCGACCTCAGGCGACGGCGAGCTGGAGCAGGAATGGGATGTGAACGGGGAGCCCGCGAGGATCGCCGTCGAGCGCGTCGCACGCGACGTTTCACGGTGAACCCGCTTGTCTTCGTGAGCGGAGGTGGCAGGTGAACAAGAGGGACCTCAAGCACTTCGAGGAGAGGCTCATCCAGGAGCGCGTCAAGCTTCTGAAGGAACTCGGCTTCTTTGAGGACAAGATCTTCAGCGACTCGCAGCGCGATGCGGCGGGGGATCTCTCCGCGTACTCGGTCCACATGGCCGACCACGCCAGCGACGCCCAGGAGCGCGAGAAGGCGTATCACATGGCGTCGGCGGAGGGGCGGTTGCTCTACCACATCGACGAGGCGCTGCGCAGGATCAAGGACGGGACCTACGGCGTCTGTCAGTCCTGCGGCGTGAAGATCCGGAAGCCGCGTCTCGAGATCGTCCCGCATGCCCGCCTCTGCATCGAGTGCAAGAAGGCTGAGGAGAATGGAGAGAGCGAGCAGTCCGACGAGGAGTAGGCGCCGGATCTCCGCCGGCCTCTTCTCGACCGCGCTCGCCATCGCCATCGGTGACCAGCTGGTGAAGCGCGCGGTCGTGGCCCGGATGGCCGTCGGGTCTCCGCGGGACGTGATCGGCGACCTGGTCCGCTTCACCCGGACGTCGAACACCGGGGCCGCCTTCGGCCTCTTCCGCGGCCGGGGCGTCCTCTTCATCCTTATCTCCGCCGCCGCCTCCGTGGCAATCATCGCCTTCTCGCGCGAGATCGCCAGGCTCAAGCGCCTCGAGCAGATCGCCTTCGGGCTGGTGCTCGGGGGCGCCGTGGGGAACCTCATCGACCGCGTCAGGATCGGCGCGGTCGTCGACTTCATCGACATCGGGATCGGCGATCTCAGATGGCCGGCCTTCAACATCGCCGACTCAGCCATCACGATCGGCGTCGTCCTTCTCGCAGTGAATCTTCTCTTCCTCTCGCGCCCCGGCGGCGCGCCCGCGGGCGGTTCGGTGGAGGGCGCCGACGAACCGGGAGACTCATGAGTGCCGAGATCAATCTCGTCGTACCGGAAGGCGCCGGACCCGAGCGGCTCGACCGTTACGTCGCGTCCGCGATCGGCGGCGTCAGCAGGACGCGCGTCAAGCGCGCGATTCTCGCCGGGACCCTCGTGTTGAACGGCGAGCCGGCGCGGCCGAGCGATGCCGTGGCCCCGGGCGACACGATCGAGGGCGAGGTACCCGAGTCCGACACGCCGAGTGCCGAGCCCGAGTCGATCCCGCTCGACGTGCGCTACGAGGACGACGACGTCATTGTCGTGAACAAGCCCGCCGGGATGGTCGTTCACCCGGCGCCGGGGTCGCCCTCGGGGACGCTCGTGAACGCGCTCCTGGGACGGGGCGGAGGGCTCTCGGGGGCGGGCGGCGAGCTGCGGCCGGGGATCGTGCACCGCCTCGACCGTGACACCTCCGGCGTCATCCTCGTCGCGAAGCACGACCGGGCGCACGCGCGGCTCGCCACGATGTTCGAGGAACGGAAAGTCTCGAAGCTCTACCTGGCGATCGTCTGGGGCGCTCTCGATCCGGACGGCGGCCGGCTCGAGGAGCCGATCGGGCGGCGTCGGAGCGACCGGAAGCGAATGGGAATCGTCGCCGACGGCCGCTTCGCCGCGACTTCGTGGCGGGTGCGCGAGGAGTACGAGTATGCGAGCGTCGCGGAGATCCGACCCGAGACCGGGCGAACGCATCAGATCCGCGTTCACATGGCGCACGCCCATCATCCGGTCGTCGGCGACGCGGAGTATGGCGGCGTCCGGCGCTCCTTCGGAGACGTCGCCCCGCATCTCCGGCGACGCGCGAAGAGGCTGAACGCCCTCGCCGCGAGACAGGCGCTGCACGCGAGGGAGATCTCGTTCGAACATCCGACGACGGAAGAGCGACTCACCGTCGTCGCGCCGCTGCCTCCGGACTTCGCGGATCTCCTCGCGGCGCTCCGACACCCCGAGGGCGAACGAGGTCGGGCGATCGGTGTCGATCCGGGGGAGGCCCGAATCGGCCTCGCCGTTTCGGACGAGCGCCGCGTCCTCGCCTCGTCGCTCCCGACGCTCGAGGGCCTTTCGGATGAGGCGGCCGCCGCGGCGATAGCGGCGGCGGCCGAGGAACGGGAGGCCGACACCGTCGTCGTAGGTCAGCCGCTGCGGATGGACGGGTCGATCGGAGAGCGCGCGCGGCGCGCGGAGGACCTGGCCGCGGCGCTCGAGGACAGGACGCTCGCCCGCGTCGTGCTCTGGGATGAGAGACTCTCGACGGCCGAGGCGGAGCGCGTCATGCGGGAGACCGGGGAGCGGGCGCGCGGTCGGAAGGGCCGAGTCGATGCGATCGCGGCGGCGGTGATTCTCCAGAGCTACCTCGACGCGATGGCCGGGCCGGCCGGGGAGGCCGCGCCGTGACACGAGGCAACGGAAAGACCGGACGCGGAGGAGGACTCCGCAGGTCGCGGGGCTGGCTCCGGCAGCTTCGAGACTTCACGATCGTCACGGTGGGGGGGCTGCTGCTCTTCTTCGTCCTCGCCGAGACGTTCTGGTTCGTCGAGCGTCAGGAGATCGACGACAGGATCCTCATCGAGGTGCCCGAGGGAGTGAGTCTCAGAGCCATCGCGGAAATCCTGGACGGGCACGGGCTGCTCCGCGACCCAGAGAAGTTCGTCACGGCCGCTCGGTTCATGGGGCTCTCCGGGAGGCTCCAGGCCGGGACCTACGAGTTCGGACCTGAGTACTCGGAGTTCAACATCCTCACGGCGCTCAAGCACGGCGAGGTCGCCGGCCGCCACATCACGATCCCGGAGGGGTACCGCGCCTCACAGATCGCCGAGCTCCTCGAGGACGTCGTCGGGATCAGTGCGGCGGAGTTCACGGCGATCGTCCACGATTCGACGCTCATCGCGGAGCTGGGTCTCGATGCGCCTTCGCTCGAGGGCTACCTTCACCCCGACACCTACCGGATCCGGCTGGACGCGGGCGCGAAGAACGCGGTCCACCAGATGATCGGCGAGACGATGCGGTTCTTCGACCGTCATCTGAAGGCCCGCGCCGACTCGCTCGGTATGTCGATCCACGAGGTCCTCACGCTCGCATCGATCATCGAGGCGGAGGCGATGGTCGACAGCGAGAGACCGCGCATCTCGGCCGTCTATCACAATCGCCTCGCCGGCGGCTGGAGGCTCGAGGCCGACCCGACGATCCGGTACGCGCTCGGGCGCTTCCGGCGGAAGCTCTACTACGGCGATCTCGACGTCGACTCCCCCTACAACACCTACCGGAACGAGGGACTCCCGCCCGGGCCGATCTGCAGTCCCGGCGGCGCCTCGATCGAGGCGGCGCTCTATCCGCTCCGAGACTCGCAGGATTTCTTTTTTGTCTCGAACGGTGACGGCACGCACACGTTCAGCCGCACGTTTCAGGAGCACGTGAGAGCCAGGCAGAGGATCAACGGGGGGGAGCAATCGACCGAGGAGGTCCGGGAGGACGAGAAGGGGCCCACCGCCGGGGAGAATCAGCTTGACACCGGCGGGAACGGGTGATAGCTTGTTTGGCCGGGAGGGGATGAGCCGGCCGGGCGTACGCCCGCCACGACCTATGGCCCCCCACAGGCGAACGTGATAGGGACCAGGAACATCATCGCTCTCATCGGCGGCGCGGCGCTCATCGCCGCGGGCTTCTATACGCTCGCCAGGGGCTCGATCACGCTGGCGCCGGTCCTCTTGGTGGCCGGGTACTGCGTGGCCGTCCCGCTTGCGATCATGATGCGAGGACCGGAACGCGGGCCGGGCGGGGAAGACCGGGCGAATAGCTCAGCTGGTTAGAGCACCTGCCTTACACGCAGGGGGCCACAGGTTCGAGTCCTGTTTCGCCCACCAGTCCCCGCGTGGGGCTGCGCCGGCGGGCTCGCTGGCAACTGGGCGAGACCGGACGTGGAAGGAGGGGGGATCGGGGACGTTTGCGAGAGAGTGGAGCGAGGCAACTCGAAACGGTGAGTGAGGGATTCCGAACATCCTCGTGAGAGGAGGGAGCGGCGATGAAGTATCTGGTGGCAGTTGTGATGGTTGCTGTTCTTGCTGTACCGGCGTTCGCGGGCGAGAACCCGAACGCGCGCATGTTCGTCTCGTTCGACCCGGACTGCGTGACCGGTCCGTACGTCCACAGGACCGAGACGACCGACGGTCTCGTCGACTGCTACCTCGTCGTCGACTGCCTCGGCGTCGCCGTCCGCTCGGTCTCGCTCTACTGGCAGACGAGCGGCTTCGGGATGGCCTTCGCGGCCGACTACACGGTCTTCCACCCCACGGCGCAGAGCCCGGTCGGTGGTCCCGACAACGCGGCGCAGGGCTGGCTTATCGCGGCGCCGGATGCCGTCGTGCCGAACGAGTGCGACATCGTCGTCATCGTGAAGCAGCCGTACTTCGTTTCGGGCGCGGGCACCATCACGATTCTTCCGAGCCCGGTCGACGGCAAGCAGATCGTCGACAGCAACTTCGACGAGGACTTCTACTGCGTGCTCGCGAACGGCGGGCTCGGTCAGGATCCGCCTCCGGGCGACGATCCGTGTGAGTGCGATACGCCCGTCGAGCCGGAGAGCTGGGGCTCGATCAAGGCGCTTTACCGCTAGGAATCAGGCATTCGGGTAGTGCTCAACGAGCTGACCGACGAGAATGCACTTGCAAGAGCGAACCGGATGCTCTAGAATACGTGTTGAAGGATGACGTGGAAGCGGGCTCGCCCCCTGCGCGGTGGTGGGCCCGTTTTTGCGCTGAACGGGCGTACGCGTGGACCGGATCTTGCATGACATCCCGGATGCGGCGTGCGTCCGGACGGGTGGTCGGCCGGTCGCGATCGGCCGCGCCCGGGAGCGGGCCGTCGCCGCGGGGGGCGCCAGGAAAGCCCCTAGATGTGGGCTTCCCGGGCCACGGGCGGGACGGCTCGGCGAGCGGGGCCGGACATGGGACATCCGGGATTCTGCTTGCAAAGCGGTCCAAGCTATGCTATCATGATCGGTGTCGAACTCCCGAGGCTACGGGAAGTTGGTAGCGAACGTTATCAATGACCGGACCACTAGACCGAAAGGAGGTGCGACTCAGCCGGATTGTCTTCTGCGGGGTCCAGGCGCAAGGACTCCGTAGCGCGTGCAATCCCAGCACGTCCGAGTGATTGAAGGAGGTAGAGAAATGTCAAGAACACTGGCCGGTGTACTGGCGGGCCTCATGGTCCTCGCCCTGGCCGGCGCCGCGATGGCGGGCATCCCCGACCCCGAGGAGTCCTTCACGACGATGACCTTCCAGGCGCCTGCGACGAAGGCGGGTCTCTGCACCTGCCCTCTGGGTGATGGCCCGGCCTACAAGTACATGGTTATCACCGCCGAGAACGCGTCCGGCAACCCGATCCAGGGCATCCCGTCGTCGAGCTTCTTCTTCGATGTGACGGGTGGCGAGGTCACGATCACGT
>Ga0272441_10000657_pt1 | contig 77214 bp, 75 predicted proteins | sample SSMProp6N_FD_193582 | JGI IMG/M metagenome (GOLD analysis project Ga0272441, IMG submission 193582) | Marine sediment archaeal communities from Little Sippewissett salt marsh, Falmouth, MA, United States - SSM-Prop-6N | ecosystem: Environmental > Aquatic > Marine > Wetlands > Sediment ...
CAAAGACCGGACTCCCTCGCGCGGCGCGTCAGGCCACGCGGGGGATTGGCTGAGGGTGGCATTCCTCATGGTTAAGGAGGACCGCACGTGCATGCGACGATACAGAAGCCCTTCGAGGAGATCCTGAGCGCCCTCGAAGAGGGCGAGAGAGTGATGGTCGTTGGCTGCGGGAACTGTGCAGCCAAGGCGAAGTCCGGCGGCGAGCCGGAAACGATAGCGATGATGGAACGGCTGCAAGCACGTGGGGTGACGGTCACCGGCTGGGCCGTGCCTCCTGACGGAGGATCCCTGTGCAAGCTCTCCGCCACGCACAAGCTTCTCAACGAGACCCACAAGGAGGCGGCCGGGGCGGCCGATTCGTTCCTCGTGCTCTCCTGCGGGCAGGGCGTCCACACGGTGATCGACGTCGCGCCGGCGGCGATGGTTCATCCGGGCTGCGACACGATCTTTGGCGGTGAGACGATCAGCGAGAGCGCGATCATCGAGTACTGCTCGTTGTGCGGGGAGTGCGTGCTCGAGAACACGGGAGGCCTTTGCCCCGTCACCCTCTGCGCGAAGTCACTCCTCAACGGACCGTGCGGCGGTGCGAAAGACGGCAAGTGCGAAGTCGATCCGGAGCGCGATTGTGGATGGCACTTGATCTTCGAGAGGCTCAAGCAACTCGGCAGGACCGATCTGATGCTTGAGTATCAGCCGCCGAAGAATTGGCTGCGGTCGGGTTCGCCAAAGAGCCTCGTCATGCAGGGCAAGCGCGTGGATTTCGCGTTTGCGAACCAAGTGGTATCTGCCTGGTCGGGGACCGACGAACCGCCTGAGGATAGGCGGAAAGGAGGGGCGGCATGAAGCTCTCCACGCGTTTTTCCGACGGAGGATTCGTCGTCACCGGGGAGGTTGGCCCCGCAAAGGCAGCGACCGCCGCTGACGTGCTCGAAGGTGCCGCGCGGATGGCGCCCGCGGTCGATGCGGTCAACGTCACGGACAACCAGAGCGCCGTGATGCGGCTCGGCTCGCTCGCCGTCTCGCATCTGATCAAGCAGCAGGGGATCGAGTCCGTCTTTCAGCTGACCTGTCGCGACCGGAACCGGATCGCGCTTCAGTCCGATCTCCTGTCCGCGGCCGCGCTGGGGATCGAGAACGTGCTTTGCATCACCGGCGACCACATGGTCCTCGGCGATCACGCTGAGGCGAAGAAGGTGTTCGACCTGGACTCGGTGCAGCTGCTTGCCGCCGCCCGAAGCCTCAACGAAGGGCAGGATCTTGCCGGTCACGAGGTCGAAGATCCGCCGGATCTCTGTCTCGGTGCCGTCGTCAACCCGGGGTCCGACGATCTGGAGATGCAGTGGATCAAGATGCAGAAGAAGATCGATGCGGGGGCGGAGTTCTTCCAGACCCAGGCCGTCTACGAGCCCGATGTCTTCGCGCGGTTCATGGAGAAGGCGAGCAAGCTGGGCGTGCCGATCATGGTGGGGATTGTGCCGCTCAAGTCGGCCGGCATGGCGAAGTACATGAACCAGAACGTCGCCGGGGTCAACGTGCCGGATCGGATCATCGACCGAATGGGCGAGACGCCGAAAGGGGATCGCAAGAAGGTCTCGGTCGAGATCGCGGCCGAGCTGGCACGAGCGATGAAGGACCTATGCCAGGGCGTGCACCTGATGCCGCTCGGATGGGACGACCTCGTGCCGCAGATCGTCGAGGCTGCCGAGCTGCGGTGAGACTGCGAAGCGGCGACCGGGGTGACGTCAAGTCGTAAGGGTCGAGCCTTTGCGCTACGTGGATCCGACTGTACTGATGGCATCGGCCGCTATGCCGCCTGCAAGGATCGCGCTGGGCTAGGAGTTCCTGAGATCTCCGTCCTCCGCTCCTGGGAGTAGTGGACAGGTTCAGAACTCGCACGTCCTTTGTGACAGCCAGTGCTACGTACTGAGGAAGTAACGACGCCTCGGATCTTGCGGGCTAGTCCCGATCTCCCGGACAAGCCCTCTGTCAACGAGCCTCACGAGTCGAGTACGCGTTGCGCGCGGGCTGAGTTCGATGGCCGAAGCGATCTCCTGAGTGGAGAGCCCGTTGGCTGCTGCCTCGGCAAGAACGGCCAGGATCCGTTCGTCCTTCGCATCAACTGTCGGTTCGGTCGTTCGATCAGTGTACAGCGTGACGCGGAAGCGGATTGCGATTTCCTCGAACTGCGGCTCACGAAGGCCAGCCTCGCGACATGCTGCAAGAATCCGCTGAATGCCGCTTCCCCATTGTTCGACAAGCCCAAGCTCGTGAAAGACCCTTCCGATGACCCGATTCCTCAGTTTGGAGATGCCGTGGCGAAGGTCCTCCACCGTGAGCCCGAACGGCAGGAGTCCGGGATTCTCAACCTCCAAGCGGTCGCTGAAGAGTGAGAGACGGATGGGAGATCCTCGCTGAGCGTAGTCCGCATGGGCCACAGCATTGATGATCGCTTCCCGAACGGCAGTCGGAGGAATCGTCCAGCGATCGACACGGCGAACTGATCCAATGTCCATCCCATGTGACGTGTGTTTCTCGACGAATGCCACAGCCGCTTCGATGGCCTGTGGCAAGTGAAGGTGGATCTCAGAGTGATCGAGGATCCTGCTTTTGTCCATGCCTTCAAAGCGCCCGGCCTGAATCCAGGTATCGGGAAAATGCCGTTCACGGTTGACGCCGAAGAGCAGAATGCCTCCAATCGTCGGAACCTTCTTACCCTGATGCACTGTGACGAGCCGCAAGGATTCAAGATCGCGGCGCTTCAAGGGCCGCACGGACTCAAACGACTCGGAAGCTGCTCGGAAGTCAATCTCTTCAGAGTTCAGGTCTGGCATTGCCTGTTCGTCGTAGGATCCCGAGGTTGTGAACCTACGCATGGATTCGATCATGGGAAGATCTGCTTGCCGGTTTGTCGAGCCAACACGCACATAGGTGCCGTCCTCGATTCCCTCACGAACGAGGAAATGGGGTCTGTCGCCACTGGGGTGAACTTGCACCGCAACCAGGGTTTCCGAGCGCCACGGCAGGACCTCGATCTCTGGGACCAGGCGAGGAGAGATCCGATCGGAGATCAGGCTTGCGAGGCGTTCTTCAAGGCTCAATGGGTCCGCTACGCCCAGCACATTGCGCGTCTTGTCCTCCACTCCGATCAGGAGAATGCCACCAGCCGTGTTCGCGAAGGCAACGAGGGTCTTCATGACCCCTCTGGGCGACGAGAGGTCTCGCTTGAACTCCAGCGTCTTTCCCTCTGAGGATCGGAGTAGCTCGTGGATATCCATAACTCTGCATTTTACTCTGAAGCAACAGGACCTTCCAAGCTTCGGAGTTCCAGGGAGCAACGAGACGCGTGGTCGAAGCACCAGCCGTCCGCTGCCCAGGACGCCCAAACCACCGGCGCCTCTTCCGGTTACTTCAGTGCAGCGCGAACCAACTTCCATGGAACCAGGGAAGGAGGACGCGAGCCGCGCGACGCAGACAGAGACTGCGTTTCGTGCTGGGCGGGAGTGATGGACGGGCCCAAAACTTAGCTGGCATCCCTCACGGACGGAAGCGCTCTCGAGAAGCCACTCCGAAAGCCCGTTCAGGCTACTTCGGCCAACGCCTGCGGGCTTGTCAGTTTTCTCGAAGGATCTGCAGCGCTGCAGCCGGAATCGCCATGCCGAACATCGTCTTTCAGCGGAACCCGCCGTCAAAGCCCTAGCGGTGGTTGCTAGGTGTCAGTACACATGATCCTGGAGCGGATCAAAGCGCTGCAGCCAGTGCGGACAGAGCATCCTGAAAGACGGACTGAGCTACGCTCTCGAACTCATCTACGCAAACAAGTTCTGTTCTTGTGGTTGTGGTCTCGTCTGGTTGCATCGGTTCGCCGCGCTTGATCCGGGCAATCACCTCGATTACGCAGCTATCCTGTATCTCGTACTCCACGAAGTTGCTCGACCCACCAAACGGCCACTGCCCCCAGGTCTGGTTCTCGTACCACTCTGAAAACCACATGCTGCTGACCACCAGGACGACATCATCCAGAACAAGGCTAGCAACGCTCCGCAATGCTGCGCGTCTCCTAGTGCTTGATGTTGGGCCAACTGGACCTCCGACACGATCTCGGTAGGAAAGGAGTTCGGGAGACCGACCCGGGGCCCACTCGACGGTCCACCCGATTTCCCAATCAGCGACGAGCGAACCGAGCACATAGGTCCCTCGCGAGACAGCGGTGCATCCATCCATCTCGTACTCACGCTCAAGCTCAGCCACTCTCTCTCCATCCTGGGAGTCCTCGCACGAAATGACGGAGATCATGTGCTTTGCACTGAACAGGGCTCCGATGACGTCACCCCCACCAATCATCATGGCCCAGTCGCGCCTCTGTCTTGAGCTACGGCCCTCCAGTGGCTTCGTGAATGTCTCCTCAAGCATGCTTGCTCTGTAAGAGTCCTCAGGAGGTGGGGTGAATGCATCCGAGGCAGTGTCATAGAGAAGCGAAGCACCTCCGCCTTGATACACGGACAACGCAGTCGGGAGAAGAGAAAGGAGGGGAACTTCGCGCGTGCAGACAATGTACACCGTTGCTGGCGAGCAGAGCTCGGCAATTTCAGGAGTGGAGAGGCACAGCTCTCTTCGTGCGGGAACACGTTCCTTCCATCCCGCCATGCCCGTCTTCCAGAGTCTTCCTCTCGGCACTAGTTCCAGCAGATGTTCCGCCTGTCCAATCGGAATCGCGAAGCCGAACGCCGTTAAGGACACTCCGGCCTCCTGTGCGACAGCCACGTTGACCCCGATCAGGTTGCCGTATTCGTCAATCAGCGGACCGCCGCTGCTCCCCGGAGCGATATCCGCATTCGTCTGATAGAGCCCTTCTAGCTCCAGCGCATCTCGATTGAGCGCAGTGATTACGCCCGTGGACAGTGTGCCTACAAGTCCCTTGGGGCTTCCGATGCTCACGACGGCATAGCCCTGCTTCATCTCACGATCGGCATCAATCGGGATTGCCGGAAGATCCTCAGCATCGATCTTGATCAGCGCCAGGTCAAGGTCCGGCTCTGCCTCGATGACAGTGGCTTCGTAGCCCTGACCGGAAGCTAGCACGACCTCGATTGTCGTCGAACCTTCGACAACATGGTTGTTGGTAAGGATGTAGCCCTCAGAACTGACGATCGCGCCTGAGCCGCTCCATCCCTGTTCTAGCGATGTGAGAACGGATTCTGGCAGATCCAGCGATTGCGCAAGGCAGGAAGTCGAGGCAATAACTACTAGAGCGACGATCAGACTGATCCTAATGAATTGGCTCTTCATGCTCCCTCCCCTGAGCAGTATACACAAGCCCCGATAGTGACTGGAAGCTGAGGATCATCCGGCATCTGGGCGGGAGCCAGAAGGGACATGCACTTCTCCGAAGCTGCAAGAGCCTGCGGCCTAGGACCATGGGGTTGGAATAGATAGTGCGGATAGAGACTGCCTTTTCGCTGCTGGTTGGGAGTGGTGGATTCGAACCGGCCGACTGGGTGAGAGCCTGTCGTCCTGCCGTGGGACGTTCCCCCGCATTGGGGCAAGAGCGGGCGTGTCTCGCGATTCGGGGCGGCGCTCTTCTGTACTTCTGGCTTCCGACTCCCACGGCAGAGCAGAATCGCTCAGCCGCATCGCTTGGGTGTCCACCGCGACCATTGCGCCGTCGCGGGCATAAGAGTATTCTGTTCGGTAACACGAATCCCCGAGGAGTAACACTAAATGCCCAAGACCATCCGCTTCAGCGTCTCGATCGAGGAGGATCTCATCAAGGCGTTTGACTGCCTGTGTCGCCGTCGAGGGTGGACGAACCGATCCGAAGCAGTTCGCGATGCCATCCGTCGGCAGCTCGTGGAGCATGAGTGGGATGTCGGCGAAGAGGTTGTCGGCGTCATCACCCTCCTTTATGACCATCACGCCCATGGGCTATCGGAGAAACTGACGGAGGTCCAGCACCACGCACTCGATGCGGTCATCTCGACGACGCACGTTCACATCGACGGGGAGAACTGCCTTGAGTTCCTTGCGGTTCGCGGGGAGGCTCGGGTGGTCGAGGAACTGGCGCACCGCTTGATCGGGTTGAAGGGCGTCAAGCACGGGGAGCTGACCGGAACCTCCACGGGAAAGAAGATCCGATAGGAGGGAGAGGAGAGACATGAGACGTGCTGCGATCATTGCTGGCGCTGTCCTGCTGCTTGCCGGGATGGGGGCCTTGGCGACGACTGTCGTATCGACACACGCCGTTCTCGGTGAGTTTGCGCGAATCATCGGCGGAGAAGCGATCGATGTCGTGACGATCATCCCATCGGGGTTCTGTCCCGCGCTCTATGACTTGACGCCGAGCGACTTGGCGTCGGTGCTCGGCGCATCGGTGGTCCTCTATTCCGGGTTCGAACCGTGGATTCAGACACTGGCTGACGCCGTGGGAAGCGATGCGGCGGTTGTCCAGCTGCCGGGCGAATGGAACACGCCGGAGGCGGCCGCGGAGCAGGTGCGGACGATTCGGGATCTGCTCGCAAGCCAGTTTCCCGAGTCGTCGGAGGACATCCGGGTGCGCGCGGACGCCTACGTCGAGGAGCTGCTGGCTCTGGGGGACACACTCAAGGAGAGAGCTGAGGCCGCCGAGGTTTCCGATGTCTCCGTGCTATGCATGCAGTGGCAGGCGGACTTCGTCTCCTGGTTGGGATACCACGTGGCCGGCACCTACGGGGTTCCAGCGAACCTGTCTCTCCGTGACCTCGTTGCGCTGGCGGCCGTGGGGAACGACGCCGGCGCGCAGCTTGTGATCGACAATCTTCAGAGCGGCGTCGATTTCGGTGCGAAGCTGGCGAGAGAAGTTGACGCAGTCCATGTGGTCCTCTCGAATTTCCCAGGGGCGATGCCCGGGACGGCAACCGTCATCGATCTGCTGACGCGGAACGCCGAAGCGCTCTTGTCGGCACTCGAGCCGCTCGGATAGGTGACGAGATGAAAGAACTCACCATCGATCCGAAGAACGTCGATCTCCGTGCCATGGTCGACCGAGGCACGCTCCTTCACGGGCACCTCGGCCCGTACCTTGTGGCCGGGATCCGGATGGGGCTCCTTGCCCTCCGCGAACTTGAGAGCTCGGGATACTTCAGGATTCAAGCCGAATCCGAAGCCGGTCGAACGACGCCGCTCTCCTGTCTGAACGACGGTATTCAGATTGGCTCGGGGTGCACGGCGGGCAAAGGGAATCTGCAGATCATCGGAGAAGGCGCTCCACGCGCGCGTTTCTCCACCGAGGACGGACGGGAGATCACCATCGAGCTTCGCCGCGAGATCGTTGACTCGTTCCCTGGAGCCGACCTCGTCGCGAAGTCCCGCGAACTCGAGACGATCGCTGAGAAGGAGCTGTTCGAGTGGACGATGTCGTCACGCTAGTCGACGTCCGGGCAACCTACGAAGGAGAGCGCTACGCAACGCTTGCCGGCGTGACGCTCTCGCTTGCCGCGCGGGAGCAGCTTGCGATCACGGGGCCGAACGGGGCCGGGAAGACGACGGTGCTTGAGGTCATCAACGGCCTCCTGCCGATCACGTCCGGGACCGTTCGAACCCTCGGCTGCGCAATGACGCCAACGAGCCATCGGCTTCGCTCGCAGATCGCCTATGTCCCTCAGAATCTGTTCTTCCCTCCCGACACACCGTTCCTCGTCCGCGACGTCGTTCTCGCGGCGCGCTTCGGAAAGCCGGGACGGCTGAAGCCAGCCATGGCGGCAGAGCGCCGCTCTGTCGATCGGGCCCTCGAGGCTGTTGGGATCGATGCCCTGAGCCGACGCCCGATCGGGCGCCTCTCGGGGGGGCAGCAACGAAAGGCGCTGCTTGCTCGAGCGCTCGCGCAGGAGGCGCGGCTTCTTCTACTCGATGAGCCGACGGCGAACCTTGATCCAACGGCGAAGCAGGAAGTCGCAAACCTTGTTGCGCGGGTTCGTCGCGATCTTGGCGCTGCGGCCGTCGTTGTCAGCCACGAATCAGGCCCGCTGCTCGAGGCGTCCGACCGGGCGATTCGAATCGAATCGGGGCGGATTGCCGGGGAGATCGAGCTGGCTCGGATCATCGCGATGGCCCGATAGGAGAGGATCCATGTTCGGACTCCCATGGCACATCATCCTGCCGACGCTGCTCGGAAGCCTGCTTGTCGGAGCGATGTGCAGTTCGGTTGGCACGTTCGTCGTGCGCATGAAGCTTTCGTCCCTCGGATTCGCGATGTCCCACGCGGCATTCGCAGGCGCCGCGCTCGGGTTGATGCTGACCGTGGCCGATCCAATCTGGACAGCCATCCTGTTCGCCGTCGTCATGGCGGCTGTGCTCGGGCCGGTCTCCGATCTGTCTCGCCTGCAGGTTGACACAGTTGTGGGAGCGACGTTTCCTCTGACGATGGCGCTCGGCTTGATCTTCATCAACAAGGCACCGAGTTCGGGCATCGGAAGCGGCGCGTTGTCTCTTCTCTGGGGAAGCGTCCTCGGAATCACGATGGCGCAGGTGTACGTCCTGGCGGGAGTTTTCGTGCTTCTTGTTGGGGTGCTCATTGTGTTCGGCAAGGAGTTCTTCGCGTTGCTGCTGGACCGGAAGCTCGCGCGAGCCTCCGGCTTGAATACACAGCGGACGTTCTACATCTTGCTGTTCCTTGTTGCTCTGATCGTCGCCGTCTCACTTCGCGTGACCGGCGGACTGCTGATCTATGCGTTGATGATCCTCCCGGCCTCCGCCGCGTTTCAGTGGGCCTACGACATCAAGAAGATCTTCCTGATCTCGCCGCTGTTCGGGCTCCTTGCCGCCCTGTCGGGCTTCCTTCTCTCGTTGGGTGCGGACCTGCCGATGGGAGCGTCGATCGCGCTGTGCTGTGCCGCGATCTTCTTCGGCTCGGTGCTGCTCTCCCCGAAGAGGCGACGGCAGGCTGCCTAGCGGAACGATTCGCCCTTGACGTGGGTACGGGCATGAGCCGAAGCAGTTTGACGTTGGAGTTCCCAGCCTCCTGAGCTCTCCTCGGTGGAGCAGCGGTCGACTTCCCCGTCCTAGCGCTCACGTCGGGGAATGCTGCACAGACCGTCCAGCAAGAACCGCGGCGATCGATTGATCGTAGAGGGCTCGTTTAGGTTTGCGATCGACCGAAGCTCGGGATCGAACGGCTTCAACTCCGGCTCGGGGATCTCGCGAGTTTCGACGAGCGGATACACCGCTGAGATCTTCAGCACGCCGCGTTCGATGAGCCTCTCGATCGAGTTGAGGCAAGACTTCCGGTAGGCGGCGCAGAGCGGCTCGTGGTAGCCGCGAACGACGGGGATGACGGCATCGAAGCCGTCCGCCTGGCTGAGCAGGTACTCGACGAGGGCGGGCTTGACGAACGGCATATCGCAGCCAATGACGAACGTTAGGTCGGTCATCGAGGCGGCGAGCCCGGCGTGAATCCCGACAAGGGCGGCGCGCAGGGTGTAGAGATCCTTGACGAGGCGAGCACCCGGCGGAGGATCCTCGATGTCCCGGCCAGCGACGAGCGTCTCTACGAACAGGGGCGAGAGCCGGTCGTGGAGCGTATCGAGGACGCGCCCGCCGTCGACGACAAGCTGGTGTTTCGGGAAGCCCATCCGTTTCGCCTCGCCGCCGGCGAGAATGATCAGCGTTGCCGGTTCGCGGTTCACAGCCCGAGCCTCCAGCTGTGGGTATAGACGTTCAGCCGCTCATCGCGGACGAAGCCGCAGAGGCAGACGTTGAGCTTCTCGGCGAGGCGGAAGGCGTCGAGGGTCGGCGCGGAGACAGCAGCGACGATCGGAACGCCGCACCGCGCGAGCTTGGCGATCATCCGCGAGGGGGCCCGCGACGAGAGGAAGGCGATGCAGCGGCTGAAGTCCGTGCCCTCTGAGAGGGCGAAGCCTATCGCCTTCTCCAGGGCGCAGGTGCGGCTTATGTCTTCTTCGAACCCGGCGAAGCCGGGTTCGTGCACGAACGCTTCGCGTTCGTGGTCTGTCAGCGTGCCGGGTTCGACTGCGAGCGCCATCGCGTGGGTTCCGCCGGTGGCCTGGAAGATCCCGGCGCGTGCGGCGACGTCCTCGGCGATTCGGAGAATCCACGCAGGCGATGCCGATAGATCGCTCTCCACGGGCAGGACGGGCACGGGCTCCCGGGGAGCCGAGTCAGTCAGCGTGACCGTGAGGCGACCGTCGGCTTCCTGAATGTTCGCGATGTGATCCGTGCAGAGGATGTGCCCCTCGGAGACGAGGTATCCGAGGGCCCATCCGTGCAGGTGTCCGGGAGAGCAGGTCGTGCGAATGAGCTCCCGCCCGTCCAGCTCGAGCGCGACCTGGAACTCAGTGACGAGCGTGTCCTCCGCGGACTCGATTTCGCCACGCTCGTAGCGCTGGAGTGAGGTCTTCTCGGTGATCGGCATGGCTTCCGCTTCCATCGGAGCTTGTGCTACTCCGCCCGCTCGAGACGGCAGGCGGCGACCTTGAGCTCGGGGATCTTCGCCTTCGGATCGAGGGCATCGTTGGTCAGTCGATTCGCCGCCGCCTCGACGAAGTGGAAGGGGATGAAGACGGAGCCCGGCGCCACCCGCAGGGTCGCGCGCGCGGTCGTCACGATCGTTCCGCGGCGCGTCGAGATCCGGATGGAGTCACCTTCAGAGAGTCCGAGTGCCGCAAGATCGTCGGGATGGATCTCGGCGAAGGCGTTCGGCTCGTAGGTATTGAGCGCGCCGGAGCGGCGACTCATCGATCCGGTATGAAAGTGGTGCAGGATCCGGCCCGTCGACAGCACGAACGGATACTCATCATTCGGTTCTTCCGCGGGCGGAAGGAACGGGACGCCGTGGAACTTCCCGAGCCCGCGGCTGAACGTCCCCTCGTGCAGGAAGCGGGTGCCCGAATCGTTGGCATCTCGACAGGGCCACTGGAGGCCCTCCCCCACCAGACGATCGTGGTGGACGCCGCCGTAGATCGGGGTCACGCTTGCGATCTCATCCATGATCTCAGCCGGGTGTTTGTAGCTCATCTCGTAGCCGAGACGCCTTGCGAGATCGCAGAGGATCTGCCAATCGGGCCGTGCTTCGCCGGGGGCGTCGACGGCCTTGTTTACGAGAAGCACGCGGCGCTCGGTGTTGGTGAAGGTTCCGTCCGTCTCGGCGAACGAGGCCGCTGGAAGCACGACGTCGGCGAGCTGAGCCGTCTCGGTGAGGAAGACATCCTGTACGACGAGGAAATCGAGCGCCCTCAGCGCCTTCTCCACGTGGCTCAGATTCGGGTCGCTGACCATCGGATTCTCTCCCATGATCAGCATCCCCTTGACGCGGGCCTCGACGGCTGCGTGCATCATCTCGACGACCGTCAGCCCGATGTCGGGCGAAAGCTCAGTTCCCCAGGTGGTCTCGAACTTCACCCGGGCCTCGGAGTCGGCCACCTTCTGGTAACCCGGATAGACATTCGGCAGCGCCCCGAGATCGCATGCACCCTGGACGTTGTTCTGGCCGCGGAGCGGGTTGACACCGGTTGAGGCTCGCCCGATCTGGCCGCAAAGCATCGCGAGGTTCGCGAGGCTGAGCACGTTGTCGGTGCCGGTTGTGTGTTGGGTGATTCCCATCGAATAGACGATGGCGGCGCATTCCGCGCCGGCGTAGGCCCGAGCCGCCGCTCGGATCTCGTGGCTAGGGATGCCGCTGATCCTTGCCGCTTCGTCGACCGAGAAGGTGTCGAGCACAATGCGCAGATCGTCGAGATCCTCCGTTCGTTCCGCGATGAACCGATCATCCTGGAGCCCTTCCTCGAGGATGGCCTTCATCACGCCGTTGATCCACGCGACGTCGGTGCCGTTTCGCTGTCGGAGCCACGCGTGCGCATGGCGCACGAGATCGATCCGGCGCGGGTCGACGACGATCAGCTTGGCGCCGCGGAAGCGAACGGCGCGCTTGATCAGGTTGGCGATTATCGGGTGGGTCTCGGTCGTGTTCGATCCGGTGACGAGGATGCAATCGGCATGCTCAAGCTCGGCGATCGAGTTCGTCATCGCCCCGGAGCCGAACGCTGCGGCGAGTCCGGCGACGGTCGACGCGTGGCAGAGCCGAGCACAGTGATCGACATTGTTGGTCCCGATGGCGGCGCGCATCAGCTTCTGGAAGAGGTAGTTCTCCTCGTTGGTGCACGTTGCCGACGAGAGCCCGGCGATCGCGTCCGTGCCGTGCACGGTCTTGATTTTCGACAGGCGCGAGGCTACGACGTCGAGTGCCTCATCCCACGTCGTGGGCACGAGGTCCCCATTGCGGCGGACCAGCGGCTGTGTCAGTCGATCCTCGGCCTGCACGTAGGTGTGCCCGAAGCGTCCCTTGACGCAGGTCGAGCCGAAGTTGGGCACTGCGTTCGCTCCGGTGATGTTGACGATCCGCCCGCCGTACGTCCACAGATCAAGTTGGCACCCGACGCCGCAATAGGAACAGGTCGTCTGAACACGGCCCATCTCCCATCGCCTCGGCGGACGGACCTCGAGCTTCTCGTGAATCGCCCCGGTCGGGCAGAGCTCGATGCACTCGCCGCAGCCGTCGCAGTCCGATGAACCCCATCCAAGCGGGCTCGCCGTAACGACGGTGCTCAAGCCTCGATGGGCGTAGCTGAGGATCCCCTTTCCTTCGATCTCGTCGCAGGCCTTGATGCACCGTTCGCACAGAATGCACTTGCTCGAATCCTGGACGAGCACGGGGGACGAATCGTCGGGTTCCGGAAGCTCGCGCTCCGGCAGCGCGAAGCGGCGCGATCGTCGATCGAGTCCGTAGCGGTAGGCGAGATCCTGAAGCTCGCAGCGCCCAGCGGACTCACAGACGAGGCAGTCGCAGTTGTGCTCGGCCAGGAGCAGATCGACCAGCATCCGTCGCATCGACTCCAGTTCCTCGTCGAACGCCGTGATCACCATTCCGTCGCGAACCTGTGTGGTACAAGAAGCGACCGGATCGGCCAGTCCCTCGACTCGCACAAGGCAGAGCCGGCATCCCCCGGTGGCGCTCAGCCGATCGTGGAGGCAGAGATGGGGGATGGAGATGTCGGCCGACAGCGCCGCTTCGAGTACAGACACCCCCGCGGTGGCGGCGATCTCGTTTCCGTCGATGCTCAATCGGATCTCACGCATCGATTCCCCTTCGACGTTCCTCTCCATCGAGCCGATCAGCGTGGCTCAGTCGCGTACGTCGCAGTGGAGACACCGCTTCGCCTCCTCGATGGCTTGATGGGCCTCGAGACCCAGCACCACTTCGTCGAACCCCGCAATGCGGCTGCTGACGGGGAGTTCATCGGCAACGGCACGCGGACGAGGCTCGGCGTATGCCTCTTCATCGTAGGTTGTGCGAATCGTCTGGCGCTGCTCCGGCCACAAGAGACCCTCTCCTCCGAGATAGCGGTCGATCCCCGCTGCCACTTGCTGACCCGCGGCGATGGTCTCGACGACACTCGTCGGACCCGTGACGGCATCTCCGGCGGCAAAGACGCCAGTGCGGCTCGTCATCTGCGTCTCGGGATCGACAGTGATCCGCCCTCCGCGGCCGAGTTGGATCTCGGATCCACTGGAGGGAGGAAGATCCGGGGATTGACCGATGGCGACGATGACGATGTCGACATCGAGAGTCTGCTCCTCGCCGGACGGGATCGGACGGCGGCGTCCTGTCGTGTCGAAATCGGCGAGCTTCATGCGTGTGCAGCGCAGGCCTTCCACGGCTGTCGAGCCGAGGACCTCGACAGGAGAGAGGAGGTAGTGGAGTTCGGCGCCCTCCCACTCGGCCTCGCAGATCTCGCTCCGTTCCGCGGGCATCTCCTCCCGTCTGCGACGGTAGACGATGTGCGTCTCGGCGGCTCCAAGGCGAACCGCCGAGCGTGCGGCATCGATCGCGACGTTCCCGCCGCCGATGACGGCGACGCGCTTGCCGGCAACGCGGCTTGGCTCGCTTGCAGAGGCGTCCCAGACAAAAGCGAGTCCTTGAATGACGCCGTCCAGATCCTCACCGGAAATCTCAAGCCGATGGGGGTCGTGCGTTCCGATGGCGAGGAGTACCGCACGCGAACCGTCTTTGAAGAGCCCATCAAGGGAGATGTCTTGCCCGAGGCGGGTGGAGGTGCGGATCTCGACGCCTTGATTCTCGATCCACGCGATGTCTCGCCGTAGCGCCGCCTTCGGCAGGCGGTATTCGGGAATGGAGAGCAATGCGCCTCCCGCTTCGGGCAACGCCTCGAACACGGTGACGCGATACCCCAGCCCTCTGAGGAAATGGGCGGCGCTGAGTCCGGCGGGTCCGGCCCCGACGATCGCGACTCGCTCCTTCGAAGGAGGAGGGGAACCTGTCACCGGATCGGAACGAACGGCCGATTCCTCATCGGCGATGAATCGCTTCAGCTGGCGGATGGCGATTGCCTCGTCCGTGTCTCGACGGCGGCAGACGTCCTCACACGGATGATGGCAGACCCTGCCGCAGACACTCGGGAAGGGGTTCCTCTCACGGTGCAACGCGAGCGCCTCGTGGAAACGACCTTCCCCGATCAGCGCCACGTATCCGGGAACGTCCACGTGCGCCGGACACTCGTGCTCGCACGGGGCGAGCACAAGGTCAGGGCAGATGCCGGCCGGACATTCCTTGCGGAGGATGTGCGCTTCATACTCGTCGGCGAAGAACCGGAGCGTCGAGAGGAGTGCATTCGGCGCCGTTTGGCCGAGCCCACAGAGCGACGTTGCCTTGATCAGGGACGCCAGATCGCGGAGGTCGTCGAGATCCTGCAGCTTGCCGCGCCCCTCGGTGATCCTGGTGAGAAACTCGAGCATCTGGGCCGTTCCGACCCGGCAGGGTACGCACTTCCCGCAGGACTCATCGACGAGGAATTCGAGGAAGAACCGGGTGAGGTTGACCATGCACGTGTGTTCATCCATGATCACCAACCCGCCGGATCCCATGATGGCATCAAGATCCTTGAGCGACTCGTAGTCGATCGGGACGTTGAGATGATCGACGGGTATACATCCCCCCGAAGGGCCGCCGATCTGTGCTGCCTTGAACGCCCTGCCCTCAGGAATCCCGCCGCCGATGTCGTAGATGATCTCGCCAAGCGGCGTACCCATCGGGATCTCGACCAACCCCGTCAGTCGGATGTCGCCGGCGAGAGCGAAGACCTTCGTTCCCGGACTGTTTTCGGTGCCCAGCGTGGTGAACGCGTCGGCGCCGTGAAGAAGGATCGGCGCGACATTGGCGAAGGTCTCGACGTTGTTTACTACGGTCGGCTTGCCCCACAGCCCCTTCTGCGCTGGGAACGGAGGTCTCGGCCGTGGGACGCCTCGTTTCCCCTCGATCGAGGCCAACAGCGCGGTCTCCTCACCGCAGACAAACGCTCCCGCGCCAATGCGGATCTCGATCTCGAAATCGAACGAGGATTCCAGGATGCCCTTGCCGAGAACTCCAAGTTCCGTCGCCTGCTCGACCGCGGCCGAAAGGCGCCGAATGGCGAGCGGGTACTCAGCGCGCACATAGATGAATCCGCGCGCCGCCCCCACCGCATATCCGGCGATGGCCATCCCCTCGAGGATGCTGTGCGGGTCTCCCTCGAGGAGGCTTCGATCCATGAACGCGCCGGGATCCCCTTCATCCGCGTTGCAGACGATGAACTTCTCCTCGCCGGCTGCCGCGTGCGCAAACTCCCACTTCGCCCCGGTGGGGAAGCCGCCGCCGCCGCGCCCTCGAAGGCCGGATCGCTTGACCTCCTCGATGATCTTGTCCGGTGTTCCCTCCACCAGAACGCTTGCCAGGGCGGCGTAGCCGTCGCGGGCAATGGAATCCGTGATCGAGCCGGGATCGATCAAGCCCATGTTGCGGAGAGCGATGCGCGTCTGCCGATTGAGGAACGGGATGTCGTGGATCGACCGCGCGCGCCGTCCGCTTGTGCCGATCTCGACCAGCAAGTCCTCGACGAGCTCGCCATCGATGAGATGCTCCTCAACGATGCGACGTGCCCCATCTGGAGTGACCTGGCAGTAGAGTGTCGCCTCCGGAGCGACGACGACCAACGGACCCAGCCCGCACAGCCCGATGCAGCCCACCTCGATGACGCGGTGAGTGGCAGCGAGTCCGGATGCGGCGATCGATTCCGTGAGCGCGTCGCGCACGGCGAGCGCACCGGACGAGAGGCACCCCCCTCCGGTGCAGACCAGAATATCGCGCCGGCCCGCGGCCTTCTCCCCGTTCCAGCGGATGCCGATATCCGCGCGCGCCTGCTCTCTTTGCGCGAGCAACTGCGTCCGATTCACCGCTGGGCCTCCCTCGTCAGTACTCGCGCAGAATGCTCCTAAGCTTCGCCACGGTGAGACGTCCGACGACTCTCTCATCGATCATCGCAGCGGGAGCGAGCCCGCAAGCTCCGAGGCAACGAACCATGCTCAGGCTGAACTTACGATCGGGCGTCGTCTCGCCGGGGACGATGCCAAGGATCTCGTTGATTGCCCCGAGAACCCGCTTTTTCGCTCCGCGCACATAGCAGGCCGTGCCAAGGCATGCCTTGATCGTGTGATCACCTTGCGGATGCATCGAGAACAGGTGATAGAACGTCACCACACCGAAGACGTGTGAGATTGGAAGGCCGAGCCTGTCCGCGACGTACTCCTGCATCTCGATGGGGACGTAGCCCAGCGCTTCTTGAACGTGGTGGAGAACCTCGATCAGATCGCCGGATCTCCCCGCGCAAGCGTCGATTTCGGTGCGTACGCGATCCTGCTCTTCCACGGAGCGCCTCCTAGAGCGATGCGAGCGGTCAGAAAAGCCCCGTGATCTCCCCGTTCTCATCGATGTCGATCTTCATGAACGCCGGGAAGGTCGCCAGGCCGGGCATCGTGCTCATCGTTCCGATCAGCGGGTAGATGAACCCGGCGCCGACGCTGGCGCGAACCTCGCGCACCGGAACGGTGAAGCCGGTCGGCGCCCCCTTCAGGGTCGGATCGTGCGACAGCGAGAGGTGGGTCTTCGCCATGCAGATCGGCAGGTTGCCGAAGCCGGCGCGTTCGTAGTCGGCGATCTGCTTCTCGGCGAGTGGCTCGTAGCTGACGCCGTCCGCGCCGTAGATATCGACCGCGATCTTCTCGATCTTCTGCTTGATCGACCAATCGAGCGGGTAGAGGAAATGGAAATCCGACGGCTTCTCGCACGCCGCGACGACAGCCTCGGCGAGCGCCTTCGAGCCTGCGCCACCGTCGGCCCAATGCGTCGTGACGACGGAGTCCTCGGCGCCCTGGCCGACGGCATACTCGCGGATCATCTCCAGCTCGGCGTCCGTGTCATCCTTGAACGCGTTGACCGCGACAACGACAGGGATCCCGAATCGAAGCGCGTTCTTGATGTGCGCGCCGAGGTTGCAGAGGCCTTTCTCGAGAAGCTCGAGATTCTCCTGCGTGTACTCCGGCGCGAGGGGAGCGCCGGGTTTCACCGCCGGTCCTCCCCCGTGCATCTTGAGCGCCCGGACCGTCGCCACGAGCACGACCGCATTCGGGATGATGCCGGAGTAGCGGCACTTAATGTCGAAGAACTTCTCCATCCCGATGTCGGCGCCGAACCCGCTTTCTGTGACGACGTAATCCCCGAGCTTGACGGCGATCTTGTCGGCGATGATCGAACTGTTGCCGTGCGCGATGTTGGCGAATGGACCTGCATGGACGAACGCCGGCTGTCCCTCGAGCGTCTGCATCAAAGTAGGCATGAGCGCTTCCTTCATCAGCACAGTGACGGCGCCTGCGACGCCGAGCTGCTCGACGGTGACCGGCTCAGCCTTCTTGTTAAGGCCGACGACCATCCGGCCGAACCGCTCGCGCATGTCCTTGAGGGATGTGGCGAGGGCGAGTACTGCCATGATCTCCGAGGCGACGGTGATGTCGAATCCGGTCTTGCGTGGGAAGACGGGACTCGGCGAGCCATCCTTCAGCTTGCCGTCGTTGAAGCCGATCTCGATGTCGCGAAGCGACCGGTCGCAAACGTCGACGACGCGGCGCCATGTGATCGTCTCCGGATCGATATCGAGGCGTTGGACGCCGCGCTTGGCGAGCGCCTCGTCGCTCTGGCGGCTCTCATGGAAGAGGCGCGTGTCGAGTGCCGCGGCCACCAGGTTGTGTGCGACGCTGATCGCGTGAATGTCGCCGGTCAGATGAAGGTTGAAGTCCTCCATCGGGATGACCTGCGAGTAACCGCCGCCGGCCGCACCACCCTTGATGTTGAACGTGGGACCCATGCTCGGTTGACGGATGCAGCAGATCACGTTCTTCCCGAGTTCCGAGCCGAGGGCCTGGGTCAGGCCGACCATCGTCGTCGACTTTCCCTCGCCGAGGGGGGTCGGTGTGATCGCGGTGACGTCGATGTACTTGCCGCTCGGCCGACCGGCAAGGCGATCGAGCACACGAAGCTTGATCTTCGCCTTCATCGACCCGTGCGGCTCGAGTTCCTCTTTCAGGATCCCGAGCTTCGATGCGATCTCCTCAATCGGCACGGGCTTTGCCGCCTGCGCGATCTCCAAATCCGAGGGGACGACTTTCCGATTGCCGGCCACGCGTACCTCCTTGCGAATGACTCAGTTCCTACTCAACGCCGGGTGCGGGGCTCTGCCCTACACATACATCAGTTCCTTCAGTTTCAGGGCCGCTCTCTTCCTGTCAATGTGCTCGATCATCAGCCGGGCGGCTGCGATTGGATCGGGCTCGAAAGCGAACTTCCCTCCGACGTCCTTCTCGATCTCATCTGTTACGTACCGGGTCAGGTTCTCGGATCCCTCGATTGGGAACGGCATCCCGAGCGTCGTGTAGACGCCGGACGAGACGAAGTAGAAGCCGATCGAAACGGCCTTCTCGCTCATCCATTCCGGCGCCGCTCCGGCGACCGGAAGATCGCTGATGTCGTCGCCGAGACCGCCCTCGTTCACCATGTGCGTCAGAACCATCAGGATCCGCGCGTTGTCGACGCAGGAACCGACGTGCAGGACCGGAGGGATCCCGACCGTCTCACAGATCTCCTGCAGCCCCTTCCCGGCCAGCTCGAACGCAATCTCCGGGCGCATCAGGCCATGCTTGGCGTCGGCGATTGCCGAGCATCCCGTCGTGACGACCAGGACGTCGTTCTTGATCAGCTCCTTCGCCATCTCGACGTGTGCCCAATCGTGCGTGATCTTCGGGTTGTTGCAGCCGACGACACCTGCTGCGCCGCGCAACCGGCCGTCGATGATCGCGTCGTTCAGCGGTCGATAGGTACCCCGATAGGCGCCGCCGAGGAAGTCGAACACCGATTCGGCGGTGAAGCCCCCCACGAGATCCATCGTTTCGTCCGGGATGAACGGGGCTCGATCGCGCCGGGCGAAATTCTCGATCGCCATGCGGACGATCGACTTGGCGATCTCCAGCGCTCGCTCCTCGCTGAACTCAACGTGCTCGACTCCGGGGAACTTCGCCTTCGGCGACGTCGTTACGAGTTTGGTGTGGTAGTGATTCACGAGATCGGAGAGCGCGGGCATGATGCATTGGACATCGACCATCATCAGGTCAACAGCGCCGGTCATGACCGCGAGTTCCTGTTGGAGGAAGTTCCCGGCGATTGGAACGCCGTGACGCATCAGGATCTCGTTTGCGGTGCAGCAGATGCCCGAGATGTTGATCCCGGTGGCGCCGGCGTCGGCCGCCTCCTTGAGCAACTCCGGGTCTCGTGCCGCCGCGACAGCCATCTCGGAGAGAACCGGCTCGTGGCCGTGCACGACGAGGTTCACCTGCTTCTCGTCGAGCACGCCGAGATTGACCTTCCCGCGGATGGGCGAGGGCGTTCCGAACAGTACGTCTTGGAGTTCGGTGGCAATCATCGAGCCGCCCCATCCATCGGCGAGAGAGCAGCGGATTCCCTGATGGATGATGTTCTTGTACTCGGTGTCCACGCCCATGTGCGTGCGATGCATGATCTCGACGATCTCCCGATCGACGCCACGTGGCACGACGCCCGCATCCTTCCAGCGGGCGACCCGTTTCGGTGGGGCGCGGAAGGCGAGCTCGAGCTCTCCCTCTTGCTGGCCGAAGTTCGCGAGCGCTCGCTCGGCAAGAGCGACAGCGAGGTCGCGATCCGAGCCGCCGTTCTGCCCGAGTTCGTAGACGGCGGCAACCTGGCGGAGCTTGACGGGATCCTTGATCTCGTAGTCGCTTGACTCGTCCCGGGCTGCGAGAAGCAGCGCATGGGCGACATCTCGGCCGTGGTCGGAGTGGGCGGCCGCGCCGCCGGCGATCATCCGCACGAGGTTCCGCGCCGCGATCGTGTCGACATCTGCCCCGCAGACACCGCGATCGGTCTTGCCCGGGATGATCCGGCAGGGCCCCATGCTGCAGATTCGGCAGCAGACGCCCTCGCTTCCGAACTTGCATTGTGGATGCATCGCGTCGAGGCGATCCCAGGCGGTTTCGTGCGCGCCGTCGTCTGCGTTGAGGATCTCGAGCGACGCCTTGTCGATGGTCCGCGGTTTCTCGTTCGTCACTGCCTCCTCCTTTAGGTTCCCTGGCGCATCCGGAACGCCCGGACATACGAGTCGCTGTAGATCTCCTTGTTGAGTACCAGCTCGGCTGTCGCCACGGCGGCGGTGAGTTCCTTATCGCATGCGTCGCAGATCGCCGCGTCGAGTCCCCGCGCCATCGCCATGACGAGGAAGGTCCGGATGACGCGACCCCGCTCCGTCACCTTGTTGCCGATGTTCGAGAGGCCGACGGAGATGTGCGGCGGCGGATCGGAGAGGTGGGTAAACTGCTCGATCGCGTCGAGAACATTCACGGCCTGCTCCTGCATGAACTTGATCGGCATGAGGATCGGATCGAGGAAGAGCCGCTCCGGCGGCAGCCCCGCCTCGACGGCTGCCATGAAGATCATCGCGGCATTCTCAACGCGCCGCTCGACATTCTGAGGGCTCCCCTGCTCGTCCATTGCGAGACCGAGCAGGCTCGCATTATGCTCGACCGCCATCGGAACGAGCTTCTCGAGCTTCTCAGGCTCGGCTGTCGTCGAATTGATCAGGCATCCTCGGCCATCGATCGCGTTCAGACCCGCCTCGACCGCGTCGACCTTTGTGCTGTCGACCGAGATCTTCGTCGGGACGGCCTTCTGGACGACCTCGACGAGCCAGGCCATGTCCGCCGGATCGCGCGATGCGGCGCCGATGTTCACATCGAGGTAATCGGCCCCAGCTTCGGCCTGCGCTACCGCCCACTTCGTTACTGCCGTGGGATCCTTCTCGCGGATCGCTGCCGCGATGTCCTTGAAACCCGCATTGATTCGTTCGCCGATCAGGATCATTCGCTACCTCCCATCAGCCGGCCGAGCATCTCTCTCGTCATCCGGACCGCCTCGGGATGTCGCATGATCAGAAGGTCGGCGCCGGCGAGTAGATAGACGATCGCCGTCGAGGCTTCCCACATCGGGCCGCGCTGTAAGACGTCTCCCCAACCGGGGACCTCGCTCTCCGGTGCGCGTGCCTCTTTCGCCCCCCAGACCTCGATGCCGATGTCGCAGAGCATCGGCATCGCAACGACCTTGTCCCCCTTGAGTCCCGCGATCCGAAGGCGCTCCATAATCGAATAGACGTACTCGATCCCGTAGCCGAGCGCCCCGGTACTCGGGTAGATGAGAAGGTTCTCGGGCGGAAAGCCGACATCGAGAGCAAGGATGTTGATCTGCTTCGCCATGTTGATGTCGACTGGCGACTCAGCGATCAGCTTGTGGCCGTACGCCGTACCGAGAGCGGTCAACGTCTTGTAGTTGTCTTCGGTGATCGTCCCGAGCAGGCAGTTCTCCCCGGAGAGCGCCTCGGCGACCACCGGGAAGACCTCATTGTCCTTGTCGGCATTTCCGCAACCCCAGACGATCAGCGGAACGCCAACGGCCTCGATCACGGCCTTCGCGGCGGCGGCGGCCTCCTCCGGGCTGCGGTTCGCGCCGTTCGGATCGCAGCCCTTCAAGCGAAGGCAGATTGCCTGTGTGCCGAACTCGTCGACGCAGGCCTTCGCCCAGATTCCGGGGCTGCCTGAGACACCGGCGAACGGTTCGCGTATCGGATCGGGCCAGTCGTCCGGCTCGATATCCCAGATCTCCATCGCGATCGCGGGCGTGTGCGGCATGTCGCCCTCGAAGTGATAGAAGGGAAGGGTCGTCTCGCCCCCTACGGTGATCGTCGAAGTACGGGTTCCTCCCTCGTCTGCGGTCGCGCCGATCGTGACGGCGCTGATCGCATGAGGCCAGCTCTTCGTTACGTCAGGGATCTCAACGGTCACCTGTCCTCCTCCTTTTCCAGCAGCGTATCGAGCAATCCGGCGACGCACGTCAGCGCCGGGGCCTTCGCAGGTAGGTCGCTGATCGGTCGTCCGACCTGATTCATCTCGTAGACCTCTTCGTCGTATGGGATCTCACCGATGATCTCGAGCTCGGTGCCGGCGATCTCGGTCACGGTCCGCTCGGGTAGCTCGCCGCGCAGGCTGTTCAGCACGAGGAAGCGACGACCGATGTGGAGTTCGAGATCGTCGGCGATCTTCGTGATCCGGCGCGCCGCCCGCAGCGCAGCCGGACTCGGGTCGCTGACGACCAACAGGGCGTCAATGCCGTGGGAAACGCGGCGCGACAAGTGTTCCATCCCGGCCTCGTTGTCGAGGACGGTGAATCGGTAGGATCTGCGGAGTGTCTCCAGGTAGCGGCGCAAGATGTGGTTCACTGCGCAGTAGCAGCCGGGCCCCTCGCCATGGCCCATCGCGAGCACATCGAATCCTTCGCCCTCGACGATGGCCTGATGGAGCTCGTACTCGAGGTGACGGGAGAGAGGAACGCCTGCGGGCAGGTCGTTGACGATCTTCAGCGTGTCCGCCTGCAGCTCGCCGATCGACGTGTCGGCCGCGAGGCCAAGCGCGTCGCCGAGGTTGGAATTCGGATCGGCATCGACCGCAAGGAGAGGCGTCATCCCTCGTTCGACGAGTGTTCGGATAAGCATTGCGGAGACGGTCGTCTTGCCGGTACCTCCTTTGCCCGCGATAGCGATCGTTGTGCTCATGGACTGCCCCCTTCTGTGCCCGAAGCGGCCCCCGTATTGGCGGCGGCCGACGGGAAGAGGTCAAGGTTGGTGTGCGGCACGAACTTCGCCGACATGAACTCCTCGTAGTAGTTCGGGAAGGCGATCAGGTCGTAGTAGGTCGCGCTTCGGGCGATCTGGTGGCACCGCTCGAAGGCAGTCGACGATAGAAGCGCCATCTTCGCTCCGCGCAGCGACGTGTTGCCGACGTAGCGCGTCCGATCGGGCGCGATCTCCGGCAGCATGCCGAGCGTTACCGCTTTGTCGGTATCGAGGTAGCTTCCGAATCCGCCGGCGATCAGCAACCGATCGAGATCGGCGAACGAGTGCTCCGTCGCTTCGAGCAGGATCTTGGCGCCGGCGAAGATCGCGGCCTTGGCGCGTAGCACATTCTCGATATCCGCCTGCGTGATCACGATGTTGTCACGGCCTTCGGCTGCGGGCACGACCACGAACTCTAGGATTCCATCGACGAGGCGAATCCGCGAGGAGCGATCAGGAAGGAGCTGGCCGGACCGATCGAGGAGCCCCGCCTCGAAAAGGCCCGCAATGACGTCGATCAACCCGGAGCCGCAGATTCCAGATGGCGGCGCGTTGCCGATTACGCCGAGTTCGATGGTGTCATCGCCGACTCTGTCGGGACTGCCGACGAACGTTACGCGCTCGATCGCCCCTCGGCTGGCACGCATGCCGCACTTGACGCCGCTCCCCTCAAATGCGGGACCCGCAGATGTGGCGCAAGCAAGCATCCATTCGCGGCTGCCGAGAACGATCTCCCCGTTTGTCCCGACATCGATGAACATCGTCAGCTCCGGCGACTCGGCGAGGCCTGTCGCAAGAAGCCCGGCTGTGACATCCCCGCCGACCCACCCGCCGATCGAAGGCATCGTGTAGAGGAGACCGCGCGGGTTGATGCGGATGCCTGTCTCCGCGGCGCGCACAGGTGGGGGTGCGGTGGCGGACGGTACGTAGGGCGACTTCCGGATGGTGGCGGGGTTCAGCCCGAGCAGGAAGTGGAGCATCGTCGTGTTCCCCGCGGCGAATGCGGCGACGATGTCGTGGAGCTCGACCTGGGCCCTCGAGACAAGCAACCCGGTGAGATCGTTAATGTCCCCAACGATGGCCTCGCGCAGCGCATCTCCGCCCTCACGCTCGGCGTGGATGATCCTGCGGGTGACCTCGGCGCCGAATGGCATTTGAGAGTTGTATCGGGCCTCGGCGTCGATCGTCTTGCCTGTCGTGAGATTGATGAGATGAACGACAACGGTCGACGTCCCGATGTCGATGGCCAATCCCAGGCCTCTGCCGGCACGATCGCCCGGCTCAACCTGAATGAGCTCCGCGATTTCCCCCCTGCGGCCCAACGTGGCCGTGACGCGCCAGTCGGCGTCTCGAAGCACTGTCGGCAAGGCTTGAAGGACCTTGAGGCCGACTTGCAGCCTGGGCACATCGACGGTGCGATGAATCTCCCGGAGGAGCCGCTCGCGGCAACCGAGGTTGTTTTGCAGTGTCGGCGGAGGAATCTCGAGGGGAAGCTTCCGCACGAGAGGATCATGGGGAAGACTTGGCTCGTCGCCGGAGCCCCCCGACAGGGCACGGAATCGCTCGGCGTCCGCGTCGGCGAGAATCTGTGCCCCCTCGCCACTCGTCTCCGCCGGGACATCGATAATGACATCACCGAGGACCCGAGTCTGGCAAGCGAGCGTGTACCCTTCGCGGATCTCGTCGCGGCTGAGGAGCGCGGTCGGTTCGGTTCGGACCTCTCCGGAACGGACGAGAACGCGGCATCGGCCGCAGATTCCATCGCCGCCGCAGATGGCGGTGATGAGCACCCCTGCTTCCCGCGCGGCATCGAGCACCGTGGAGCCGCGTGCTACGTCCGCGGTGGCACCCTCCGGGAAGAACGTGACGCGAACCCTGTCCACAGCCATCTCCCTAGGGGCTCCACTCCGTCTTCAGGAACACCGGAATTCCGGCTGCGTCCTCCGGCCCGACAATGACCTCGAGGCCCGACTCCTCCTCAATCTCCATTCGAAGGACGGCAACGAGGCCCGGGATGATCAGCTTGTTGTGGCTCACCTTCTCCATGACACCCTGTGCCTCGAGCGCCTTGACGATGATCTCGGTGCTCAGCTTGTCGTCGGCATAGGCATTGAGAACGCCCAATCCTTCCGTCTCGACGACGCAGATGTACGCGGGTACGCGGCTGTTCTCAACCTCGCCGGCTACGGTGAAATAGGTCAGCGCGAAGTTCGTGGTGAGCAGCACCGGCGCGTCTGCACCCGGATCCCCAATCTCGTACAGCTTCGCCTCGATCGCGTTCGGCACCTGTGGGTCGGTGTAGATGTTCTGCCGTGTGGTGAGCTGCGGGAGAATCTGCCACGGCTCGGCGGCGTTGGTGATGACGACGCCGGCGTATCGACAGATGGCGGCTCCCATTGCCAGGGCCTCGGAGGACGCACCGTCGCCCGGTGCGGTGACGAGCGTCGGATAGCCGAGTGGGCGGTAGACCTTCTCGAGTGCGAGGCGTCGGAGCTGAGCGAGTTTGGCCAGCAGATTGGAGAGATCGCAGGCCAACGGCTCGAGCACGAGGTCTTCCGCCCCGGCGGCCTTCGCCTTCTCGGTGAGCACGGCCAGTTCATCGAGAGTCTCCGACTGCACGAGGAGTGGGAGCTTGTGCTTTGCGGCGAGTCCGGCCATTGCCTCGACATTCTCCGAGTCGGCTGGGCCGATCAGCGGCCGGAAAGCGGCAACGCCCTCGCAAGCGGTAGCAAGAGCTTCGGTGTTACGGCAGAGGAGGAACAGCGGCAACTCCGTCTTCGATGCGATGCGGTCGACGGTGGACTTGTACGCGGCGGGTTCAGCCTGCTCGCCGTCCACGGCGACGGCATTGACGGCGATATCCTCGCCGACGCGGTGAAACACCAACCCGGCGATCGCGTCGAGTCGAGCATCGATTTCGCTGTCCGACAGGCTGCCCGGCACGCGGATCGCAATGCCCGTTGGATGGTGGAACTTCTCCTCATGGCGGAAGAGAACGGTCTCCCCACCGATCACCAACTCGCGGTCTCCGGTGCCGATCGTCACCGTCTGCATCGGTGGAGCCTGTGCATCTCCGAGGGCGGATTGCGCTTCGGCCGAGACGTGGGGGCACGCATCGAGCGCTGCCTTCTTTGCCGCCACCTGCATCGCGAACGCCATACACGTGGGGAAGCTGCAGTCGCCGCAATTGGTTCTCGGCAGCAGTTTGTAGATGTCGATACCGGTCACTTTGGCCATGGCCGCCGTCCCTCCTTTGGATCGGGATTACATCATCGGTTCGAGTGCCAGTGCGGGGTGTTCGACCTTCGCCAGGAACGCGATCAACTCCTCGCTCGTCGTCGCATCCTCCTCCGTCGCGATCTTGTCGAACAGGCTCTCCTTGCCACTCTCCTTGAGCCGCACTTCGAGCCGTTCGCGAATCTCCTCTTTCAGTTGCTTCGGCATCCAGACGACACGTTCGATCCCGCCGTCGGCGGAGATGTACTTCGCACTCGAGATGTAGAGCTTGCCCATCCCGATGAACCCGGGGGTCTGGATCCCGCCGCCGATCTGGCCGGCCATTGTCGAGAACGACATGCCGACCGGCGTCATCCCCTCGAACTCGCGGTTGACGATCATCACCCCGTTCGTCTCCGGAAGAATCGCGGTGATGCACTCGAAGCACCCACAGCTCGTCATCGGATCCTCCATCATCGAGTACGCATTGAACCGCTCGAGGTTGCCGTTCGAGGCGACCTGGAGATACTCGTTGACGCCCTTCCACTGTCCCTTCACGGCGTCGACTGTCTCCCCCTTCTTGATCGGCTGGTTCGGACCGTGCGGGTTCATCTCGTAGCTGGCTGCGCAATCGAGCCAGGTGTAGGCGCCGCAGAGGCCAAGCCGCTCCGGCGTGACAACGCACACGTGATCCGGTGCGTAGGACTGGCAGAGGATGCAGGAGTAGTAGGTGTCGACATCCTCGTCGATCATCCCTTTGATCCGCTCGTCGCGCTCGTGGTAGACGGCCTTCGCCTCTTCGAGCGGTTCGGAGAGCTTCTCGCTGTCGGTGATGATCCGAACCTGGATCTTGTCGATGATCGCGCTGAACTCCTCGCGCAGCTTCGCGATCAGAATCTCACCGTAGTGATTCAAGCGGAAGCCCTTCTCGAACGCCTCCTTACTGATCCGGACCCACACGATGGCGCGCTGCCCCATGTGGAAGACGCCGTAGGCCCACGAGGCAAACTCGTGAATACGCCGCTCAATCACCGTCTCGAAATCCTCCTTGAAGCTCCGGCCGGCGACCTCGACGATCACGCCAAGGGGGAGATCTCCTCCAACGTCGACGTCGTCAATGTCGGGGCCGATCAGCTCGATCGATCCATCCTGGATCTCGTCCATCGATCGGCCGCGGACCAGCTCGAACGACTCGCTGTACTTCCCGCCGAACTGGACATGCATCTGCTCCTTGCGTACGCGTTCACCCTCGAAGCCGGCACCGTAGGGAACCGGGATCGGAATCTCGCTGATCTTGAGCTTCAGACCTCGGACCTCAACTGCCTTGTTGACGATCTGATCCCGCGGGATTCCGGAGACGACATGCTCGTAGGTGCAAATGCCGCGAGGCAGCACCTGCGGGATCGAGACATCGCTGATCACCGGAAAACCGAAGCTGATCGCGCCGGCGGCAGTCGCGTACTTCTCGTCGGTCAGCAGCTGGTTGCCATTCTCCGATGGGCCGAAGTCGGCGCCGAGCGCGAGGACGAATGCGAACACGCGCTCCTTGTTGTACAGAAGGATCTTGCGCGCCGCCTCGAGATCGCCGGGCTTGACGCCGCCGAACGTCATCGCGGCGCGGGCGGCGAAGTTGAGTGCGAGCACCGAGGCCGACGTATCTTTCCCGTAGGGGACGAGGAACGTATCCCATCCCATCTCGATCCCTTCTTCGGCGAGCTGTTCGGCCATCGACTTGCCGTTCGAGCTCGATGCCATGAACACGAGGATGCTCCGCTCCTGCAGAGAGCGCGCGAGATCGACCGCCTCTTCGTTCGTCGGCAGAGCTCCGACACAGGCGGCGAAGCCGGGCATCCGCCCGTCGACAAGCTTGATGCCCTGCGTTCTCAGCGTCGCGTCGTCGGTGAATCCGAGGAACGGGTCCTCCGGCTGCAGACCGTTCACGAGCTTCAAGACCTCGATGATCTCCTCGGCCAACAACGTTGCGATCCCCGCATCCAGAGCGTGGCCCAGATAGGGCAGCCATAGCTCCTCTGTGGGAATGGGCGGCAGGAGCGCTACGGCACGATCGAGTACCTGCTGGGCGCCGGCCAGATCCTCCACCTCGAGCCCGGTGAGTGCCAGAGCGAGCGGCAAGTAGTAGGCCGTGTTGGGAAACTCAACCTTCTCATCGGGGCCGAAGGACTCGACAGCCTCCTTGAGTTGTGTCTGAGCCTTTTCCACGTAGGCATGGGCCCCACGAACTGCCGCTGTGGCGATGATCCTCGACATCCGTCCACCTCCTCGGTGCAGCCAATCGCCAAAAGGGTACGCGAGCGGGAGCGTTGCCTGCGGCGCACTAAGGGGTATCCGTTGCGATGTCGCTCGCCGAGATCACAATACCATAGGTACGGACACTTCGGCAAGAATCAAGGAGATCGACTACGCAGAGATTGCGAGCTGGCGCTCCAGTGTTTCGAAGAGTGTCGTAAAGGCCTGGTGTGGAGGCTCGTCGGGGAGTGGGCCGCGGCGAGCCGCGAGCCGTAGCTCGTCGAGGTAGGGAATTCCGCCGATGATGTCCACGCCATCGGGGAGAGCCGTCTCGATCTCGGAGATCTCGGTCTCGTCGCGAACCTTGTTCGCGACAGCGAGCACGCGCTCGATGCCGAGGTCGCGGGCCAGCGAGACCGTTCTCTCCGCCGTCTCGATCGTCTTGCGATCGGACTCGACGATCAGAAGCAGTGCATCGACGCTCCGGATCGTTCCGCGGCCGAGATGTTCGATTCCCGCTTCCATGTCGAGAAGCAGTGCGTCACCCTCCTGCAGAAGGAGATGATCGAGCAACGCCTTGAGGAGGACGTTTGCCGGACAGGCGCATCCCTCGCCTCCACCGCGAATGCCGCCGAGCACAAGCAGGCGGACGCCGTCCTGCTCGACGGCGTAGCGCTCGGGGATGTCGTCGACCGTCGGGTTGAGGCGAATGAAGCCGCCCGATCCGGTTCGCTGGGCGATCAACGCCTGCTCCTCGGCGAGAGGAGCAAGCGGATTCGCGAAGCCAAGCGTCGTGGCGAGATTGGCATCGGGATCGGCGTCGACGACAAGCACCCGGTAGCCATGGCGGACTGCCTCACGGGCAAGCAGCCCGACGAGGGTCGTCTTGCCGACGCCGCCCTTCCCGGCGATTGCGAGTTTCACGATTCCCTCCCCCGCTTGGCGAGCGAGCGACAGAGCATCCGACCGAGGATCGCCAGACCATCCGTTGGTAGATAGTGCGAGGCCGCCCTGTCGAACAGGACGGTCGCGTTGGCCGGGAACTCGTCGTCGCCAATCCACCAAACGACGGCGAGTGGGACGTGGGGGAGAACGCGGAATGCATACGCGGCGTCGCCCATCTCGATCGGCTCCCCGCGGAATTGCTCGGCCGCGCGACGGAACGCCTCGACGTCGGCAGTGAGGTCGGCAACGAGCTGGTCGCCGGTATACCCCTGGAACGCTCGGCGATAGAACGCGCCGTTCGGAAGCTCCTGGAAGCCGATCCACCCGCCCGTCGGCTCGGTTCCGTCGGCGAGGCTGCAGTAGTCGAGAACAAGAATCGTGAGCTCCTCGGGACAGGGATTCCCGTCGGAGAAGGTCAGCACGAGCTCCGGCCACAGGAGCCGATATGTGTGCCCGAGAAGCATGAGCTCCAATCCGCCGTCGACGACGAGTGCGCCGGATCTCCGGGCGATCTCTTCGATCTCGCGTGCTGCGACCGCGCGCCGAGCCTCGCCGATGCGCGGACCGAGGCTCTCTCTCCACTCCTGTTTGGGCATGTTGCCCCCTTAGGGTACGCGGCGCTCTCCCATTGCCGCTGCCGCGGCGAGCAGCATCTGCCTGCGGTCCTCTGCCTGCACCGGAGAGTAGCCTGTGTGGGGCATCCCGCAGGGAAGCGTCAGCAGGTCTCCCGGGCGGAAGTCGGCGATGTCCGCCTGCGTTTCGATCCCCCAAGCGATCCGCTTGTCGTCTCGGGCCTCGTAGTACTTGGTGATGTCGTACTTCGACGCGTCGAAACTGATGATGTCGATCGACGCGTCCAGAAGATGATCCCATTGCATGTTCCCGCAGACATGGACCCCGCGGACGACGGCGAAGCTCTCGAACAGCGGCGCCCACAGGCGTTGGTAGTCGAAGCCGACATAGCCGAGCGCGGGCTCGTCGAGAAACAGGAGGATCTCTTGCGCCCGCAGGCCGTCGAGGATTGCTTCGATGTGCGCGTAGACTCGAGCGATCGCGTCGTCCTCCTCGTAGCCGCTCTGGATCAACGTCGCGGGGCCGATCGACTGCACCTTGACGACATCGAATTCGCATCGCTTGAACATGTCGAGGCAGCTGAGCTTCCCAGGCTCCTTGATGTAGCGCATCATCGCGTCACCCTTTGCGGTGAGTTCAGGCAGGAAGGGGATGTCGTGCCGCAGGCTGTACGCGACGGCATTGTCGACGTCCGTGAGGGGGAGGGATCCGATCTGCGTCGTCACGGCTCCGAGCTCCTCGTATCGATACATGACGGCAGTATACGAGGCTGCGGCAGCGCCCCCAATAGGTCGTTCGGTGGCATCGCGTTTTGCCCTTCGCTTCGAGTCGCCCCTATAGTGGCTTGGAGTTCGTTCCATATGAGCACAGAAGGAGGAGACGCATCGAGGGAGGGTGAGACGATGCCAGCAACACGCGAGAACCCGGTGGTCTGGATCCAGACCGCGTCATGTTCCGGATGCTCGGTTTCGGTGCTGAACGCCCGAGCACCGCGAATCACAGACCTACTCCTCGACGAAATCATCCCCGGACAACACATTCATCTTCTCTTCCAAGCCACCGTTATGGCCGGCTCCGGCGACCCTGTGATCGAGATCCTCGACGCGGCGGCAGCCGGCGATCCGGAAACCTACCTGCTCGTCGTCGAAGGATCGATCCCCACGAAGTGTAAGGGTGTCTTTGGCACGCTTGGTGAGGAGCCGATGGTCGATCGCGTCATCGCACTGGCGAGGAACGCGACGGCGATCCTTGCACTCGGCACGTGTGCCTCTTTCGGCGGGATGTTCGCTGCCGAGCCGAACCCGACGGGCTGCATCAGCATCGGAGAGCTTCTTGCCGAACAGGGGCTCGAGGTTCCTCTGATCAACATCCCGGGCTGCCCGCCGCATCCGGACTGGTTCATCGGCACGGTGGCAGCGCTGTTGATCGGCGGGCTGGGAGCCGTCGAGCTTGACGATGTCGGACGTCCGAAGCGGTTCTTCGGTCAGCTGATCCACGAGAACTGCCCGCGTCGAGCCTATTTCGACGAAGGGAAGTTCGCGGCCAAGCTCGGCGACGAGGGCTGCCTCTACGAACTGGGCTGCAAGGGAACGATCACCCACGCGGACTGCCCACTGAGACGGTGGAACAACGGCGTCAACTGGGTGATCGGCAGCGGCGCGCCGTGCAACGGCTGCACCGAGCCGAACTTCCCGGATCTCCCGTCGCCGTTCTACGAGCGCCTTCCGGAGGAGGCGCTCCTCGTGCCAAGGAGGGAGTCCTAGCATGCGAACCATCACGATCGATCCAGTCACCCGCATCGAGGGACACCTGAAGATCGAGGCGGTGATCGACGGTGGCGTGGTCAAGGAAGCGCGAAGCACCGGGACGCTCTTTCGTGGAATCGAGCTGATCCTTCAAGGGCGCGATCCACGCGACGCGCCGCGCATTACGCAGCGGATCTGCGGTGTCTGCCCGACGGCGCATGCGACCGCATCGACACTCGCGCTTGATGATGCTTTTGGGGTCGTGGAGCGGGTTCCGGAGAATGGGCGAATCCTTCGGAACCTCATCCTCGGATGCAACTTCATCCAATCGCACGTGCTCCACTTCTACCATTTGGCGGCACTCGACTATGTCGACGTGACCGCCGTCGCGGAGTATCGGGGGGACGAACCGGGATTGCTTGCCGCGAAGGCGTTTCTCGAGCGAGGAGCGCTGGGCCCGTTTGTCCCGCGCTACGAGGGGGATTACCGGTTCCCGAAGGACGTCGCGCAGCGTTTGGCATCGCACTACGTCCAGGCGTTCGACATCCGGCGGAAGGCGCACGAGTTGCTCGCCGTCTTCGGTGGGAAGATGCCGCACAACGTCGGGATCGTGCCCGGCGGTGTGACGCAGGTGCCGCAGATCGACACGATCGCTGGCTTCCTCTGGCGGCTGAATGAGATTCGCCGCTTCATCGACCATGTCTACGTTCCGGACGTCCTCGACGTGGCGCGTGCCTACGGCGACTACGCCGAGATCGGTGCCGGCTGCGGTCGCTTCATCAGCTACGGGGCGTTTCCACAACGCGGAGGACGATTCCTCGGCGCTGGAACGGTTTCGATGGATCTTGCGCCACGGGAGCTGGACCCGGCGATGATCACCGAATCGGTGCGGCACAGTTGGCTGGCGGACGAGCGGGGGCCGCTCCACCCGGCGGAAGGCAAGACGCTGCCCGACCCCGGCAAGTCGGGCGCCTACTCGTGGATGAAGTCGCCGCGATACGCGGGAGACGTGCACGAGGGAGGGCCGCTGGCGCGGATGATCGTCGACTATGGACGCGGAGAAGAGAAGGTCGTAGCACTTATCGATCACGTGCTTGGCGAGCTTGGTGCGAGCGCGGCGGCGCTCAACTCGGTACTTGGACGGCACGCGGCGCGCGCGGTGGAGTGCAAGCTCGTCGCCGACGAAATGGCCAAGTGGGTTCTCGAACTTGCACCGGGCGAGCCGGTCTATGAGCCGTACGAGATCCCAGAGCAGGGTGAAGGGGTCGGAATGACCGGCGCGCCACGCGGTGCACTCGGTCACTGGGTGCGTCTCTGTGACGGAAGGATCTCCCACTACCAATGTGTCGTTCCAACGACCTGGAATGCCTCGCCGCGTGACGAGAACGAGATTCCCGGACCGATGGAGCGGGCGATTGAGGGAACGAAGATACGCGATGAGGAGAACCCATTCGAGATCGTCCGGATCGTCAGATCCTTCGACCCATGCCTTGCGTGCGCAGTCCATGCGGTGACCCCGGAGGGCCGGATGCTCGGGCGCTTCGCAGTGAGCTAGGACGATCATGAAGGCGGTGATCGTCGGCGTGGGAAACATTCTGATGAAGGACGACGGCGTTGGCGTGCATGTCGTGCGGGCGCTCGGCGAACGAGATCTCCCAGCGAACGTCACGCTTCTCGATGCCGGCACGGATCCAGACGCAGCCTACGAGGTCTGGGATGCGAACTTCGTCATCGTGATTGATGCGGCGTACGGAGGTGAGGATCCGGGAACGATTTACCGGCTTCCGGATCGGATCGCTTGCGAGGCCGCCGGCGTTACCCAGACATGTCACGACATGGGACTGCTACAGATGCTCCGCGATTCCCGGCGGTCGAATGCTCCGATCGAGATCCTTGTAATCGGAGTGGAGCCGCGAACGATCGACTGGGGACTCGAGCTGTCGGAGGAGGTTGCGGCGCTCGTTCCTCGTGTCGTCGAGGTCGTGCTGGAAGAACTCAGGGGGTATCAATGCTCGTAACGAAGCGGAAGCCTATGGAGGAGCTGATGGGTTTCGTCGTCGGCGAGACCTCGGTCTTCGTACTCGGGTGTGACGGATGCGCCGCCGCCTCGGGCACAGGCGGAGAGCCGGAGATCCGAGAGCTTGTCGGGCAGCTCGAAGAGAGAGGGATGATCGTGGCGGGATGGAGGGTTGTCGATTTCCTATGCCAGAAGGCCCTCGTTCGCTCGGTACTGACGCCCCATGCGGAGGCGATCGACGGGGCGGACTCGATCGTCGTCTCGACGTGTGGGATCGGCGTGCAGGCCGTGGCGACCGTCTTCGACAAGGCCGTGCATCCGGCCTGCGACACGATCTCGCTCGGCGGGATGCGCGGCGAGTGGCGGGGCGAGGAGCGGTGCGCCGAATGCGGTCAATGCTTCCTCGACGTGACGGCGGGCATCTGCCCACTGACGGCCTGCGCCAAGCAGCTCGTGAACGGTCCGTGCGGCGGGGCCAAGGACGGTGCGTGCGAGGTGGATCCGGAAGGTCGCCGATGCGCATGGGACGTGATCTACAAGCGTCTAGAACGTCAGGGACGGCTCGACGTCCTGAGGAAGAGCCCTCTGCAGCTCAAGGACTACGCGCGGATGCAGCCGCCGGCGGAGCTTCGAGGGACACGGATGTGGGCGATCGACATCCGCGAGACGGAGGACGTGGTCCAATGAAACTGACAGATCTGTTCGCCGATGGTCGATTCGTGATCACGTCGGAAGTAGCACCGCCCAAAGGAACGGACGTCGGTGAGATGATCGAGAACGCCGAGGCGCTCAAGACGCGTGTTGCGGCGATCAACGTCACCGACCAGCAGTCGTCCGTCATGCGGCTCGGATCGCTCGCTGCATCGCAGATGCTCAAGAGCCGGGGCATCGAGCCGATCTTCCAGCTGACCTGCAGGGATCGGAACAGGATCGCCCTGCAATCGGACCTGCTGTCGGCCTGGTCGCTCGGGATCGAGAATGTGCTTTGCCTGACCGGCGACCACGTCAGTCTCGGGGACTTCCCGGACGCGAAACCGGTGTTCGATCTCGATTCGGTCTCGCTTCTCGCAACGGCGGCTCGACTCATCCAGGGAGCGGACCTCGGCGGGAACGAACTCGACGGGCACCCAGACTTCTGCCTCGGGGCGGTCGTGACGCCCGGCGCCGATCCGGTGGAGCCGCAGCTGATCAAGATGGAGAAGAAGATCGCCGCCGGCGCCGGTTTCTTCCAGACCCAGGCCGTCTTCGATGCGGAGGCATTCGCGCGTTTCATGGAACGTGCGAAGCCGCTCGGCGTGCCGGTGATGGCGGGGATCATTCTGCTCAAATCGCCTGGAATGGCGAGGTTCATGAACGCGAATGTCGCCGGCGTCTATGTCCCGGATCCGCTGATCGACGAAATGGCTGCGGCATCGAAAGAGGATCGGCCGGCGACGAGCATCGCGATCGCGGCGCGCCTCATTCGCGAAGTGAAGGGCATCTGTCAGGGTGTGCACATCATGCCGCTCGGCTGGGAAGCGAAGGTTCCCGCAGTCCTCGACGCCGCCGACATCTAGGTTCTGTCGACGGCGTGCGCTTGGTCGCTGGATGCTGTGTCCTGCGAGAGCGTCGGAAGGACGAATGGCGCATCCAGGTCACGATGCGTGTCGATGATGACCCGAACGCCAAACACGGATTCAATGTGGGCTCGGGTCAGAACATCTCCTGCGGTCCCCAGCGCGACGATCCGTCCCTCGCACAGCAGCGCGATTCGATTGCACGCCTGCGCCGCGAGCGTCAGATCGTGGATCGCGACAAACGCCGACGTCCCACTCTTGACCTGTGCGGTGACAATCGACATGAACTGGACCTGGTGTCGAAGGTCGAGATGGGTCGTCGGTTCATCGAGAAGCAGGATCTCCGGCTCCTGTGCGAGCGCCATTGCGAGGTAGACGCGCTGTCGCTCGCCGCCGGAAACGGCCCGGATGGATCGGTTGCCGAGCGCTCGAACATCCGCAAGATCCATCGCGTGGGTGATGGCGACCCGATCGCGGCGAGACTCCCTCGCGAACCTCGCGCTGTGTGGAATACGGCCCATCGCGACGACCTCTCGCACGGTGAAGTCGAAGCCCATCGGGCGTTCTTGTGTGACCATCGCGAGACGCCGTGCAATCTGGCGCGGACTGAACGACGCGATGGAACGTCCGTCTACGCGAATCGCCCCCCTGTTCGGCGGAAGCACGCCGCTTGCCAGCCCGAGGAGCGTGCTCTTGCCGGAGCCGTTGGGACCGATCAGCGCGACCGACTCCCCGTTGCTCAGTGCAAGATCGACATCCTGCAGAGCCAGCCTAGCCGGAGTGTAGGAGTAGCAAACGTTTTCGAGCTCGAGTCGCATCACAGCTTTGCTCCTCTCGTCTTCAGCAGGTAGAGGAAGAAAGGGGCGCCGAGGAAGGCGGTGATCACGCCGACCGGCAGTTCGGCGGGCGCAAGGAGAAGTCGAGCGGCGATGTCCGACAAGACGAGGAAACAGCCCCCGGCGAGAGCGGCAAAGGGGAGTAGCCGGCGGTGATCGGGACCGACGAGAAGCCGCATCACGTGTGGGACGACGAGACCGATGAACCCAATCGTTCCCGCGATCGCGACGGCCGCCGCCGTCAGGAGCGTCGTCAGCAGAAGCAGCCAGCGGTAGAGCGCGTCCGGGTTCACGCCGACATGGCGGGCTCCCTCCTCCCCAAGGGAGAGCGCGTTGAGATCGCGGGCGAAGAAGAAAACGGCGCCGATGCCGGGAAGGACAACGGCCGCCAACAGCGCCAGGCTCGGCCATCGAGCACGGCCGAGCCCCCCCATCATCCAGAAGAGAACGTCGGAGAGCTTCTCGCCATCCGATCCCAAGTAGATCAGGAAGCTTGTGATCGCCGCGAAGAACGCGCCGACGGCGACGCCGGCCAGGATGAGTGTGAAGATCGAGGTGCGACGGTCGCGCCCGCGGGCGAGCAGGTAGACAATCGAGACCGCGGCGGCCGAACCGACGAAGGCTCCGAACGGAAGCAGGAGAGCGGAGGCGGAGAACAGAATGATGAAGGCAGCGCCGGTGGAGGCTCCGCTTGCGATGCCGAGCACGTACGGGCTGGCGAGCGGGTTACGGAAGAGTCCCTGCATCGCGACGCCGGAAACCGCGAGTGATGCCCCGACGAGAAGCCCGAGCAGCGCCCGCGGCAGCCGGAGCTGCCTGACGATCGTTCGGTGCACCGGAGAGTCGAGGAACGATTCGACACCGAACAGGGCGCCGACCGCGCTACGCAGCGGCACGCGGGCGGGGCCGAGAAGGACGGCGCAGAGGATCGATGCCAGCGTGAGGAGCACGAGTGCGGGACCGATCCATCTGCCGACTCGCCGCCTTGCGGGGTTCACGCTACGGATCATTGGGGTGAAGTGCGTCGATCATCGCGCGGAGCGCTTCGGGAAGATGCGTCGAGGCGGCGACGCTCGCGCGGATGCCGAATACGCGACTGTTTGCGACGGCCGACACGCTGGCAAGGAGGGGGTTCCCCGTGATGTTCTCGATCTGGGAAGGTGCGGTGAAGATCACGGCCGGATCGCGGGCGAGGATATCCTCGAAGCCGACCTGCGGGCTCCACTGCAGTTCCTCGAAAACATTGATGCCACCGGCACGCAGGATCAACTCGTGCTCGATCGCATCCGATCCGGATGCGTAGGGCGGTTCGTCTGCCGAAGCCGCGAAGAGAAAAGCGACGGTGGTGCGAGGTTGCCCGAGTATGGCGGCCTCCGCCTCGACCACCTCCGTGGCGATGCGTCCAATGATCGCATCTCCTTCTTCTGACACACCGGTTGCTGTAGCCAGCGTGCGGACCGTATCGAACACAGACGCAACGCTGGTCAGCCAGGGTGTCGTGAGGACGGTCACGCCGGCTTCCTCGAGTGCCTGCCGCTCGCCACCCCAGTCCGTCGCGCCGAGCACAAGATCCGGATCGAAGCCGAGGATCAGCTCGACACTAGGGGAGAACGCCGGACCGATCGAGGGGATGTTGATGGTTGCGGGCGGGTTGTCGTCGGAGTCTGTGATTGCGACGACGCGGTCGAGCAAGCCCAAGTCGATCAGGATCTCCGCGTAGAGCGTGCCGACGACGACGATCCGCTCCGGCGCGGTTTCGATGACGACCTCAACACCTCGGTCATCGACGACGGTGACCGGGAAGGCGGATGCAAGCAGGCTGACGCAAAGGACGGCGACGGCGGTCAGGGCTACAGCTCTTCTCATGGCAGGATCCTCTCCGTAGTGGGATAATCTATCCCACGGATGATAGCCCGGACCTCGAGAGCCTTCAAGCGGAAGCTTGGGCCTTGGTCTCAAGCAGCGCGGTGAGTGCACGCCAGAGCCCGAGGCCGGCCGATCGGCGATCCAAGCCGAACGCGATCACGAGAAGATCGCCCGGCTCGGCGCCGGCGAAGCGAGAGGCGAGCGTTTCCGCGTCGGCCGCATTCCGCTTGGCGACGGGCTCCGCGTTGTGTGCAAACAGCCATCCGCTCCCTTCCCAGCGAAGAAGAATCAACGCGGTTGCGCCGCCGCGCACGGCGACGTCCCGGAGCGCCCAGACAGGATGGCGCGCAGGCACGGTCACATGTGCGGCAAGGGAAGTGAACCCGAGTTGGAGCGTCTCGAGTTCGACGGCGCGCACGTCGTGGATCGCGTGGAGAGCCACAGCGAAGTGGCGGCGTCCGGACGGCGTCAGGGTCACGCCCGACCGATCCCAGCGGACGAATCCGCGGCTTCGAAGTCGTTCGAGTTCCGTCCGCACGCCCATCTCCGGAAGGGCTGTGACATTCGCAAGACGACGGCGTCCGACGCGGGCACGGTGGATGTGATACGACAGCTGGATGGTCATCGCCGAGTCATCCATCGTGCCTCCCTCTCGCAGCGCGTGAGTGGTCTGGTTTCAGATGATAGCGGACCGACTGGCCTCCTTCCGCCTCCGAGGATTGAACGAACCTACAGACGTCCCTATAGTGGGTCCATGGGGCATGCGGGAGGCGACCTTCACGGCGCGCGTTCGGTTCCATCGGGCGATCAAGACACGCTATTCTCTAGCGTCTGCGAATGCAGGCTGGACGACGGAACCATCGTCCAATTCCGCCCGATCACGATGAGCGATGTGCCAGCCTGTGAGTCCATGCTTTGCAGCTGCAGCCGCAAGAGCCTCTACTCTCGATATGAGCGCATCATCACGTCGACGCCCCGAGAGCTGGCCGAGGAACTCTGCGGGGATTGCGCAGAGGGAGATCTGACGGTTGCTGCTGTGGTTCCTGACGTGAACCTGCCGATTGCTGGTGTGGCACAGCTCATCTCCGATCCAAACCTCGAGGCCGCCGAGTATGCCGTCCTGGTCGCAGATCCGTGGCAAGGTCGCGGCTTGGGAGGGGCGTTGACATCGTTCTGCCTGCGGGCGGCCGAGGACCTCGGAATCGGTCGCGTGATTGCCGAGTTTCTCCCGGACAACATGCGGATGATCCGGATCCTCGAGATCCGCGATTTCAGCCTTCATCGGGATCTTCAGGAGCGGGTGGTCTGCGGACAGAAGCTGATCCGAGATGGGGGCTCGAAGAGAGAGGCTTCTGGATCGAGCAGCCACCAGGAACCCGAGTGATCCGGACAGAAAGACGCCCCCGCGCCAAGAGCGCGGGGGCGTTGTCTTCGAGTTCCGAGCCGCCGGGTGGAACGCGCAGCTCGTTCTACTTGCGTTCTCCGATCGGGAGAACCGTCTTCCCGTGCGTCGTGTTGATCAGGATGGCCGCGGAGGCGTACCAAGCGATCAACGAGCAGAGAATCCCTTCGTACCCGGCGATGGTGTGAACGACCGGCACGAACTCGCCGATGGCGAGCAGGAAGAAGAGGATCGTCAGGGTGATGAACACCCACGTGACGGCCTTGGGAAGCTTGAAGGATGCAACCGTCGCGTATGCGGTGAAGATCCCCCATGCCACCAGGACGACGGCGATGCCGGCAGGAGTAACATCCATGAAGGCCTGAATGCCGGAGAGCCGCAGGAAGAAGAACACGGCAAGCCCCATCCAGAAGGCCCCGAACGACGTGAAGCACGTCGCGCCGAACGTGTCACCGCGGCGCACGTCCCACATGCCCGCCATGAACTGGGCAAGGCCTCCGTAGAACATGGCGACCGGCATGACGATTCCGATGGTGGCTGCATCAACCCAGCCCGCGTTTACGATGTTGAGGATGAACGTCGAGAGGGCGAAACCTCCCAGTCCGAGAGCCCCGACGTTTGCTAGACCATTTGTGTGTTCGCTCATTCTGCTTCTCTCCTATGCGGTGTGTCCGACTTCTTCCTTCAGTTTGTCGACGCTCTCGGGATTCTGAAGCGTCGTTAGGTCTCCGACCGGCTCGTTGCGGACGAGCGCCTTCAGCACGCGGCGCATGATCTTGCCGCTTCGTGTCTTCGGAACATCGGCGGCGAAGATGATCTCGTCCGGCCGTCCCGTGGGACCGATGACCTGATTGACGGTGGTCATCAGCTCCTTGCGGATGTCGTCCGAAGGCTCGATGCCGCCGCGAAGCAGGACGAACGCAACGGGAACCTCGCCTTTGAGGTCATCGGGACGACTGACGACCGCGACCTCACTGACTTTGTCGTTCTGCGCAAGCGCGCTCTCGACTTCGGCCGTGGCCAGGCGGTGGCCGGCGACGTTCATCACGTCGTCGACGCGACCGGTGATCCGAATGTTTCCCACCTCGTCACGCCGCGCGCCGTCACTCGTGAAGTAGCGCTCCGGGCCGTACTCGGAGAAGTACTGCGCCTTGAATCGCTCCATGTCTCCGTAGATTCCGCGCGTCAGCGCCGGAGGGAACGGACTGTAGATCGCAAGGTAGCCGCCGCTTCCGGGCTCGACCGGCGCTCCACCGGAGTCGAGGATCTCGCCAAGAACGCCGGGGAAGGCTCGGCCGGCAATCGTCGGGACGAACGGCCCGATCCCCGGCAGGCTGTTGACCATGTTCGCGCCGGTCTCCGTCTGCCACCAGGTGTCGATAATCGGGCAGCGTCCGCCGCCGATCTTGTCGAAATACCACATCCAGGCGTCGACATTGATCGGCTCGCCGACCGTTCCGAGAAGGCGAAGCGAGGAGAGATCATGCTTCTCCGGCCACTCGTCACCCCACTTGACGAACATTCGAATCGCGGTGGGCGCAGTGTAGAGCTGGGTAACCTTGTGCTTCTCGATGATCGCCCAGAACCGTCCGAAATCGGGCGTATCGGGAGAGCCCTCGAAGACGAGGGTCGTGACGCCATTCATCAACGGACCGTAGTTGATGTAGGTGTGTCCGGTGATCCAACCGACATCGGCAGTACACCAGTAGACATCGCCCTCGTGCATATCGAAATTCCACTTGGCCGTGGTGTAGGCCTGAACGGCGTACCCGCCGGTGGTATGCATGATTCCCTTCGGCTTGCCCGTCGTTCCCGACGTGTAGAGCAGGAAGGACAGGTCTTCTGAATCGAGTTCCTCACACGGGCAATCGGGCGAGGCCTCGGCGACGATGTCGTGGTACCAGACATCGCGACCCGCCGCCATCGGCGCGCTTCCATCGAGGCGTTGCACGACGACGACCTTCTCCACTGGGGAGTTCTCGACGCCAAGATCGGCGTTCTTCTTGAGTGCGATGGCCTTGCCGCGACGGTAGTAACCGTCGGCCGTGATCAGGACCTTCGCTCCTGCGTCGACCATTCGGTCGCGAAGAGAATCCGGACTGAACGCGCTGAACACGACGCTGTGCGGCGCACCGATGCGGGCACAGGCCTGCATCGCGACGACCGCTTCGGGGATCATCGGAAGGTAGATCCCTACGGGATCTCCCTTGCTCACACCGAGTTCCTTGAGCGCATTCGCCAGTCGACCGACGCGATCGCGCAGATCGCTGAACGTCAGCTTGAGTGCCGGCTCGTCGATCGGCTCCGGCTCCCAAATGAGCGCGATGTTGTCGCCCTTCCCGGCTTCGATGTGGCGATCGAGCGAGTTGTACGACAGATTGGTCTTCGCGCCGACGAACCACTTGTAGGCGTGCGGCGAGAATTCGTAGGCCTTGTCCCACGGCTGGAACCAGTGGAGTTCCTTTGCCCGCTCGGCCCAGAAAGCCTCCGGATCGGCCTTGGCGCGATCGTAGATCGCATCATCCGAGACCCACGTCCGCTGTTTCAGCTTGTCTGTGGGCCAGAACACGTTCTCTTGGGTTGGGTCCTTCTTGACCCATTGCGTCGCTTCCGACACATGAACCTCCTCAACAGATTGCAGTTGTGATCTGATAACCAGCCGATACTAGCCAATGGTGGAAGGGTCTGCAACGCTAGAGCGGGAGCCTCGGAACCGCGCGAGGGATCCACGGGGCGCCGATGTAGGCACGATAGACGAAAACGCTTTGGAGAACGCGCTTCACGTAGGTTTCCGTCTCGGGGAACACGTCCTCGGGATGATCGAGCCATTCGAGAGCGCGGCTCGGACCGGCGTTGTAGGCTTGCAGAGCACGTCGAGGCGTGTCGAACCGTTCGAGCAGGTTGGCCAGGTACCATGTCCCGAGACGAAGGTTGATATCCGGATCGACGAGCGTGGAAGGATCGAAACCGATCAGCCCGAGCTGCTCGGCGATCCAGAGTCCCGTTTCGGGCATGATCTGCATCAGTCCGATTGCCCCTCGTGAGGAGACGGCATCCGCCCGATAACGGCTTTCGGCTCGCACGAGGGCTCCGACGAGCGCGGGGTCGAGGCGATGCACATCGGACCAATGGACCAGTCGCTCGATGTAGTCGATCGGATAGAGCACGCGAACGGCGATCAGGCCGGCATAGAGAAGGAAGATCAACAAGGGCCCCCAGAGGAGCAGTCGTTTGAGGCGTGCACCGACCGGCATGGTCCCCTATCATACGCCGATCCCCTATAATCCGGAGCGCGCCCTGGCGTGCATGAGGAGCTGCATCCATGAAGAGATTCCTGCTGTCGCTACGCAACATCTTTGTCAGCGGCCTGCTGGCGATTCTTCCTGTTGGGGCGACGGTCTACATCGTGTGGTTCCTCTACCAGCTGATCGACGGACTCGTCGGCAAGAATACGCCGTTCGGGATGACGATCGAGCGGGTTCTCGGGCGATGGATCCCGGGCCTCGGAATCGTAGTGACGCTGCTGCTCGTCTTCTTGATTGGGGCGATCGTCCGCAGCGTGCTCGGCCGCTGGCTCCACTACTACTTCGAGCGGATCTTCTTCGCCTTTCCCGGTGTGAGGAAGATGTACGTCACGCTCAAGCAGTTCGCCAACGCGCTGTTCAACCGGCAGGCGACGACATCCTTCAAACGCGTCGTGATGTTCGAGTTTCCGAAGGAGGGGATTCGTGCGCTGGGCCTGGTTACGAACGAGGAGCTTGGGACGATTCAGGATGAGATGGGCGAGGAGTGTCTTCTCGTTTACGCGCCGACCGCTCCGAATCCCCTGTCGGGATACATGCTGATCATCCCCAAACGCCTGGTGACCTATATCGACATGCCGGTCGAGGATGCGCTCTCGATGATCGTGTCGAGTGGTGCGGTGTTGCCGGACAGTCTACGCCGTCATGCCGCGGGTGCGGTGACCGAGCCACAGAACGGCAGGCGGCAGCGGCTCAATCCGTTCCGACGGCGCGAAACGAGGTGATGAAATGGCGATCTTCAAGGACAAGCAGTACCTCCGCGTAAACGTCGACCGCGAGCCGGACGACAGCCTCTGGATGAAGTGCAAGTCGTGCGACGAACTCGTGTTCAAGCGCCGCGTGCGCGAGAACAACAACATCTGCCCCAACTGCGGGGAGTACTTCTTCCTGACTGCGGAGGAACGCTTCGAGATGCTGATCGACGAGGGGAGCTTCGTTGACATCAGCAAGCCGATCGCAGCCGCGGACCCGTTGACCTTTGTCGATCGGCTGACCTACCCGGATCGTCTGAACGATGCACAGGCCACGACGGGACTCTACGACGCGATCGTCATCGGCACGGTGGCGATCGGCGGGACGGACTGCGTGCTCGGCGTGATGGACTTCCGTTTCATCGGCGGCAGCATGGGATCCGTTGTCGGAGAGCAGATCTGCCATGGGATCGAGGAGGCGATCGAAGCCTGCTGCCCGTTCATCCTCGTCTCGTCCTCCGGCGGCGCAAGGCTTCAGGAAGGTCTGCTGTCGCTCTTGCAGATGGCGAAGACGGTCACGGTTCGGGAGCGACTCGCGGAAGCGGGACTTCCATTCATCTCGATCATGACCTACCCAACATCCGGCGGAGTTCAGGCGTCGATCGCCAGCCTGGGAGATGTGATCATCGCCGAGCGGGGCGCGATGATCGGGTTTGCCGGACGACGCGTCATTCAGCAGACGATTTCTCAAGAGCTTCCCGATCACTTCCAGACGGACGCGTTCGCCTTCGAGCACGGTGCGATCGATCGCGTGGTGTCGCGGGAAGAGATGCGTGATGAGCTGATCGCGCTGCTTGGATTCTTCGGGGGGGCGAAATGAGCGACGAACGGACGCTCGACCTGCTCGAGGCGAAGATCGAGGAGCTTCGGCAGCTCGACGCGGTCGACGGGATGGATCTGTCGGGCGAAATCGCCAGGCTCGAGGCGAAGCTCGAGGAGCTTCGGATCGAGCTTTACGCGAACTTGAGCGATTGGGAACGTGTCCGGATCGCGCGGCATCCGAAGCGACCCTACGCGCTGGACTATATCGAGGCCATCTTCGACGGCTTCTACGAGCTTCATGGAGATCGCATCGACGGAGACGACCGCGCGTTGGTCACCGGCTTCGCACGCCTTGACGGTCGCACGGTCGTGGTTCTCGGGCAGCAGAAGGGGCGATCGACTGAAGAGAACAAGGAGCGCTTCTTCGGGATGACCCGACCGCAGGGATATCGAAAGGCAAGGCGCGTGATCGGGCTGGCGGAACGCTTCGGCTTCCCGGTGATCACGATGATCGACACGCCCGGAGCGTATCCCGGCCTCGAGTCGGAGGAGGCAAATATCGGAGGAGCGATCGCTGAGAGCCTCGCCTCGATGGCGCGCGTTCGCGTGCCAAGCGTCGCGGTGGTGATCGGCGAAGGCGGATCGGGTGGAGCCCTCGCGATCGGACTCACCGACCGAGTGTTGATGCTCGAGAACGCGATCTACACCGTGATCACTCCCGAGGGGGCGGCCGCCATCCTGTGGAAGGACAAGGAGCGGATCAAGGACGCGGCTGCAGCGCTCAATCTGACGGCTCCCCACCTTCATGAACTGGGATTGATCGATGCCGTCGTGCCTGAACCGCTCGGCGGCGCGCAGAAGGATTTCGCGGCGACGGCCGCCGCGCTCAAGAGGGAGCTGGTGGAGCAACTGGATGTGCTTTCGAGGGCAAAGGAGACGGAGCTGCTCGCTGAGCGGTACGCGCGGTATCGGGCAATCGGGCGATACACGGAGATCGCCGATGCCCAGGCCGATGGCAGCGCCAGCCCCAAGCAGGACGTGGCGAACGACGACTAGATGTCAGATGATCATGCGGGGACTCTCGATGCCGAGAGCGCTTCGACGAAATCGGAGGGTGGGGAATGTCGTTTCGTGATGGCAAACAGCTCAAAGAGACGTATCGCCGTGCCCAGTCGGGCGGATACGCATTCATGGCGAACAACGTCGTCGAGTCGAACGTTCTGCTTGGTCTGTTGCGGGCCTACGCGGATGCGCGTTCGCATCTCATTGTCCAGATTACGCCGGGTGCGGCGAAGTATGTCGGCGGGGGCGACAAGCGGGCAGGCCTGCGAGCCCTCAGTCGGCTGATCCACGAGACGGCCGAGGCCTTCCCGATCTCCGTATTCATCAATCTCGACCACTTCACCGTCGGGGAGATGGATCTGATTCAGGTCGCGATCGACGAGCGACTCGTCTCATCGATCATGATCGACGCATCGCAGGAGTCATTCGAGGAGAATGTCCGGATTACCCATGATGTCGTCGGAATGGCTACCGGATCGGGCATTCTGATCGAGGCCGAGCTCGGGAAGATCAAAGGCGTGGAGGACGAAATTGCATCCGATGAAGCCCTCTACACCGACCCGGAGGAGGCGGCGGAGTTCATTCGCCGAACCGGGGCCGACCTGCTCGCGATCTCGATCGGTACCCAGCATGGCGTCTCCAAAGGGCGTGACATCGAGCTGCGGATCGATCTTGCCGAGGCGATCCGAACCGAGCTGGAGAAGAATGACCTCGATGCGCCGCTGGTGCTTCACGGATCGTCGGGGCTTCTGCCCGACCAGGTGCGAGACGTTATCCGGCATGGGGTCTGCAAGCTGAATAAGGATACCCACTACCAATACGCGTACGGGCGCGCCGCGTGCGCTTTCTACTTGGAGAAGAGCGAAGCGGTGCTTCCGCCGGAGGGCGTGGAGGACGACGTACTGAACCTGTTTGCCGGGAGCGCTTGGTCGCCCGACAAAGCAGTCTTCGATCCGCGCGTCGTCGGGCGAGAGATCCAACGGCAAGTCGTCGTGATAGCGACCGAACTGATACGGCAAGCGGGAAGCGCGGGGAGCGCGGCCGCAGAGTAGGAGGAAGGCAATGCCCAGAGCAGGAGTCTTGACGGGAGGCGGTGATTCCCCCGGGATCAACGCTGCACTTCGAGCGATCGTGCGATTCGGCGCGAAGCATGGCGTCGAGGTCGTGGGGTTCCTGGAGGGATGGAAGGGGCCGCTTGAGAATCTGATGCAGCCGCTGACGATCGCCGACGTGTCCGGGATCCTTCACATCGGCGGGACCGTTCTCGGAAGCTCTCGAACCAACCCATTCAAGGTGGAAGGCGGCCCCGAACGCGTCGTCGAGACCCTCGAAGTCAATGCACTCGATTTCCTGATCGCGATCGGCGGAGATGACACGCTTGGCGTGGCGCACCGATTGGCCGACTACGGCATCCGCGTTGTCGGGATTCCGCAGACGATCGACAATGACATCGCGGGCACCGACTACACACTCGGCTTCCAATCAGCGCTCGACGCGATCACCGAGGCGCTCGATCGGCTTCATACGACCGCGGCGTCGCATCATCGCGTTCTGATCCTGGAGGTCATGGGGCGGGATGCCGGCTGGCTCAGCTTGATGGGGGGTGTGGCCGGAGGGGCTGATGTGATCCTTATGCCGGAGAACCCGTTCAACATCGATGCGATCTTCCGGCAGATCAAGCGGCGCGAGCAGCTGAAGAAGCGCTTCAGCATCGTGATCGTCGCTGAAGGAGCAAGCCCGGAGGCGCTGGACGGTCAGGTGCTCGACGAGACGGAGATCGACGAGTTTGGACACATGCGGCTCGGCGGCGTCGGGCAGTACATCGCGAACCGGCTGGCGGAGCGGATGAAGATGCCGGTCCGGGTGACCAATCTCGCGTATCTGCAGCGCGGGGGAAGTCCCTCCCCCTTCGATCGGATCCTGGCAACCCGGTTCGGGGCCGGGGCGGTTGAGTTCGCATTGAACGAGACCTTCGATGTGATGACCGCGATCCAGGGGACGAGAATCGTCCCCGTGCCGCTCGCGAATGCGCTCAGCGGACTTCGATTGGTGGACGAGCACCTGCTGTACTTGACCGATCTGTTCGGGTAGCAGAGTTGGCCCGTTCTTAGGACGCTCTCAGCGCGATGATCCCACGCTGGCGTTCGCCATCGACGTAGACGTTGACGCCATGGGGAATCCGGTAGTGCTTGACGTACTCGTCCTTGTAGAGGATCTCCTGCCGGTCCAACAGCGCCCGATGCAGGAGGTCCCCCTCTCCCTCGTGGAACGGGAGGTACAGGACGTCGCTGGCCACCATGTCGGCGTAGAAGTGTGTTCCGTAGGATAGCTCCGGGGCGAACGTCGAGGTCGACATCTCGACAATCGTTGTAGCGCCGGAGATCTCGTTGTATTGGACAGGCACACCGAGCAGCGGATTCGATGAAGCCCACCGGCCGGGGCCCATCAGGATGTACGCCTCCCGCCGGTCGACCAGCTGATCGTTGATTCGTCCGATCGCTCGCGCGATTTCGTGTGCGTGATCCCATCGATAAGTCGTCGGCTCGACGAGGATGATGTGGCGGATCTTCCGCTGCACACCGTTCCCGAGCACGCGGTGGCAGCGCAGAATGAGTCGATCGTCGGGAATGTTCCTTGACCGAATGCGGCGATGTTCCGGGCGAGCCCCAAGCGGCCGGACCTGGAGGATGCAGAAGAGAGGGGTCTGCTGAGCCGACGCCTCGGGACTCGAGAAGTCGAGCGCGAACTCGATGTCGACCGCGAGTCCGAGCGCCTCCTCGAGCGATCCAAGAATCTGACGAACCATGTGCGTGAACGGCATGATCGACGTTCCTTCGATGAGGCGCGCGAACGACGCGAGAAACCGCTCTCTCGATGAGAGCATCGCGGCGGAACCGAGGGGCTCGCGAACGGTGCCGTCAGGAGTGACGATCGAGCAGACGCGCGTGAGGAGCGGATTGTCGAGTTCGTTTAGCTTGCGTTGGGCGAAGCATCCGAGCTTCATATCGAGTACATCGACGGTCTCCTGAGAGAAGCGTACGATGGTGCTCACATCGCTGCCCTCGGGGCGGAGGCCGGGCAGCCGCGGCGAGAAGACGCGTGCGTACTCCCGGCCGACGGCGCGCGTCCCGGTCCCCACGACCAGCCGAACGATCCCGTCCTCCGGTTGAAGCCGGTCCGACCAAGGGTAGTAATTGCGGGAGAAGGCGACGCCGCCGACCAGCGGATAGAACAGACTGTGGCTGTACTGGCTTCCGATCATGTCCTGGATCAGAATCGCCATCTTCTCGTTGTGCCAGTCGAGGTCGTGACGCTTGCGATAGGCGCGGGCATTCGGGGCGAACGTCGAAGCGTAGACGCGCTTCATCGATGCGAGCAGCTCGTCCAGGCGCTTCTCCAGGGGGCCTCGATTGGGAAGGAACTCCGAGAGGTAGATCCCGGCGAAGGAATGCTCGGTGTTGTCCTCCATCACGGACGACGATCGGACGGCGAGAGGAGACGTCTTGCGCTCGAGCACCGGGCGGAGCGCATCGCGCCAGCGTTCGGAGAAGGAGCCGGCCATGATTCCCTCACCGACATCCGCGAGGCTGAGTTCGCCCGTGCAACCGGCCTGCACGACGCCATCCAGTTCGTTTGCCGCCATGAACTCGTCGAACGCCTCGGTGGTCACGACGACCGAGTCCGGGAAGCGGATGAGTTCCTGGTGCTCGCTCAACGGACCGTGATGGCGAACGTGATCCATCGCGAAGATCAGGCCACGTGCCTTTCCGCCGACGCCGCCCGAACCGATCGTCTCGACCCCTTCGGGCAGATCCTCCGGGGCGAAGCGATAGAGGCCGGATGCGTCGCGGCCGAACGCGAAGAAGCGCCGGGCGTCCGCTTCGCGGGATGCATGGCGGTGGCGAGTCATCGAAATCGGCTAGTCCTTTCGCGGACCTTCGCAGGTGGTCCGGTAGTGTTCGATCGCGAGGACGGTCTTGCCATCGCGAAGCTCACCCGAGCGGATCATCCGAACGACTTCGGCGAGGTCGAACGCTCGGCACTGATCGATCTCATCGATGTCGGGCAGCGCGGACTGAGCGAGTTGGCGAGCCAGGAACAGCGTGATCCGCTCGTTCGAGAAGCCGGGCGTTGTGTAGAACGTGAGGAGCTCGCGCCAGTCGGCGGCCTCGTAGCCGGTCTCCTCGAGGAGCTCGCGCTTCGCGCACGAAAGCGGCTTCTCACCGGGCTCGAGTTTCCCTGCGGGGACCTCCCAGAGGACCGTGTCGGCAGGCCGGCGATACTGCGAGACCAGAAGGAGTCGTCCGTCGGGCAACAGGGGAAGGATCGCCGCTGCCCCGGGGTGGAGGACGAGTTCGCGATGGATCGTCTCTCCCTCAGCGGACTCGCACGTATCTACGACGACTCGAATCAGACGTCCGTCAAACCGAGTTTCCCGACTCCAAAGGGGCGTGTGGATACCCTCAGGCGGCGTTGTAGCCATCCTCGAGCGCCTTCGCGTTCGATTCAATGAACTTGGCCTTGCCGCTCTTCTCCATCGCACTTGACATGGCCTGCTTGATCGCATCGAGCGGCACAGCCCCGGTGGCCTTGACGTATGCGCCGAGGGCTACCATGTTGAGCGATCTCGCGTTTCCCGCATCGCGGGCGATGTCGTTGATTCGCACGTAGCTCGCGGCGACATCATCCCGCGCGACCTTCCGGTTGATCAGGGACTCATTGACGACGATTGCGCCGTCCTTTGCGACGGTTGGCTCGAACTTGTCCAGAGACGGGAGGTTGAGAGCAATCAGCGCCGTCGGTTCATCGACGATCGGCGAGCCCACGGGCTCGTCCGACATCACGACGGTGCAGTTGGCCGTGCCTCCGCGCATCTCGGGTCCATACGAGGGGAGCCAGGTCACCTCGAGACCCTCATCCATCCCCGCCTGGGCAAGGATCTTGCCGGCGAGGATCACGCCCTGTCCCCCGAATCCGGAGATGACAACCGATCGTTCCATCCCTACCCCCTATCGATGAGATCGCCAAGCGGGAAGACGCCGGTAACAGTCTCGGCGACGTGCTGGTTCGCCTGAACGGGCGTCATCCGCCAGTTCGTCGGGCACGTGGAGAGCACCTCGACGAGCGAGAAGCCCCTGCCTTCGACTTGGTACTCAAACGCCTTCTTGATCGCTTTGGTCGTTTGCATGATGTGCTTCGTGTCGTGGAGTGACTGGCGCGTTACGTAGACGGGCGCGTCGAGCTGAGCTACGAGTTCCGAGAAGCGGATCGGGTAGCCGAAGCCCTTTGCCTTGCGCCCCTCCGGCGTGGTCGCCGTCTTCTGATCGATCAGTGTTGTCGGAGCCATCTCCCCGCCGGTCATCCCGTAGATCTGGTTGTTGACGAAGATGACGGTGAAGTTCTCCCCGCGGTTCGCCGCGTGGATCGACTCGGCTGTTCCGATGCTCGCGAGATCCCCATCCCCTTGATAGGAGAAGACAATCGAGTCGGGCCTGGCCCGTTTGATCCCCGTTGCCACCGCACAGGCGCGGCCGTGCGCGACCTGCTGCGCGTCGCACTTGTACCAGAGGTAGGCGAAGACGGAGCAGCCGACGGGCGCGATTCCGATCGTTCGCTCGACGATGCCGAGCTCGTCGAGCGTGTTGCCGATGATGCGTGTCAGGATGCCATGATGACATCCCGGGCAGTAGGAGAACCGGGCGTCGGTGAGGCTCTCCGGACGCTCGAACACCTTGGTCATGTTGGCGGTATCAACCGACATGCTTCTTCACCTCCCGGAGGATCGCATGCGGCGTGGGCACGATGCCCCCCATCTCGCCGTAGAAGGGCGTGTGCGCCCGCTCGGCGATCGCTAGACGAACGTCTTCCCACATCTGGCCTGCACTCATCTCGACGGAGAGCACCGTCTCCACGTTGTCCGCAAGCGCCTTGAGAGGCTCGTAGGGGAACGGCCAGAGGGTGATCGGCCGGAACAGACCGAGCTTGATCCCTTCGGCTCGCGCCATGCGAACGACGCTCTTCGCGATTCGCGCGATCGTGCCGTAGGCGGCGATCACGATGTCGGCATCCTTCGTCTCGAACGCCTCGTAGCGAACCTCGTTCGCTGTGATCTCGCGGTACTTGGCTTGCAGGTCCAGGTTGTCGCGCTTGAGATCGTTCGGATCCATGTCAAAGCTCATGATCACATTGGGGGCACGGCCCTTCGCACCGGTTGTCGCCCACTCCTTCGCGGGCAGGCTGTCGATGTCGATGGGTTCCGGCAACTCCACCGGTTCCATCATCTGGCCGAGCATCCCGTCGGCGAGGATGATCACTGGCGTCCGATACGTGTCGGCAAGATCGAACGCGAGCATCGTCAGATCTCCTGCTTCGGGCACGGTCGAGGGGCCGAGAACGATCGCATGGTAGTCGCCATGCCCGCCGCCCTTGGTCGCCTGGAAGTAGTCACATTGCGACGGGGCGATGTTGCCCAACCCCGGCCCTCCACGAACGATGTTGACGATGACCGCGGGGAGATTCGCTCCTGCGATGTAAGAGATCCCTTCCATCTTCAGGCTGATTCCCGGCGAGGAGGAAGACGTCATCGCGCGAACGCCGGCACCCGAAGCGCCATAGACCATGTTGATTGCCGCGATCTCGCTCTCTGCCTGAATGAACGTCCGCCCGAGGCGTGGCATGTTGCGTGCCATATGCTCGAGAAGCTCGGCCTGAGGGGTGATCGGATACGCGAAGTAGCACTGGCATCCGGCGCGAATCGCCGCCTCGGCGATGACCTCGTTGCCGCGGAGTAGCAGTCTCTCTCCCATCCCCCCTCCTTTAGGTCGTGACCTTCTCGCGGAAGACCTCGATTGCGATATCCGGACACGTCATTGCGCAGAACGCGCAGCCGATGCAGGCGTCCGGATTCTCCATGTGAGCCACGTCGTAGCCGCTTCGATTCAGCTTCCCGGAGAACGCGAGAACATTCTGAGGACAAGCGGCAATGCAGAGCCCGCAGCCTTTGCAGCGGTCTGCATCGATAACGACGGTACCTTTCGGCATCGTGACCTCCCTCTACCCGTTGTAGAACTCCTCATCAAGGCGGCGAGTCCGATTCTTTCGAAGTGCCGACAGTCTTCGCTCGACGCTGTCGACCCATTGCTGAATCCGATCCTCTCCCAACAGGTCCTGCTGCGGTATGTAGTACGAGTTCGTGGGATGATGGTTTGCCAGCGCGTTGTGGAGTCGGTCGACTTCGCGATCGAATGCCGGCATTGCCGCCACATCATCCGTTCTCACCAAAGAGAGGATCGCTCGTTGCGAGCCATCGCGTCGCTCGATGCGGAACATGGCTGTCTGCCCCGGCGTGAGGCGCGTCGAATCGCTGGACTCTTCGAGAATCGCTATCTCACCGGTGGAGAGCCGGATGCGAGCCAGTCCTCCCTCGAGCGCAATGAACTCCCCTGACAGGACAGACGCACCGGATGTGGATGGCTCGCCGTGATCTGGCATGCTCGTTTCCTTTCCGCCTTGCTCAGATCGGCTAGCTTACCTTGACAACCTTCCCGGATTTGATGCAACGCGTGCAGGCGCGGATCCATTGCTTCCGGCCGTCGACAACGGCGTGGACCCGCTGGATGTTTGGGGCGCGTACGCGGCGCGTGTGCCGCTTGGAGTGGCTGACCGCGTTTCCGGCGGCGGGTCTCTTACCACAGACTTCACATACTCTGGACATTCCGTTTCACCTCAGTCTTGCGCTTGCTCATGCGAGCAGCGGCTCTATGTATTGCGGCTCTACTTCGTAGAGCTGGTTCGTCGGCATCTCTGCATTTCCCAATCGCGCGACCCACAAGGCCGAGGGACGATTCGCCTCCTCGGGCGCAAGATGCACTCGCGTGCCGCCGGGCAGCGCATTGTAGATCCGCGATGCGCCACTTCCCACAAGCACGACGTCGCGCGGCTCGCGTGCAAGCTGATCGGTCAGCTGCGCCTCGTGCACGAGGGACGTCGGGCCTTTCGACCGGTCGCCTGCGAACCAGCGAACGTAGTACAGATCCCGCCGGCTCGCGAGCACGACACACGCTCGTTGCTCCGTTACCCGGGCGCGGTAGATTGCCGTTCCGTCGATGCCGACGAGCGGCGTCTCCCACGCCTGGCAGAGTCCCTTGGCCGCCGCGAGCCCGATTCGAAGTCCGGTGAAGGACCCCGGCCCACGATTGATGCTCACCGCGTCGATGGCTTCGGGAGGGATCTCAGATTCGTCCAGGAGCCGGTCAATCAGCGGGAATAGGTACTCCGCATGCTGAAACGGCTCATCCATCCATCGCTCCTCCGAGACATCGCCCTCTCGAAAGAGCGCGACGCTGCCGAGCGGTTCGGACGTATCCAATCCCAGCGTCATCATGCCGGCGTCAATGGTAGGTAACGGAAGTTCGCTTTTCAACCGGAGAACGGGGCTGTCGGAGCGGCGTACCGGGGGAATCCCGATCGGGCGGCCGAGATGTCCCGCTCGATCTGAGCGCAAAGCGCATCGAGCGACTCGAACGCGCGATCCTCACGGATCCGCTCGAGGAGATGGACTTCCATCGAGTGGCCATAGAGGTCCAGGGGCTGGGACGCCAGAAGATGGACCTCGCAGCGCAACGCACCGCCGCCGAGGGTCGGACGATGTCCGATGTAGAGCAGGCCTTCGTGGCGAGCGCCGACGCAGAAGGCATGGATCATGTAGATTCCGGGCCCTGGAAGGAGCTCGTGCGAGTCGATCTCGAGATTGGCGGTTGGATAGCCGAGGTTGCGCCCGAGACGATCGCCCGATTCGACGATGCCGAGAAGGATCGGCGGGCGCCCGAGAAGCTCCGATGCCTGCTGCACGTCCCCACTCGTCAGCAGCTGCCGGATTCGCGTACTGCTCACCGGTTCTCCCGTGTATTCGACAGGGGCTACGGGGATCGTCTCGAAGCCGTTCTCCGTTCCGAGCTCTCCAAGCCGCTCGATGGTTCCGCCACGTTTTCGGCCGAAGCGGAAGTTTCCTCCGATCACCACGGCGCGAGCACTCAGTTGCCGCGCGAGAACGGTCGCAGCGAAGTCGTCGGGAGAGAGATGGCGAACATCGGCCAGCGCGACCGGGATGACGCGATCAACATACGCTCCGAGCAGGGAGCGTTTGATCGGCCGAGGGAGGAGCAGCGTGCGCGTTGGCTCACCCGCTTGGGTCCAGCGCGGAGGTGCGTCGAACGCGTAGGCGACGCTCACAAGGTTGCGATCCTCCGCTTCGTGCCGAACGCGTCGAAGGATCGCCTGATGTCCGATGTGAACGCCGTCGAAGGTTCCGATGCAGACGACGCTGCCCCTGTCGGTGGTCCGCATACCGGGCGAATGGTACACCAGCGCCGCGCGATCGGCATGGCGGCTCGTACGAGTTGGTGGGCAGAGATGCAGACCGGTACAATGATCCCGGCATGCGCATGGAACGGGTGGCTGACCTCCAGAACGAGGATGAGGTAGGACTTCAGAGCGTCCGACCGTCGACGCTCGCCGAGGATGAGTTCATCGGGCAGCGGGAGATCAAGGAGAAGCTGCGCATCTACATCGCTGCCGCCCAGAGCCGCGGGGAATCTCTCGATCACGTCCTGCTGCACGGGCCGCCAGGGCTTGGCAAGACCACGCTCGCCCAGATCATCGCCGCCGAGATGGGTGTCAACGTTCGTATCAGCTCCGGGCCCGCGATCGAGAAGGCGGGCGACCTGGCGGCGATCCTGACGAACCTTCGCCCACACGACATCTTCTTCATCGACGAGATCCACCGGCTGCGGCGGAATGTCGAGGAGATCCTCTATCCGGCGATGGAGGACTACAAGATCGACATCATCCTCGGGGAGGGGCCGAACGCGCAGTCGCTACGGATTGATCTCCCCGCGTTCACGCTGATCGGAGCGACGACGCGGGCGGGAAGCATCTCGGCTCCGATGCGCGATCGGTTCGAGGTCTCCTTCCGGCTCGGCTTCTACTCGGTTGAGGATCTCCAGGCGATCGTGATTCGAAGCGGGCGGATCCTCGGGATCGAGGTGAGTGAGGATGGGGCGGAGGAGCTGGCAAAACGCGGACGGGGCACGCCTCGGATCGCCAATCGCCTGCTCCGGCGCGCGCGCGACTACGCGCAGGTCGAGGGGGACGGTGCGATCGACCTCGAGATCGCCAAGCGGGCCCTTGACATGCTTCGCATCGACGAGGCCGGACTCGATGAACTCGATCGTGCTGTGCTGTCGGCGTTGGTCGAGAAGTTCAACGGTGGCCCCGTCGGACTCGAAACGCTGGCCGCGGCGCTCTCCGAGGAGAAGGACACGATCACCGACATGGTCGAGCCGTACCTGCTTCAGGAGGGATTCATCCAGCGGACACCGCAGGGGCGGATCGCCACGGAGCACGCCTATTTGCACATGGGGAAGGCGACGACCGACCGGTTGTTCTAGCGCCGCACCCGGCGGCTCGCACTATCGCCCGGAAAGGTGCTTCGCGTTGTAGAGGAATTCCCGCACGACGCCGAGGAACCGCCGCCAGTCGAAGACCAACGCGGCGACCATCCAGACGATGAACCAAAGGAGGGCGTTCGGGGCCTTGAAGTAGGCGACGATGAGCGGCAGCGCGACGACTGGCGTCGCGAACGACATCGTGATCATCTTCGAGCGGAAGTATGCGATGAACGCCGCGGCGACCATCACGTAGAGGATCGCGGGAATGAACCAGATGAAGCCTGAGAGCACGAGGTAGCAGAGGCCGGAGAAGACCATCGCCATGTCGAACGCGAACTCCCGCTCCCCGACCCACGTCGGCGGCTTGTTGAGCTTTCGTGCGATTCGTCCGTCGAAGATGTCGGTCGTCCAGCCGATCATCGTGAGGATCAGGACCGCAGGAAGCGCGCTTGACGAGAGAAGGCCGGCCCGCTCGATGAACCCAAGGGCGAGGATCGCAAGCGCAATCACCCCCCGGGAGAGTGTCAAGTAGTCAGGAACCCTCTTCATCCGATCCACCATGCGATCATTGTAGTCGCACGCATCAAGTCAGCCAAGCGGAATTCGCGGTCCTCAGGATTGGCTCGCCCCTCTCGCTCGGCTGTCCTGCGACGCCGTTCTTGCCAATCCCGGTGGCGGGCCGAGGATCTCGAGCAACGCGATCGCGGTGCGGGGATCCTCGGCCAAGAGCTTCCTCAGTTGGGACACGAAAGACGAATGGCCCGCCATCTACGCCTCCGCTAGCGGCTGGCTGGGACCGTCAGATTCGGCGAACCCCTCGCGCATCTTCGTGTCGGCCTGAACGTTTTTCATCTTGTAGTAGTCCATGATGCCCAGGTGCCCGGCGCGGAAGGCTTCGGCCATCGCGCGCGGAATCTCCGCTTCCGCTTCGACGACCGCGGCGCGGCGCTCTTGGACGAGCGCGCTCATCTCCTGCTCCTTGGCGACGGCCATCGCGCGTCGTTCCTCGGCCTTGGCTCGCGCGACCTTGAGGTCGGCCTCGGCCTGGTCGGTCTGGAGCTGGGCACCGATGTTCTTCCCGACGTCTACGTCGGCGATATCGATCGACAGAAGCTCGAACGCGGTCCCCGCGTCGAGGCCCTTCTCAAGCACGAGGGTCGAGATCTTGTCGGGGTTCTCCAGCACTTGCTTGTGCGATGTGGCCGATCCGATTGCTGAGACGATTCCCTCGCCGACGCGAGCGATGATCGTCTCTTCGGTCGCGCCGCCGACCAAACGGTCGATGTTGGCACGCACGGTGACCTTGGCGATCGCGAACAGCTGAATGCCGTTGGCGGCGACGGCGCCGACTCTAGGCGTTTCGATGACGCGCGGATTGACGGACATCGCAACCGCGTCGAGGACGTCGCGTCCGGCGAGATCGATCGCGGCCGCCCGCTGGAAGTCGAGCGTGATGTTCGCCTTGTCGGCGCTGATCAACGCGCGCACGACGCGCTCGACGTTGCCGCCTGCCAGGTAGTGAGCTTCCAGATCGGAGATCGAGAGCTGCAGTCCCGCTTTCCACGCGGCGATCATCGGAAGGATCACGCGATGTGGATTGACTTTTCGCAGTCGCATGCCGACGAGCGTCATCGGTCCGACGGGTACGCCGGCGGCAAGGGCCGAGACCCACAGGCCAACGGGCACGAAGTAGAAGAACAACCAGAGCAACAGCAGTACCCCAACGGCTAGAGCGATGTATCCGATCATGCTCATGCTTCCTCCTTGATCTGTCGAACGATCTTTCGGTAGACCTCATCACGGATTACGACGATCGGCGTCCCCTTCGCGAGGAACCCCTCCTCGCACACAACATCGGTCCTTTCCTCTTCGAAGATCCCGCTTCCCACGGGACGCAGATCGGTCGCTGCAACACCGACGCGCCCGACCCACGCGGTCTCCGCGGCGTTCTCGGAGTTTGCATCGTGCGAACGGCCAGTGATCGCGCTCGATAGGATGATCCCCCCGAGTCGCAGGCGCGTCTTCGGGAGCCGGGTCAGGAGGACGATCCCCGCGACCACGCTGAAGATGAGGCCACCCGCGACGATCCCGACTGCTTGGACGACCTGCTCGCGCCCGGCGAACGGGCCGACCATCGCGGTGTAGAAGCCGAGCCCGATCAGCACAAGTCCCACAAGCCCGGCGAGTCCGAAATCGACCGCGGTGAATGCGAAGATCTCCAGTCCGACCGCGACGATCCCGCCGAGTAGGAAGGCGATCGACTCCCAACTCGCCAGTCCGACGAGGAAGTGCGCCCAGAAGAAGAAGCCGAGGCAGGCGATTCCAATCAATCCAGGAATCCCGAACCCGGGCATCAACATCTCCACGATCAACCCGAGCAGGCCTATCGTGATCAGCAGTGCGACCGCGACCGGCGACGTCAGCACCTCGATGAGATTGTCGACCCAGCGGGTCTGGAACACAATGGGCTCCCCGTACCCTTCCGCCTCCAGCCAAGACTCGATCGAGTCGACCTCACCGTCCGAGTACCCCAGCGCGGCGGCATCTAGGGATGTCAGCGTCAGCAGTTTGCCGCTTTCGACCCATCCAGGGATCGAGATGGTGCGATCGACCATCGCTTCTGCGACATCGGCTCGTCGTCCGTAGAGCTCGGCCGAGGCTCGAAACATTGTGCGAACCGCGCTGATTGTCTTCTCCGGCGCCTCGAGCATCCTCTCCTCGAAGAAATAGACCGGCGTTGCCGCACCGATCACGCTTCCTGGGCTGTAGAGGATCCGCTCGCAGGAGACGGCGAGCAGCGCACCTGCTGACAGCGCCTCTCCGTCCACAAACGCGAGGGTGGGAGCGGGCGCGTCGAGCAGCAATCGGCGTGCCTCGACGGCCGAATCGAGAAGGCCACCGGGGGTTGTCAGGGCGAGCACGATCAGATTGGCCTCGGCGTCGGCCGCCTCGGCCATTCCGCGCTGGAGATAGGTCACGGTTCCCAAGCCGATGTCACCATCGATCGTGAGAATCCAAGCATCACCCTGAGCCATTGTGCCCGCAGCCAGCAGGCAGCAGCAGAGAACTCCCAACAGCATCGATCGCGCCATCATGCCTCGATTGTATGAGAAGATGTTCTTCCGAGACAAGCGGCGAGAGCCGGCGGCGATTGGCTGGCGACCCAACAAGGACTAGAATGGCATCAAGGACGCTAGGGTGTGCGGATCTGGAGGGATAGAAGGGAGGTCGTGGGATGAAGAACGCGCTGCTGCTGACGACGATCTGGGTCGGGATTCTGTTTGCGGCCTATGCGATCGTCTACTGGGACCAAGGGATCGATGAGCCGTTCCCAATCTCCGTGCTCGATCAGGAGACGGAGATGTCATACGTCGATCCGCAGGGCTACTTCAGTCTGGCGGTTCCGCTCGGTTGGGACGTCGCGGAGGGCGAAGCGGTGGTCGAGCTGGTCCCACCGGAGGCCGATCTCGAAGGCTGGATCGTCGCGGTCGAGAGCGACGATCTCGAGGCGGCGCTCGACGCGGCTTGGGAGATGGCGGATCCGGAGTTCGTAGGTGACCCTGTGAGTCTCGAGCCGCTTGAACTCGAAAACGGGGCCGATGACGCCGTGATCGCCGTCTACGACGGGGACGAAACGAGCGAGACAATCTACGGCATCGCGCAATCGTCGGAGGGGCACGCGGTCGTCCTTCTGGTTCGCGGGAGTTCCGAAGTTGCGGAGGCGTACGCCGAGGATCTCGAGGCAATCCTGCGGAACCTCGCGGTCCCTGCGTACGAGGCGATACTCCTCTAGGAGAAGCGCAAGGCGATGAAGGAGAGGGCGCCATCGTGGCGCCCTCTCGCGTGTTGCTGCAGGCTCGTGCGCTACCCGGCTGTGACCGAGACGTCCTCGAATCGCAGATAGGGATACGAATAGACTAGGACCTTCTCGGTCTCCTTCGAGATCCCCGAGAGAGATTTCAGCGCATCGAAGACGTTCCCGGCGACGAGGGTCCCGGAGACGGGCCGATCGATCTTCCCGTTCCTGATCAGATACGCCGCCTTGGCGACGCCGGAGAAGTCCCCGGAGACCGGGTTCGCGTTCCCCGAGAACCGGCTGACAAGCAACCCGTGGTCGACTTCTGCGATCAGATCATCCTTGCCGACCGTGCCCGGGACTACCGCCAGGTTCGTCGGGCCGATCGCCGGCAGAGACCCTGCGGCCCCGGCTGCGTGGCCCGTGTTTGCCGTGCCGAATGCGTGCGCGGTGTACGTGTTGTGCATGAACGAGCGCAGCACACCGTTTTCGATGAGCGGCAGGCGTTGGTGCGGGACACCCTCTCGATCGAACGAGGACGTGCCGACATCGCCGGGGATCCGCCCGTCATCAACGAGTGAGAAGGAAGACGAGGCGACAGCCTCCCCGAGCGCATCCTTCCACCGTGACATGCCGCGGAGCACGTTCCGTGCATTGAGCTGGAACGGCAGCAGATAGAGAAGGCTGAGCACGGCGTAGGGATCAAGCACGACCTGGCCCTTGAAGCTCTCCCCGGCTTCCGCACCGAGCGAGCCGACGGCATTGGCGCAGGAGCGGCGCGTGATCGAATCCACGTCGATTCCGGAGACGCTTCGCGAGGCGCCAAACTTGTAGTCCATGTTCGAAACCTTCTCGCCGTCGACGGCTGTTGTCAGGATGGTGTACGTGAACAGACTGCTCTGCTCCGTGCGCTCGGCCCCAGCCGAGTTGATCAGGACGCGATCGAGGATCTCGGCCGAAAACTCGGCCTCCCCCACGTTGATTCGTTTGTCGATCGACTCAGCGAGTTCGAGCATCCGGATCGTCTGCTTGACCGCATCCTCCGTTCCGAACGATGCGGCGGCAGGATCGTAGAGCCCCTTGACGGGCTCGGCTTCGACCGGCTCCGGCAGAATGTTGTTCGGATCGCCCGGCGACGCCTTGGCCAGCGTGACCGCGTCCGCGGCCGCGTCCTCGAGCTTCGAGAGGTCGTTGGTGCTGGCGAAGCCAACCTGTGTTCCGATAAGCGCGCGGATTCCGAGCCGCGTCTCTTGCTGGCTTTTGGAGATCTGAAGATCGTTCTTCTCCGCGTTCGATGTGATGCTCCGCGCGTTCTGCCCGAACACCTCTACTTGATCCGCGCCGTGCTTGCGCGCCAGGTCCATCGCTGTCTGGCAGCTGCTGAGGAGTTTGGATTCGGTCATTCTTGCCGCCCTCCGATCGTCAGTGTGCAGCGAAGGTGTGGGCCGCCCGCGTCGACCTTGGCCGCCTGGCCCTTGCCGCAGACACCGGCTCCGTGCTCCCACCGGAAGTCATTGCCGACCGCATCGATCGATTGGAGAACCTCGAAAGCGTTCCCGGAGATCGTCGCGCCGCGAACGAGCTCGCCGATCTTCCCGTCGACGATTCGATGGGCCTCCTTGACGCCGAACATGAACTCGGCATTCGAATCGGCTTGGCCGCTCAGCCCGAGATCGGACAAGTAGTAGCCGTCCTTGATGTCTCCGATCATCTCCTCGAGCGGCGTCTCGCCGGGTTCGATGTACGTGTTGCGCATCCGGATGATCGGGTCGTCGCTGTACACGTAGGCGCGCGCATTCCCAGCGGGCTCGACGCCGTAGTGCGCCGCCGTCTCCCGGTTGTGCAAGAAGGAGCGGAGAACGCCGTTCTCGATGAGCACGCTGCGCTTCGTCAGCACGCCCTCATCATCAACCGGGAGCGTTCCGACCGCGAACGGCCCATGCTCCGTCGCGCCGCTGTCGCAGAGTGTGACTAGTTCGGAGCCGACAACCTTCCCGATCTTGTCCGCGGTGATCGCGCCGCCGAGGACGATGTCCGCCTCAACGGTGTGCCCGATCGCTTCGTGACAGAGGATCCCGACGAGGCCGGGATCGAGAATGACGACGCTGTTCCCGCCGGTGGGGTGGTCCGCCGACAGCTGGTCGATCGCGAGCTGGACCGCCTTGTCGGCGAGGACCTCGGGGTCTACGATCCCAAGGAGATCCGCCCAACCGCCGGTTACGCCCGAAGTCTCCATCCCCAGCGTCTGGTCGCCGTTCTTGTTGGCGACGGCCATCACCCGCAGATCGGGCTTCGAGTCGAACACGTGGGCCGAGGCGCCGTCGGTTGTAACGATGATCTTCTCGTCCTGGATCTCGCCGTATGACGCGGTGCTCGACACGATCTGGTTGGATGCGGATCGTATCCGCTCGTCGAGCTTCACGACGAGGGCGAGCTTCTCCTCCAGGGTATGGGCGTCAAGAGGGTCGTCGGTGTTGACCTTGAACGTCCCAGTCGCCATGTTCGCCTTGGCGAGCCCCGCGACCCGCTCCTTCTTCGATGCGGCCGACGTGCGCGCGGCAGCCTGAGCCGCCTCAATTGCCGCGAGAATGCCCTTGTTGCTTACGTCCGTCGTGCTGGCGAAGCCGAACACCCCATCCACAAGCGCGCGGACGCCGAGCCCGGCGAGGAGTGCACTCGATGACTCCTCCAATTGGCCATTCCTCATGGTGATGCGTTTCGTGCTTCTTGCCTGATAGCGGAGCTCGATCCACCCACTCGCGCCGGCCACGATTTGCTCCAGTAGCTTCTGCATGTGACCTCCTTCGGAGTCTAGACTCAGAGCATTCTACTGAGTATGTAGACCTGTCGCGACGAGTCGTTCAGTGGGGCCCCGGCGTCCTGCTTGCCTTCCGGGTCGGCTCGGTGTACCAAGGACAATCGTGAGAAGGAGGGGACGATGAAACGAAAGCTGATTCTCATGCCAATCGCAGCCGGAATTCTTTTTCTGCTGGCCGCCGGCCCAATGTCTGCACAGGAAGAGGGCTACGTTTGGTTCGGCCTCGGAGGCTCGTCCGGCGGCCTGTTCCTGCCGGAGCTTGACGCAATCAACATCCACCTGGTCGACGAAGGATTCGGTGTACTGCCCGACATCGCGTGGTCGGCAGGCGGCCGCGGGCGCGGCGGGATGCTTCATGGGCTCTCCATCGGCGGTATCGGGTGGGCAGCCGGGTCCTCCTCGCAGGGGGAGAATCGCTCGGCCGACTATGGCGTTGGATTCGCGGGCATTGAGCTCGGATACGTTGCCGGAGGAGACGAACGGTCGCTTCTGACGCTTGGGATCGTGTTTGGCGGGGGCGGCTCGGTGCTGACCCTCTGGCATGGTGTGGAGGGCGGTTCCGGTTGCTCTTCGCAGTCCCCGAAGGGCATTGTCGTCGGGCCGGTCACGATCAGCGCGGCGAGCGCTTTCATCGCGATCGAGCCCTTCGTCAGCTTTCAGGTCCAGCCGGTGCCGTTCATCGGTTTCGAGCTTCATCTTGGCTATCTGCTTCCCGTTGTGGGCTACGAGTGGGGGGACATCGCACTGGCAGAGGCGTCTCTCCTTCCTAGGGGACCCGTCATCGGCGCCACGCTGACATGGGGTGCGATCGGGCGCCTCAGGACGGGTGGGCTTGTCGGCGAGGAGACGGTTGTCAGAACCGCCGAGCTCGAGGGACCCTGTGTGGTGGTCGAGGGGACGATGGGAGAGATTGTCGTTGAGGCGTGGCCCGGGGATGAGACCGGGATCGAGGTGACCGCGACGAAGCGCACGCTCTGGGAAGCGGATCTGGAGCAGGTGGAGATCCGCGTCGAGCCGACGCGGTGCGGCCTTGTTGTGCGGGCCGACGGTCCGGCGATGAGTCCGTGGGGCGTCGACTACCATCTTCGCATCCCCGGGACGACGGAACTCGACGTTCGGCACGGGATTGGGTCTGTCCAGCTCTCCGGATTGAGCGGGCAAGCGATCGTCGAACTCGGCGTCGGCCAGATTGTCGTAGACGCGTTTGGCGGCCCCTCGCTGGAAGTCGACGCCGGCGTCGGGCATGTTGCGTTGTCAGGTGTGGCCGGGGGACGGGCCGAGATCGCGTTGGGAACCGGTAACATCGATGTCGAGTTTCCGCCGGATGCATCGTATGAGCTTCGAGCGGGTGTGGGGATTGGCGGTCTCTCGTTCGATACCTTCCCAGGCTTCGAGGCGGCGGGCTTCACGGGTCCGGGAGGTCACGCGGAAGCGACGATTGGCGCGGGGGAGCACGAGTTCTCGATCGACCTTGGGATCGGTAACGTAAGCATCTCGACGACGGCTGGGCCCTGAACGCGGTCGATCGATAGGATGGCGGAACGGATCCGACAGGAGGCGCCGCCGCCGTCTTGTCCTTGACAGGGCCTGGAACGGGAGCCTATTCTCGCCGTCGAGGGTCCATAGCTCAGTGGTTAGAGCAACCGGCTCATAACCGGTCGGTCCCAGGTTCGAATCCTGGTGGACCCAGAACATGGACAAACTCTTCGTGTACATCGATGGCACCGCCAGGGGGGAGCCGGGGGAAGCGGCTGTCGGGATTGCGATTACGACGCCGGATGGCGCGGTTGTCGAGGAGATCTCACGCCTCATCGGCCGGACGACCACGGAAGTGGCCGAGTACCGGGCGCTGATCGAGGCGTGTCGCCACGTCATCCCGTACGAGCCGTCGTCGGTGGTCTTCTTCACCCACAACCAGCGTCTTGCCAACTACGTCAATCGCATTTTCGAGACGCGTGAGCCGCACATCCGGCATCAGGTGGAGATCTCGCTTGGTCTCCTGAACCAGCTTCCGCGCTGGCGGGTCAACTACGTCGATCAGAAGATCAACATGCGTGCCCCGCGACTTGTCGAACAGGCATTCCATCAGAGTCTGCAGGCGCAGATGACGCGGGAGCGCATGGAGCTTGTCCTGCTGGCTCGTGCAGCGACGCTCAGCGATGACGCGATGCAGCGGCTGCTCGACTTCGCGGACCACCTCCGCGAGGAGGAGTAGGGCGTGCGGATTGTGCTGCAGCGTGTCTCGCAAGCCTCGGTGACGGTTGACGGTAAGATCCTCGGTGAGATCCAGCAGGGCCTGTTGCTGCTTGTCGGGATTGGTCCCGGGGATGGTGGGGTCAATCTGGCAAAGGCGGCCGATAAGATCTGCACCCTGCGGATCTTCGGAGACGAAGCCGGGAAGATGAACCGTTCGTTGCTCGACGTGAACGGCGAGATCCTGGCGGTGTCGCAATTCACGCTCTACGGAGACACCTCGAAGGGCCGTCGGCCGAGTTTCGTCGGTGCCGCGCCGCCCGAAATCGCCGAGCCCCTCTTCGATTTGTTCGTCGCGGCGCTTCGCGAGCGGGGTGTGAACGTCGAGACGGGGCGATTCGGGGCCAAGATGTCGGTTGCCCTGATGAACGACGGCCCTGTCACCCTGGTTCTTGAGGTTGCGCCGCCCGATCAGGACCGCTAAACTCCTGCGGTTGCATGTTCCACTCTTGCAGAGTGGTTCTTTCATTGATCAAGGAGGAAAGATGGCTGTACCGAAATATAGAACGTCTCGATCCAAGGGGCGCATGCGGCGCAACCACTGGAGGAAGATGTCTCCGGTGACCGCGACCGAGTGCCCGCATTGCCACGAGACCAAGCTCCCGCACCGCGCCTGCAAGCACTGCGGGTACTACAACGGGATGGAGATCGTCGCACACGCCGACGAAAAGGAATAAGCAGAGCTTGTTCCAGAAGGGATAAGCAGAGCTTGTTCCGAGATGAGCTCAAACCGCCTCAGGCGGCTGGTCAGCTGTCCAGCTTCTTGAGGCGTTTCACTTCGGCCTTTGCGCGCTTCTTCTCGATTTTGGCTTGTGCATCAATGCGCGCCAGCTCCGGATCTGCGGCGGATGGCGCCTGCTGCGGCGTCTCCGAGTTCTTGGCGCGTCGTCGACGTTCGATGATTCGCAGTGCAAGCGTCTTGCCAAACTGACCGATGAACCCGGCGGCGAGCACAAGCAACACCCACTTCAGCACATCCCACACTGCATCCCAGGTCATACGGGAATGGTAGGGGAATCCTCCGACACGGACAAGACCGGTCTGGGATTGGGAAATCGCGGTTCTGGGTGTTGACTTGTCCGAGATCACCGGACAGAATGGCATAGGAGCAGCGATATGACCGAGATGCGAGGAACAGGATCGAGCGACGGAGGACTGCGAGAGACATGGCGAGCGGTGCTCGGCGCGATTGACGATCGCATTCTCCGCGCGTGTTTGCCGACGGACGTGATGGCGATCTCGCTCGACGAAGAGCGTCTGTCCGTTTCCGTGGACAGCGAATTCAAGAAGGAATACTGCCTCCGGAAGCTCGACAAGCTCGAGGAGGCTGTGGTCAAGATCGTCGGGCCGCGGGATGTCGTGATCGGCGAGCCCCCGCTTGTTGAGCAAGCACGCGAGCAGCAGCCTCAGCATGGGATGAACGCTCGGATTCTGGTCCTCGGTGTCGGTGACGGCGGGGTCAATGCCGTCGGGCGGATGCGAGAGGAGCAACTCCAAGGGGTGCGCCTCGTGGCGGTCGACGCCGACAAGCAAGTGCTTGGCGCATCGTCGGTACCTGAGACGCTTCAGCTCGGGATGGACATCACCGGCGGGCGCGGCACCGGCGGCGACCTGGAGAAGGGCCGCAGAGCGGCCGTCGAATCCCGCTGGGAGATCACCAGCCTCGTTCGCGGGATGGACCTCGTCTTCATCACGGCTGGGCTCGGGGGTGGTACCGGCAGCGGTGCCGCACCGGTGATCGCCGAGATCGCCAAGGACGGGGGCTCTCTGACGGTGGCTGTCGTCACGAAGCCGTTCTCCTTTGAAGGAAGCGTGCGTCATGCACATGCCGAGGCGGGGCTCGAGCTCCTGCGCGGCGCGGCCGACGTGCTGATCGTGATCTCCAACGACCGCCTCCTCGAGACAAGCGCTCGAGGCATGCCGATGACCAAGGCGTTCGAGTTGGCGGACGGGATCCTCCACCAGGGCGTTCGCGGAATCTCGGATCTAATCACCATCCGCGGGCTGATCAATCTGGACTTCGCCGACATCCGTAGCGTCCTTGCCGATGCCGGGGACGCGATGATGGGCATGGGGCGCGCCACAGGCGAGCAGCGTGCGATCACCGCGGCGAAGATCGCCAGCACGAATCCTCTGCTCGAAGGGGATTCCATCCGCGGGGCCCGCAAGCTGATCATGAACGTGACCGGGAGCGACGACTTGACGCTCGGCGAAGTCACGTCTGCGGCCGATCACATCCGCCGGGCCGCGGCAACGGAATGTGACCTCGTATTCGGCGCGGTGGTTCGTGAGGATGAGGAAGATGGGATCCAGATCACCGTGATCGCTGCCGACTTCCAGGAAGCGGACGCGATCGGAAGAGAGCAGCAGCGTACGACACGGCGCGAGCGCATCGTCGCCGACAAGAGCCTCGACGTTCCGACATTCCTGCGGAGGGAGCGCGAGCTGGAATCTGGCGATTCCGAGCACTAAGCTCTGTACACGCACTCCGCGACCCGGAGACGAGGGGGAACCGAGAAGGATGGGACCGGCGAATCTGCTCCTATGTCTTGAAGGCAAGCAAACCGTTGAAGGACTCCAGCGATACCTGCGGCGACAGGGACATCGACTGCGCGTGATTTCGGATTGCTCGCAGCTGGATATGGTGTTCTCCGATTGGGCCCCCGATCTGATCCTCATCAACTCAGACACGGCGGGATGCGAGGCGCTGGAACATGTGCGCAAGAAGACGACCCGGCCGGTCATCGTGATGACGAAGCTGTCCCGCTCGGACGATCGCGTGCGCGGGCTCCAAGGCGGCGCGGATGACGTGGTCTCTCAGCCGGTCGACCCGGCGGAGATCGAGGCGCGGATTCAAGCGGTGCTGCGGCGGATCCGCCCGGAGCTCGGCGGCCTCAACTTGGTCGTCGATGATCTCCGAAAGGAGGTGCGCGTTGACAACCGCGTCGTCGCGCTCTCTCCGAAGGAGTTCCAGCTGCTGAAGCTCCTGGCCTCGTCCCCGGGGCGCGTCTTCACCACGCAGGAGATCCTCGAAGAACTCTGGCCGCGCTCGACAACCTCGTACGCGACCGGCCAGGATGTGCAGAAATACGTCTACCTTCTCCGCAAGAAGCTGGAGAAGACGCCAGGCGAGCCGGCCCTCGTACTCACGGTGCGTGGCTTCGGCTACCGACTGGCGGTGTAGGCCTTTTCGGTCGGTGACACTAGACGTCTCGAATATCCAGATAGAGCGGCGGCACGGGGAGTTCATCGACGCGTAGCGGCTTCACCATCGTGTTGTAGTGCAGAACCTCTTGAGGGAAGAAGCGCGGCAGCGTATAGAGCGGGTCGTTCTTGTAGGCAAACAACGTGAGAATGCTCACCCCATTGGCATGTGCGAGTCGCCTGAGCTTCTGGATCAGCTCCTTCAGCAGCGATACGCCGCGGCTGCCCTGACAGATCGGGTCGAAGAGCTGCATGTAGGTCAGGCGACGACCGACGACCGGGACACGCGGGACCGGCAGGACTTGAGCCAGCGGATTGAGGAGTACGCCGAGTGCACGAAGATGGATCGGCATGTGGAGAACCCTGCCGCTGTACATCTTGGAGAGGTCCCACGCGCTGACCTGCGCGAACGAGTCTCCACGCTCAATGCGGAAGACGCCTCGTAGATACCCCAACTCCGCGCCTCGCCGATAGGCATCGCCGAGCGACACCGGACGCAACGGGCGCACGCCGACGAACGACTCGATGCGTTCGATCTCCTTGTCGAGTTGGTCGAGGTGGTTGTCGTAGGGAGGGACCTTCCCCGGCAGGCTCGGTAGCGCCAGGATGTTCGACTCGGCGATGATCCGGGCGCCCATCTTGGTCGAGATGTTCATCGACTCGGGGTTGTCCGCCTTGACGTGTCCGTAGATGTAGGCTGCCCCGGAGTCTTCCATCTCGCCCAGGGCCCGCTTCCACAGGCGGAATAGACCGCGCTTCATGCTCCGGCGGTATGTCGCCTCGCCGCGCAGATCGTAGAAGTAGGCCGCCTTGTCCGGCACGCCTCCGAGCAGGACATCCTTGATGGCGTAGGCCATGATTCCGACGAGGTTCCCGTCCTCTTCGCCGATCAGGACCGTGCTGCGATCATGGAGCCGGGAGCGGTAGAAGTAGTCATCGCGGTCAATCACGATCGAGATGCCGGTTCCTTGGGGGCTCTGTGCCTCCAGCCGCAGCAACGCGTCGTTATCCAGCGGGGTTGCTTCACGGATGCGAAACATGACCTTCCTTTCGGATCGCTTACTCGAAGATCTTGATCGACTGCTCGGCGAAGGAGAGGGCACCTTGCTCGTCAACCACCACGAGCGTAACGATATACGTTCCGGGTTCGGAGTAAAAGTGCACCGGTGCCATCCGGTCGCCGTCGCCGCAAGCCCACGGGGTTCCGGGACAGGTGGTTCCGTCGCCAAAATCCCACGCGACATGCACGATCTGTCCGTCGGGGCTCGGGTCGTAGGAGTCCTGCGCGTGGAACGCGATCGTGCGTCCGTCGCGCCGCGAGAGGGCGATCCGTGCGACGGGGGCAGCATTGGCGATCGAGACTTCGAGCAGATGCGGGTCGGAGCGCTCGCCGTCGTCATCTTCCACGGTGAGCGAGACGGTGAACACCCCATCGGTCGGGAAGGTGTAGGCGACCGTGGAGCCACCGTCAATCGTCCCCCCACAGAAGGTCCAGAACCAGCGAGCGATGTCGCCATCCGGATCGTCGCCGACGCCGGAGAAGGTCACTTGCTCGGTGTCATCGGGCTGTTTGGGAGACCAAGAGACCCTCGTAACGTGCGGCGGCCGATTCGTGACTTCAAGCGTGACCGAATCGGAGACATCGGTCGCCCCGCCATTGTCGGTGACTCGACAGCGGACCGTGTATTGCCCGTCGTCATCGTAGCTCTGTGTGATCGCGGTTGCTGTCGTGGTTCGGTCGTAGGTTCCGTCTCCGTCGAAGTCCCATTCAACCTGAACGATCGACCCGTTCGGACTCGGATCGCTGGAGGCGGATGCATCGAGCAGGAAGGTCTGGTCGGTTTGCCTCGATGTCTCGTCGACCGAAAGGACGGCGGAGGGAGAGAGGTTCGCGATCCGCAGCTCCGCTTCCGTCGTGTGAACGGCGCCATGGTCATCCGTCACCGTGAGGGAGACCGTCACCGCGCCGGCAACGTCATACGCGTGCGTCGGGGAGGGTTCCGTCGAGGTCACGCCGTCTCCGAAGTCCCATTCATACGCAGCGATCAAGCCATCCGCATCGAAAGAGGCATCGGTGAAGGATACGACCTGTGTCTCCCGCGGCTCGAAGCAGGACACCGAGAAGAGTGCGACAGGCGACCCGTTGACGGACACCGTCGGCGGGCGATAGAGAGGCCCGGCGTCGAAATCGACGGGATACGACGGGACGCCTTCATCGTCGATGACCTCGAGGCGAATCACGTAGTCACCGCTCTCAGCAAACGCTCTCTCGGTGACGGCTTCCGTGGTCTCGAGGTCGATGATCCCGTCGTCATCGAAGTCCCAACGATACATCGCGACCTCTCCGTCGGGATCCCAGGATGAGGAGGCGTCGACGCGAACCGGTTGGCCCTGGTTCGGGTGGTCTGGTGCAAACGTGAAGTGAGCGACGGGAGGGCGACTGAGAATCGAGATCGACCGGGTCTGGACTGCTCGCTCGCCCTGGTCGTCGGTGACTGCCAGCCACACGACGTAGTCGCCCGGAGACTGGTACTGGTGGAAGACGCGCTCCTTGTCGGCTTGGGTGCCGTCGCCGAAACGCCACTCCCAGGCGACAAGATTCCCGTCGAGATCGTGCGATTCGTCCTGGAAGCCGAGGGTATCCAGGGCGTGGAATCGCCTCTCCGGGAAGGACGGGACGATGCTGAAGTCAGCGGTCGGAGGCATGGTCACCAGGACGCGAACGAGATGCGAGAGGTTCGTCTCCCGTCCGGTGTCATCGGTCACGGTCAGGGTGACGTTGTACCCTCCGGGATCACGGTATGTGTGCTCGACGATCGCTCCCTCGCCGGTGGTCGTATCTCCAAACATCCAGCGGTAGGAAACGATCTCGTCGTTCGCGTCGCTCGACGCCGAAGCATCGAATTGGACCGGCTGGCCCGGGACGGGGCGAGCGGGTTCGTAACTCATGCTCGCAAGAGGCGGGATGTTGAACACGGAGTTTCGCCGCTTTGGGGTCCCGTTCGCGGCCTCTTCAGGATGGTCGACCGAGTGCCACGTTGCCCAGTTGCTCGGGGTGTCCGAGCCCGTCGTCTCGATTCTCTCCATCGAGGCGTTGGACGACGCGCCGTCTGCGCCGCAGCCCGCCGGCCAGGGCGTGATGTCGTTGGGTAGTGAGGGAGCGTTCGCGCTGTCGACCACGCGGCCATCGGCGTCGAGCAGGAACAGGGCTTCCCCTCCGTCGTCGAGCGCGCCGGCATAGATGATGTCCGCCGACACGCCGGGCGCCGATCGATCGCCCGCCCGCTCGAGAAGCAAGAACGCGTCGGCCGACGCATCAGCGATCCAGGGTTCGAGCCGCCCATGCAGCAGGATATTCGGTGATCCATCGGACGAAACGAGTCGCCAGCCGGACACGTCGATCGGCTCGGACGTTGTATTGAAGAGCTCGATCCACTCCGCGGTGGGATCCCACGTCGCTCCTCCCCATGCGACCTCGTTGATGATGACGGATGACGGCGTCTCATCGATCTGGGCACCGCAGAAAAGCGAAATCGCGAGACAGAGAAGCAGGGTGCCTCCCCCGATGGCTCGCTGTGCCATGTTCCTACCTCCTGTGAGAACCATAGCACAACGAGGAAGTGCGACCAACAGGGCGTGCCGCGCTACGGGAGGCCCGTGCGCGCGGTCTAGACGTCAGAGGCGCTGTTGCCGTTCGCGTCGTGCTTCTCGTACGCCTCGATGATCCGCGCGACCAGCGGATGGCGAACGACATCGCCCTTGTCGAGATAGACGAATGAGATGCCCTCCACACTACTCAGAATGTTCTGAACGGCGATCAATCCGGAGGTGTGATCTTCGAGATCCACCTGGGTGATGTCCCCGGTGATGATCGCCTTGGAGTGGTAGCCGAGTCGCGTGAGGAACATCTTCATCTGCGTCGATGTCGTGTTTTGCGCCTCATCGAGAATCACGAAGCAGTTGTTCAGTGTTCGCCCTCGCATGAACGCGAGCGGAGCCATCTCGATGCGGCCGTACTCGATCAGTTTCTCGAATTCGCTAACCGGGATCATGTCGAAGATCGCATCGTAGAGCGGCCGGAGATATGGGCTGACCTTGGCCTGGATGTCTCCTGGCAAGAAGCCGAGTTCCTCGCCGGCTTCGACGGCCGGGCGCGTCAGGATGATCCGTTTGACCTGTTCCCGTTTGAGGTAGTCGATCGCCATCGCAACGGCGAGATAGGTCTTGCCTGTGCCCGCGGGACCGATGGCGAATGTGACGTCGCCGTCTCGTACGCCCTGAACATATCGGTGCTGGCCGACGGTCTTGGCGCGGATTTCCTCCCCCCAATGGGTAACACGGACGACATCCGAGAGGACGCCATCGACGCCGACCCCGGCCTTGATCTGTTCGACCAAGTAACGCACGTCCGCGAGCGTCGGGAAGTGCTTTCCGCGAACCAGGTCGAGCAGCTTCTCGAACAGCTGGCGGATCTGCTCAACCTCCTCGGGGGTCCCTTCGACGCGAATCGTTTCGCCGCGAGCGAGGATCGATGCTTCGAACGCCTTCTCGATCTCCTTCAGGTGGCGGTTGTACTGCCCGAGCAGGGCGGTGGCCTCCGCATTGTCCTGAAGCGTGAACTCAATGTGCGTTTGCTCGCTTGTCATCGGTACCTTCCAAGTGCTCGGGCTGCGCACCCGTCACGCGAACGGGGCGCGTGCAGCCGATCGGAATCTCCTCGTGTGAGGTGAAGCGGACATGGATGTAGTCGCGCGTGTAGCCACGCCAAACACCCTCTCGGCGCTCTTCGACGAGGACATGTTGTGTTGTGCCGATGCGCTTGTCAAGGATCGGTCGTAGGGTCTCGTGCCATCGAGTGTCCAGCGCCTCCGCCCGCGCCCTCTTGGTCGCTTCGGGAACGACTCCATCGAACGTCGCGGCGCGAGTGCCCGGACGCGGTGAGAAGCGGAACGCGTGGAGGTTGGCATACCCGACCGTCTCGACGATCCGGCATGTGTTCTCGAAGGCCGTGTCGTCCTCACCGGGGAAGCCGACGATCAGATCGGTGCCGAAGGTCGCTTCAGGGAGGCCTTGCCGAAGGAGCGCGATCCGCTTCATGTAGTCGTCGACACGGTAGCCGCGCGCCATCCGTTGGAGCACGCGGTCGTCCCCGCTTTGCAGCGGGACGTGGAAGTGGGGACAGGCCCGCTCGTCCGAAGCGAACGCCTCGACGAGATCCGCGGTGATCCCGGAGACGTTGACCGATGCGAGCCGGAAGCGCACGAGCCCCTCGATCGCCAGGATGGCTCGAACGGCGTCAGCCAGCGATCCGCTCGGCGGGGTGTATTGCGCCAGGTCGATTCCCGTCACGACAAGTTCGGGGAAGCCGGCTCGCACGAGATCCTCAGCCTCCTCGAGGACGTCGGGAATCGGCTTGCTGCGGGGTTCGCCGCGCACCTGTGTCGCTCGGCAGTAGGCGCAGGCGCGGGCGCAACCGTCCTGGATGCGCAGGAAGGCCCGGACCCTTCCGGACGGGCCGGTGCTTCGCTCCTCGGCCGCCGGCATCGCTGCGGTCGGGGGGAGGAGGCCACGGGCCCCGGAGAGCGCCTTCTCCACGACGGTGACGATGTGCCCCTTCCAAGCGTTCCCCGCGAGGAGGTGTGCATCGCTGAAGTCGGTTAGGCCCTGCTCGACCGCATTGGCGAGACACCCGACGACGATGACCAGCGCATCAGGATGCTCGCGGCGCAGGCGTCGCGCGGCCTGGCGCGCCTTGCGATCGGCGAGGCCGGTGACGGTGCAGGCATTCAGGATCCAGACGTCCACGGGCTCATCGGCCGTGGGGCCGGTGCCGACGCCGTCCAGGACATCGAAGCGAGACGCGAGCAGGCCGCGCATGAGGTCGGACTCGTACTGGTTGGCGCGGCAGCCGAAGGTGACGATGGCAACGCGGGCTCGGTTCATGCTAGGCGTGCCGTTCGACGCGGAACCGCTCGAGCTCGATCGGTTCGTGAGGGCCGATGCCCGCCTTGCGGCGCGTGATCGCGATCTGATCGGCCACCGTCTCCACGCCCTCGAGATCCGGCAGCAGGAGGCCGCGCCGCGCCCCGGACCGGACGATTACTCCGTAGACGGCCGGATCGAGGTCCGCTTCCCTGCATTCCTCAGGTGGCGAGAGGACGTCGACCGAGACGCTGAGCGCATCGAGTTCCGACGTCTCGATCGGCGGGAATCGGGGATCCATCGTGGCGGATTTGATCGCGTTGGCGACGATCTCCTCGGCGATCGTCTTCTCCGCGGGAAAGAAGGTTCCGATGCACCCGCGGAGCGTCCCGTGCTTCTTGATCGAGACGAAGACACCCGCGGTTCCGCGCATTGCCTGCGGAGGATCGTCCGGCGGGGAGAGGACGACGCGGTCCGTCACGTACGTGCGAATCGTTGCCTCCGCGAGCCGAACAAGCGGATCGTCCGAACGATCCTGCCGTTCTAACTTCGCTTCCTTGCCCATGTCGTCAAGGATACTGCTGGCGGGAGGCGCGTCAACTCGGAGGTTCCACGCGCCACGATGCAGATCGGCTCTGGACGGTTGACAACGACCGGGTCCTGTGATAGCGTCGCGAGGAGGGGGACATCATGAGGGGGTACACCGTACGAAGACAGGTTCTGATCCTCGCTGGCGTGGCCTTGGCTGTGGCCGTCGGTGCCGTGCTGTGGTACGTCTTCACGCAACGTCACCTGAGCGCCATCCTTGCCGAGGATGCGCGCACCAACGTACTCCTGATCAGCCATGATGGATCCGGGGTTGTCGAGTCGCTGTCGCTGATCAGCGTGACGGCGGAGGATCTCGCGCTTTTCTCGATCCCAACGGACCTTCTGTTGAAGGAATCGGAGGGCGATCTGGTGGCCGCAGGCGCGGTGTACGTACGGTCCGGCGGGCTGGCGACCGCCCAGAGGACGGGCGAACTCCTTGGGATCGGTATTCCCTACTATGTCGCGGCTGATCGAGCCGCCGTGACCGCATGGATCGACGACCTGGGTGGAATCACGATTGGCGTGGACGAGACAGCGATCTACGTCGACGAATCGGTCGAGCCACCGCTCCGGATGGAGATCCGGGCCGGATCGCAGAGGATGGCGGGGGCCGAGGCGGTCGCGTTTGCCGTGTCACCCGCCGAGCCCGGAGGGAGTGCTCGGACCACGCGGCAGCTGGCAGTTCTCCGGGCGTTGATCGAGACGGGGATTCGGTCACCCTCGCAGCGTTCTGTCCGAACGAGGCTGCGCGAACTGCACCCCGCGCTCGACACGAATTGTGTCCTTGCCGACCTACAGGATCTGGCGGCGATCCTTCGCGGCGTCTCCGAGGAACGGATTCAAACGACTGTCGTTCCCACGAGCACGGTGGTCATTGACGGCGTCCCATGGAAGCAGCCGATGATCGTCGAGACCGAGCGTCTTGTCGCCTCCACGATCAAGGGATTCGATCTGTTGACACCGGAGGATGTCCGGATCGCTGTCTTCAACGGGAATGGCGTACGGCAGATGGCAAGCCGAACGGCCGAGTACCTGCGTGCGCGCGGTTTCATCGTCAGCCGGATTGCCAACGCCGATGCGTTCGACTACCCGACGAGCTACATCATCGTGTTGTCGACCGAGGCCAAGGCGTGGATCTTGAGCGATGCCTTGATCAGCGACGTTCAGATTGTCTTCCCGGATTCTTTCGCCGAACACTACGAGGCGCTTGAGGACTTCATCCCCTCGAACACGGATCTTGTGTTCATCGCCGGCGCCGGAATGGAGCTCGAATGATGGACGAACGCCAATTGGCGCTGGAGGCCGTGCGACTGATCGAGGACCGCAAGGGCGAGAACGTGGTGATCATCGATCTCGGCGACGTATCGATTCCGACAAGCTACTTCGTCGTCGCCGGAGCGGACAACCCGGCCCACGCCAAGGCACTGGTCAACGCGCTCCGCAAAGGGCTGCCGCTGAAACCGCTGCAGAGCGAGGGCCTCTCCGAACGGAAGTGGATCGTCCTCGACTATGGGGACATCGTCGTTCACGTCCTCGAGAAGGACGCCCGGGAGTTCTACGACATCGAATCCCTCTGGGCCGACCACATCATCGACGCCGAGCGGATCCGGGCCAGCATGTAGCACGCCTGACAGGATTCTGAACCTGTCGGGCTGCCCCCGAGCGGTCAGCGCGTTTGAGTATCCGCGTTGCGGAACTCGGCAGGATCGAAGCGTCCGTACACACAGAAGCGGACAGGTCGGAAACCTATCCGCTTCTGTAGGCCTTGGTAGACTGGTTTCGAACCATGGGATGACTGATCTCCGGAACCCCAATATCACAGCTGTGACCAAGGAGCTTTTGCTCGCGGCTTCCTTCGCAGTATGCTTGTAGGGAGACGCCAGTTCTCACCGCGGCCGAGCGAGCAGGCTTTTCTTGGAAACTCGGGGCGGATCTGGGAGTGATAGCTTGGCAAACCGGGTAGTAGCACAGCTCCCTTGTCGCCGCATTCGTGCGGCAGTTCTCTCGATTGCCATGGTGGCTTTGCTGGGTGTGGTTGGCCTGAGCGAGGAATTGCCCGACCTGGCAATCAGCTCGCTGACCTACTCACCAGAGGTACCTGGACCGGGTGACTCGATTACCGTTACTGCCGTGTTCAAGAACATCGGCCAGAGCGCTTCCTCGGCGTGCAAAGCGGTCTTCAATCAGAAAGACCCCGATGATCCCAGCAATCCAGCCAAGGGGCTAGCAACGGAGTACTCGATCCCTGCTCTAGCTCCTGGTGACGTCTACTCCGCAAGCCATGTCCTGAAACCGATCCCGGGTGGGACTGAGTACGGCGTCCGGGTTTGGATCGACACATGGAGTTCCCCGATGCACGAGGTTAGCAGCGACAACAACGACCAGGATGTGCTGATCGCCGTCTCGATGCTGAAGGCTCCCGACCTGGCAATCAGCTCGCTGACCTACTCACCAGAGGTACCTGGACCGGGTGACTCGATTACCGTTACTGCCGTGTTCAAGAACATCGGCCAGAGCGCTTCCTCGGCGTGCAAAGCGGTCTTCAATCAGAAAGACCCCGATGATCCCAGCAATCCAGCCAAGGGGCTAGCAACGGAGTACTCGATCCCTGCTCTAGCTCCTGGTGACGTCTACTCCGCAAGCCATGTCCTGAAACCGATCCCGGGTGGGACTGAGTACGGCGTCCGGGTTTGGATCGACACATGGAGTTCCCCGATGCACGAGGTTAGCAGCGACAACAACGACCAGGATGTGCTGATCGCCGTCTCGATGCTGAAGGCTCCCGACCTG
>Ga0272441_10000658_pt1 | contig 77175 bp, 75 predicted proteins | sample SSMProp6N_FD_193582 | JGI IMG/M metagenome (GOLD analysis project Ga0272441, IMG submission 193582) | Marine sediment archaeal communities from Little Sippewissett salt marsh, Falmouth, MA, United States - SSM-Prop-6N | ecosystem: Environmental > Aquatic > Marine > Wetlands > Sediment ...
CAAAGGACGAACCCCCTCCGAGATCTTCTGGGGTGCCGTCCGCGAGCAACGTCACGAGGAGGTCTGATGTGTCAACACCATTACGGGACTGGACACTCTAGGGGCTCCTTCGCATCGCTCAGTAGCTTGAGAGAACATCAACGCTTTGTGTGTTCTCTAGGGGCTCCTTCGCATCGCTCAGTAGCTTGAGAGAACATCGACGCTTCGTGTGTTCTCTAGGGGCTCCTTCGCATCGCTCAGTAGCTTGAGAGAACATCAACGCTTTGTGTGTTCTCTAGGGGCTCCTTCGCATCGCTCAGTAGCTTGAGAGAACATCGACGCTTCGTGTGTTCTCTAGGGGCTCCTTCGCTTCGCTCAGTAGCTTGAGAGAACATCAACGCTTTGTGTGTTCTCTAGGGGCTCCTTCGCTTCGCTCAGTAGCTTGAGAGAACATCAACGCTTCGTGTGTTCTCTAGGGGCTCCTTCGCTTCGCGCAGTAGCTTGAGTACTGCAACTGCAGGAGGAGGCATTTCATGCTGGGGTACACGGCGCCGATCCACTAGATGATCCAGAAGGAGATCCTACCACAGCCTGTGCTTGGCTTGGCACTTCAAAGCTCCTAAACTGGTGCAGGGTTCCAACTGCATACCCAGACAGCCAGGATAGAGAGATCCAGACTGCGAGAAAGGGGAGTCATGACCTACACGCTGGAGCCTGTGGGCCACATCGCGCGGGCAGAAGAGGGTGTTGAACTACAAATCCATGCGGCGTACCGCAAGTGCCTTCAACTTCTTGACGAATTTAGCCACATCTACGTCATCTGGTGGGCGCACAAGCATGACAATGAAACCAGCCGGTCGCATCGCGAAACCGAACCGCCCTACGCGCCAGGCAAGATGCACGGTATCTACGCAACACGTGCGGAGTACCGTCCCAACCCCATTGCGATGACCGTCTGCGAGGTACTCAGCGTAGATCTTGATGCCGGGATCGTACGGCTTCGGGACATCGACGCGCTGGGTGGGACACCGGTTCTTGATCTTAAGCCGTACTACCCCGTCTGCGATCGCGTGAAAGACGCCCGAACGCCGCCGTGGCTCTCGGATTGGCCCGAATGGTTCCCTGAGGAAGGTTTCGGCCTCGGATAGCCGTGCATCGTCGCTTGACGGAGAGGCTCAATCCAAGGTGGGGGAACGCAGAACCGCCATGCATCCCACCGAGATGTTGCAGGCCTTTCGTTCGTGTGGGATAGGGCATTGGGCGGGTTCGGAATCCTGGTCGCCTCGATGTGGCTCCCTCAACCTGCTTCAACTTCGGCTCGCGCGTTGTTTAGAGAATCATCTTCAGCGATACTAGAACCTAATCTAAAGAAGAGGAGAGGTAATGTATGGCGCTTGATTGGCGTTCGATTGGGAAGGCTTTGCTTCTCGGCCTGGTGCTGTCCGCGCTGGGAAGTCTCTTGTTCTTCTTCGTTCGATTCCGGGTTGCCGAGGCAATCTTCAACTGCTGTCTTGGCGCAGTGGTTGGGTTTCTCTTTGGGCATATCAGCGTCCGCAGCGGCGGTGATGATCGATTTGGTCCAATGGCGGTTGGGGGCGCGATCTCCGCAATCTTGCCGGCGGCGCTGATCTGGACGACATCGTTTGCGTGGAACATCAGCCCGGATACTGGCGAAGGCATTTTCGTGTCCTTTGGGCTGCTGGCTGGGCCGTTGCTCGGAGGGGTTGCCGGTGTGATTGGAGGCCTTGTCGGCGGGTTGCTCTACGCCTCGAGACTCTAGAGAGACCCTATAGAACAAACACAGGGTGTGCGACCGGCGCTCCCCCGCGGTAGTCGAGCAGCCAATGGGCCTGAGACGGCAAGGATTGACAGAACTGAAACCAAGACGAGTACATTCGAGAGTACTCCACCGGATTGCGATAGAGCTTGAGAGCCAATGCACTCCGGTGGCGCAATCGTGTGGGCAGCGCACGGCTGGCTCTCATGAGGAGGCGTCCGCCGAGGCGCTGACGTCTAACAAACTGAGTGACAAGAAGCTCCCGGGGAAGCCACAGTGTGACAATGGCTAGAGATTCAGCGCTAGAGAGACTGGACAGCACCGGCTCTCGAGCGTAGTCGAAAGGGAAGCCCTGTTTCCACGGGCGAGCAATGTCGTAGTGAATCATCAGACGTTCGTGTGACAAGTGCTGCGTAGTCACATCCTTGGCATGGAGAAGTTCAAAGCACTCCTTCGATGAGATTCCCAGTTCGGATGCAAGTCCCTTGCCCGAGGCGGTGCCGAGGGAATCAATGAAGTGGGACTTCCCCACTCCGCTGGGGCCTGCGACTAGAATAATAGACCTCACTTGCATGAGAAATCATACCCTTCACGCGTGCGAGTATGCAATCCCCTTAGACCTAAGGGGATTGCGGAACATCGCGAGATTCGCAGCGGGTTCGTCGCGGACGCTACGCGGCGCAGAGGCCAGCCACGGGGATTGCCCGCGAGCGTCATCTCTCAGTTCACAATGATCTTCCCTTCTAGCAACGGCAGCGGAGCATTCAGCAGCTTGAATTGGTCGTTTCTACCTCCGTCATAGGCTTGGAACCAGAACACATCGATGTGGAGGGGTAGGTAGTAGTCGTCATCGAAATACGCCATGCGAACCCGGGATGCAAAGAAGACCCAGTCGCCAATCGGATAGACATCCATCTCTCCGTACGTGAGGCCGACGGCAACCAGCTTCCCGGTCCAGTGATCGAAGATCCGCAGGGAGAGGTTGCCGTGGTCGACTTCTCCACGATCCTGCACGTTGAATGAGATCTGTATGTCGAGCCACTGCCCGGCGATGTGGAATTCCGTCTTGAACTCTCCATGCGCTGTGATCAGCGGCTTGCCGGCCATTGCCGTGATGGCAATGCCGATCAACAGAAGCCCTACGAGCGCAACGGTTGCGATGCGCTTCATCGCGATCTCCTCCTTTGGGCGTTGGCCCAAGAGACGGCATGTCCGGAGACGGGCGCACTTGGGAGGAGTGGTGTTTGCGAGAGACAGAAGACGAGCAATCCGATACAGCGACCGTTACGAGCACGCCGCGGCACTGTACATCTAGAGAAGGCGGGAAGTCAAGCAGTTCTATGTCAAATGCTGGCAATGGACGCATCGGCTAACACACCGCAAAGACACGTCTTGCTCTTCTCTCGTCGATTCTTGGAGAACGGGCAGGCGGCGATGCAGTTGGAGCAGGCTGTGGTGTTTTCCGCCCAGACCTCGTGGCAACGGTAGGCATTGACGGCCCGGCGCTTGATGCCCGTGCGGTTGGATGGGCATGCCACGGGAAACGTCCGCTCAGGGCCACTGCTGATCGCATCGGCTTCACACGCGGTGCTGCAGCGATCGCACGTCTTGCAGAACCCGGTCAAGCCGAAGTCGATTGGTGCGTTCGAAATCAGCGGTATGTCGCAGTGGCGAATGCGCCGGCCAGACTCCGGTGTGATGAGCAGCATTCGTGCTGTGTTGCATCCGTATGTCCAACGGCATGCACCTTGGAGTCCCTTCTTGTGTGCATCTTGTCTGCCACCTGTTGCTGAGATGCTGCGAGAATGGCAGAGCGATGTTCCATTTCGCTCCCGGACTTCTTCCGTTTGATGAGTTGTGCTACATTTGGACAGGGATTGCTGGTTTGCGGAGGATAGCGTGGGATTGGACTCGGAGCACAGAATTCAAGTCAGGATGCTCGGCACATTTGAGGTTCTAGTTGGTGGCCGATCCATTCCCGATTCTGCCTGGCCCCGCAGGAAGACAAGCGAGCTTCTGAAGGTTCTGCTCATTCGGCCGGGCGAACGCCTCACCATCGACCAGCTGATTGAGGCGCTCTGGCCGGAAGCCTCTCCGGCATCAGCGACACGCAACGTCCAGGCTCGTGTGAGCGAGCTAAGACGTGTCCTTGAGCCGGATCTGCGGAAAGGCTCGGACTCGAAGTACGTCAAGCATGTCGGCGAGGGGTATGCCCTTGCGCTGGGGGATGACCTTTGGCTGGACACGGGAGTCTTTCGGAGCCAGCTTGCAGAGGCACATGACCTAGCTGATCGCGGGGAGCGAATCAAGGCTATCGAGGCGTTCGAGGAGGCGATCGCTCTCTACCGCGGCGATTTCCTTGCCGAGGACCGCTATGCCGAGTGGGCGGAGGCCACGCGGCAAGCGCTTCGGGAGCTGTATCTCGAGGGGCTCTCCGGGCTGGCTGATTGCTACGCGGAGCTGGGACGCCTCCGCCAAGCGATTTCCTGCTGCCAACGGATCCTGGGGGCGGAGCCGTATCGTGAAAGTGTCATTCGGCAGCTCATGCTCTATGAAGACTCCTCGGGGCATCGCTCCAACGCTCTTCTCACGTACGAAGAAGGGGAGAAAGCTCTTCGCGAGCACTTGGATGTGGAACCAGAGTCGGCAACCAAGGCACTCTATGATTCCCTGTGCAAGAGTACTGAGCGTGAGCACGCGTTGGATGAACGACGGTTGGCGGTGTTGCCATTCGTGAGTGTAAGTCAAGATGAAGGCGAAGGCTTTTGGGCGGATGGAATGACGGAAGCTCTCATCTACGCGCTTTCGCAGGTAGCTGGACTTGAGATCATCGCTCAGACAACGAGCCTAAGGTACAAGGGATTGCGCAGGACGGCAGCAGAGATCGGACAGGAACTCCGAGTTGGTAGTATCGTAGAGGGCAGCGTGCGGCATGGAGGCTCGAAGACACAAGTACTTGTCCAGCTAATCGAGACGGCGTCTGAATCACACGTGTGGGCGCAGCAATACGAGTTAGCTCGTGGCGATGTGCTGACGCTTCAAGACGAAGTGGCACGCAGTGTTGCGAGGGAGCTCCGGGTCGAGCTCCTGACTCAGGAAGAGGATAGTCTGCGGCGAAATGCGGCGATTGACCCGAGAGCACACGAGGCCTACCGCAAAGGGAAGCTTCAGCTATCCAAACAGACGAGCGAGGGACGGTTGAAATCCATTCGCTACTTCAAGCAGGCGCTTTCGATCGATCCATCGCATACGCTGGCAATGGCCGCGCTTGCTGAAGCCTATATCAGAACTCGTGGATCAGCACAGACAGAAAATGCCCATGAGCAAGCTGTCTACTATATCGAGCAAGCGCTGAAGACGGATCCGGGGTGTGCAGAGGCGCACGCAGTTCGAGGCTTGTCGAAGCTATGGCTGATGGGAAGCTTTCGAGAGGCCGAACGCGACTACAAGACTGCCATCGAACTCAATCCAAACTGCACGCAGGCACTAGCGTGGTACGCAGAGCTGCTGTCCAACGAAGAGCGTTTCAAAGATGCATGCTATTGGAGTGGGCGTGCACTGGAACTCGATCCCCTTTCCGCGGATCTCGCCACAACTCGAGCCGTTTGCCTTCACAACTCAGGCCGTCTCATCGAGGCCCTTGAACAGTACGAAGAGGCAATGGAAATCGATGGGCAGCACCCTGGCGCTTGGTGGGGATATTGGTACTGTCTTGCGGCGAGTTGGGATTGGGATCGCGCTGAGGCGTTCACAAGGGACCTGTTCCAGAAGCACCCGAGCAATGCATGGGCTAGCATCAACTTGGCAGTCTGCGTGATGTGCCGCGGACGACTTGGTGAGGGTCTGAAGCTCATTCAATCCATGCTAGAGTCCCTCCCGGAGCGAAAGCCTGCTCTCGTCCTCTCGCATGCCGGGCATGCGCACTACATGGGGCGGAAGTACGATGAAGCGATCGAGTTTTATCGACAAGCGCTACGGCAAGATCCAATGCTGTCAATGAATCACAACATGATTGCGAAGTGCTATATCATGCAGGAACGATACGAGGATGCATTAGCCGAACTCGAGGCGGCACACCGAGTGTTTCAAGGAGATGATAGGTTCTGGAATCGCCACACTCGGGCCGATCGCGCCTATATCCACGTACGCATGGGCGAGGTTTCAAGGGCAGAAGAAGCGCTGGAGGCTGCGATGCTTGATGCTGGACGCCTAAACGGACGGACGTGCGTTGCATCAATCCTCCATGCACTTGGGCGGATCGATGAGGCGTATGAGTGGTACGAGCGGGCGGCAACGGCGCGAGAGCCTCACATGGCGGCAGCTCTGAAGAATCCACGTATGGAATCCCATCTGGGAGATCCTCGCTTCCAGGCACTCCTGAGGCGAATTGGGTTGCCAACCTCACTATCGTTCTGATTCTCTTTGCCGTGCTGTCCCACCTGCATTTGCGCGTATATCAGGTCGTAGGTTATAGAATGCATGATTCGCCTCGGCAGGAGTCGAGAAACCGGTTGGCCTGTCCGTCTCTCCCAGATGCATTGCCGCGCATCTACGGACCTCCTGGCCTACACACCGCAGTTGACCCCGCACTGACTCCGCAGACGACGATGTCCTAGGATGGAGGCTCGTCAGAATGCCGGACGACGCTACGGAGAAGAAGGAGATCGGACCTGAGGGCGGAATCTTGCACTAGTTTAGGAGTGTTGAATTGCTAAGCCAAGCCGAGGTCTGGCCATTCTCCTTCTACGCCCGAGGGGACTCTGAACCCGGCTGCTCAATGGGACATTGAGTAGCTTGAGAGTTTGCTTCCAATGGATATGCAAACTCGTGGAGTGGTGCGCACTCCGGAGGGATTTCACAAAGAAACGAGGCCAGCCGATTGCTCGGATTGGCCCCGCCATTTGTGAAATACGCCCGAAGGGACTCGAACCCCCAACCCCCGGTTCCGAAGACCGGTGCTCTATCCAATTGAGCTACGGGCGCATGGCGACTCTGCGAGTCGCATTTGGTGTTGGCTCGTTACTTGCCACTCGTAACTCGCCACCGTTTTTGACTGGGAGGAGCGACGGGATTCGAACCCGCGACCCCCAGGACCACAACCTGGTGCGCTAACCAACTGCGCCACGCTCCCCATGTGTTTCTGTATTCTACGCTCGACCCGGCGGCGTGCGCAATGCGCACGAGCCCCGATTGCTATCGGTTGCGTATCTCACTTGATGCAGCTTCGAGTACTTGCCAGGCAAGATCGTGTACGAACACGCTCTTGCTCCCTCCGAGGATGGAGCTCTCGGATCCGGCGTAGAGGTTCCCCGTGAATTCCTGCTCGAACTGGGCGAGCTGGCCGATGATGTAGTCGATGTCTGCTTGGGACGCGAGGTAGTATGTGTACAGGGTGAGCGTGACGGAGAACGTAATGGGCGATCGAGCGGGTGCGGAGATGTTGGGTGGTACTGGGATCAGCACGATCGAAAGCGGATATTGGATGACGTTGGTCCAAAGGCTTTCTTCAAGCCCGAAGGAGAAGCCGTCTTCGCCTGCGTACTCAGGATTGGTGTAGATGCGGATCGACATGCCGGGTTCGAGTAGATAGCTCTCTTCGAAGGTGAAGGTGTGCTGCCGCTTGTTCTTGTTGTACAACGTCCAGCCGAGGAGATCTTGTCCGAGATCGCCGTAGTTCTTGAGTTGTACGTATTCGTTGCCGTCTTCTTCGAAGTGGGCGCCTTCGTAAACGATGCACTCGATCTTCACATCCGGAGCGGGCTCTTCGGTCTCTTCTTCGGCTTCGACCTCTTCTTCCTCCTCATGCTCGATGCATGTGCTGCAGCATCCGGCGCCACAGGCGGTGTACGTACAGCGGTCGATTTCTTCCCCTTCACCCATTGCCCCGTTCAGGAGGATCGCGGTGTCCGGTCTTGCTGCGGCATCGCCACTCAGGAACGGTACGAGCTTCTGAGGGTCCGGCGATCGCGTGAATCTCTTGAGCTGGTTGTGGAGCACGACGAGTTCTTCGAGTTCTTCGTCCGGAAGCTTGCTGAGATCGATATCCTCTGATCCATCCCAGCCCTTCAGGGAAATGCCGTAGGGAAGTGTTTGCCCCCCAGGGTTGTAGCTGAAGGTGCGCTCGTAGGTCAGGTTGTTGACGGTGTCCTCAAGTGCGAGCCTTGCGCCGTAGGATTTTCCTTCTTCAATTGGAATCTGAGACGTTGCGGTGTAGATGCGTAGGTTGTCACCCCGCAGGAAGGCGGAGGTGGGGGAGATATCTAACGGGACCTGTTGACCGTTGACAATCTCATAGGCTTCCCATCCCCCCTCGAAATCGTACGAGTTTGGAGATCCCGAGTACTCGATGGTTGCATAGAAGACGACGGCTGGAAGACCGGTTGATGTATTCAGTACAACGTCTGTGCCCCAGTCGATCTCCTCCCATTCCAGGGCTGCTGCTCCGATGATGCTCCAAGCTGCAAGAACGACGGCCAACACGATGAGCTTCCTGTGCACGCTGAGCCTCCTTCTGCCCACACCACTCCTGCTCCGTTTCTCTCCTGTCCGCAAGCCATGTACACCGCAAGTCTATGCTGGGTTCCATCTGAGGGGCAAAATTGTGCGTCCCGTGCGAGAACTGATTGGGTCTCCCCGAGAATTGCCTAGATCGAGCCAGGGTTAGAGCGAAGGAGAAGGATAGCAATCCCTGCCACTTTGGCGCGCCCAATCAGTGGCGGGCGAGTACCATGCGCGCCACTGGATCGCACATCAGCGGAATCCCAACTGTGAGGCAATGTTGTGCATGCAATCCAAGCTTCGCATGTGCTCGGTAGAACGATTTCGATCGCGGTGCGGTTGCCTCTGCTCCCTGTCCTCGAGGATTACGCCGCTATCTCCTGGAGTCGAGAAGCGCGGTCTGGCAGCTTCGCCTCGACACAGCTCATGCTGCCCGACGGATCGGCATGGCCGTCTTCGATTGGCGATTGCCCCTCGAACGCACGATTCCTGGCTGACAGATCCGACGACTCCTGTCTCTTGGTTTCTACTGGCAGCGCATCTACTGACGGAACTCGATCTCGATGTATCGGCTTGAATCGGCATCGAAGAAGCCCTGCATGTTGGCGGGATCCACGACCCAGTACATTGGATTCTTTTCTGAATGGAGCGTCTTGGACCAATCCCTGTAATCGGTGAACTGCAGTCCCGCCCAGCCTACGTTGTCGACATCGATTCGGTAGAAAGTGCTCAGTCCTTCTACGCGATCATAGGGTATATTCTCAGCGATGATTCTGTCGATGCGTTCCCAGCCCCCGAAACCATGACTCATTCTTCGATAGGCATCAATGTAGGTGATCATCGAACCTGCTGGATCCAGGGTGATCGAGAAGAGAACATACGGATCCGACCCGATGGGTGTCGACACGGTGTAGGTGTTGGTTGAGGGATTGAAGACAAGCGGGCCAATTGAGCCCAAAGAAGCGAACAGACTCCAGGACTCAAGTGTTGCGCTCTCCTGGGGACTCGCTTGTCGCATGACATCAATACCGAAGGCGTACTCCACAATCACTTGCGTGAAGGTGACTCCCCCGATTCCGCTTCCGCCACTCGGTGTTCCGTCTCCGAGTATCTCATCGAGGATTGCTTGGAAGTCGCACCCCACCAGACAGAGGGCGACAAGAATCAGGCCGACCGCAACTATCTTCCTCATATTACCCTCCTATTCCCACAAGTTAGCACAACGAGTGACTTCGGCCAAGCCCTGATGTGTGAGGGCGTCCTCTTCTGAGGACGCCGCCGCTGCAACACTGAGGAGGGGCGAGTTCTGCTCTGCAAAACGTCGCCAGCGAAAGGAACTCGATGCTTCGGGCAGCTGGTGAGTGCGTCCTCTTGCGAGGCCGTACGAGTTCCTCTGCGAGGAGCATCGTGGAGGATCGAGAGACTGGGTCCTAGATGTGAGTTCACGAGGCGAACGCGCACCCTTCAGGTGCGTCTGAGTATCGCCGCGCGAAACATCTGTGTCGGCGAATCAACCGAAAACGTACAGAAGGAGTGGGCGATAGGCCCACTCCTTCTGTACGCCCGACAGGATTCTGAACCCGGCTGCCCGACGGCCACGGAACTTCGGGCAGCTGGTCAGTTTGCCCGATGCGGCTCAAACTGGGCAGGTCGAACCTGGGACATACAAAAGGGGAAGGGCAAGAAGCCCTTCCCCTTTGGTACGCCCGATCAGTATGGCTCGACGATGCTCTGCATCCTCGAGCTTGCGAGTTTCCCTCGATGGGCTGCGGAAACTCGTTCCTCGTTGTGAGTCTGCGAGGCGAAATCACCAGGTTCGAATCAACCGAAAACGTACAGAAGGAGTGGGCGATAGGCCCACTCCTTCTGTACGCCCGACAGGATTCGAACCTGTGACCTTTGGCGCCGGAGGCCAACGCTCTAATCCACTGAGCTACGGGCGCGTACTGAGTTCATCCTAACGGATGAACTCAGTACGTGCGAGTTTCGCTTCGCGAAACATCGCGTCTGACGACCTATTGGAGTTGGAGTGACCCAAGCAACAGATTGCGACTCGATAGAGCAGAAGCCTCTGGTAGGTACGAGTTCGCACGCGCACGCAAACTGCAACGTACTCAATGCCGTAAGGCACTGAGTACGCGCTGGCGGAGAGGGCGAGATTCGAACTCGCGGAGGAGCGTGAACCCCTCGCCGGTTTAGCAAACCGGTGTCTTGGACCACTTGACTACCTCTCCAGCACTGCGAATTCTACTGCTGATCGGAGCTCGAATCAAAGGCGCCATGAACTCTGCGATGTCATCAGACACGATGTTTGGGCGAAGCCCAAACTCGTACCTGCTCGAACTGGTTCGAGCAGGCAGCGGAGGGGGCGGGATTCGAACCCGCGAGACCAGAGGTCTGCCAGTTTTCAAGACTGGTGGTTTCGTCCGCTCACCCACCCCTCCGAGTATCTGCGATTATACGCGCTCTGCCACCGTTTCGGGATGCTCGGGGAACGCATGGACGATGGTGCCGCCGCCGAGCAGATGATCGCCTTGGTAGAGCACGGCGAGTTGGCCAGGTGTGATGGCGCGTTGGGGCTCCTCGAATTCGATGGTGAATTGGCTTTCGTTTGATGATTTGTACAGGCAGGGCACGGCTGGAGAGCGATACCTGATCTTTGCTTCGAGCGGCGTGCCGTCTGCTGGAGCTTTGCCGGAGATGAAGCTTGCTTCGTGCGCTTCCAGTCCGTTGCGCAGCAATGCACGATCCGGCCCGACAATGAGTGCGTTGCGGATGGGGTCGACTTCGAGGACGAAGAGCGGCTCCGTTGCGGCAATGCCGAGTCCGCGTCGCTGGCCGATGGTGTAGTTGGGTAGGCCGCGATGCTGCCCGAGTTCCCGGCCTTCCAGGTCGAGAATGGGGCCCGGCTTGAGATCGATGTCGGAAAATAGGAAGGCGGTTTCCCCAGACACCGCGAAGCAGAGGTCCTGGGATTCGGGAAGCTCGGCTGCGGTCAGACCGGCTTCTTTGGCCAGCCTCACGATTTCGGGTTTGGTCATCGCGCCGATGGGGAACTCGAGGCAAGCAAGGTCTTCTTGAGACAATCCATACAGGAAATAGGTTTGATCTTTGTTGGGGTCCGCACCGCGTGTCAGACTGTAGCTTCCGTCGGCGTGGGCGAGCTTCTGGACATGGTGTCCTGTGGCTACGAAGTCGAATGCATGTTGCTTTGCGTATTGCAGTGCCCGGCCGAAGCGTAGATAACGGTTGCACCGACCGCATGGGTTTGGGGTTTGCCCGGCGCGATAGCGCTTCACATAGTCCACGAGCACGTGCTCGTGGAAGTCGTCGCTTGCATCGATTTCCTGATGGGGTACGTCAAGTTCTCTCGCAGCCAAGGCGGCTGTGTCGAGGGCACAGCACTTGGTTTTGCCTGCGTAGTCCGGTGCGTTGGGGAAAGACCAGAACCAGAAGGTAAGGGTCGAAACGTCGTAGCCTGCGCGTTTCAAGAGCAGCGCTGCGACGGCGCTGTCTACGCCACCGCTCAGGCAGACCAGCGCACGCTTGGGCATAGCTAGCCGTCCTCACCCTCCAGCGGGACCATGCACAAGAACTCCAAGGGTGCTTCCCCAACGTTCACAAACTGGTGTTCGTCGTTTGGCGGGACGAATGCGAAATCCCCGGCCGCAACGGGGATCGCGCCGCCTGCGTGCCGAACTTCTCCCTTCCCTGAAAGGACATACACTTCGTGTTCCCAGGGGTGGGTGTGGTAGGGGCTGCATCCGCCGGTGCCTACGGTGAACTTGCGCATCGAGAAGTTCGGGGCATCGTCGTTCGGCCCCACCAGGACGCGCTTTTCTACGTGCTTGACCTTTTCGCCATCGTGATAGATGCGAGGCGCTACATTGCTGCTCTTGCTGACTAGAACCATGGCTTTCCTTTCCTAGTACGGTGCCATGATGAACGGCACCAGCATTTCGTCTGCAGTGAGCCCGCCGTGCATTCCCTGCAAGCGTACGCCGTCCGGGTAGTCGTGATAGAGACCGGCACGGCCGGTGGAGAGCACTGCGAGATCGCCCATTCTGGAGCGCACTTCAGGATGCGGGGACCCATCTCCGAGTAGCTTGGAGTCCAGCATCTCCGCAGCGGTCAGGCAAATTAGCCCGTGTGGGCTGTCGGAAGTGAACGCGTCGTGGATACGTTGTCGCGCGGACTCCTTTGCGAACAGATAGGATGCACGTGGCTCTCCGACGGGCAATCGGACTAGGCTTCCCTTTGCATCGAACAGCGCATCGGGATCGAGGTAGTCTTCGTCACGCATCGGTACGAATCCATGATCGGCAGTGACCAACAGGAGGGTGTCCTTCAGTTGGCCTTCCCACTCACGTTCCATCGCTTCGTTGAGGAGCCTGAATTCGGCGTCGTAGGATTCGGTATGTGGTCCGCGGACATGGGCGATGGAGTCGAGCGTCGACCAATACAGTGACACGAACGTGGGGCCGGTGGATTTGCCGAGAAGTGTTCTTGTCTGGACCAACATATCGCTGAATGTGAGCGCCGGATGAATGTCGCTGCTGCCTTGGTACAGTGTCCGAGACAATCCGCTGTTCGCGATGAAAGACGCGAGCACGCTGTGCGTGCGGATCCCCGCGGAAGAGAGCTGCTGATGAAGCGTTGGGCGTGGCAGCAGTTGCTCGAGGCTCAGCCCCATCGAGAAGGCGGCCTCCGGACGATCGTTCCCAAGGATACTGAACCGAATCATGTTCGTGATCGTCCCTGTCTCGCGAAGATAGAGACGATAGCCGATCATGCCGTGCTCGACGGGCGATAGTCCGGTGCTCAACGAGCACAGGGCGGTTGCTGTCGTGCACGGATAGACGGACGTCAAGGGCAGTATTCGGCCGCGTTTCGCAAGATTCGCAAGGGGGGTATCCGGATGCTGGGCAACGAGCGAACGGTACTTGCGATAGCCCAATCCATCTAGCACAAGGAGTACGATGCGCTCGTAGCGATCGAGTTCGGATGCGATCTGAGAGAAATCGGTCTCTTGGTGATCGAGACCGTAGAGGGCGCGGACAAGTGCTGCGATCTCGGAGATCGAGTATCCGCCGTAGTCGGGGAATACGACGTTCTGCCCTTGGCCTAGGGGGTTCTCCCGGTTCAGCAATCGCTGCTCCATTGACTCAGGTGTATGCATGATGCAGGATTGTACGATTCCGTAGAGCGTTTCGCAGCCTCGCCGGCTTCTCCGGCGAACTGTCCGGCTGCGTGCTGCTACTCGACGGGAGGTTCTTCGACTGTGGCTGATTTGGTCTGGATTCCCGTCTCCATGGAACGAAGGATCGTCAGCAATTCGTTCAGCAGATCCTCAGGCCACGTCTCCGGCTCCCAAGGGAGGAGTTCGGAAACGTCTCCGTCCGTATCCGCTTCGCCTGATCCCTGCGCTTCCTCCTCTGCGGATGACGTTGCAGCAGAGATGACGGTGCCTTGCATGCTAAAGATCGCTTGGCCCTCCACTTGCATGGTGAGCGGATCGTCGGGTGGCACGAATCCCCCGCTCGCGGAGCCTTCCGCGGTTCCACTCACATAGATCGGCTCGCCATCGAGGAACACCGTGGCGAGGAAATCACCCGAAGCTGAGCCCATCGCTCCGCCGGAGATGTCGGTGTCTACGCTGTTCGGAGTCATGCCACCGTGGACACGAATGACGCTGCCGGTGTCCGTGGTGCCTTTCGCACTGAATGTGATCCAGGCGCTAAGTGACAGTGTTGTGGTATCTGCATCGCCGTCGCCACGTGCCCATCCGCTTGCCGAGAAGCCGAAGCTCTCGCCATCGAGCGTGAGTGTTCCCGAAAGCTGGAAGTCACCCAGGAACTCGGCGGTGACCTTGGTTCCCGCGAACCATAGGACGGCTTCTCCGGTGCCGACACCCTCAGCCTGGATGGTTCCTTCCCCAAGCGCTGCAAGACAGCAAAGCGCGATCAGTCCGACAACCATGCCCCCGATTTTCATTTGGCCTCCTGCGTTCCATCAGTCTCGCCGTTCATCATACACGATGCGTCGCTCCGATTTGCACATGGTGCTCGAGCACCATGTGCGGACATGTGGGATTCGCGGAGGTGCGCAATGCCCCAAGGGTGCCGGACATGCGCCCTGGCGAACCGCTGTGCCGTGGAGTCCGATAGAAAGGACCGTAATCCTCATTACGTTCCCTGGCTGAAGACCTCGGAACGTGCACCGGCTTAGCTCCGGGTGGTGCCGGTGAAGCGATGAGGACCGTGTCACCTCCTTGAGTTGCGGCGGAAGTGTCCGATGTCCGCTAGCACGGGCGCGCTTGAGGAGCCGGATTGAGGGCTCCGACTCCACATTCGCCTGCTTCCGCCGCCTTCCTTTGTTCGTATACATTCTGAGCCACATATCCGTTTTCCTTGACAGGAGCGATGCTGTGCTCCAGAATTGGGCCGTTTTCGGGCAGCCCGTAATGCAGTACATTGCAGGAAAGCCATTCAGATCGGCATTTGAGGGGAGTATGACTCCGAACGAGAGCACGGCAGCAACCGAAGCACTGGCTGACGAATTGAAGGCTCGGTTTCCCGGGAAGATTGTGCCTGGCGCAGATGCGTTTCGTTCCATCCATCGTGGGGATCGCATCTTTGTGGGAACGGGATGCGGATATCCGCAGTACCTTGTCGATCAGCTCGTCGCATTCACGCAGGCCCATCCCAAGGCGTTCTTTGACGCAGAAGTACTCCACGTCTGGACGCTGGGTGTGAATCCGTATCTGCAAGAGGATGTCAGGCGCAACTTCCGGCTGAATTCTTTCTTTGTCGGCGGGGCGACGCGGGATGCGGTCAATACGGGCGCAGCCGACTACACACCGATCTTCCTGTCTCAGGTGCCGCGGCTCTTCTCGCGGGGCGTGATCCCGATTGACGTGGCGTTGATTCAGGTCTCTCCGCCTGACGAGCACGGCTATATGAGCCTTGGCGTGAGTGTGGATATTGTGCGAACTGCAGTGGATGTCGCGCGTACCGTCATTTGCCAGATCAACCCCCAGATGCCGCGCACACACGGAGACGGCTTCTTGCACATGCGATCGATCGATGTTGCTGTGCTTTGGGATGAACCGCTTCTCGAATATGGGGATCCTGCACCGGATGACATTGCTGCTCGAATCGGAGACTATGTCTCGCGTTTGGTGGAAGATGGCGCGACGATCCAAGTCGGCTACGGCCGCATTCCGGATGCCATCCTCTCTCGACTGGAGGGCAAACAGCATCTGGGCGTGCACACCGAACTGCTCAGCGATGGGGTCGTGCGGCTGATGCAGTCCGGCGCGGTGGACAACACACGCAAGGTGATCGACAGGCACAAGACTGTTGCTGCCTTCTGCATGGGCTCGAGAGCGACCTACCAGTTCTTGCACGACAATCCGGCGGTTGCGCTTCGCGGGATCGACTACACCAACGATCCGACAGTGATCAGCAAGATCCGGAAGATGACCGCAATCAACGCGGCGCTGGAAATTGATCTTACGGGGCAATCCACCGCGGAATCTTTGGCCGGGAGTCTCTACAGCGGGGTGGGGGGGCAGGCAGACTTCATGCGTGGTGCCGTGCTCGCTCCGGAAGGCAAATCGATTCTGGTGCTACCGTCAACCGCCAAAGACGGGGAATGCTCCCGCATTGTCCCGCAACTCGGGGAAGGAGCGGGCATTACGTTGACGCGCAGCGATCTTCATTACGTGGTCACCGAGTACGGCATTGCCTACCTACATGGCAAGAATACACGCGAACGCGCCATGGAGTTGCTCCGGATTGCCCATCCGAAGTTTCGTCCGTGGCTCCTCAGGGAGGCGAAGCGCCGCAAGCTTGTGTATGCAGATCAAGCGCTGGTTCCGGGGCGAAGCGGCGAGTATCCGGAGAAGCTTGAGACCTATCGCACGACATCAGACGGGTTGGAGCTTTTGCTTCGACCGGTTCGGATCTCGGATGAGCCCATGCTGAAAGACTTCTTCTACGCGCTGTCGGACCAGTCGATCTACCAACGCTTCATCTCGGCACGCAAGGACATGCCCCACGAACGGCTCCAGGAGTTTGCGGTCATTGACTACTCCAAGGAGATGGCCATCGTGGCGGTTCTTGAACACAACACGCGGGAGGAGATTCTCGGCTTGGTTCAATACGGCGTCGCTCCGGATGCGCATTCTGCAGAAGTCGCTCTTGTGGTTCGAGACGACGTGCAAAACCGCGGTGTTGGAACTGAGCTCTTGTCCTACATCACGCAGATTGCCAAGCGTGCAGGGTTGATGGGATTCAGTGCAGAGGTCCTTACCGGGAACCGTGCGATGATGCACCTTTTCGAGAAGGCTGGCTTCGGAATTGAGAAGAAACGAGGTGCTGGGATCTATGAGCTGCGCATGCTGTTCTGATACCGAATCCGTGAGAAACGGAGGCACGGAGCTTGAGGCGCTGTTCAATCCTCGGGCGATTGCTGTGTTCGGGGCTTCAACCAACCCGGCGAAGATCGGGTATCGCATCGTGGAAAACATTGTCACCGGTGGCTATTCCGGATGCGTGTTGCCTATTAATCCGCGTGGGGGTGAGATCCTGGGCTGTCCCGTGCTACGGTCGATTCACGAAGCGGATCGCCCGGTCGATGTTGCCGTCATTTCGGTGCCGGCCCAATACGCACGGGACGTTGTCAACGATTGCGGTGCTGCGGGGGTTAAACACCTTGTGATCATCAGCTCCGGCTTCTCTGAAGTCGGGAAGATCGCGGAGGAGAAAGCGATTGTCGAAACCGCTCGGGCACACGGCATGCGTGTGCTTGGGCCGAACATCTTTGGCATCTACTCGGTTGCCTGCTCTCTGAACGCGACGTTTGGGCCTGCAGGTATCCTCCCCGGCAACGTCGCCATCGTCACCCAGAGCGGGGCGCTTGGCATTGCGATGATCGGCAAGACTTCGGCAGAGTCGCTTGGGCTCTCCGCTGTTGTATCCGTGGGCAACAAGTCCGACCTTGATGAAGCCGATTTGCTCGAATACTTGGGACGTGACGACAAGACTCGTGTCATCTTGCTCTACATCGAAGGTGTGAAGAACGGTGATCGGCTCGAGCAAGCACTCCGCTGGGTGACGCGGAAGAAGCACGTTGTCGTCATCAAGTCGGGACGCTCCAAACGCGGGGCCATGGCGGCGGCCTCTCATACCGGATCATTGGCTGGAGCGGACGAGGTGTTTGACGCAGTGATGAGGCAATGTGGTGCACTCCGTGCGGAAAGCGTGCAGGAAGCCTTCCAGTGGGTGCAGTACCTTGCAACCGCGCCTGCTCCTTCAGGTGCTGATGCTGTGATCGTAACCAACGGAGGCGGCATTGGCGTGATGGCCACTGATGCGTGCGAGAAGTATCAGGTTGGCTTGTACGACGATCAGCAGCGGCTGAAGGAGACCTTTGTGGATCTGATGCCGGACTTCGGCTCATCGAAGAATCCCGTGGACCTCACAGGGCAGGCCAGCGCTGACGACTACCGCAAGTCGCTGGAAGCCGTGTGCGAAGTCGATGCTATTCATGCTGTGCTTGCGCTCTACTGCGAAACCGCGCTGTTTGACACCGAGCAGTTTGGCGAACTGCTGAGATCTACGTATGGGAGCTACAGAGATCGCAAGCCGATCGTCTTCTCTCTGTTTGGCGGAGAACGCCTTGAGAAGCTCATTCGGACCCTGCGTGCAGAGGGAATACCGGTCTTTGCGGACGTTTATCAAGCTGTGTCATGCTTGGGAGCACTCTATCGCTCCTGGCGGCAACACCAGCAAGAGCCGCGGCTTCCAGAGATGCTTGACTTGCCGATCGATCGGATCGAGGCAATGATCGAGCGTGCGCTTGCGGAAGGACGAACGTTCCTATTGGCCAACGAGACCGCGGAGATTGCGCGAATGATAGGGCTGACCGTTCCACAGTCGCGCATCGCTCGCTCCATGGAGAAGGCTGTCCAGGCAGCAGAGGAGATCGGCTTCCCTGTTGTGATGAAAGTTGTGTCCAAGGACATCCTTCACAAGAGCGATGCCGGCGGTGTGGCACTGAATCTTGAGAACGAATCAGAAGTGATCGATGCCTACCAAGCGATTCAGCGCAGTTGTCGGAGCTACAAGCGGAATGCGCGCATTCAAGGCATTGAAGTCGCTGAGATGATACAACCTGGTGTCGAGACCATTATTGGTGCGCGTCAGGACGCTTCTTTCGGTCCGACCGTCATGGCAGGACTCGGCGGGATTTACGTCGAGGTGATGAAAGACGTTGCGTTTCGTGCAGCGCCGATCGATCGCGGAACTGCGTTGGAGATGCTGGAGGAATTGAGATCGTATCCGCTCCTACTCGGCGTGCGAGGGGAAGAGCGCAAGGACATCGAAGGCGTTGCCCAGGTGGTAGTCCGTTTGAGTCAACTCATCGAACAGTGTCCGAGCATCAGCGACATCGAGGTGAATCCGCTGATTGCATACGATGCCGGGGACGGCGTGAAGGCCGTTGATATCCGGATCATGATCCGGAGTCCTGAAGGAGGTGAATGAGCGTGAAATCGCTCATTGTCGCGTCGACTCGAGAAGACGCAGGAAAGACGAGTACGATCATTGCGCTGGCGCGTTTGCTCGGCAAGCGCTTCGGCTACATCAAGCCGCTCGGAGATCGCTTCATGTACAGGAAGAAGCGCCTTTGGGACTACGACGCATCCCTGCTGACGCAGCTGTTCGGCCTTGGAGAAGAGCCCGAAACGATCAGCATCGGGTTCGATCACTCGAAGTTGCGCTACATGTACGATCGTGAAGCGATCTTCCAGGAATACAAGCGGCTCCTTGAGCAAGTCGGACACGGCAAAGATGCTGTGTTTGTCGAATGCGGACGCGATCTCTCCTACGGTGCGTCGGTTTGCCTGGATCCGCTGACGATCTCTCAGCATACGGATGCCCCAGTGTTGATGCTTGCGGGGGGGACAGAAAACGAGATTGCCGACGACTTGGCGTTTCTTCAGCGGTTCGTCACGCGCGACGAAGCAAACATCGCGGGTGTCATCGTCAACAAGGTCGTCCAGATGGAAGACTTCTGCGACATCCACTTGCCAGAGATCGAGAAACTGGGAGTGGAAGTGTTTGGCGTGATTCCACACGATCCGGAGCTATCGACGATCTCTGTGTCCACCATTGCTGACAAGCTCTTCGCGAAGGTGATTGCCGGTGAAGACAGTCTACATCGTCGTGTGCAGTCGATTCTGATCGGGGCGATGTCCGTGAATGCTGCGCTGATGAGCCGAAGGGCACTGGAGCAGGATAAGCTCATCATCACGAGTGGAGACCGAAGTGACATGGTGCTCGCAATGCTTGAGACGAAGGGAACCTCGGGCGTTGTGCTTACGAACGATATCGTTCCGCCTGCGAACATCGTCGCCAAGGCCGGAGAGCTTGGTGTCCCCCTGCTCCAGGTGGCGACGGACACGTACGCGACAGCACTGCAGATCGAGAGAATTCGCCCGTTGCTTGCCGCAGGTGATCAGGGGCAGATCGAACGATTGACCACGCTCGTTTCGGATGCTGTTGACATCGGCTCCATCCGCCAGCTGCTTGAATAGCGGTTGCGTTCGCGCGCGCTTCATGACCCAACAGAAGACGGGACCCGGAAGGGTCCCGTCGCTCTTGTTGTGCTGTTAGGCTGGTCCAAACTAGCTCTTGTTCTCTTCGCGGTCCAGGTACTGGAGGATCGCGTCAACGACGAGATAGTTGATCGAGCGGTCCCGCTTCTCACCAAGCTTGATAAGGCGTTCGACCGGCTTATCCTCCATCTTCTTCTGGGGGATGTAGATCGAAAGTTTGTCCAGAATCTCTTTGGTCGCCATGGAGTTCACCCCCTCCCTTTGACTGTTGAATCAATCTGCGACGTTTTCGCCGCATATCGGTGACTTCATGAACAATCAGAATGTACACGTACACAGCGGCATTTCCATGGAGGTACATGGAAATAGCCATGGAAAAAGCATGGAAGAGGGAGAACTCGTAGGAAAGCCGCATCCTGACGGTGATGTCGTAGATGCCATCCTTGAAGTACAATGGCGAATCGCGTTGGATTCTGCAAGCGATGGAAGAGAGGATTCGACATGAACATGCGGCAGTTCTTAGTCCTTGTTGCGGTCAGCGCACTGCTGTTGAGCCTCGGGGCCTGCATGCTGCTTCCTGGGACCCAGGCAAACATCCAATTGTCAGCGCTCGCAGGGGTTGTGCCACTCACGATTTCCTACGATGGGACCGAATCGGATGGCCCGGGCGGGATCGATACTTGGCATTGGCACTTCGAGGAGGATGTCGATATCTACGCGGTCTCGGGCGAGTACACGTTCGATCATGCTGGAACCTACGACGTCACGCTGGCAGTTCGGGCGGCAGATGGTTCCATGGACAGTCAAACGATACGGGTTGTTGTTCAGCCGGCATTCTGGGTCACGGACTCAAGTCTTGGGACTGTGTTCAAGCTTGACATGCAAGGAAGCGTCATCCAAAGCTTCCCAACGCCATCTTCGCAGCCGCGCGGTGTTGCGTTGGCTGAATCGGGGGGTGGGTGGAGCTTGTACGTTGCCTGCCAGGGAAACGGTGTGCAACGGATCTACCGAATGCATCCGGAGACCGGCGCTGTGCAAAGCGAATTCTCGGCTCCGGGCCAAACCCCAGTCTATCTTGCCTATGGGGCACTGACCCCGTTCCGGCTTTGGCATGTCGATGCCTTGTCTCGGAAGCTCTATGAACTCGTTGCGGGAAGCGGCCAGCTCATGAATGCCTTTGGGGCAACCTATTTCCGGTCTTCTCCGAATCTGGGGAATGCGCCATTCCTGCAGACGCCTGCCGGCCTTGCTTGGGACACCGCTGGAGGTGTCGCAGGGGCGCTTTGGCTGTTGGAAGCGGAGACGCAGAGTGTGTATCAGCTATTGATTGATCCCCCAATCAACGTATTTGAGGGCATCCAGCTCGAACTCCAGCCCGCGCCGATTGTTTTGGATGCCTCCGTGTTCCCTGTGGCGGGGATTGACTGGCATGACGGCTTCCTTTGGGTTGTTGACCAGAACCACCATCAGATTGTCCAAATCGATCCGGGTACCGGGTTGCCAACCGGGGAGACGATCACAGGATTCCCGGGTGCAGCGGTGAGCGGCCTGGCGATCCAGCGCTAGCTGGCGACTGGGTGGTGTCGAAAGAAAATCGGAGGGACATGTCGTGACACATGCAAACGTAGATGCCTCGCCTGCGGTGCTGCTCTACAACGCAACGATCTACGGACACCCACACGCGGATGCCGTTGCGATAGAGCACGGATGCATCCGTGCGATTGGCTCCCAGGAAACGCTTGGCCCGTTGACTCCGGAATGCGCTGACAGGATTGACCTCGAGGGAGGCGCACTCCTGCCGGGATTCATCGATGCCCACATTCATCTACTTCATACCGGATTGGTGGAGAGTGGATGGCAAGTTGCGCTTCAGGGCCTCGCACGAGAGGATGCCATGGCCGCTTTGTCTGATGCGTGCCACGTGCGATCCGGAGATTGGGTTTTAGGCTACGGATGGGATGAGTCCATCTGGGCTACGCGCGACTACATCACCAAGCAAGAGCTTGACAAGATCAGCAGCACAACTCCGATGCTTGCAGTACGAATGGACGGACATCTGCTTACCGCAAACTCGGCGGCCCTCGCGCAGCTTCCGGAGGACGTGCCTGGGGAGCTTGTCGATCGCGTGCAGGGCTTGCTTCGCGAGGGAGCGGTGACTGCGATCCGGGCGAAGGTCGTTCCCGACTATGACGCTGCGGTGACCGCCTTGGATGCTGCTGCCGCCCTTTGCCATCGCTTGGGAATTACCGGTGTCCATACGATGTCAGGGTTGAGTGCAGCCCACTTCGATGCGTTCATGGCACGACGGGCGCGGCGACAGCTTCGCGTGCGAATCTGCCCGGCAGTAGAGCAGATCGAGGCGTTCGTCTCGCTGGGGATTCGAAGCGATTTCGGCGATCCATGGGTCCGTTTTGGGGGAATGAAGGGATTTGCCGATGGATCGATTGGGGCCCAGAACGCCGCATTGACTTTGCCGTACAGCTCTGGTGAGATCGGTGCCCTCAACCATGATGATGCCACAGTGCAGGCCTGGGTGCGCCGTGCGGACGAGGCGGGATGGCAAACGCTGATCCACGCGATCGGCGATCGTGCGATCGATCAGGTGCTGCATGCACACGAGGCCGTTGGATCGAGTCCTAGGCTTCGGCATCGCATCGAGCATCTCGAACTTCCGACTCGCAGACAACTCTCGCGCATGAAGCAGCTGGGTGTGATTGCGAGCATGCAGCCGAACTTCACAGGGAACTGGTCGGGACCCGACAGCCTCTATGTCGATCGCCTCGGCGCGAAGCGCGATGCCGCCTCGAATCCGCTTCGTTGGGTTCTTGACGAGGGAGTCCCGGTAGCGTTTGGATCCGACGGCATGCCGCCATCTCCGCTGTACGGACTTCACTGGGCGGTCAATGGGCCATATGATGCGCAGCGGATTTCGCCGAATGAGGCGATTGATTGCTATACATCTGGCGGGGCCACATTCGGATTTGAGGAGGATGTGTGCGGCACGATCGATGTCGGCAAGCGTGCCGACTTCGTGTTGCTGGACGAGATGCCGGGGCAACGGCCGGACGCGATCCGAGACCGAAAGGTCCTGCGTACCTTCGTGAATGGAGCTTGCGTATACGTGCGAGAGGAGACCGCGTGAGGATTGGGCTGTTCACCGATGCCTACCTTCCGGAGATCAGCGGCGTCAGCATGGCCGTGCATTGGTTCCGTACGGAACTTGAATCGCGTGGACACGAAACGATTGTATATGCTCCCCGGTACAAACATCAGGACGAGTCCGAACCTCGCACCATCCGATTCCGCGCGGGACCTGTCTTTGGCTACCGGACGGCACGCATGGCGATCCCGTACTGCAGGGAGGCATTCCGAAGCTTCGAGACGCTGGACATCGTGCATTCACATACGCCCTTCTCGCTGGCGTACGCGGCGATGATTGCCTCTGCGCGACACAGGGTTCCGCATGTGCAGACCTACCACACGTATCTCAGCCAGTACCGCCACTACGTTCCACGGCCGATTCGGCCGTCCGTGCACGCTGCGGAATCCTACTCGGCGCTGCTGTGCAACCGGTGTACGACGATTACCGCACCGACCGCACCGATTGCGGCCGAGTTGCGCCGGTTCGGCGTGCGGCAACCGATTCACGTGGTTCCGCTCGGTCCGCATTTGCCGCTGTATGAGGAACCGGCAGTCTGGGCGCCAAGGGAGACGTTGGCCGTTGATGCCTCGGCACCGCTTCTGCTCTACGCTGGGCGGCTGGCATCAGAGAAGAACCTTCTGTTCCTGGTTCGGGCTTTCGCGATTGCTTCGGCGATCCTTCCGAATGCTGTGTTCGTGTTTGCTGGCGATGGACCGCTACGCGTGGTTCTGGAGCAGGAATGCAAGAAGCTGGGCATCGAATCGAGTGTCCGGTTTGCGGGTTTCCTGGATCATCCACGCCTCGTGGACCTCTATCGAGAAGCCGACTTGTTCGCGTTTGCATCCAAGACGGAGACGCAGGGATTGGTGCTTGTCGAAGCCATGGCCGCGGCGACTCCCGCGGTGGCGCTCGGTGAACTCGGCGTTTGCGACGTCGTCCGGGACGGCGAGAATGGGTTGCTGGTCGAAGAGGATGAATCGGAATTCGCCGCAGCGATGGTTGAGGTGCTCACGGATCGAGCGCTGTACGCCCAACTGCGAGACGGCGCATTGCGCACAACCGAGTCTATGTCTGTTCAGTCATACGCAGATGCGCTCATAGAGATTTACGCAGACTGTCTCCGACAGCCTATCGAGAGCAAACGGAGACTACGGAGGCTGCGAAGGAGGCATCTGAGGAAATGACACGGATGGGGCTCATGACCAGCGGCGGCGATGCACCGGGAATGAATGCTGCTGTGCGAGCGGTAGTGCGCTGTGGAACTGCATCCGGTTGGACCATGCTGGGCATCTGCCGGGGCTACCGGGGCTTGATCGAAGGCGACGTTCTTGAACTGGACAACCGTGCGGTTGGGGGAATCATCGAACGTGGGGGAACGATCCTGCGTACCGCGCGCTCGCCTAAGTTTCTGCAGCCGTCCGGCCAACAACAAGCACTCGATGTTTGCAGGGACTTCAAGCTGGATGGCATCTTTGTGATCGGGGGAAATGGATCGCTCCGCGGAGCCCGCTGGCTGAGCGAAAATGGCATTCCGACGATCGGGATTCCGGCATCCATCGACAACGACATTCCGCAAACCCGGATGGCAATCGGGGTTGATTCTGCGCTCAACACGGTTGTCGAGTGTCTGAATCGATTGCGCGATACGGCCGTTGCGCATGAGCGCGCCTTTGTTGTCGAGGTGATGGGGCGGCACTCTGGATACATTGCGTTGATGTCCGGTCTGGCGGGTGGAGCCGAGATCATCCTCCTGCCGGAAAATCCGTGCTCGCTTGCATCCATTGGCATGCGGGTTCGAGAGGGCATCCAGAAAGGGAAAACCCACTCGATTCTGGTTGTAGCAGAAGGCTTCACACCTGAGGGAATCGAGACGCGTCCCAACTCGCCGGGGCAGACGATTTCCGACTACCTCCGGGCACACCGGATTGCGGAAACGAGGCTGACCATCCTTGGGCACTTGCAGCGTGGTGGATCGCCCACTGCATTCGATCGAGTTCTTGCCTGCCGGTTTGCCGAAGCCGCGGTGCGGGAGTTTGCGGCGGGACACCAAGCGATCATGATCGCTTGGACCGGATGCGAGATGGTCCCGGTTTCGCTCGACATGCTGGATAGCCCGTGTGACAATGTTGAACCTGCACTACTCGAACTCGCAGACACAGTGGCGCACTGACTTCGAGAGGATTGGAAGCAAAAGGAAGAATCGGGACTCCGAGTGCGTTCGCCCTCGTCAATGCCTACCCCGTGGGGTTCCTCCGCAGGATTGGGGTTAGCCCCACGTCCAACAGTGGTATCAGTCTAGTTCGTGAGGTCCGAATCTCCAGGGATGCGACGCGACCGAACCATCCAGGCTTCCCGCCCCTGATCCCTTGCCCCTAGTCCCTGGATTCCGCCTATTCCACCGTCACGGTCTTGGCGAGGTTCCGCGGTTGATCGACATCGGTTCCTCTCCATACAGCCGTGTGATAGGCGAGGAGCTGCAGCGGAAGCGTGAACAGGATCGGGCGCGATATGCCACGGACTTCCGGAACAGCGATGATGTGATCAGCCAGCCTGCGGATGCCGGGATCCTCGGGCGCATCGGTCAAGGCAATTACGCGTCCGTTTCTTGCCTTGACTTCCTCCATGTTGGAGAGCACTTTCTCGAACGCGACGTCCTTGGCTAGCAGGATGACAGCCGGTGTCTTCTCGTCGATCAAGGCAATCGGGCCATGCTTCATTTCACCTGCAGGATAGCCCTCCGCATGGATGTAGGAAATCTCTTTCAGCTTCAACGCGCCTTCGAGTGCGATGGGGTAAAGCTCTCCGCGTGCCAGAAACAGCACATCTTCGACGTGATGGATGGTCTCAGCAATCTCTCGGATGGATTGCGTCCGCTGCAAGACCTCGGTCATTCGCCCTGGCAGAAGCTTTAGCTCTCGGAGTTCCTCCTGGAGATTTGCATCCGTCCGACGCTCCCTTGCCTCGGCAAGCTGGAGCCCGAGCATCCCCAGGGCCGAGATCTGGGCGGTGAAGGTCTTTGTGGCCGCGACACCGATTTCCACACCGGCGCGGGTGTAGACAGACCCATCTGCTTCGCGATCGATGGTGGACTGCTCGTTGTTGACGAGAGCGACGACTTTGGCGCCCGCTTCTTTGGCTCGCCGCAAGGCCATCAGCGTGTCAATCGTCTCTCCGGATTGGGATACCGCGATGACCAAAGTTCTTGGGGAGATGTGGGGAGATCTCATCCGGAATTCCGATGCGATCATGGCCTGAATCGGGACATCAAGCATCTGCTCCCAGAGGTACTCCGCAACCAGACTGGCGTGGAATGCGGTGCCGCAGGAGACGAAGTAGATATGATCGTAGTCCGGAATCGAGCCTTCGATCGCGTGAACGACCGACGACGATGGCGCGATCTTCTCTCGGAGCGTTTCGCCCACGGCACGCGGTTGCTCATGAATCTCCTTGAGCATGAAGTGCTTGTACCCACCTTTTTGGATCGATACTTGATCTGTGGAAACACGGTGCTTGGATCGAACGATCTCGCAGCCGTCGAAATCCGTGATCCTGACGCGCTCCCGCGTGAGTTCCGCTACCTCATCGTCCGCGAGAAACTGCACAGTCGCTGCGCTTCCCAGCAGCGCAGGGATGTCCGAAGCGACATATGTCCCGGTGGCTCCGGTTCCGATGACGAGAGGGCTTCCGCGCCGTGCGACAACGAGTCGGTCCGGTGCATCGGCACAGAGCACGGCAATCGCGAAAGCTCCCTTTGCTTGACGGACAGCGATTCGCACGGCCTCTGCGAGGTCTCCATCGAAGTGATGCTCGATCAGATGTGCAAGGACCTCCGTATCCGTTTCGGATTGGAAGACATGTCCCTCGGCCGCAAGATGCTCTCGAAGCTCGAGGTAGTTCTCGATGATCCCGTTGTGCACCAATGCGAGCTTCCCTTGGCAATCCAGTTGGGGATGAGCATTCTCTTCTGTAGGTCTCCCGTGCGTTGCCCATCGCGTATGCCCGATGCCGATGGCCGCGTCAAACTTCTCTCGATCCAAGTCGGCTTCAAGTTCTCGGACCTTTCCAACCTTGCGGAACCGCTCAAGCACTCCCTGTCTCAGCACGGCAATCCCTGCGGAGTCGTACCCCCTGTATTCGAGACGTTTCAATCCCTCAATCAGCAAGTCCCTAACAGGATCCGTGCCGACATATCCTATGATTCCACACACACACACCACCTCGCGAGCACTCAGTGTAGCCGATTCTGCAGACGCCAATCGAGTTGAGGATTGCCGCGTGGAGAACCCAGCGATATAATGCGGCGGATTGAGGCGTCTGAACCTCAAAGGAGTAACCGACAATGCGTGAAGTAACGGTCAAGGCACTACTGGTCGACCCCACCAACAACACACCCGTCGTGTTGCTGAAGGACCGAGACTCCCAGAAGGCATTGGCAATCTGGATTGGGGATTCAGAGGCGATCTCCATTGCGTTCGGTCTCCAGAACGAGGACTTTCCCCGGCCGTTGACCCATGTTCTGATGAAGCGGATGATCGAAGCGCTGGACGGCTTGATCGAGCGGGTCGTCATCAAGGCCGTTGAGGACGGTGTGTACTTCGCCTCGATCTTCATTCGAAGCGCAGACGGCGAGGTCTCGGAATTCGACGCCAGAACCTCCGACTCCCTTGCATTGTCCCTTCGCTCCGGTTGCCCGATCTTCATTGACGAAGAGGTCTTCCGCCGTGCGGCGATCGAGTCCCCATTCACCGAGGAAGACGAATTTCAGGAGTTCGTGGAATCGGATCTTCAACTCAGCGAGTTTCGCAAATGGCGAGAACCGAGAGGGAACGGAGAAGAGGATTAGCCGCGGATATTCTCTGCGCCGGGTTGTGGTGAAGGAAGCACGTCGAGTTCAGTCAACCCCTGATCGATTGTAACCAGTTGCACAAGCATGGTTGATGCGCGCTTGCCGTCCTTGAAGGTTACGACTTTCTGTACGAGAAAGGAGTTGCGGTTGACCCAGATCATCCGCGTCAATTCTGCGGACTCCATCTCGCGCACCTCCAACACATAGCTGCCGCTTGTGGGGCTATCATCGAACTCCGGCGCTTGCCCCAAGGTGGTCGAGACCAACGCAAGCCGCTGCTCAGAATCTGAACACGCGGACAATGTGAGGGAACTACAGAGCCGATAGACGTTCTCAAGGGATGTCTCCATCGATGTGAGGATGGAGAACGAATGCTCGACACGAATGGATGTTGTGAATGGAGCGAGCGATATTCCGGGAACGTTCTGCTGAACGAGAATACTGACCTTGCCTGCCTCCCAATCCGCCCGTAACTGAGAGAGATCGAAGAAACTCAAACCGAGCTGGACCAGCGGAAACCCAGGCCACCGTTTGCTTACAAGAATGTTTGCAGACGGGAGGTAGTGAGATAGCTGATCGTTACTCACGGCAAACGTTTGGTCGCTTGTCCGAACCACCGCGCGGGCCTCAGGGCCGTCCTGGGGCGGAACGTAGCGCATGGAGAACACGGGCGGAGGTCCTTTGATGTACTTGATTGCCATCCGCACAAGCTGCGATGCCGATCCCTCCGTCGTGACTTGGAGTGTGGCTTCCATATCCTGAATTCGTGTGAACGAGTTCTCCACGTGCCAGATCAGCCCTTCCACCTCGGTTGGAGGATGCTCTTCAAGAAGGTATTGATCCACGGCGGCAACGGCGACAATAAGTACGACAAACGTGCCGATCGCCCACAGAATCAGGCTTTGATTGTTCATCACTGACCATTATAATCCCCTTCTGTAGGGCATTCAATCGACGCAGCAATGCCGGAAGCGGGGAGAATCGAGAGGGAGGCAACTCATGCGACTCCGCAGGATGCAGGACGCGGACACTCAGGGGAAGACAGCGCTTGTTCGAGTCGATTTTAACGTGCCGATGGACGAGGGCACCATCAGCGATGACCGGCGAATACGGGCGGTCGTGCCAACGATCCAGTGGCTGAAAGCGCATGGTGCGCGCGTCGTCCTGATGACGCATCTCGGCCGTCCGGAAGGACATGTCGATGAAGCACTGAGACTGGATCCGATCGCGGAGCGCTTGGCGAAACTGCTTGAGCAGACGGTGATCAAGCTTGCTGACTCCGTTGGCGAGGAGGTCGAAACCGCGGTCGTTGAAGCTCCAAGTGACGCGGTGATTCTGTTGGAGAACATCCGATTTCATCGTGAGGAAACGACCAATGAACCGGCCTTCGCGCGCGGATTGGCCGGGCTTGCGGATCTGTTTGTCAACGATGCGTATGCGACGATGCACCGTGCACATGCTTCCAATGTGGGCGTCGCTGACCACCTTCCTGCATACGCTGGATTGCTGGTTCAACGGGAAATCGAAGCGCTCTCACCGGTGCTTGAAGCGCCGGCACGTCCTTACGTTGCCATCATCGGAGGCAAGAAGGCACAAAGCAAGCTTGGCCCACTCAAGGACCTGGTTTCGCGCGTGGACGAGATTCTCATTGGGGGGGGCGTTGCCATGTCTTTCCTGCATGCAGAGGGACTCGATGTGGGCGCCTCCAATGTCGATCAGAAGATCCTTGGAGAGATCCAGTTCCTGCGAGAGGCTGCTGTCTCCGCGGGCGTGGCGATTCATCTTCCTGTGGATGTCGTCTGCGCGGAGCGCCTTTCAGCGGACGCGGAGACCCTCGAATGCCCGATTCGCGAGATTCCCAATGCGTGGCATGGGTTCGACATCGGCAAGAAGACGGCGCAGCATTTTGCAGACAGGATATCAGCGGCCGGAACCATTGTCTGGACCGGTCCTATGGGTGCATTCGAAGTCGCCCCGTTTTCCACGGGGACGCGGCTTGTCGGGGAGGCAGTTGCGGCTTCTCAAGCGTACAGCGTCATCGGAGGAGGCGAAACCGGCGAAGCGGTCGGGTTGTTTAACCTCGAAACGGATGTCTCCCACGTATCCACAGGCGGAGGAGCCTGTCTTGCAATGCTGAGAGGAAAGCACTTGCCTGCGATGGAGGCACTGCTTGAAGTATAGGAAGTGCGACTGCCGATTGCCGGGAGCGTGTGGTTGAGGATACAATAGGACTTCCTGCGGGAATAGCTCAGTGGTAGAGCATCAGCTTCCCAAGCTGAGGGTCGCGGGTTCGAATCCCGTTTCCCGCTGATGTGGTGGTGAGGGCGTTCGTCTCGTCAGAGAGAACCGTTATGGTGGAAACAGGGCAAACACCACAAGCTTGGACGTTGGATGCACTTCGAGAGCGTGTGCAGCAATGCACGCGCTGTCCTCTATCCGATACGCGAACGAACGTCGTGTTTGGCGAAGGCGATCCCGACGCACGGGTGCTGTTCATCGGAGAGGGACCGGGTGAGGTTGAGGATCTTACGGGGCATCCGTTCGTTGGACCGGCCGGCCAAAAGTTCGACGAAGTCCTGGCGTCCGTTGAGATTGCACGTGAAAGCATCTACATCTCCAACGTTGTGAAATGCCGCCCACCGGGCAATCGCGTTCCGTCACGTCGTGAGATGGAGTGCTGCTTTCCGTTCCTTGAGGCACAGATCGCCATGATTAAGCCGGCACTCATCGTGACGCTTGGGAATACGTCATCACAGTGGTTGATGCCCGAGATTCCAGGGATCACGAAGTCGCACGGATCGTTTTTTGCCTGGCGAGGAGATATCCTCATGATGCCAATGTTCCACCCGAGCTATCTCTTGAGAAACCCGTCGCGCGCAAAGGGCAGTCCGAAATACTTGACCTGGCTGGATGTCCAGAAAGTGAGAAAATGGATTGATGAATTCGAGCATGCTGACGACGCATGAGGAACGCACATCCTTCGTTCGGGAATCGATCGATCGTGCCAAGGAACTTCGCAAGAAGAAGGAGTACAAAGAGGCGATCAGCCTGCTTGTGGATGCGCTCCAGTACGGGCTCGAAAAGGCGACGATCTACTACCAGCTTGGCAACGTGTATATCGATGGGGATGATCTTGCACGCGCGGAGTACGCCTACAAACGCGCGCTTGAGATGGATCCCAATCATGTCAATGCCATGCACAACCTGGCGATTGTCTATCGCCGTCAGAAGAAGATGTCGCTGTACGTGAAGACCTACAAGAAGTCCCAGCGGCTCTCCTTGAAGCGACCCCATAAGACGAATTTCACGAAGTCCGAGCAGCGCAAGCTTCGAGGCCTGAGTGGAAGGGTCTTTCTGTACATCATTGGAGGATTCGGACTTGTGTCCCTCGTGATCTGGCTGATTACGAAGTAGAACGCGTAAAACGCTATCCCTTCCCATGTTTGACGGGGCTAGAACGATCTCGTATAGTCTGGATCACGTTTGCACGGCCGATTGCAAAAGAGAGGAATCCTTTGTCAAAACGAAGAATCTACGAGATTGCACGAGAGCTTGAGGTATCGAGCAAGGACTTGATCGCCAAGCTCGAAGAAATGGGAATGCCCGGGCTCAAAGCCGCGAATTCTGTAGATGAAGACGAGTACGCGCTCATTGTCAACCTCTATAAGGAAGAGTCCGGTGCCGAGGTCGCAATAGCGCCTGCGCCGGAAGAGATCCCCGAAGCCGCGGCTCAGGAAGCTGCAACGGAAGACGTAGCCGCAGCTGAGAGGAAACCGGCTGCGACTAAGCCTACCTCGAAGGGAGGCTCGGCGAGATCGCCTATCGTCTCGGTTCTGGGCCATATTGACCACGGGAAGACGACATTGCTCGATGCCATCCGAGAATCGAGGTTGGCGGATCGCGAAGCCGGGGGGATTACTCAGGGAATCGCTGCTTACCAGGCCGAGCTGCATGGCAAGAAGATCACGTTCATTGATACACCGGGGCACAAGGCATTCACCGGGATGCGCGCGCGCGGTGCCCAGGCGACAGACATTGCCATTCTCGTTGTCGCGGCCGATGACGGCGTGATGGCGCAGACGGTCGAGGCGATCGACCACATTCGCGCTGCCGAAGTTCCGATGATTGTGGCGATCAACAAGATTGACAAGGCGAATGCAGATGTCAGCAAAGTGATCAACGATCTGGCGCAGCACGGCCTGATGCCCGAGGCCTGGGGGGGAGACACGATCACAGTCGAGATCTCAGCGCTTGAGGGCAAGAACATCGATGAGCTTCTTGAGATGATCCTCTTGGTCGCAGAGATGGAGGATATTCAAGCGGATCCCAAGGGTCCGATCGAAGCCGTCGTCATTGAGAGTCATGTTGCCGTGGGTCAAGGACCTGTCGCAACTGCGGTGATCCGTTCTGGAACACTGAGGACGAAAGACTGGGTTGTTGCTGGAGAGGCTCAAGGCCGCATCAAGGCGCTACTCAACGATGTGGGGCAGCGCGTTCCGCATGCGCAGCCAGGAGAGGCCATCTCTATCATGGGCTTCTGTCAGGTGCCTGAAGTTGGCACACAGATCGAGGTTGCCAAGAACCAAGGTGAGGCTCGGAAACTCGCGAAACAGCACGAACAGGTGAGTCGTCGCCCCGTGGAGCAGCGTCCTCGCACGTTCGACGAGCTGTTCCAGCAGGAAGAAGAACTGGCGAAACTAAAACTGGTGCTCAAGGCGGCTTCAACCGGCGGCTTGGAGGCTGCGAAGCGGGAGATTAAAGGCCTTGATGTCCCGGGTGTTGAAGTGGAACTCCTGTCCACCGGTGTCGGCAATATCACGGAAAGCGACGTGCTACTCGCTTCCACCGTGGCCGAGGAGTGTTTGGTCGTGGGGTTCGGCGTGAAGACCGAAGGGAAAGCTTCGCGTCTCGCTGATCGCGCAGGCGTGCCGGTGTTCGTCTACGAGATCATCTACGACCTCGTCGATGAGATCGAGCAAGCTCTCAAGAATCAACTGGAACCCGAGTTCGCCGAAGTCGTCATCGGATCCGCCGAGGTCCGAGATACGTTCAAAGCGCCCTCCGGAGTGATCGCGGGCTGCTACGTATCGGACGGGAGAGTCGAGCGACGAAGCCGAGTCCGTTTGATTCGCAACGATCAGGAAGTCTTCACCGGTGAGATCGCGTCTTTGCGGCGGTTCGAGGACGACGTGCGAGAGGTCCAGTCCGGCAGAGAATGCGGTCTTCGGATTCGGGACTGCAATGATGTCGAGATCGGCGACCGGCTCGTGTTCTTCGTTCTAGAAGAGGTGGAGCGCTAGTTGCCATGATGGTGGGGCTACTCACGATCCGGTACCGTCTCTTTGCCATTGAATCCTTGAAACAGAAGCGCTCGATCATCAAGCGCATTCTTGCAGAAGTCCAACGGGGCGGACCGTCGTTCGCCGCTTGCGAACTTGGCGACAATGACAGCCTGACGTCGATGACGATTGGCATTGTCCACCTCTCGAACGACGTTCGCTATTCGGATGCCGCGCTTCAAAAGATGGGAAAACGGTTGGAGCGCGGAGAAGCTTACGAGCAAGTAGAATCACACTTGGAGCTGCGATGACGGGGAAGCGGAAGCTGGAGAGACTGCGGGAAGAGCTCCAACGCGAACTTGCGTCGATCATTGAGTTCGAGAGCAACGATCCCGTAGTCAAGGCAGCGTTCCCGACAGTCATGGACGTTCAGCTATCCGTGGATGCACGCCATGCCAAGGTTTACGTCGCCATTGGGAACGAAGTCGACAAGGATGAGTTCGGTGCCGCTCTTGCCCGGGATCGAGGCTTCTATCGAACCGAGCTGGCGCACCGCCTGGACATGCGGCACACGCCGGATCTTCGCTTCATCATAGATGAAACTGTCGAGCGGTCGATCCGCTTGGAACAGCTTCTCAAGGACGATGCGCCCAATCCGCCGAGTTAGCCAGTTACTCTCAACCCCGTTTCGCATTCCGATGCTGGGTGGGTGCAGCTTGCTTTACAGCGCAGCGCTCTACGCTTCCTCATTGCAGGCCGACTTGTTTGAACTTGCGAATCCGTGGTGGATTCTTACAAGTGCGACCATCCTGCTGCTCTCCCCGCTGTATCATGCCATTATCATCCCGGCAATCGCACGCGCGCGCGGCTTGTCGACATCCAGCAATCTTGGCGAAACCTTGGAGCGCTTCGTTCCGCTATTCCTCGGACAGGTACTGGTCAATCTCGGCGTAATTCTCGGCAGCATGCTCCTTGTCGTGCCAGGCATTTTTGTTGGGTTGCGAACCATCTACTACAAGCAGGCCGTCATCCTGCACGGCGCTACGGTCCGCGAAGCGATCCTGTCCAGTTTGCAGCGCACGGGAGCAGGGAAGCGGCTTGTCGAGATCTTCCTTGTGCTCGGGGTGCTCTACTGCGTGCCGCTGGGGATGGAGTTCTTCGTCCTCGCAGCACTTCCCCTTGCACTCAGGCATGTCGTCGCCGTGTTTGGGACCGCGCTGTTCATTAGTTGGGCCAATGCCTTCGTCACCGATAGCTACTTGCAGACTGCTGCACGTGAAACCGAACCGACCGTGCTCTAGAATCGCTTGAAGAGGCTCCGCAAAGCGCCGGCCTACACGGGTTGGAAGGGGAAGACGGTATGGATGTGGACCTGAAGATCGCGCAAGCAGCCAAGCTCAAACCGATCCGGGAGATCGCCGCGAGCCTAGGGCTGTCCGATGAAGAGGTTTGGGCGTTTGGAGATGCGAAAGCCAAGGTGCTGACGACGGTGCTCGACAGGCGATCTTCCGAGTCACAGGGAAAGTACATCGATGTTACCGCGATCACTCCAACGCCGCTTGGAGAAGGCAAGACCACGACGACGATTGGCCTGCTCCAAGGCATGGGTGTCTGTGGCGCCCGAGCGATGGCATGCATTCGGCAGCCGTCGCTTGGCCCTACGTTCGGCATCAAAGGCGGCGCCGCAGGCGGCGGGTTTGCACAGGTGGTTCCGATGGAGGAATTCAACCTGCACCTCACCGGTGACATGCACGCGATTGGTGCAGCGCACAACTTGATCGGTGCCGCCATCGACGCGCGCATCATGCACGAGAGGAATTTCACGGACAGCGGATGGGCGAAACGAGGGATGCGACGGCTCGACATCGATCCATACTCGATTGCCTGGCGGCGCGTTGTCGATGTAAACGATCGTGCCTTGCGCAACATCATGACCGGGCTCGGCACGAAGCGAGACGGTGTGCCGCGGAGTTCGGGATTCGATATCACAGCGGCTTCCGAGCTCATGGCTTGTCTTGCGCTGGCGGCCGACCTCTCGGATCTGAGAAAGCGTATCGGTCGCATTGTCGTGGGGTATCGCCGCAGCGGCGAACCCGTAACCACCGAGGATCTCGGCGTTGCGGGCGCAGCGGCGGTGCTGCTCAAAGATGCGGTGCACCCGACTCTGCTCCAAACTCTGGAAGGCCAAGGTGTTCTCGTTCACGCAGGCCCGTTCGCCAACATCGCGCACGGGAACTCCTCGGTCATCGCTGATCGTGTCGCGCTCAAGCTGGCGGACTATGTCATCACCGAATCCGGTTTTGGCGCGGACATCGGCATGGAAAAGTTCTTCGACATCAAGTGTCGTGCAAGTGGGTTGATGCCGGATGCCGTGGTCCTTGTTGCGACAGTGCGTTCGCTAAAGATGCACGGAGGCGGGCCGAGAGTCTCGGCAGGTGTGCCGCTGCCGCAGGCCTATCAGGTAGAGGATCTCGGGCTACTGGAGCGCGGTTGCGGAAACCTTGTGAAACACATCGAAATCGCCAGCCAGTTTGGCGTGCCGGTTGTCGTTGCCGTGAATCAGTTTCCAACGGATACGGATTCCGAGCTTTCGATGGTCTGCCGCGTGGCCGAAGCCGTCGGCGCGACCTCAGCTGTTGCATCGAATCACTGGGCAGAAGGGGGATCTGGTGCTGCAGCGCTCGCGGAAGCAGTGATGGATGCTTGCGAGCAAGAGAGCAAATGCCGCTTCCTCTATCCTTTGGATATCCCCCTTGCTGAGAAGATTGAGTGCATTGCCACTCGCATTTACGGAGCTGATGGGATCGAACTTACACCTGCTGCCGCAGCCCAGCTTGCGGAGTATGAAGCGCGGGGATACGGGAAGTTGCCGGTCTGCATGGCCAAGACGCCGCTTTCGATTTCTCATGACCCCACATGGAAAGGCGTCCCGTCTGGCTATACGGTGCCGATTCGCGAGGTTCGCGCCAGCATCGGTGCCGGATTCGTCACGCCACTTTGCGGCGAGATCCAAACCATGCCCGGGCTGCCTGTACGCCCGGCGTTCATGGGCATTGATCTCCGAGATGACGGGAGTGTGACTGGCCTGAGTTAGGGCGGCTGGCTCCGGGCATACAGCCCTTGTAGAATCGTGACGTCATGTCCAAGTCAGCACAGATCGCAATTCAAGATGTGTTCCTCGCGCATCCGTTTGCCGAGGAGATCCTCCGGCGGCTTCGCGCGCACGGACATGATGCCGTGTTGATTGGCGGGGCTGTGAGAGACGGATTGCAGGCGCAGTGGGGAAGAGAAGTGGCCTTTCCCCCTGGGGATGTCGACATCGCATGCTCCGCCCTGCCGGAGGAGATTCTTGCCATCTTCGCCGACCGCCCGGTCGTTCGAGTCGGTGAGGAATTCGGGGTCCTCAAAGTAGTTGCGCCTGATCGCCACGTCTACGAAGTTGCAACGTATCGCGTGGAGTCCGAGTACGATGGAAGATGGCCGGCCAAAGTTGACCTCGTGAGGGACTTGGAAGCTGACGTGAAGCGTCGCGATTTGACGATCAATGGCCTCGCAGCTGACGCAGATGGGACGGTAATCGACCTCGTCGGAGGAGTTGAAGACCTCCGATCACGTCGAATCCGTACCATCGGCTCACCAAGCGATCGGTTCTCAGAGGACTACTTGCGCATGTTGCGCGTTCCTCGCTTCGCATGCGCTGTCAATGGCGAGATCGATGACGACGTTGCGGACGCGATCCGCGCACGATCTGATCGAATCCTTGGCATCTCCTGGGAACGTATCGGTGAGGAACTTCTGCGATTGCTGATGACGCAGAACGCTGCGCGAGGAATCCAATTGCTCGACGACCTGGACCTGCTAAACGCTACGCTGCCCGAGCTCTCAGGTTGCCATGGTGTGGAACAGCCGGAGGAATACCATCCGGAAGGCGACGTGTACGAGCACACGATTGCAGCGCTTGCAGTTGCGGACCCGTTTGTGCGCGATCCGATTGTGAAGCTTGCTATCCTGCTGCATGACATTGGCAAGCCGATTGCACTGGACCGAAACGAGGGGCGCAACATGGGGGGGCACTGCGCGATCGGCGCGCGCATGGCACGCGCTGCTGGAAAGAGATTGCGCCTGAGCCGGACGCAGATGCAGCGGCTGGAGTATCTGGTGCGCCATCACATGCGCATTGCCGACTTCCCAAAGATGGGGCGTGGCAAGCAAGTGCGCTTTCTCAACGACGGCGGTTCCGTACCGGGCAGACGCTTGCGCGAGCAATATCCGTTGTACTTCCAACTACTCCAAGTGCTCGTGGCAGATTGCCAAGCCAGTATCCACCGTGCTTCCGGGTGGATGCCCATTCTTCGTGAGACGCTTGAGGTTGCAGCGCATATCGAGAAGGTCGGTAGTTTGCGAGAGGCGCGCGCGTTGATTGACGGCCATGATCTCGAGGACCTTGGCTTGAAGCCAGGGCCTACGCTCGGCGCATTGCTGCATCGCTTGCACGATAGGATCCTTGCAGGCCGGATCACGACCCGAGAAGAAGCCCTTGGTGCCGCCCGGGAGTGCATCAAGCAAGCGAACGAGAACTAGGACCGTTTCGAAGGGGACATCCGCCCTGGTGTGGTCCCAATCACCTCTCTAGTCTCTTGAAGACGTAATGCGCGCCACATCCACGTGGCGGCTTGGCCTGTGTCCGGCAATCGGGGGTGGCTATGGGAACTGCGCTGAATATCAGTCGAGATCTTGATCTCTGTCTCGAAGACCTCATCGGCCAATGCATAGCCATTCTCGGCATTCGTGGATCCGGAAAATCGAACACGGCGGGCGTTATCTTCGAGGAACTCCTTCAGAACAACTATCCCATGTCGATTGTTGACATCGAAGGCGAGTACTTCGGGCTCAAGGAGAAGTATGAAGTGCTTGTGGTTGGAACCGGTGAAGGCGTGGAGATCGAGATCGACGCAAGCTGTGCGCACGAGATCGCCGAAGTGAGCATGGAGCAGAACGTCCCCGTTGTGCTCGATCTCAGTGGCTTCCTTTCTGATGAGCGAACAGAGGTTCTGAAGGCCTATCTCACGAGCTTGTGGAACGTTGCCGGCAAGCTGCGCAAACCGTACATCATCGGCATCGAAGAAGCGCACGAGTTCATTCCGCAAGGCGTGAAGAACGAGCTCAAGGAGATGATCGCGCGCATCGCCTTACGCGGTCGCAAGCGTGGACTCGGAGGCATCATTGTCTCTCAGCGCAGCGCGAAGGTCGACAAGGATGTCCTCAGTCAGGCCGGCATGCTCTTTCTGCACCGCGTTGTGCACGAGGTTGATATGCGGGTGTACGGTGAACTGCTGCCTTGGAGAAAGAGCGAGGTCAAGGAAATCATCAGTTCGCTGGATACCGGCGACTGCATCTACATGAATGGGGAAACGATCCTGCCCATCTACGTGCGCGAACGAGCGACATACCACGCCGGGTTCACGCCGTCGCTTGAAGCCGTGAAGACTCCGGAACTCAAGCAGGTGAGCGCATCCATTCTGGAAACCATCGAGCGTGCACGGATCGGAAGCAAGGCGAAGAAGAACGAGCAAGATGTACTGCTCGAGCGCGTCGACCAGTTGCAGCGAATCCTTGAGTCCAAGGACGAGCGGATTCGGGAGCTCGAAGAAGTCGCCAGAACCCTGGGATACATCAAATTCGAGATTCCCGACACCCTGCAGTCTGGCCAAGCCGATCGGCAGCCACAGACTGGAGACCGGCGGATCGTCAATGGCCTTCCCCTGGTGATCGCATCCAATGAGCAGCCTTCTCAGTCGGTCGAGCGAGCTTGCGATCCAGCAACGACCGAGCCTGAGGATGCGGACGAGCCTTCGCGATCCCATGACGGTGTGATCGATATTCAGCCGGTAGAGACGCCCCCTATTGGCAAGCATCAGGATCAACTTCCTCCGGCTGTGCTGCAGCATATGGACCGACTCATCTCGCGACTGACCAGGGAACAGATCTTGCATCGCCGCGTGCTTTCATTCTTGATCGAACACTCACCAGGTGCCTATTCCGTGCAGCAGATTGCGGCATGGACGCACTGCCCGAGAGCGCTGATCGAAGAGAACCCCCCCAGCGCGTTCTTGCATCAAGGGCTCATCTCGCGCGAGCGTCGAACAAGCGGGGTCCACTATCGCAGTGCTCTGCGTACTTTTGTGAATCGTGAGTTCCGAGTGTTCCAGCCCGATATCGGCACACGAGGGCTTCACGAAGTCACGGCTTCTCTTCGGGTTCGAATCGGCGCAATCGCATAGCCAATCAGCGTTATAGTAAAGACTCATACACCGTATGGAGATGTAGCAGGAATTGACCGATTTCTCCTTTTCCGCTATAGTGGTGATGGCAAGGAGGGGCGCATGAAGATCAAGATCGCGGGTCGTCATACGGACGCGAGTCCAGCACTTCGTGACTACGTCATCGAGAAGACGGAAGCGCTCGAGCGGTTCTTTGATCGGATCATCAGCGTGGACGTCGTGCTATCGGTTGAGAAAGAACGGCAGATTGCAGATTTCCATGCCCACTTGACGAATCGCAAGCTGATTGCCGCAAGAGAAGAGTCGACCGACATGTATGCCTCGATCGACAAGGCGATCGACCGACTGAAGCGGCAGCTTGTGAAGTTCAAGGATCAACTCCAGGACGTGAAGGACAGAGGATCAAGTAGCGTGCCTGGAGGAGACGATACGGATGAGACTGACGAGCGACGGATCATCCGGTCGGAAGCCTACTTCCAGAAGCCGATGACCGCGGAGGAAGCCGCGCTTCAGTTGGAAGCGATTGAGAAGGATTTCTTGGTGTTTGTGGATGCCGACACGGACTTGGTATCAATCATCTATCGAAGGAATGATGGGAATTTTGGGCTGATTGAACCTAGACGATAATTGCGGCGGGGGACGGGGTAAGGGCGTGTCGAAAGTTCTAGCGCTATATTCGGGCAGCTTGTCGAGCCGCGTTGCATCGAAGCTCGCTGAGCTGCACAAGGACATCTCTTGTGTCCATCTACTGCACTTCAGATCTCCGTTTTCACGTGACTTTGACGATCTCCGACAATTCCTGCGTGCGGAACGATCGCACGCGACGTATCGGACGCAGTCGATCAAGAAGGAGTATCTGACTCTTGTAGGCTTCTCTGAGCATGGAGAGTTTTCGCTTGTAGAGAGTTGCGCCCGCTGTCGTGCGTTGCTGTACGCAAGAGCTGCACGCTACATGGAGCGAATCGACGCCGACTACCTTCTCACAGGTGAAGTGACTGCGGGTCGGAAACTGGGGCCGGAAGATCTCGAGCGTATCGAGGATTCACAAGGGCTCACACGGCGGATTCTCCGCCCGCTTTGCTCGACGCAATTGACGGATCCGGGAGCGAATCTTGCTACTTGGCTACGCCCCACGCGCAGAGCACGATCGCCAAAGGACTTGAAGGCCCGCTGCCTTGACTTTGCAGCGGAACACCGCATGGTTCTCGAAGATCCCATGGCCTGCGAGGCGCGATGCAAATTGGCTACCCCTGGGTTTGGTGAGCGCGTCACGGCGCTGTTTCGGGGGGAGGGCGTGACGCTGAATGCGCTCTGTCTGCTCGATTTCCCGCTCTACTACAGGATCGAGCCAGACGTTCAGTTGGTGCTTGCTCGAGATGAGAACGAGAAGCGTGAGTTGCAGAATTTGTTTCTCCCACAGGACTTGCGAGTCTATCCGTCGACTCCCCATGCTCCGATGACGCTGGTAAGAACAGACTGGAGGGCACGTGGGCAGGAGGAACAGCAGGAGATTATCGAGTTTGTCTCAAGGGTTACTGCCACATACGCGCATATCGACGACTCCGCGACGATCCCGATCTACTACCGGTTCGAGTGCGAAGACGAAACCAATCTCTTGAACGCGGAGCCCTTCGAGTCGGTCGAGGAGATCGAGGCGATGCGTTCGGTAGAGCTGATTCCCTTGATGCAGCCGCGTCCGCGAGTGAAGCAACTTGACATCGTTGGGGCGTAAGCTATACTCCTAGCCAAGTCGGTGAATCCGCAGTTCGGGACCCACTGATCGCGAGTCTGAGAAACGACGGTTTCCCCTTGGGAGTGGGGAACGTATGCCCATTTATCGATATGAGTGCTCGGGCTATAGCAGTGTCTTCCACGTGCTGCAGCCCAACGGATCTATCACGTCGGCGATCTGCCCGGCGTGTGGCGGACAGGAAGCGGAGCGTTTGCTGCCTCGAATCGGTGTCGTCAATCACGGGAACGGCTACTACGCTGCCGACGATCGAAGCAAGGGCGCAGTCAGGGGTGGACGGTAACTCGAGGCAGGTTTGGAACTGCGTCGGCTGTGGTGGCTAGGCAGGCACAATGAACCAGTACACAGTTTCTGCTGGGTGTTGGAGTTCTCGCGTTGTGCTTCAGACAGGCAAGGCCATCGTTCGTAACCATTAAACGAGGTGAGATTGAGTGATTTCGGGTGACGACATCAAACGTGTCAAACTGCAACTTGCTCCTCCTTCTGTGATTCTGAATTGGTCGCACGGGGAGATTACGGAATCCGAAACGATCAACTATCGCACACACCGCGCCGAACGCGGCGGGCTCTACGCCGAAGAGATCTTCGGTCCAGCCAACGACTTTGAGTGCGCCTGTGGGAAGTACAAGGGCAAGAAATATGAAGGCATTACCTGTGAGAAGTGCCACGTGCTTGTCACGGACTCATCCGTTCGACGTGTCAACATGGCGCACATCCAGTTGGCAAGCCCGGTCATCCATTTCTGGTTTCTGAAAGGTGTCTCCAGCTTGCTCAGTCGGCTTCTTGGTATGAAGAAGCGGGAACTGCAGCGCATCGCCTACTACGAAACCGAACCCATGGAGGAAGCGCTGTATCTGGTGACGACTTCGGAATGCAAAGAAGTCCGCCCGGGTGAGAGTCTCTATTCGTCAGAGTACAGCGTGTTGTCACAGGCGTTCGAGTTCGAAGTGGAACCCGCGTTCTATGTGGAAGATGCCCCGCGCGTACTGGCGGAAGAAGGCGGGCGTGTCACACTCGAAGACCGGCAGTTGACCAATGGTGAGAAGTTCATCTCTGTTGTGATCGGATCCGTGGAGTATCCCTTGATCGGAGCCGTCGATCTCTTGGTCGAAGAAGGCGACGAGATTGATGAAGAGACAATCATTGCCGAGCGACCGGTGGATGAGCTTTGCTCGAAGACTGCGTACGAGATGCTTGTCGATCGCTATGGCGCATCGGTGAAAGGCGAAGTGATCGATCACGACATCAAGGATAGCCTGATCTTCCTCGTGACGCGGATCAAGAATCCGGCGTTCCCCCTGGAATTGGGGGCGAGTCTCACCGAGCTAGAGAAGCGAGCGTACGAGCGGGTGTATCCGGATGGCTTCATTGCTGCGACCGGTGCTACCGGTCTCAAGGGACTTCTCGAATCGCTGGACATGAACGATCTGCATCGTTCGCTGAGCGAGCAACTGCAGCGTGAAACAGCAGCGGGCAACCAACGGCGGATCATCCGCCGCCTGGAGGTTGTCGACCAACTGCGATCCTCCGGGAATAACGCGCAAGATATGATTCTCGAGGTCATCCCGATCCTGCCCCCGGACTTACGCCCCATGATTCAGCTCGAAGGCGGCAAGTTCGCGACCACAGATCTGAACGACCTCTATCGCAGGATTATCAACCGCAACAACCGCCTGAAGAAACTGATCGACATGGGAGCTCCGGAGGTCATTCTCCGAAACGAGCGCCGCATGTTACAAGAAGCGGTTGACGCGCTGATCCACAACGAGAAGAAAGAAAGCCCAATTCGAGGGCGCGACAACCGACCGCTGAAGTCGCTTTCGGAACGCATCCATGGGAAGCATGGGCGCCTGCGCCGCAACTTGCTTGGCCGGCGCGTCGACTACTCCGGGCGTGCGGTGATTGTGGTTGACCCGATGCTGAAACTGCATCAGTGTGGTCTGCCGAAGAAAATGGCGCTTGAGCTGTTCAAGCCGTTCATCCTGCACTACTTGGAAACAACGACGTTCTCTGACTTCGACGAGATCAAGAACCGGGCGATGGCTGGCGAGATGCCTGAGGTCTGGGACATTCTGGACAAGCTGATCAAGAGGCACCCTGTTCTTCTGAACCGTGCGCCGACGTTGCACCGTCTGTCGATGCAAGCTTTCGAGCCCGTGCTTGTGGACGGGGAAGCGATCCACATCCATCCGCTCATTTGCCCGCCGTACAATGCGGATTTCGATGGCGACCAGATGGCGGTGCATCTCCCGCTCTCCGAAGAAGCGATCAAGGAAGCACGAGAGTTGATGGCCGCGCCACGGAATATCCTGTCGCCTTCGGACGGTGAGCCGATCAGTCTCCCTACGCAGGATCCGGTGTATGCGTACTACTATCTCACGCTTGAAGTTGAGGATGGCAAGGGTGCCGGCAAAGCGTTCCGCGATATCGACGAAGCACGCAAGGCGCGCGAGGAAGGCATCATTGACATTCACAGCCCGATTCAAGTACGCATTGATGGCAAGCGAATCAGTACAACACTTGGGCGTGCCGAGCTCAACCGCATCTTCCCGGAGGATATCCGCGACTACGACAAGGTCATGACGCGGAGGATGATCCGAGGCGTCATCCGAGAGTGTTTCCATCGTTATGGTTGGGAGCGGACAGCCGAAGTGCTGGACGATCTGAAGGATCTTGGATTCCGCTATGCCACCCAAGCCGGGCTCAGCATTTCTCTGAAGGACTGCTTGATTCCTGAGGAGAAGGCGGACATCGTTCTTGCTTCCCAGGCCGCGGTACAGCGCATCGAGACCATGTATCGCATGGGGCTTGCAACCGACGAAGAGCGGCGACTGGCTGTGATTCGAATCTGGCGTCGAACCGTCGACGACGTGGAAAGCGCCACCATGAAGAACCTGGCGGATCACCGGTTCAATTCTGTGTACGGGATCGTGACTTCCGGCGCACGTGGCGGCCCAGATCAGGTCAAGCAATTGTGCGGTATGCGCGGTCCCATGGCAGGCCCTTCAGGTGACATCATCGAGCGACCGGTGATCTCCAATTTCCGAGAAGGCCTGGACATGATGGAGTATTTCATCTCTACACACGGCGGACGCAAAGGCGCAGCCGATACTGCATTGAAGACAGCAGACTCCGGGTACCTTACTCGAAGACTGGTCGACGCTTCATCGGACACCATCATCTCTGAACTGGATTGCGGGACGTCTCAGGGAATCTCCATTGACCCGCTGTGGTTCAGCCGCACGGATGTCATGGAGTCTATTGGGGAGCGCATCTACGGACGCGTGACCGCCGAAGCGGTTGTTGATCCGGCCTCCGGCGAGATCATTGCAGACGCCAATCAGTGGATCAGTCAAGAGCTTGCCGACCACCTCGGCCAGTTGGCGTGCGAGTTGAAGCTGAGTCGACCGGCCGAACGCGAGCGGGCGATCGGCACCAAGAGTGTCGAGGAAGTGAAGAGCGACAAGACGCAGCAGGTGATCGTCAAGGTGGACGAACTGCTGACACCACGCCATCTCGATGCGCTCAAAGGGGGAGGGATCAAATCGATCCGGGTGCGGCCTCAAATCGTCATCCGCTCTCCCATGACGTGTGAAACGGCCGGTGGAATCTGCCAGATGTGCTATGGATTTGACATGAGTAACCATCGACCTGTCGACCTCGGCACAGCGGTCGGCGTAATCGCTGCGCAATCGGTTGGCGAACCCGGAACGCAGTTGACCATGCGAACGTTCCATACCGGCGGTGTTGCAGGCGATGACATCACCCAAGGATTGCCGCGCGCCGAGGAGCTGTTCGAAGCGCGCAAGACGATGCGAAGTGGTGAGGCCGGGATCTCTCCGCTGGATGGCTATGTAACTTCGATCAACCCAACGACGACGGGAGAGGATCAGGTCGAGATCACCGGGGAAGTGCGCGGTGTGAGGATTCCTACGGAGTTGGTGAAGGTGGAGGCGGGCGAACAGATCGACGTCGGACAGCTCATGGATCCGTCGAGCCCGTGTGCAGGAGAGATGTACATCGTTGAGAAGAAGGGCGGAGCACAAGAGTTGCTTGTGATTGACGCAAGCGGCGGCGATCGTTCCTACGTCCTCCCGTTCGGAGCAGTCCCGAAGGTCAAGAACGGGGCCCGTGTTGCCGAAGGCGATGCACTGACCGAACGCTTCAACATCGAAGGCATCGTGGCGGATCGAAAGGGCACGATCTCCCTTCTCGAGGACGACGAGCGCACCTTCGAACTTGCGGATGAAGATGGGGAGATCATCCGGCACGAGATCCCGTTTGGCGCACGCTTGATGGTCGAGCCGGGCGATCAAGTGAACGAAGGGGATCAACTGACGTCACGCTCGAAGCCGGTGTTCGTCGCTGCAGAAGCGGATGGCAAGGTCGTGCTCCTTCCGGACCGGATTGTGGTCTACAACCCGGACGGCGACTTCATGCGCATGGGATTGACCTCCGACTTGCGCGTGGTGCGTCCCAGCGGATCTACGGTCAAGGCCGGAGCAGCGCTTGTCGAGTTGGAGATTGCGCACCAAGGAGAAGTACTCGTAGATAAGCGCGAAGACGAGGACGGTGTCACAACGCTCTATCTGCAGCCCAAGAGCCTGGTGAAGATCGACAAGGCCGTTACGGTCCGCGTAGGTGACAAGGTCGAAGAAGGAGATCTGCTGACCAAGGGTGTCGTTGCACCGCATACCTTGCTTGAAGCGGCCGGCGTCCGCAAGGCACGGGAGTACCAGCTGAATGAGATCCACAAGGTCTACAAGCAGCAAGGTGTGGACATCAACGACAAACACCTGGAAGTCATCATCCGGCAGATGTTCAACAACGTTCGCATCGCGGATCGCGGCGACTCCAGATTCCTTCTTGGGGATCTCGTGACGCTGGAGGAGTTCCGCAAAGAAGTGCTCGCGTTGACGCAATGGAATCAGGAACTCGAGCGATTGCAGCATGACGTCCTCGGGGCCCCGATTGCCGAAGATGTCACCGCAGGGGGGCAGCTGTTCGCGACGAGTGGAGATCCGCTGACTCAAGAGCTAATTGTCGGCGCTTCGAAAGCGGGAATCGAGAGCGTGTACGTTGTCCACGGAGACGAAACGATCGAGATCGCACTCCACCCAAAGGCGTTGCCTGACGGTGAGCGAGAGCTGCTTCGGATTTCCCGCGCGGCACTGCAAACAAAGGGATGGCTCTCTGCAGCATCGTTCCAACGAACGACGAAAGTGCTGGCGGAAGCTGCCCTGCGTGGGGAAATCGACGAGCTGAGCGGACTCAAGCCAAGTATCATCGTTGGAAAGCGAATTCCCTCGGGCACTGGGTTTGCCGTTCCGCTGCCTCCGGAGGAGCTTCTCGAGAGCGAGATGCTGGAAGGGGAAACGCCTGAAGATGCGATGGGCACGGAGGCTGGTGTGGCGACAGGCTCTGAGGATAATCTCGAGGAGTAGGTTGAACGTCCCTTGGGCAGTGTGTAGAATCCGATCCAATTCTGAGGAGAGAATATGCCGACGATAAACCAGTTGATCCGGAAGCGGCGGAAGCCGAAGGCAAAGAAGAAGAAGGCTCCGCAGCTCGACGCATGTCCGCAGCGCCGTGGTGTCTGTACGCGTGTGTACACGCGCACGCCGAAGAAGCCGAACTCCGCGCTCCGTAAGGTTGCACGTGTGCGACTGAGCAACGGGAAGGAAGTCACGGCCTATATCGGTGGAGAGGGCCACAACCTGCAGGAACACTCTATGGTTCTAGTGCGCGGAGGACGTGTCAAGGATCTGCCTGGTGTTCGATACCACATCGTTCGAGGAACCCTTGACTCCGAGGGCGTCGACGGCCGGCAGCAAGGACGCTCGAAGTATGGGGCCAAGAAGGGGTAAGGGAGCCGATGAAGATACCCGGACGAAACGTGAAGGTTGACACGAGATTTGGCAGCCAGCTGCTTTCGAAGCTGATCAACTACGTCATGCTCGAGGGCAAGAAGTCCACGGCACAGCGCATTGTCTACGACGCGCTTGCATTGATCGAAGAGCGAAGCGAACAGACGGCGCTGGAGGTCTTCAATGAAGGGCTCTCCAACTGCTCGCCGCGCCTCGAAGTACGCACCCGCCGTGTAGGTGGTGCCAACTATCAGGTCCCTTACGAAGTACCGCAGGACCGCCAGATTGCGCTGGCGTTGCGTTGGATTGTCGACGCATCGCGTGCTCGCGGTGAGCACACGATGGCCGAGAGGCTGGCGGGCGAAATCCTCGACGCCGCGCGCAAGGAAGGCAAAGCGTACAACAAGCGCCTGGACTCGCATCGCATGGCCGAGGCGAACAAGGCGTTCGCACACTACCGCTGGTAGCACGCTAGGGATCGCTTCGGTTTCCACTTTCCGCCGGCGTCTTCGTGTGTTGGTTGAGAAAGGGAAATCATGGATGCACCGGTGAGTCTTGAGAGAACCCGAAATATCGGGATCATGGCGCACATTGACGCCGGCAAGACGACAACGACAGAACGCATCCTCTACTACAGTGGCGAGATCCACAAGATGGGCGAGGTCCATGAGGGTGATACCGAAATGGACTGGATGGTCCAGGAGCGTGAGCGGGGCATCACGATCACATCTGCTGCGACTACGTGCTCCTGGGAAGACCATCGGATCAACATCATTGACACGCCGGGACATGTAGATTTCACCGCAGAAGTCGAGCGCTCGCTACGTGTGCTTGATGGCGGCATTGTTGTCTTCTCCGGTGTGGAGATGGTTGAATCGCAATCCGAGACCGTCTGGCGTCAAGCCGATCGCTACGAGATCCCTCGTCTTGCATTCGTCAACAAGCTCGATCGTGTTGAAGCGAACTATGCGGGAACCGTCGAGATGATCGAAGATCGACTCGGCGTACGTGCGATACCGCTTATTGTGCCACACCGCGACGAAGAGCGGAGACTTGTAGGGTTGGCTGACTTGGTGCGAGGGAAGTTCCTGGTGTGGAATCAGGAGAGCCAGGGTGCCGAATTCGAGATCCTGGAGATCCCGGGATCGCTACAAGACGAGGTCAAACGCATGCGTGACTTCGGCTTGGAACGGCTCGCGGAGACGGACGACAGGATCATGGAGCTGTTCCTTGCTGAAGAGCCGGTTCCCTCCGCGTTGTTTCACGAAGCCCTACGCACCGGGTGTATTGAACACGGACTCATCCCGGTCATCGGCGGATCCGCGTTTGCCAATCAGGGCGTCCAACTGCTCCTGGATGCAGTCGTTCGCTATCTCCCATCCCCGATTGATGTCCCCCCGATTCGTGGCATTGACTCAGAGGAGATTCGTGAGGCCGATCCTGACGCCCCATTCTCCGCATTGGCCTTCAAAGTGGTTGCGGACCAGTATGCCGGCAGGCTCGTGTTCGTTCGGGTGTACTCCGGAACGTTCAAAGCCGGAGGCCATGCCTACAACATGTCCAGCGGCAAGGGAATGCGCGTCGCCAAGATCTTTCGGATGCATGCGAACCAGCGTCAACCCCTCAAGGCCGCACAAGCAGGCGATATCGTTGCAGTCGTCGGATCTCAAGAGATCGCAACTGGGGACACGCTGTGCGACAAGAGCGCGCAGATCCTGCTTGAGAAGATCGAATTCCCGGATCCTGTGGTGTTCATTGCAGTTGAACCAAGAACCGAGGCAGAGTTCGACGACCTGATGAATGCCCTGGCAACCCTTGCCAATGAGGACCCGACGTTTCAAGTGAGAACCGACGAAGCGACCAACCAGACAATTCTAGCGGGCATGGGAGAGTTGCACTTGGAGGTATTGATCCGTCGCCTTGAGGACGAGTTCAAGATGCATGTCCACGTAGGGCAACCTCAGGTAGCGTATCGAGAGACACTCGGAAAGCCGGTTACGGTCAGCGACACATTCGACAAACAGGCCGGCGGGCGAGGGCAGTTCGCCGAAGTGGTCATCGAATTGAAGCCACAAGCGCGTGGAACAGGGTTTGCGTTCGATTGCACCGCTGCGGCTGAAGAGGTGCCGAAAGAGTACAGAAGTGCCATAGAAAGCGCACTTCGAGGCACGTTGACAAACGGCCCTCTTGCCGGTTATCCTCTGGCCGATATTGGCGCCACCGTCGCCGGTGGGGCCTTTCACCCAGTTGATTCATCAGAGCTGGCGTTTCGAGCGGCCACGGCCGGTGCGCTGCAGAAAGCGTACAGCCAGAGCGTGTTTGAGCTTCTCGAACCGATCATGGAGGGGGAAGTGATCACGCCCGCTGAGTACCTGGGTGAGGTGATGGAGGATTTAGCGCGCAGGCGTGGAGAAATCCGGGAGCTCCTCCAGCGGGAAACCGTTCAGATCCTTAGGGTCGCGATCCCGCTAGCCGAGACGTTCGGGTATGCTACGCGGCTGCGTTCTTTAACCCAGGGGAGGGCGACGTACTCATTGCGCGTGGAGCGCTATGACCTCGTTCCTGAAGGATTGAAAGAGAAGATTATTCGAAGCAGGGGATACTAGAATGGCAAGAGAGAAGATTCGCATCAAGCTGCGCGGATACGACCACGAACTCGTGGATGCATCGATCCGCAAGATCGTTGACTCGGCCAAGGAAACGCGCGCCAAGATCTCGGGCCCCATCCCGCTGCCGACACAGCGAAGGATCTACACCGTGCTCCGATCGCCGCACATCGACAAGCGATCTATGGAGCATTTCGAGCGTCGGATTCACACCCGTTTGTTGGACATCAAAGAGCCAACCTCGGAAACGATCAATTCGCTGATGGATATCGAGCTTCCTACGGGAATCGATATCGAAATCAAACTGTAAGCACGGAGGTTGGCAGATCATGGCTCGTGGAATCCTTGGACGAAAGATTGGGATGACCCAGTTGTTCGTCGACGATCAGGCAATCAGCGCAACCGTCATCCAGACGTCTCCCTGTACGGTCGTTCAAGTGAAGACGACCGAAACGGACGGCTATGATGCCATCCAACTTGGGTATGACGAAGTCAAGGAGTCGAAAGTGTCTCGACCCGTGGCCGGCCACTTCCAGAAGGCGGAAGTCGCTCCGCATCGACGGCTGTTCGAGGTTCGCGTTGAGAATCCCGAAGAGTACACCGTTGGAGATACCCTGAATGTGGACATCTTCGAAGAGGGCGAGAAGATCAGTATCGCCGGCATGTCCAAAGGGAAGGGCTTCCAAGGCGTCGTGAAACGATGGAACTTCGCCGGCGGTCCGAAGACGCATGGGTCGCACTTCCATCGTCGGCCCGGTTCCGTGGGGAACTGCGTGAAACCCGGCCGTGTGATCAAAGGCAAGAAGCTTCCCGGCCACATGGGCTCGAAGCGCATCACCGTTCGTGGCCTCCAGGTGCTACGCGTCGATACAGACCGAAATCTGATCATTGTCAAGGGCTCCACGCCAGGCGCGCGTGGAGCTGTCCTTGAGTTGGGGAAGAACCATGGCTGAAGCGAAACTACACTCATTCGCCGAATCTGGCGAGCCCAAAGGAACGCAGCTTGATGACCGCGTATTCGGCGCGGATGTAAATCCGGACTTGCTCTACCGCATGGTCCGAATGCAGCTCGGCAACCGTCGCCAGGGAACGCACTCGACGAAGACGCGCGGCGAAGTCAGCGGTGGAGGACGCAAGCCATGGCGGCAGAAAGGAACCGGCCGTGCACGCGCCGGCTCCCGAAGGTCTCCGGTGTGGGTCGGCGGTGGAACCATGTTCGGGCCGAAGCCGAGATCCTACGAGTCCAAGCTCACGAAGAAGATGCGACGTGGCGCGCTGGCGTCGGCGCTCTCCGATCGTGCGGGCTCGGGAAACGTTGCGTTGATCGACCAGATTGCGTTCGATGTGCCGAAGACGAAGGCCGCAGTTGAGCTGCTGCGCCGACTGGAGCTGTCCGAAAGCACGCTGGTTGTTGTCTCCAGCGCGGAGTACAACCGCGCGGTGAAGAAGTCATTCTCGAATCTTCCCCGTGCGAAGTGCATTGCCTGTGGGGGGGTCAACGTCTACGACATCCTTCGCCACGAGCAGGTACTCCTTACGACGGCGGCAGTAGAAGAACTGACGGAGAGGTTTTAGCGATGGCAAGGTTCGATTACGCTGAAGACGTGCTGCTTGCTCCGATTCTCACCGAAGAAACGTGGCAACGTATGGAGGAACGAAAATACTCGTTCCGTGTCGCATTGGGCGCGAACAAGATTCAGATTCGCAAGGCCGTTGAAGAGCTGTTCGATGTCAAGGTCGAGAAGGTCTGGACTGCGAACCGGAAGGGCAAGCCGCGACGTGAGCGACTCAGTCAGCGGCATGGGCGGACGACCCATTGGCGTAAAGCCATTGTCCGGCTTGCGCCCGGAGACCGCATTGACATCATGGGAGGCTAGGACATGACGCTCAAGAGATTCAAACCAACTTCTGCGGGAAGACGCCATGCCGAGCTGCCCGATTTCAGCGAGCTGTGCGATGTCGCACCTGAGAAGAGCTTGCTTCGCCCGATCAAGAAGACGGGCGGGCGCAACTTCCAGGGGCGCATTACTTCACGCTTCCGGGGTGGAGGGCATAAGCGCCGCTATCGCGTGATCGACTTCTCACGAGGCAAACAGGGGATCCCCGCACGTGTTGCAACGCGCGAGTACGATCCAAACCGCTCGGCATGGATCACCCTATTGCATTACGTGGACGGAGAGAAACGCTACATCCTTGCGCCCGTTGAGTTGGAGATTGGCGCGATGGTCGAGTCTGGCGAGAACGCCGAGATCCGCGTAGGTAACTCCATGCCGCTTTCGCGAATCCCACTAGGAGCGATCATCCACAACCTCGAATTCGCGCCGGGAAGTGGTGGGAAGATTGCGCGATCCGCGGGGACTTCCGCCAAGTTGATCGGCAAGGAAGGTAAGCGGGCCCACGTCCGGATGCCTTCCGGTGAGGTGCGCATCTTTCATACCGATTGCTACGCAACGATCGGCGAAGTTTCCAACCCAGATCACAAGAACGTGAAGCATGGCAAGGCTGGCCGAGTGAGACATCTCGGACGCAAGCCTCATGTCCGCGGCGTTGCAATGAATCCTGTGGATCACCCGCACGGCGGCGGCGAAGGCCGCGCCCGCGTCGGACGCCCCCAGGTCTCGCCGACAGGCAAGCTGGCAAAGGGTGGCCGCACGCGAAAGAAGCGGAAGAAGAGCACGGCTCTGATCGTTCGACGGGCCGGTAAGGGACGACGGTAAGGAGAGGATATGCCCAGGTCTGCAAGCAAGGGTTTCTTTATCAAGGAGAGCCTTCTGAAGAAGGTGCAGCGCGCCAAGCGCGGCGAGATCTCCGAGATCAAGACGTGGTCGCGTGCCTCGATGATCATCCCTGACATGGTCGGGCTGACGATTGGGGTACACAACGGGAAGATTCACGTCCCGGTCTACATAGTCGAGAACATGGTCGGACACAAGCTGGGCGAATTTGCGCCTACGCGAACCTTCCGAGGCCACGGTGGAATGAGGAAAAAGCGGGCTCCAGGCCTGACGTAGGGAGAAGAAGATGGAAGCACGAGCTGTTGCCAGATACGTACGCCTGTCCACGCGGAAAGCTCGCTTGGTGATTGATGCAATCCGTGGGAAGAACGTGAATGACGCTCTGCGTATCGTCCAGCTTTCGAACAAGAAAGCTGCACGACCGATCCGCAAGACGCTCGAGTCAGCAATCGCCAATGCCGAGAACAACTACGACGTCGACGTGGACGAGCTGTACGTTGTGAAGGCGACCGTGGATATGGGGCGCGCGCTGCGGCGTCTGCGTCCTCGTGCCTATGGGCGTGCGGACATCATTCGAAGGCCGACGAGCCACATCACTGTTGTTGTCGGCGATAGGGAGAGTGAATAATGGGCCAGAAGATCCATCCCGTGGGTTTTCGCGTAGGGGTCAACCGAAAATGGGTTTCCAACTGGTATAACCCCGCACTGGCCCCGGAATACATCGCCGAAGACAAACGGATCCGAGACTTGGTTTATGAGCGCTATCGACGCGCATCCGTTTCCGAGGTCAACATTGAGCGTTCCAAAGAGGATCGCGTCTCGATTGTCATTCGGTCTGCCCGCCCGGGCATCATCATCGGACGCGGTGGCAGCGAGATCGAGAAGCTCCAGAACGCGCTCGAGCGTCTCACGCACCGACACGTTAAGGTTTCGATCCAAGAGATCGAACGACCGGACCTGGAAGCACGACTGGTGGGCCAGGATGTGGCGATTCAGATCGAGAATCGAACGGCTCCAGCGCGCGCGATGAAGGAAGCGATTCGGCGTGTGATGGGTGCGGGGGCCGGTGGCGTCAAGCTGAAGGTCAGCGGTCGTTTGGGCGGCGCAGACATCGCGCGTTCGATCACCATGAAGGAAGGGCGCATTCCATTGCAGACGCTCCGGGCTGACATTGACTATGGTCTTGTTGAAGCGCGGACCAAGTACGGGAACATCGGCGTGAAGTGCTGGATCTTCCGCGGTGAACATCCCCACAAGGGGAAACGGGAAGAGGTGAACTAGCATGGCGCTGTTGTTTCCCAAGCGGACGAAGCATCGAAAGACCCATCGTGGTCGGCGCCGAGGCAAGGCCACCCGTGGCGCGCAGGTTGAGTTCGGCGAGTACGGCATCCAGTCTCTGGATGCTGCCTGGATCACCGGTGCCCAGATCGAAGCCTGCCGAACGACGATCGCACGTACCACGCAGCGTGGTGCGCGCATTTGGATTCGTATTTTCCCGGACAAGCCGATCACCAAACACCCTGCGGAAGCACGCATGGGCAAAGGGAAGGGGCCCGTGGATCATTGGGTCGCCGTGGTACGGCCGGGGACGATCCTGTTTGAGATCTCCGGATTGGAAGAAGCACAAGCGAAACGCGTCCATGAGCTGGTGAGTCACAAACTGCCGATTCGTACGAAGCTGAAGCGGCGCATTGTCTTGGGAGGAGAGGTATGAAGGCGGCAGAACTTCGCGAGCTGACGCTGGATGAGCTTGCGCAAAGGGAAGACGAATTGAAGAGGAAACTCTTCAATCTGAGGTTCCAGCGAGCGTCCGGCGAACTCGACAACACCGCCGAACTGACGAAGACACGCAAGGATGTTGCGCGCGTCATGTCGGTGATTTCCGAGCGGACGTTGGGAGCAGAACAATGAAAACGACAAAGATCGGACGGGTCGTTAGCGACCGGATGAAGCAGACGGTAGTCGTCCGTGTCGAGGAGCGGGTGTTGCATCCTCAGTATCGGAAACACATTCGCCAGCACGTGAAGTTTCACGCACATGATGCGGAAGAGCAGGCAGGCATCGGCGATCTCGTGAAGATCGAGGAATGCCGTCCTATCAGCCGACTGAAGCGCTGGCGGTTAATTGAGATTCTAGAGAAGGCGGAGGGCTAGCCATGATCCAGATGCAGACAATGCTCAAAGTGGCAGACAACTCTGGAGCCAAACTCGTGCGTTGTATCAACGTGCTCGGTCCATCCAACCGGCGCGTTGGCGCTATCGGGGACATTGTGGTGGCCTCGGTACGAAAGCGTTTGCCGACGAGCGACATCGAGAAGGGCGAGATTGTCCGCGGTGTCATCGTCAGAACCCGGCGTTCTCACAGGCGCAAAGACGGAACGTATGTGAAGTTCGATGACAATGCCATCGTGCTGATCAACGCGCAGAACGAGCCCATCGGCACGCGCGTGTTTGGACCTGTCGCCCGCGAGCTTCGAGACAAGAAGATGATGCGGATCATCTCACTCGCACCGGAAGTGCTTTAGGAGTCCATCATGAGAAAAGTGCGAAAAGGAGATCGAGTACAGGTCATCGCTGGCAATGACAAGGGCAAGATCGGTCGAGTGCTAACGGTGTATCCGGAGCGAAACCGCGTGATTGTGGAGAACGTGAACATGATCACGAAACACCAGCGCGCGACGCAGAACCTGCGTCAGCCTGGGATTGTCAAGCGAGAAGGTACGATCCACATCTCAAACCTACTTCCGATCTGCCCGGAATGTGACGAGCCGACACGAGTAGGATTCGTCGATGTGGACGGCGTAAAGATGCGGCGCTGCAAACAGTGCGGGGAGAACTTCGAGTGATGTTCCGCGAACGATACGAAACCGAAATCGCGCCCAAGCTGAAGGACGATCTGGAACTCTCCAACACCATGGAGATTCCAAGCATCACGAAGGTCGTCGTCAACATGGGCGTAGGAGAGAAGGATAACCCGAGAGTCCTCGAGGGTGCGGTCAAGAATCTAACGAAGATCACCGGGCAGAAGCCGATTGTGACCAAAGCCAAGAAGTCGATCTCCGACTTCAAGCTGGTTCAGGGAGATCCCATTGGTTGCAAGGTGACGCTGCGGCGCGATCGGGCATATGAGTTTCTCAATCGCCTGTTCAACGCCGTCCTACCGGGCATTCGAGACTTCAGAGGCCTGTCCTCGGCTGCATTCGATGGGCGCGGCAACTACACGCTGGGTTTGAGGGAACAGCTATCATTCCCTGAAGTCAGCTACAACGAGGTTGTCAGCACACAGGGCATGGACATCACGATTGTGACGTCAGCAAGAACGGATCGGGAAGGCTACGCGTTGCTGAAAGCAATGGGCTTCCCATTCAACGACTAAGGGGGCGACATGGCACGTACATCACTGATTGTGAAGAGTAAGCGATCGCCGAAGTTCAGTACGCGGAAGTACCATCGTTGTTCCTTGTGCGGACGTCCTCACGGGTACATTCGTGACTTCGGAATTTGCAGGCTTTGCTTCCGGAAGCTCGCACACAAGGGCGAGATCCCCGGGGTTCGAAAGGCGAGTTGGTAAGATGATTCCTTATCCTATTGGAGATATGCTAACTCGAATCCGAAACGCGAACGCGCGTTTTCATCCGGCAGTGACGATGCCGCACTCCAAGATGAAGGAAGCGGTTGCCCGGATTCTGGAAGCTGAAGGATACATCGACGGGTTCGAAGTGCTGCAGAAGGAACCGCAGCCTGATCTGCGAATCCAACTGAAGTATCAGGGGGATCGCGCGGACACCGTTTGTGCGATTAACGAGATTCATTTGGTCAGCAAGCCGAGTCGGCGCGTTTATGTTGGCAAGGAGAGGATTCCGCAGCCATTGGGCGGCATGGGGACGTGTATTCTATCGACCTCACAAGGGATTCTTTCCGGACAGGAAGCCAAAGCACGCGGTATCGGCGGCGAGATCATCTGTGAAGTCTGGTAGGGAGAATCTACGATGTCTAAGGTAGGGAAAGTCCCAGTCGCGATTCCGGATGGGGTCAAGCTGGCCGTTGGAAAGGACTCGTTCACCGTCGAGGGCAAGCACGGACGCCTCGAACAGACGTATCGCCCAGACATGGTAGAGATCACCGTCAAGGACGGGGAAGCGGTTGTCTCCCGCCGGAAAGAGGGCAAGGAGTACCGCGCATTTCATGGGCTGTATCGCAGTCTGTTGGCAAGCATGGTGCAAGGTGTGACCGAGAAGTGGCAGCGCACGTTGCTTGTTCGCGGATTGGGCTATCGCGCGCGACTGCAGGGCAGCACGCTGATTCTCGATCTAGGCTACTCGAACCCGATGGAGTACGAGATTCCCAAGGGAGTCGAAATCGAGGTTCCGAACCCGAACGAGATTGTTGTCCGTGGCATTGATCGACAGCAGGTCGGGCAAGCTGCAGCGCACATTCGCGCCCTGCGCAAGCCGAATGTCTACGACGGCAAGGGAATTCGATACAACGACGAACAGGTCATCCAGAAGGCTGGCAAGCTGGGTGGCCCGGGAGCCGGATAGGGGGCGCGTGAACCATGGCACAATTCAACCGTACTGCCGAACGGATCAAACGGCACAAGCGAATTCGCAAGAAAGTGCATGGGACGAGCGAACGTCCTCGACTCTGTATTGCGAAGTCGCTTCGCCATCTGTACGCGCAGATCATTGACGATGACGCAGGCCACACATTGGCTCAGGTTTCGACCCTGGAAGCTGTGCTTCGCGCAGAGATTCAGGGCACGAACATCGCGGCTGCGCAGAAGCTGGGAGAAGTGATGGCCGCGCGAGCGCTGGAAGCCGGAATCTCGACGGTGGTCTTCGACCGCGGTGGTCATCTGTATCACGGCGTGATTTCGGCCTTTGCGGAGGCCTGTCGCAAAGGAGGGCTGCGCTTTTGATGGATCGCAATCGGGGTCGCAATCGCGATCACCATGACGAATTTGAGAACGAGATTATCGACATTCGGCGCGTAAGCAAGGTGACCAAAGGTGGACGGAACCTCAGGTTCCGTGTCACGATGGTTGTCGGCGACCGCAAAGGCCGTGTGGGCGTTGGGATTGGAAGCACGACGGAGATTCCGCGCGCCATCCAGCAGGCCATTCGCGATGCCAAGAAGAACCTGGTAACGGTCAACATGGTCGAAGGCACGATCCCGCACGAAGTGATCGGGAAGTTCAAGGCCGGCAACGTCCTGCTGAAGCCCGCATATCCGGGCACAGGTGTGATTGCCGGGACCACCGTCGGCGCAATCTGCCGCCTGGCCGGACTCAAGGACGTCTTGACCAAGTCGATTGGCACGACGAATCCTCTTACGCTGTCCCGCGCAGCTCTGAACGGTCTCGATTCGTTGCGTAGCCGCAAAGACGTCGAGCAGATCCGTGGGAAGCACGAAGTGGAGGCGCAACCAGAGGCGCAGGAGGTGGAGCATGCGGCTTGAGGATCTTCGCCCCACCAAGGGTGCCAAGCACAAGCGAAAGCGAATCGGCCGAGGGTATGGATCCGGGCATGGCGGCCACGAGAGCACACGTGGGACTAAGGGACAGAATTCCCGGTCCGGCGGCGGAACGAGAGTTGGCTACGAAGGTGGCCAGACGCCGATCTGGATGCGCTTTCCGAAGCGAGGATTCGCGAACTTCACACGCAAGGAATACGCCTGCGTGAACGTCGACACGTTGGATACGATGTTTGCCGCCAACGACGAAGTGACGATGGAGGTGCTTCGCGAGCGGAACCTGTTCAAAGGGCGGTCTGAGTTGTTCAAGGTCCTCGGACGGGGCGAACTCAGCAAACCGTTGACCGTGCGCGCGCATCGATTTACGGAAGAAGCCAAGCGAAAGATCGAAGATGCTGGAGGAAAGGCTGAGGTGATTTAGGCATGTGGGAGAAGTTCTCAAGCCTGTTCAAGATCCCGGAGCTGCGTAAGCGAATCCTGTTTACGCTGGGCGCGATTGTCATCATCCGGTTGGGAACGCACATCACCGTCCCCGGCGTGGACTTGGGCGCTCTGGAAGGCTTCACAGAGGGCGGACTTCTCGACTTCCTAAACATGTTCACCGGCGGTGCGTTGCAGCAGTTCTCACTGTTCGCGCTGGGCGTTACACCGTACATTAACGCCTCGATTATCTTCAGCCTGCTTACCTCGGTAATCCCGAAGCTGAAAGAACTGCAGCAACAGGGCCGGGAAGGACGCAAGAGGATCACCGCGTACACGCGGTACGCAACAGTAGCTTTGGCGATCGTACAAGCGATCGCGTTTGCCTCGCTGATGCGCAGTCGGCTTCCTGTTGACGCAGGGCTGTGGTTCTACATGAACACGATCGTGTCGCTCACGGCAGGAACGATCTTCCTGATGTGGCTGGGTGAACGCATCACCGAGAACGGGATCGGTAACGGGATCAGCATGATCATCATGATCAGCATCCTGTCGCGATTCCCGAGCGGCCTGGCTGGATTGTGGAATGACATCTATACCGGGTCCGTGAATGCCTTCTGGGGTGTCGCCTTCATCGTACTGATCATTGTTGTGATCGCGGGAATGACGATGGTCCAGCAAGGGCAGCGCAAGATCGCAATCCAGTATGCCAAGCGCACAATGGGACGGCGCATCTACGGCGGGCACACGTCGCACTTGCCGTTGCGCGTCAACCAATCGGGTGTTATCCCGGTCATCTTCGCGACCGCGCTGTTGACGTTCCCTCTTACGATCTTCCAAGTACTGAACTGGACCCGAGCCACGCAGCTATTCCAGACAGGCAGCTTGTTGTATATCGCTTGCTACGTACTGCTGATCTTCTTCTTCACCTACTTCTACAGTTCGATCGTGTTTGACCCGAACGACATTGCCAAGAACATTCGTGAGGCCGGAGGATTCATCCCCGGCGTACGGCCGGGAAAGCCGACGGCCGAGTACATCACCTCCGTACTGGGGAAAATGCTGTTGGTAGGTGCTGTCTTCTTGGCGAGTATCGCCGTGTTGCCGTTTATCCTTCGCGCATTGAGTGGCTCTGCTACGATGAGCCTGGTCGGAGGTACGTCATTGCTCATCGTCGTGGGTGTTGGCATCGACACACTCATGCAGATCGAAACCCACCTGGTCATGCGGCACTACGATTCGCTGACCAAGTCCGGCGGATTGCTCGGGAGGAGAGGCTAGTGGCGCGAAAGCGAATTATCCTGCTGGGTCCTCCGGGTGCAGGCAAAGGCACACAGGCGGAGCGAATCATCGAGGAACTGGGCGTCAAGCACTTGTCCACCGGGAACATCCTTCGCGATGAAGTCTCGAATGGAACCGAGTTGGGCAAGACAGCACAGGGCTTCATGGACCGCGGGGAACTCGTTCCGGATCAGTTGATCATTGACATGATCCGTGGCCGGATCGAAGCTGCCAGCAAGGGGTTCCTGCTCGACGGGTTCCCGCGCACGGTGGCGCAAGCGGAGGCGCTGGCTTCGTTCGCGACGATTGACGTTGTGATCAACATCTCTCTGGATCGCGCAGAAGTGGTGCGGAGACTGACCGGGCGGCGTGTCTGCAAGGGCTGCGGCAAGATCTACAATTTGACATTCAACTTGGCGGAAGGGGAGACCCAGTGTGCCGAGTGCGGTGGCGAGCTCTACCAGCGGGACGATGACAAGCAAGAAGTCATCGAGAACCGCTACGACGTCTACGAGCGCTCGACAGCTCCGTTAATTAAGTACTACCAAACACGTGGCATCCTCCAGACCGTGGATGGGTCGATAGGAAGCGACACCGTGTTTGCGAAGATCCTTGACATCCTGACCGCATGATCGAGCTAAAGTCGTCTGAGGAGCTTGCCATCATGCACGAGAACGGGCAGCTGCTCGCGCGAATTCTGCGTGCGCTGTGCGAGCGCGTGCGTGCGGGAGCGACAACGCTTGAGTTCGACGAGTTAGCCGAACGCATGATCCGCGACCTCGGCGCAGAACCGTCCTTCAAAGGCTACATGGGATATCCTGCAACGATCAACGCTTCGATCAACGAAGAAGTCGTTCACGGGATTCCATCTGCGGAACGAAAACTCCGCGAAGGAGATCTGTTCTCGATTGACATCGGACTCGTGCGAAACGGATTTCATGCCGATATGGCTGTGACCGTTCCGGTTGGCGAGGTGGACGAAGCTGCGATGCGCCTGCTGGAAGTGGGGAAACGCAGCTTGTGGGAAGGGATACGACAAGTTAGAATTGGAAACCGTTTGTCGGACATCTCTCATGCCATCGGCAGCTACGCCGAGGCGGCTGGGTTCTATGTGGTCAAAGAGTATGTTGGACACGGCATAGGGAAGGCTTTGCACGAAGATCCGCAGGTCCCGAACTACGGCCCTCCGGGCGAAGGTGTTCGTTTGCGCCCCGGGATGGCACTTGCCATTGAGCCAATGCTGAAGGTCGATCCGCAGCCAACAAGGGTGCTGGACGATCGATGGACGGTAGTCACGGGGTCAGGTGGATTGGCAGTGCATTTTGAGCATACCGTGGTACTGAATGACGAAGAAGCAATCGTCGTAACGCAAGGAGGTGACGACAAAGCGTAGTGGCAACCAACGACAAGCGTGAACGTGGTAGCGGCAAGAAAGACGTGCTACGGGTTCGGGGCGAGGTCATTGAGAGCCTGCCGAGCTCGACGTTCCGAGTGAAACTCGACAACGAGCATGTGGTTCTCTGCCATATCTCGGGGCGGATTCGCAAGCACTACATCCGCATTCTCACTGGAGATCGCGTGATCGTGGAGTTCTCTCCCTACGATCTGACCAAAGGCCGAATCGTGTATCGAGAGAGCTAGGGCTGCGCTTAGACATTATGAAAGTCCGAAGTTCTGTTAAGAAGATGTGCGCGAACTGCAAGGTCATCCGGCGTTCCGGACGGCTGCGCGTGATATGTAGGAATCCGAAACACAAGCAACGCCAAGGCTAGGGGGAAGATCAATGGCGCGAATTGCAGGCGTGAATCTGCCGAACAACAAGCGAATCGAAATCGCGTTGACATACATCTACGGCATCGGGACCACGCGCGCTGCGGAAGTCATCGAGAAATCGGGGATCTCTCCTGACGTGCGCGTGAAGGACCTGACCGAGAACGAAGTCAACTCGTTGCGACGCGAAGTCGAGCAGTACATGGTGGAGGGCGATCTCCGACGCCGTGTGCAGTCGAGCATTCAGCGTCTTAAGGACATCAACTCGTATCGAGGAACGCGACATCAGAAGCGCCTGCCGTCGCGAGGACAGCGAACGCGTGCAAACGCAAGAACCTGGAAAGGCCCGCGACCTGCGAAGGCCGGCAAGAAGAGGTAGATGGTATGGCAAAAAACATCAAGCTTGAGCGAGCGGTTGTGCGCATACATGCGACCTTCAACAACACCATCATTACGGTCACGGACACGGATGGACATCCCGTGATGTGGAAGACGCCGGGCGTTGTTGGCTACAAGGGATCGCGCAAAGGCACGCCATACGCCGCCCAGATTGCCGCGGAGTCGCTGTCAAGAGAAATGAAGGACGCCGGCATTCGATCGGTTGCCGTCAAAGTCAAAGGCACTGGATCGGGCAGGCAGTCGGTGATCCAGACCATCAAGTCATCCGGGATTCGTGTCGAAGAAGTCAAGAACGTCACGCCGCTATCCCATAGCAAGGGGCGACGATAATGGGTAGAGATACCGGAGGGAAATGCAAACAGTGCCGCCGCGAGGGGGAGAAACTCTTCCTGAAGGGCGATCGCTGCTATTCTCGCGCTTGCGCCATGTCCGGCGCACGCACTCGACCTCCAGGGGAAGGTCCGAAGAAGCGTCGCACGCGAAGAAGCCAGTATCAGATTCACCTTCGCGAGAAGCAAAAAGCACGACGCATCTACGGAGTTCGCGAGCGGCAGTTCCGAAGCTATGTCGCACAGGCAAAGCGGAAAAAGGGCGTAACGGGCGAAGCACTGCTTACGCTTCTGGAACGTCGATTCGACAACATGGTCTACCGCGCTGGGTTTGCGTCCTCCAGACAGCAAGCCAGACAGATGATCGTACATGGGCATCTGGAGTTGAACGGCCGCGGAACCAATGTGCCGTCTGTGCTGCTTCGCGAGGGCGACTTGATCACGATCAAGGAGAGCCGGCGCAGCCGCTTAAAACCGATCGTTGAAGCGAATAAGGGCCGAGAAGTCCCCGCATGGATTGAGAAGAACGCAGATGCGATGAAGTTCCAAGTTCTCGCCATGCCGAATGTCGAACAACTCGGTCTGACCATCGCCACCAACTTGATCGTTGAGTTCTACTCGCGCTAGGAGGCGACAATGGACGAACTCGTCTTCCCACAGAACATCAAGATTGAGGAACTGACGGACGTTTCCGGGAAGATCGCGATCGAGCCTCTCGAGCGTGGATTCGGTACAACGCTTGGGAACTCGCTTCGTCGCGTCCTCCTGTCCGCCATTCCCGGCGCTGCCGTTGTGCGCGTACGCTTCGCGGGAAAGTACCACGAGTACGACACAATTGAAGGGATTCGAGAGGACGTGCTGGAGATCATCTTGAACTTCAAGAGCATTGCACTGCGCTTGAAGGGCGATGAGATGCAACGGATGATGCTGACCAAGAAGGGACCAGGGGCAGTCACCGCTGGTGATATCGATGTTCCAGTCGAGGTTGAGATCATCAATCCGGATCTCCACATTGCATCGCTGGCAAAGGGTGCGACTCTTGATGTCGAACTCGAAGTCGAGACCGGATTTGGATACGTAGCCTCGGAAATGAACAGCCTTGAGGATTCTCCCTTGTCTGTAATCCCGATCGATGCCGATTTCTCCCCGGTTAGACGCGTGAACTTCAACATCGAAGAGACGCGCGTTGGTGGAAAGACCGGTTATGAGCGCCTCGTCCTCGAAATGGAGACCAACGGCAGCATCAAGCCCGAAGAAGCGCTATCTGAAGCTAGCCGAATCCTCAAGCGCCACTACGACCTATTCAATGGCTTTGCCGAACACCCCTACGGAGTGTCGATGGAAGAAGAAGTCGAGGAGGAACCGGAGGAACTCTCCATTCCGCTTATCGATCTGAACATCGATCAACGGGCGTGCAATCTGCTTCATGAGGCAGACATCGTGACGTTGAATGATCTCGTTACGCGGCCTCGCGAAGAGCTGCTCGATATCCATGGGTTCGGCGGCAAGACGCTGAGCAAGGTCGAGGATCGGCTCGAAGAACTTGGATACTCACTGAAGAGCGAAGGAGAACTTCGTCATGAGGCATAGACGAACTGTCGACAAGATCGGCATGGTAAGGAGCCACCGCAAGAGCGTGTTGGCGAATCTAGCGGTTTCTCTGATCATGAACGGTAAGGTCGACACGACCTATGCGCGCGCAAAGGCGGAGCAGCCGTTCGCAGAGCGTCTGATCACGCTGGCACGACGAGGCGATCTGCACGCACGACGCATTGCATTCTCCAGGCTTCGAGATAAAGAAGCAGTCACACGCCTGTTCGAAGTAATCGGTCCGTTGTTCGAGGAAAGGAACGGCGGGTACACGCGCATCGTGCGCATCGGGCCACGCAGAGGCGACGGTGCCGAAATGGCGCGACTTATGCTCGTGGAGACTGCAGAAGAGTAATGTAGGGCTAGACGCAAGGATGGAAGCGCCGCCTGCAAGTAATGCAAGCGGCGTTCCCTTTTAGGGGTTGGCTCCTTCGCTACGCGCAGTAGCTTGTGAGAACGGCGCTTCGCGAAACCCTGTTCTCTGGGGATCAGGGTGGCAAGGAACAGATTCCCAGAACCTACGAAGCGCCCGCGGGGTCCTGCCGGGCGTGTCCTCGAAACGCACCCCTCGGCACTATGAGAGACGCTCCATTAGCTTCTCCAGCATGTCCGTAGTCATTGCTTGGAGATCGTAGTCCGGGCACCATCCCCACTGGCTTCGTGCTGCGGAGTCATCGATGGTCCGCGGCCAGGAATTGGCGATCTCTTGGCGATGATCCGGCTCGTAGGTGACGGTGAAGTCAGGGATGTGCTTACGGATTTCCTCTGCAAGCTCCGCTGCGGAGAAGCTCATGCTTGCGATGTTAAAATCCGCATGGCGTTCGAGGTGATGCGATGCTGTGTCCATCAAATCAAGCGTGGCTTTGATGCAATCGGGCATATACATCATCGGAAGCACGGTCGTTGGCTCCACAAAGCACGTATAGGATCGATGCTTGAGCGCCTCGTAGAAGATCTCGACAGCGTAGTCTGTTGTACCGCCTCCAGGCGGCGTTACGCTGGAGATGATGCCGGGGTAGCGTACGCCCCGGATGTCTAGACCGTAGCGATCGATGTAGTACTCTGCAAGCATCTCGCCGGTGACCTTGGTGAGTCCGTAGATCGTGGTCGGCCCGAGGAGTGTGCTTTGCGGTGTGTTCTCACGTGGCGTTTCGGGCCCAAATACGGCGATCGAACTCGGAGAGAAGATTCGCGGGACATGCTTGCTGCGCGCGACCTCGAGCACGTTGACAAGCCCGCACATGTTGACATTCCACGCCAACTGCGGGTTTGCCTCGCCGTTTGCCGAGAGAATGGCGGCCATGTGATAGATCGTGTCGATCTCGTGTTTGGAGACCAGTGCTTCCAATGTGGTGCGGTCACAGACATCGAGCAGCTCGAACGGCCCCGCCGCCACCGCGCAATCTTCTGTTGGCGGCCGAATGTCGGTTGCCAAGACACTCTCCACGCCGTGGCGCTCGCGAAGCACCGGCGTCAACTCCGACCCGATCTGCCCACACGCGCCTGTAACGAGAATTCGCTTCATCATAGTGAGTGGCGTCCCCCTGCCGCGGTTGGATTGTACGCAACATTCGATAGCTCGGGTAGCCGGTTTGCAAGGCTCGTTGGGATGGCCGACAATGCCAACGGCGAAGTACTTGGGAAGATAGGGGCAATCCATGGTTCTGATCAACGTCATTTTTCCCGTATTCCTTGTCGGAGGATGCGGATTCATCCTCGCGAAAGCGGTGAAGGCAGATGCGACGCTTCTTGCGCGCATTGTGTTTTATCTGCTTGGCCCTGCGTTGGTGTTTCGTTCGATCTACGTCTCGGACGTCACCCTGGACAGCGTCTTGTGGATCGCTGCGCTCATTGGCTGCATCCATGCCTTCATGATTGGGCTCTCGCGGCTGATCGGACGATTTCGGGGCTGGCAAGGTGATAAGCAGACTGCAGGAACCCTCGTCCTTACGTTCTCAAACTGCGGCAACTACGGGCTTCCTGTGCTTCTCTTTGCGTTTGGAGAAGAAGGGTTCGCGCTCGGGGTTGTCTACCTGCTAGTCTCGATCATGATGCAATCGACGCTTGGGATCGGCATTGCATCCTGGCACAAGGGCATGTCTTGGCGGAAGTGGGCCCTCCATGTGCTCAAGGTTCCATATCTGTATGCTTTCTTGCTTGCAGTTCTGTTGCGGGTCGCCCGGATCGAGCTGCCGCTTGGCATCTTCCGATCGGTGGATCTACTCGCCAGCGCGGCAATTCCTGGGCAATTGCTGATGCTGGGCATTCAACTGGCAGAGGTCCGGCTGCATCACTTCGACTTCGACTCAATCAGCCTGAGTGTGACCAAGCTTGCCGTACCCCCACTGCTGGCATGGGGCCTCACCACACTGTTTGGGATTGGAGGCTTGCTCCAATCGGTACTCATCGTAGAGGCCGCGATGCCGAGCGCGGTGAATACGCTGGTACTCGCCATGCACTACCGAAGGAACACGGACCTGGCGGCGACGGTCGTGTTCCTGAGTACGGTGATCAGCCTGGGCACCGTAGCGCTTGTCCTGACGTTGCTACGGTAGAACAGGGGCAAGGGGTGAGGGGAAATCCCCGCGCACAACTGCACATGTACCTTGCGACACGCTGATCGTGCGAATGACGCACGGTGGATCAGGCCCGGCCATGGAGTCGCGCAATCTCCTTGCGATGCAATCAGGTGTGCCTGGTTCAGGGGGATCGTTGCTGAGTGCGCATCTTGGCCCCTCACCCCTTGCCCCTGCAACTCGGAACTGCTCTTCGGTATACTTCACAACCGTGACCAAGGCAATCGGAATCGATATTGGGGGGACCTTCATCGACATCGTGCTTGCGGATGCGAACGCCATCCGTTGGCTCAAGATCCCTTCGACACCCAATAGGCCTGAAACCGGTGTGCTCTCAGCGCTGCAGTCGCTTGCCGCAAGCGGGGAGATCGACCCGGGTGCCATCCAACGAGTCGCACATGGGTCAACGGTTGCCACCAACGCGTTGCTTGAAGGAAAGTGGGCGCGGACCGCACTCATCACAACCCGTGGATTTCGCGACGTGCTCGAGATCGGGCGCCAACACCGCAAGCATCTCTACGACTTGATGCAAGATCGTTCGCCCCTGCTCGTACCACGAGACCTTCGACTCGAGATCAGCGAGCGCTTGCGTGCGGATGGGAGCGTGTTGACGCCGCTTGCCGAAGAAGAGATCCCGGGAATCGTCGAGCAGCTTCGTCGGGCGAACGTCGAAGCCGTGGCCATCGTCCTGCTGTTCTCTTACCTGAATCCCGAACACGAACGCCGATTGGGAGAACGCATTGCTGCAGCGTTGAAGGTCCCTGTGACGCTCTCGTGCGATGTCTTGCCGGAGTTCCGGGAGTTCGAGCGGACGTCAACGACGGTGGTTTGCGCCGCACTGCGCCCGATCATTGGTCGATACCTCACCAAACTCTCCGAGGGTGCACGCACGCTTGGCATCCCGAGCGAATGGCAGATCATGCAATCCAACGGTACGGTCACGGGGAGCGCAAACGCGCAGGATGAGCCGGTGCGTATTCTGCTTTCCGGTCCCGCCGCGGGCGTGCAGGGTGCATGCGCAATCGGAGACGTGCTTGGTGTGCGCGACATCATCGGCATGGATATGGGCGGGACGAGCTGTGATGTATCCCTCATCCACGGTGGAGAGATCGGGCAAACAACGACCGGATGCGTGGGCGACTACCCAGTGTCGGTACGAATGAACGAAATCCATACGATCGGCGCGGGTGGAGGAAGCATTGCGTGGATCGACTCCGGCGGTGCACTGCGTGTGGGGCCCGAGAGCGCAGGTGCGGTTCCAGGTCCTGCTTGCTACGGGCGGGGCGGTGTGCTACCGACAGTGACAGATGCGCACGCTGTACTCGGGCATCTGCTGCCGGACGCGCCGCTCGGGAATTTGGAGCGCTTGCACATCGATCGAGCACGTGCAGCCGTCTCAACAATCGCGGAACCGCTTGGGATTCCACTTGCCGATGCGGCTGAGGGGATTCTGGAAGTCGCTGATGCAGCGATGGAGCGGGCGATTCGTGTGATCTCAGTCGAACGTGGGTACGATCCCCGGGAGTTCGCGCTTCTGGGATTTGGGGGTGCAGGGCCCCTGCACGTGGTCTCCATGGCTCAACGACTCTCCATACCGCGGATCATCGTGCCGACGGGTGCAGGCGTGTTGTCGGCCATGGGATTGCTCGCAAGCGAGATCGGGAGAGACTACGGCCGCTCGATTGTTCGTCCACTGGATCAGTGCACGCCGGAAGCCGTCCAAGCGCTTCTCCAGGAGATGGCAGACCACGCGAGGCAAGCACTTGCGGACGAAGGGGTCGCTCTTGAGTCCATGCGCATTGGGGTATCCGCCGATCTGCGTTATCTGGGGCAGTCGCACGAGTTGGGAATTCCACTGAGGGACAACTGGGAAGGTGTAGTGTCTGTGGAAGACCTGGACGCCCTGGCGGTGGCATTTCACGCCGAGCATGAGCGCCGGTTCGGGCACAGCTCCGACGTAGAGGGGATCGAACTTGTCGCGTTGCGAGTGAAAGCAACCGCTCCGCCTATCCTGGCGCTAGCAGCGACGCGCAGGCCGAGTGGGACCACAGAAGCTCGGACGACAGAAGCCTGGTTCGGTGGGCAACGCGTGCGCACGCAGATCATCGATCGGCAGAGCCTGTGCGAAGGGGACAATGTGGCCGGTCCGGCCATCGCCCTGGGTGAAGACGCAACACTGCTGATTCCGCCGGGCATCCAGGGCGTCTGCGCTGCGATGGGAACGATCGTACTGGAGGTAGGGACTTGAGTCGCTCGGGAACGCCAAGGAACGCGATCGATCCCATCACGTTGGAGGTGATACGAAACGCGTTGGCTGCGGTTGCAGACGAGATGAACGCAAACCTCGTACGCACGGCCTATAGCCCCAACATCAAGGAGCGCAAGGATTGCTCGAGCGCAATCTTCGATGCGTCCGGTCAGATGGTTGCACAAGCGGAGTCAATCCCTGTTCATCTCGGCGCGATGCCGTTCTCGGTCGCGAGCGCAATCGCGCATACGGAGAACTTCGAACCCGGGGACGTGATGGTGCTCAACGATCCGTTCGCTGGCGGTGCACACTTGCCGGATGTTACCTTCATTGCACCTGTCTTCGTGGATACAGTGCTCACCGGATTTGTGGCCAACCGGGCACACCACGCGGACATCGGAGGCAAAGAACCGGGCAGTCTAGCCGGTGATGCGACAGAGATCTACCAGGAAGGCGTGCGCATTCCTCCAGTGAAGCTCTGGAAAGCCGGCGCACTGGATGAAGACCTTTTGGCGCTCCTTCTTGCGAACGTTCGAACGCCTGAGGAACGCTGGGGAGATCTAAGAGCACAGCATGCTTCGTGTGTTGTGGGCATCCAACGGATGGAATCGCTCTGCAAGCGGATCGGATCTGTCGAGCGCCTCGGTGCCGGAATGGCTGCGGTGTTGGACTACTCGGAGAAACGGATGCGGCATCGGCTTGCGGAGTTGCCGGATGGCGTTGCGTGCTTCGAAGATCAACTCGATGACGACGGAGTGAACGGTCAACCGATTCGGATTCGTGCATGTGTCGAGATCCGAGGGGATCGCGTGCTCGTGGATTTCGCAGGCACGGCACCCCAAGTTCGAGGGCCAATCAATGCCGTGTGGGCAGTGACCACATCCGCAACCTACTACGCAGTGCGAGCAATGACCGATCCCGAGATCCCGCCAAACACAGGCTGCTATCGCCCGATCGAAATCAATGCACCTGAGGCGAGCATCGTGAATGCATCACTTCCTGCCCCAGTTGTGGGGGGCAATCTCGAGACTTCTCAGCGGATTGTCGATGTCATACTCGGCGCATGGGGAAGGATTCTTCCGGAGTTCGCCGTTGCAGCCAGCCAAGGAACGATGAACAACCTGGCCATTGGCGGGGTCGATGCGGCCACCGGCCGCCCGTTCTCGATCTACGAAACCAACGCCGGTGGATGCGGTGCGCGGCCGGGGAAAGATGGCATCGACGGCATGCACTCGCACATGACGAACACGCTCAACACGCCCGTCGAGTCGCTTGAGACGCACTATCCGCTACGCGTTAAGTGCTATGAGCTCCGTGCAGGCTCCGGCGGCAGGGGAAGGTTCCGTGGAGGACTCGGCGTGCGCCGAGACATCACCTGCCTTACCGAGCGTGCCCGCGCCTCACTGCTCACGGAGCGACGTGTCTCCGCCCCCTATGGGATCGCTGGAGGAGAACCGGGAGCGGTCGGAGAGAACGTTCTGCTTCGGGATGGGCAGGAATCTCCGTTGCCTGCAAAAGGAACGATCACGATTCTCGAGGGAGACACGATCAGCCTGCGCACGCCCGGAGGGGGCGGACTGGGGGTACCGACCGAACGAGCTGCCCATGCAATCGAGCGCGATGATCGTGAGGAGCGTACCTAGCTCGAAGTGAAGCTAGGCCGGCGGTGCTGGTGTGGTCAACGTCGCCTCGAAGTCGAATTCATACGTTTCTCCGTCGATCGCTTGCGTCCCTGTACCCGTCATCGTTGTCTCGGTGTACCGAGCATCCAAGACAAAGAACACATCCGGATTGGAAGGGACCATGGTGTTCTGGCCGCTCGCCTCGAGATCCAGATAGACGCTACGTGCCCTTCCGTAGGTGATCGGGAGGTCGAACGTATTCATGGCATGGCTCACCAGCGTCACCGTTCCCGTGACCGTTCGATTGACATGCATTAGATCCAACGTCACCGGCTGATTGAGGCCGTTCAACGGGCCGCTCGTCCACGCCATCGTGCCAGTCCAGACACCGGAGACATCGATCGGCGCGGAGAACATGCAGCCCCAAAGAAACAGAGTTGCGCACAAGAGAATCCGAACGACGATTGACTTCATCCATCGTGGCATGGGTTCCACCTCGATCCGAGTATCGTGCCCCAAGACGGCCAAAGCATGGAATCGTGAGACATCGTCGCAGGACGCTTGACTGGCGAACTCAGGGGATCGGGGTCAGGGATGAGAGTTTGGTACTTCGCGCATTGAGTTGGGAGTTCCGGGTTTCATGTTTCGAGGTGTGAGACACCGGCAGTAGCGTTCGAAATCTCGCATGCTCTGCTTGGGCGAGGGGCGTGCCGAGAGACAGCGAAGAGGCTTTGTGCGCGAGCCCACAGAGGCATCGGTTTTCTCTTCGGCGGCTCCATCCCTTGACCGTCACCCCTCACCCCTCGTCTGAGCTATACTTCCTTCGGAGGTTCGCATGCCCGAATTGCCGGAACTCGATGTCATGGTGGAAGTGCTGACAGCGCGCGTGCTGGGGCGCAAAATCGTGTCTGCAAGAGCCTATCACCCCGGCATGCTGAAAACCGTGGAGCCCTCACTCGATGTACTTGACGGCAAAGCGTTTCGAGCCGTCTCCAGACGCGCGAAGCACCTCATCTTCGAACTTGAGGAGGAGCTGTACCTTGTCGTTCACCTGATGCTGGCAGGCCGACTGGTACTGTCGAAGACTGGAACCAAAGTGACCAAGGCGACAGGTTGCGTGATCAGTTTCGTCGATGGGGAGGATCTTCGCGTGATCGAGAACGCCAAGACGCATCGCGCGCGCGTCCATGTCGTGCGCGACCCACTGGATGTAGCGTCCGTGGCGACCGCGGGGATCGAGCCACTCTCCGATGCCTTCACGGCTGAGAAACTCAGCGAGCTGATGGACCAGCGCAGACAGCTGAAGAAGCTGTTGACCGATCAACCGAGAATCGCCGGCATCGGCACCGCGTATGCGGACGAGATCCTGTTCGATGCGAAGCTGTCGCCCATCAAGTACGGCACCACGCTCGAGCCTGAAGAGATTGAGCGATTGCACGGTTCGATTCAGCGGGTGCTTCTTCATGCAGCGGGGCAAATTCGCGCGAACGTCGGAGCGGCCGCGCTTACGCCCCACATCCGGGATTTCGTGAAAATCTACAAGAAGACCAATCAGCCTTGTCCGGAGTGTGGAACCAAGATCGCAGAGATTCGCTACGCCCAGACCAAGACCTACTACTGCCCCAGCTGCCAAGCCGAAGGCAAGAGCATCAAGGATCGCCGCGCCTGGCTGACGCGCTAGCAGAAGTGCCTTGGTCGCAAGTCCTCAGACACAGCGCCATCCTGCACACCCGCAAGCGCTAGAACAGCGAACACCACCCAGGGACCTCAATTGCCCTGGTGGCCGAGTCTCTCTCGGATCTGTCCATTGGGTATCGTCGTCCTTGCGACAGGGTGCGCTACGTGATTATCCCTCTCTACCCATCAGTGCGGACATCCAAGCCCCGGATGCCCGCAGGCTCCCGCCTTCGGATCCTCGGGAAGATCATGCAGTGGCGGGAGCCTGAGACCTTGGGAGTGCCCTAGTCGCAACCTCCTGTTCCATGCTGCACAACGACCGACGCGTCGTTGTTCGCGGTGTTTGGCTCCGTTTCCGTACAGCTCACCTCCACTGTTACGAGGATTCCGAAGCATTCGCAGACATCTGTGTCACATGCCCAGTCGTCATATTGCACCGTCTTGCTCTGTCCTGGGGTCAACGTGCCGACCGAGATCCACTGCGGCCACACCACGGTGTCGCAACTGTCCTCCACGGAGACGGATACCCATACATCCGTCGCGGTGGCGTCTCCCTTGTTCTTCACGGTGATGTCCGCCTGTATGTAGATCTGCTCTTCGGCATCGCAGTACCAACAGGCGTCCAGGCCCGTGATATCCAGGTCCGGATACGTGGGTGGAGGAGGAGCGGTCCCTGTGCCGGAAACCGAAACGTTCGAGCAGGGTCCGCCAGTGCCGCCGACCTGCACGGTCGCGCTCTTCGATCCCGCCGAGGAGGGCGTGAACCGCACATAGCAGGTCTTCGACGCGCCACTGGTCAAGTTGTAGCTCGTGCTTCCTGTCTTCAACTCGAACTGTGACGAGTGACTTCCCGTCAAGGTGATCGATCCGCTGATCGTTGTATCTCCCGTGTTGTCAATCGTGAACGACTTCCAGGGACCGCTGTCTCCCTCTTCGACCGAACCACACGCGATCGATGTCGGGTTCACCGAGCAGCTTGTGGTTGGCGGAGGCGCTTGTGGCGGCGGACTCGACGGCGCTGCAGGACCACTTGATGCTCCGGCAATCGGCCCGCAAGTGGGTACTGGATCACAAGCGGCAAACACGAACTTACCTTGCGCACAGCCACACAGCGTCGCGGATACAGCACCTTCTGTCGATGGCGTTGCGACCTCGACGACAAACGTGACCGTTTCACCCGCAGATAGTCCAGTCCCGCAGCTGGGCGTCGTTGTTGCGCAGTCCCATTCCCAGCAGTTCGGATCGGACGTGTCCCACATCCAGCACTCGGCACGGGTTCCGTAGACGTAGTGGTTCACGGCGGTCAAGCCGTTACTGGGGATTCGGAAGGCACAGAGTTCATCCGGCCCCTTGTTCGTCAGTTCGTAGGTGTAGACGTCAACGCCAAGAACGTTCGCCTGACTGCACTGCTGGAGCGAGTACGTTGCATTCGTGGCCGTGCTGTAGCCGGTCGCTGTAGTACAGGGCGCAGAGCAATCGCTGACAAGTGGTAGAGGTTCCGTCGGAGGCAGCACCGGATCGCTAGGTTCCCTTGGAGCGGTTTCCCAGTGGGCCCGCGGACTGCACGTCGCAAAGACGTACTCAGGGGACGGTGCATACAGCTGAGATGCTAACCCTTCGGCTTCCTGTACCGTCGTTGGGGACGCAACCTCAACGGCAAACGTGACTGTGTTTCCGGGCAACAGGCTGCCTTCACCACAAGTCGCTGACGCATCTGCCTCCCACACCCAGTAGTCGCCAATGCGGTTACCCATCCAACATGGACTGCTCGCGGAGAGAGACGTCTCCACGAGACCATCTGTCGGAATCCAGAACTCGGCAATCCCCGGGTGATCGATGTTGGTCAGCTCGTACGCGTAGACATCCACTCCGGCGATCCCGAGTTGATGAGTGGCACGCACAACGAAATCTCCCTGCAGTGTCGCAGTGTGTGTTGTGCGGTAATCACCTTCGCAGCTGCCGCTCGAGATGGGGATTGTGGGCAACACCGTGGTCGCCGTCGGCTCGGACGTTGTTTCGTAAGCAGGGTCGTCCTCGTCAACCTCAACTGACCCATGCCAGCCGCCGGGACAGGGAGAGGGAAGATCAGTTGTTGGCACCGGTTCATAGGTCGCTGTCAAGCCTGGGATGGCCGTGTACAGGGCATGTTCGCCTGGTTGCCAGCCCTCCATGTCCGGATCATCGCAGGTCAGACCCAGCACCATGCCAGTTCGTTCTTCGAAGCCCATGTTGGTGTACGAAGGATAGAAGACCGCAGTCATTGCGGAGTTCGACCACGCCCCGCGCGATGGCACGTTCGGATCGCAAGGATCCAGATTGACGTCGATCGCGAAGATCTCCGTCTTCTTGCCCGGGATCTGGATCGGCGAGACGAATCGAAGGCCGCTCGGTCCTGGAATCTGAATCGGCGAGACCTCGCACAGGCCACGAGGTCCTGGAATCTGAATCGGCGAGACGAATCTCACTCCCGTTGGCCCGACAGATCCCGCCAGTCCCTCGCCACCCTCCTCCTCTTCACTTGCCGGCGTGGGATTGGGAATGGGCATCATGCCGACAAGCTCCGGATGGAGATGCCAGTCGCCTGCGCCATCCACGCTGAGTAGAGGTGTGGGAATCGGGATTGGGACAATAAAATCGAGCGATAGGTAGTCGAACGAGTTGAGCCAGATTGTCCCTGGGAAGGGAATCTGGATAGGCGTCACTTCGTTCAGACCGCGCGGTCCGGGAATCTGAATCGGCGACACCATCGCCAGCGAGTCAGCGTCCATCGATCGCGCGAGCGTGAAGAAGGGGCGTGCGCTGCCGTCCGCCGGATCGCCTCCAGGGATGGGTACCGACGAGGGAATGCCCATAGATTCGTCGACTCCCACCGGCGTCCAGCGGAGCAACCAGTGCGAGTTCCAGAACCCATCGCCCTCCGGCAGATGGCTGGTATTGCCGGCGACATCCTCTGCAGCCAGCTGCCGCTCGAAGGTCACGAGGTAGAGGGTGTTGACAGCCTCGCCTCCAACGGGCCATCCAAGGCCCGCGCCCGGATTCTCGAACGTTCCGACGAGGGCGATCGGCGAGCCGATCCTCCGTGCATCGGCGATGGAAGAGCAGGATGAAAGCGGTAGAACGACGGTCAGAAGCCCCGTATCCTCGTCGAGCCGAATGGCCGTCCGGCGCGCGTCGAGAAGGGTTTGTCCGAGCGCCCCAAACGGATCCGGATCAATCGGCTCCGGGTCTCGCGGTATGCGCAGATTCGCTGCATTGAGCAGGCTACCCATGAACGCAGCCGCTAGATCGAAGTCCGGCTCTATGTGAAGCTCCCGGAGCCACATCAGCGATTCATCCGGAAGGCTGGACAGGGCCCCCGAGGCTTCCGCACCCCATGGTGCCCTAAAGAAGACGAAGTCATTCGGGTCGTGTCGCGCATCTGAGCATTGATCGACCAGGTAGCTGCGGTCGTAGTAATCGCCCACTCTCGCCATGAGGTACAGCTGAGAGTCTCTGAGCTCCACTCCCTTTACGCTCACGACTTGAGTCTGTCCAGGAAGGAAATCGACCGTCTCCGTGGTTGCGACATGCTTCATGTAGAGCAACGGGTCGCTTTCTTCCCACCCGGGAGCGATGCTGTACCAGAAACGGACCTTCTCGGTGGACGTTGCGCCGCCGTAGTTCCGTGCCACTGCGTACAAGTCGAAGCATTGCCCATCCGCATGCGTTGGCTCCTTGGCAGAAGGAACTGCAAACGCATCGATGATCGCTGGGTCCGGGCACGCCAAATCGGGGAAGGATGGCACGCCATAGATGGCCTCGCTCTCGTTTGCGCCATCGCAGTCCCCGTAGAAGCCGTAGGATTTCGTCCCGGCCTGGTTAACGGTCCCGTACACATTCGCAATTGCCAGGAGCGGATAGGCAACTGCGGCCGATGGCCCGAGGTCGATCTCCACAGAGTGTTTCGATGTGTGGCCGGGCGCAATGGGACCTTGCACGCTCACACTTGCGCTCGCCGCATCAGCGTACGCCTGAACATCCTTCTCGAATACGTCGAATAGCAATTTGCAGCCCGGTGCACTCCCCGGTCCGAGGTTCTGGACCGTGGCCTCGATCATGACAAGTGTGTGATCCTCACCGCCAACCGGCTGCTCTTCCCACCACGCTGTCATCGATGTAACCGCAAGATCAGGACAGATCGCGGAGATATCCTTCCACTCGAACCCGATTCCCGTGTGCTCCGTAGGTGGTTCACTCGAGAACCAGATCCCCACCAAGTCGCTATCGTAGGTTCCTTCAGGTCCAGCGGTAACGCTTCCGGGAACATCCGATACGTCTCGATCGACATTCAGAAAGAAGAACTTCGGGGGCGATGCTGTCGAGTAGACAAGCTCGAAGGCGCCCAACATGTCGGTGTTTGTACCCGTAAGCAAGTGGACGTTGGCGCTGGCGCCCCAACTCATTGCGTCCGCCCCCCACAGGTTGATCCCCTTCGCCACATCTTCTACGCGCACTCCCCCGACGTTGCCGAAGACATGCCCCGAGAACGTGTACGTCGTCGCCACTCCCGCCACTGCCGCCGAAGCAACGAGCGCCAACAGCAAGACTGCTCCTGCGGTTCTCCTTCCAGGAGTCATCCTTTCCTCCTTGCGATCCATGCTCTTCGCGAACTAGGAGCAGCCGTCTGAGGCTTGCACGACCAGTTGCTCCTCGTTGTTTGACGTATTTGATTCCGCCTCCGCGCAGCTTGCTTCTGCCGTGACGAGAATCCCGAAGCAATCGCAACTGGTCATGTCGCACGCCCAGTCGTCGTAGTGCACCGTCTTGCTCTGTCCAGGGGTCAACGTGCCGACCGAGATCCACTCCGGCCAGACAAAAGCGTCACAGCTGTCCTTCACCGAGACGGATACCCATACATCCGTCGCGGTGGCGTCTCCCTTGTTCTTCACGGTGATGTCAGCGCGAACGTGTGCCTGTCGCCCTCCACCGTTGTACCAGCAGGCGTCGAGTGACGTGATGTCCAGATCCGGATACGTGGGTGGAGGAGGCGTGGTCCCTGTGCCGGAAACCGAGACGTTCGAGCACGGACCGCTTGCACTGCCGACCTGCACCGTTGCGCTCTTCGAGCCGCTCGAAGAGGGCGTGAACCGTACATAGCAGGTCTTCGACGCGCCACTGGTCAAGTTGTAGCTCGTGCTTCCTGTCTTCAACTCGAACTGTGACGATTGACTTCCCGTCAACGTGATCGATCCGCTAATCGTTGTATCTCCTGTGTTTTCGATCGTGAACGACTCCCAGGAGCCCTCGTCGCCCTCTTCGACCGAACCACACGCGATCGAGGTTGGACTCACCGAGCAGCTTGTGGTGGGAGGAGGAGGCGTTGCCGTTCCTGTGCCGGAAACCGAGACGTTCGAGCACGGACTGCTTGCG
>Ga0272441_10000659_pt1 | contig 77156 bp, 68 predicted proteins | sample SSMProp6N_FD_193582 | JGI IMG/M metagenome (GOLD analysis project Ga0272441, IMG submission 193582) | Marine sediment archaeal communities from Little Sippewissett salt marsh, Falmouth, MA, United States - SSM-Prop-6N | ecosystem: Environmental > Aquatic > Marine > Wetlands > Sediment ...
CCGTACTGCGTGGCGATCGACGCAAGGCCGTGATCGGAGCAGGTCGGACGGAGCGCGCGGGCGAGTCGCCGTAGGTCGATCTCGGCCGGTCCGGCCTCGCGACGCCCGTCCGGATAGACGGCGTGAGGTAGCTCGTCTTTCGGAAGAGGATCGGGACAGGGCCCCGGGTCGCCGTCCTCGAGCAGCGCCACGTCCTCATCGACGAGGACGAGCACACGGGAGAGCCCGAGCCGAGCCCACGGGACGGACGAAGGCACTAGAGGAGGTGTCGTAGGAGGTCGATTCGCCGGATCCGCCCGACCAGTCGGCCTTCGCCGTCCACGACGGGCAGGTTCTTGACACCCTTCCGGATGATCAGGTCCGCGGCACGCAGGTCGTCATCGTCCATCGTCACACTGAGGACGTTCGGACGCATGTACGATTCGATCGGATCGTCGGCAATCTGCGCCAGCTTGCTGGACAGCTGGTTCATGTCCGGGATGAAGGATGCGCTGTGGAGCATCTCGAAGTAGCCCGGCAGCGCCGCGCGAATCAGGTCCTTCTCGGAGATGAATCCGATCAACGTGCTGTCCTCGTCAACGACGGGGACGTTCGGCATCTCGGCGTTGTCGAGGATGAAGATCAGCTCGCGAACGGGGATGTCTTTCTCCACCGCCGTCAGGTCTCTGGTCATGATCTCGCGGACCTTCATGCTCGCCTCCTCAGATCCTCTCCACCGAGATCTTTTTCATCTCGGCCTCGACTGTGGCGCGATCCTCGCAGATCTTCTTCTCGCTCTCCGCGCTGGCGATCCCCGCCGCCATCCCGAATCGCAACGCCTCCTCCACCGGAGCGTCCTGGGTCAGCTTCAACAGGATGCCACCGAGGAAGGCGTCGTCCGCCCCGACGAGATTCTTGAACGCCGAGGTCGGGACCTTCGCCTCGATCTCCCAGCTGGCCTCCGGTGTCAAGACGATGTCTCCCGTTACGTCGTGCGAGATCACGACCATCTGCACGCCGAGGTCGATCACGTGACGGGCCGCGGCGACGATCGACTCCGTCGTCGTCAACGCCTTCCCTTCAAAGACCATGTGCTCGCGGGTATCGGGCTTGATCAGGTACGGGCACGCACCGACCGCCTGGCTGAGGGCTTCCCCGCCGGCGGAGATGACCACCTTCGCTCCGCTCGCCCGAGCGATCTTCGTCAACTCCGCGTAGATGCCGACATCGACGCCCTGCGGGAGGCTCCCCCCGAGGACGATCCACGACGCCCGCTTCGCCATACGCTGGAATCGGCGCATGAATCGCTCGATCTCCTCCGGCGTCACCGTCGGGCCCCGTTCGTTGATCAGGTTCGGGCTATGGCTTCGACCCTCCTCGAGGATCGTGACGTTGACTCGCGTCTCCTCATGGATCCAGACGAAGTTCGTCGTCACCCCTTTGCGCTGGAGATAGCGAACGACGACATGCCCGGTGTTCCCACCGACGAACCCCATCGCCACGTTGTCGACGCCAAACGCCGACAGGAATCGGGAGATGTTCGCGCCTTTTCCGCCGGCCGATGTCGAGCTGCGCGTAGCCCGCGTCAGGAACTCCTCCTGCGTGATCTGACAGACCTTGAGGCTCTCGACCCAGTAGACCTTGTCCACCGCCGGGTTCATCGTGACCGTTACGATCATCGTCTTCCCTTTATCTCTGATGGATCAGGACCGATCCGGACAGCCCGGCCGCGGTCGCGCCGTCGATCCGGACCACGGCGACCTCGCCGATCGTCCCTTCGCTGGCGACCACCGTCCGGTGATCCTCCGCCCGACCGACCACGCCCCCACCGCGGGCGACACCTTCGAACAGAACCTCGATCTCGCGCCCGACGAATCGCTCGTTCTCCTCCAGCGCAATCCGACGCTGCCGGAGGAGCACGCGTTCCAGTCGCTCGCCCTTCTCCGACTCGCTCACATCATCCTCCACCCGACCGCTCCTCGTCAACGGCCGCGGCGAGTACTTCGCCACGTACACCGTGCCGAATCGGACCCGCTCGATCAGATCCATCGTTCGCCGGAAATCCTCCTCCGTCTCCCCCGGATGCCCGACGATGAGATCGGTGGTCACGTTCAGCCCCTCGATCCGCTCCCGTGCACGATCGATCCGCTCCAGATACCGATCGATCGTGTACCCGCGGTTCATGTCGGCCAGAACGCGATCGCTTCCCGACTGTGCCGGAAGGTGCAGATGGTTGCAGATCCGCGGTGACGCCGCCATCGCGTCGATCACGTCATCGCCCATGTCTCGCGGATGAGAAGACGTGAACCGGACTCGACGAACGCCCGTCGCCGCGACCCGCCCGAGCAACGACGCGAACGATCCGTACTCCGGACGATCCGTCCCATAGGCGTTGACATTCTGCCCGAGCAGTAGCGCCTCCGCTGCACCCGAGCCGACCGCGTCCTCGACCTCCCGAAGGATCCGTTCCGGCGCCCGACTGCGCATCGGTCCTCGCGCACGGGGGACGATGCAGTACGAGCAGGCGTTCGAGCATCCCTCCGTGATCGTGATCATCGCGCGAATCGGGCTGCGGCGCACCGACGGCAGCTCGTCGATCTCGGTGGGCCGGCCGCAGACGGCCACCCGTGACGCATCGGCCCGCGACCGCCGCACCAGCTCGGGCACCGTCGCATGCCCCGTCGAGCCGAAGACGAAGTCGATCGCATCGAATCGCTTCAGCAGCGAGTCGCCGTGGATCTGTCCCAAGCAGCCGCCGACGCCGAGCGTCACGGCCCGCCGCCGCTTCTCCTCGACGACCGCTCCGATCCGCCCGTAGACCTTTTCCTCGGCTTTCTGCCGGACCATGCATCCGTTGAACAGCACGACATCGGCCGACTCGAGACGATCGACGATCGAGTACCCGGCTTGCGTCATCACACCGGCCAGTGCCTCCGACTGATGGAGGTTCATCTGACAGCCCCAAGTCTCGATGTACACACGGTTAGCCATCGTCGTGCCGAAGAGTACCGCATCGGCCGAACCCCGTCCATCGCTGTGGGCAAAAGGCTCGCCGCCCCCGAACGGCGGGCTGGCCCGCGCCCCGATCCGTCCGGTACACTCGTCGGGCCATGGCCCTTCGTCGCTGCGATCGTTACCTACTGCGGGAGATGGTCGGTCCGTTTGCTCTCGCTCTCGCGGGGCTCTTGCTCTTCCTCCTGCTGAACATCGTCCTGTCGCTGACCCCGCTGATGGTCGATCGCGGCGTCGGCATGGCCACGCTGCTGCGCCTCGTCGTCCTCGAACTCCCGAAGCTCTTCGTCCTCGCCGTGCCGATGGCCGCCCTGTTCGCAACGTTCCTCGGCATCGGGCGGCTGATGCACGACCGGGAGATCATGGCATTCGAGTCGATCGGGATCTCCCTGCGTCGCCTGCTGATGCCGCTGATCCTCGCCGCCAGTCTGATCAGTGCCGTCGACTTCGCGATCAACAACTGGGCCGCGCCGGCCTCCGAGCGCGCATTCCAGCGCACGTACCTCGAGGTGGTCTTCCGTCAGTCGATTCCGCGGATCACACCGAATGCAGTCTTCTCCGGCCCGGACAACCTCTTCTTCTACGTCCGGCGCTATGACGCGAACAGCCGCACCCTCTATGATGTCTTGATCTACGACACCGAGGGGGACTTCTTCCCGGTCGTCTCCGATACCGAGACACAGATCGCGCTGATCACCGCCGAGACCGGCACGTGGACCGACGAGACCTGGGATCTCGACGGCGGTCGGACGTACGGATTCGACGCAGACGGCAAGCTCGTGTATTCGGGCGGGTTCGAGCGCCTGTCCATCCCGGTCGATCGATCCGTCGAGCAGATTCTGAGCCAATCGCGCTCTCCCGACGAGATGGGCATCTCGGAGCTTCTCGCGCGCGTCGGACAGGCATCGCGGAGCGGCCAGGGCATCGCCCCGTACGTCCTCGAGATCCACCACAAGATCGCGCTGCCGCTGACGACGATCGTGTTCGTCCTGCTCGGCGGCACGCTGTCGTTTACGTTCGGCGCCCGCGGGCGCGCCGTCGGCATCATCGCGAGCCTCCTCTTGCTCAGCATCTTCACCGGCCTGCTCTGGTGGACCCAGGCGATGGGGCAACGCGGTGCGATGCACCCCGCGCTCGCTGCGTGGCTTCCGAACCTCCTGTTCGGCACACTCGGGGCCCTCCTGTTCCTCCGTGTCGACCGGCTCGCATCGCGCGATCTGCTGAGGCGTCTGCGCCGCCTCGTCCCGTTCCTGTCGCTCCTCGCGCTCTCGATCACGATGATCGCCGTCGGGGAGGAGATTCCGCTCGCGATCGATGCCGACGAGCTGTTCATCTCGTCGGACCGGACCGAGGTCCTCGCCGAGGGGGCCGTCGAAGCGGCATTCGAGGATGCAACGTTGTCCGCCGATGCGCTGCATCTCCACCAGGCGCCGGACGGGCAATGGTTGTTCGAGGCGACCGGCGACGTCCGCCTCGCGATCGAAGACGGCATCGTTCTCGGCGGCGACCGCCTCTCGGCAGCGGTCGACCTCACCGACGATGGGATCCGAACCCGCTTCCTCGAAGCGGGTTCCTTCCATGGAGAGAGCGCCTTCGAGAACTCTCTCGGGGAGGAGCACACCCTCTACTTCCGCGGCGAGTCCGGCCGGATCACCTTCGACGAGGCCGGCGAGGCGGATCTGATCGAGATCGATCGCGGGGAGATGACGACGTGCAACTGCTGCGACGTGCCGTTTCGTTCGCAGCCGTATACGTTGCGCGCGTCCCGCATGCAGCTGTATCCGGATCGACTCCTCGTCGTCTATGGGCTGACGGCACGCGTGGGCGGGGTATCGTCGTTCTGGCTGCCGTTCTACGTCCAGCCGCTCGATGAAACGCTGGAGAGTCCGCTCTTCCCGGCGATCGGTCAGAGCGGCTCCCGCGGCTGGTTTCTGAAGTGGAACGTCCCGTTCTATCTCAGCGAAGCGCTGTACGGCACCGTTCGGTTCGACTACTACACCGCGTTCAGCGAGCTCGGCGCCGGGGTCGTTCTCCGCTATGCGTTCGGCGCGCATGAAGGATCGATCGACGCGTACGTCTTCCCGGCCAAGGTCGGCGACCGGATCACCCGTCTGTCCGTCGAACACGCCTTCGATCTCGGATTGTCTTGGCGAGGCGGAGGCCAGTTCGACTACGACGCCATCGGAACCGATGAGTCCCTGTCGTTTTCGGCTTCGGTCTCCGGCCAGTGGGGCGACTGGCGCCTCAGCGCGTCCGCCGTCCGCGCGTGGGAAGAGGCCGACGACGAAAACGAAGAAGATCTGATCACCCAGCGCCTCCCCGACCTTTCGCTGTCCCGAGAGCCGCTGCATCTCGGCCCGCTGTCGATCACGCCTCGATGCGGCGTCGGCTGGATCACCGAATGGGAGGGAAGCCTACTGACGGATCGGGCCGCTCGACTCAATGCCGGTCTGACGGTCGGCGTCGAGCCGTTCTCCCTCGCCGGCTTCACGCTGAACCCGTCGCTCGCCCTGACCGTCACCCGATACCGCGGCGACGACATCGACCGTTCGCGCAGTGCGTTGACGCTGTCGATCCCGGCCGCACTGGGCGGCCTGACGCTCGAGTACGCGGGCGCGTTCACGACGGCGGAGAGTCCGTTCGATTTCGACCGGATCGATGCCCAACAGCAGCTCGGCTGCCGGATCCAGAGATCCGGCCCCGTCACGCTTCGGATCGCAAGCGGGTACGATCTGCTCGCGCAGTCGTTCGACCCGGTCGAGATCACGCTCTCGTGGGGCGACGCAATCCCCTCGAGTCTTGCCGTCTCGTACGACCTTGCTGCGGCCCATCTCGATCGTGTCGTCCTACAGGGCGATTGGGCCCCCGTGCCTTTCCTCGTCTCCTGGCGCATTCCGTACGACGGAAGCCTCTCCCGGCTCGACGCGATCGACCTCGGACTCTCCGTCGCCGCTGATCGAACGTCGATCGACCTCGACGCCGAAGTTGAACTCGGCCGGTTGACATCGCTCGACGGAACGGTCGAGCTGAAGACGGACTTCGACTGGGGCGCCTCACTGCGTGCCACGTACGAGCCCGATGCGACGCCGCAGATCGGGAACGTGCGATACCGCCTGTTCCGGGACATCGGGGATTGCATCCAAGTCGGAATCGAGAGAGCATCCGATCAGGTCTGGCTGTACGCGTCGATCCTGGCGTTCCCGGAGGCCATCCTCCGCTACGGAACGGAGACTGCGAGTCTCGAGGTCGGGGACTGAACCGGACGCTCGACCGCACGAAGGGAGGAAGCATGGAACTCGATCTCTCGGCCCTTGTCTACGTCGTGATCGCGATCATCCTGTTGGCGACGTTCTTCGTCGGCAGCTGCAACGGAACCTGCGGCTAATCAGGACTCGGGCGAGGGACCCGCGTCCGGAAGACCGAGGGACTCGCGCCAGCCTGGTTCGTATTCGGCAAACATGGACTCCGGGCACGCGATCCAGTCGCAAAGGGTCGCGAGGAAGCGGATGGGACCCAACTCGTCAAGCATATAGGACACGAGGCTCTCACCCACGGTGTACCTCGCCGCGCCTTCGACGCCGTCGACGAGGCGGTTGTGCGTGGCCCACTCGATGACCGCTTCGCGCTTTCGCGCGGCGTACGGCGAGCTCTCAGCCGCCCCCGCCGCGGCTTCGGCCATGCCTTCACGGATCAACGGCGGCAGCGCCAGCGGCTCGAGGTCCCGGACCTCACACCAGCTCCACTGGAACCAGTGCGTGAACTCGTGAATCAGCACGTCGTCCGCGGTATACGAGACGCAGACGATCGTCCGGTACCCCAAGCCGACTTCGCGGACCCACGGCTCCGACAGCGGGTACGCACGGACGAGCGGGCGGCAGAAGAACTGCGCTCCAAACGTGGCCGTCGCGCCGAGCGCGTCGTACATCCGCCAATGGCCGGCGAACGGGATCACGACGACGGGGGAGAGTCGAGCTCCCAGCCACACGAGGTTCGGGACGACCGTCTCGACGCCTGCCGCATCATCGACGATCGCGACCTCGTACGGCCCTTCGATTCGCAGTCGCCCCTCGGGATACACGCCGACCGGCCACCCGGAGGACGATTGCGGTGGTTCGTAGCCCCAGAAGCGGTACGCTTCCTCGGCCGCGATCTCGAGGCGTTCGATGAACCGCTCCGGGACCGTCAAGTACGTGTTCAGTCGGTCCGGCCAGGCTACGACGCCGTACCGCCACGGAATCAGACGGTACGAGGCAGGCTCCGCGGCAAGCACCGTAGGGCTCCATGCGACGACCAGAATCCACACCATGCACACCCAACGTGCCATCACGTACGGACTATACCCGCATCGTCTTGCCAGTCGAGGTGCGATCCGTGCCTTAGCCCTACCAGGGTAGAATGTCAGGCACGCTCGACCGTGAGACGGTCGCGCAACGTAGCCGATCGAAACTGACACCATCGGCGGCCCCACATGCGATGCGACAGGAGGCACTTCGTGAGATCCGTGCGAATCACCGTCATCCAGAAGCGCTTCGACGAGAAGCTCATCGAGAAACACATGGAACCGGACGCGGCGAAGTCGTTCACGCCGTGCAGCCACGAGATCGGGGACACGTTCGTCGTCGGCCGGCCGGTCGCCTGCCCCGAAGGGCTATGCCCGTGGGCCTGGCACGACATCGAATCGTTCGTCCGTATCGCCGCGTTCGACGGAAAGGTCGACGACTACCGCCCGAAGAACAGCTGGATTCGCTGTTGTAGCGATGCGTTTCGTCCGGTGACGTTCTTGATCGAGCCGTTGGAAGACTCCTAGCGGATCGCGCGACGAGCAAGAGACGAGGGCACCCTCGTCGCCGGCCGCTACGTTCCATTGCCTAACGCCGACCGATGGGCGAAGATCGCCGATGGTCGCCACCGTGGGACGCCCGTCGGCGCCTGAGAGGAGACGATATCGTGCTGGACAACGTACACCGGTTTACCTACGAGGACATCGAGGGCGCCGTGATCCGTGTACTGGATGACGAGGAGCTGACCCTGGACGAGTTCCTCGAGCCGGCGCACCGACCCGTCGGCGGCAGCGCGTACCGCTTTGCCTACACGTGCTGTTATCTCCGCCACCGCGGGAAGCACATCCTGATCGATGCCGGATTCGATCCGGATACGCCACCCGGTGCGCTCGAATCGATCGGCGTCAACGCAGCGCAGATCGACCTCGTCCTGTTGACCCACGCGGATCGGGACCATGTCGCCGGGCTGCTGATGCCCGACGGCACATTCACGTACCCGAATGCCCAGCATGTGATCGGCCTCGACCTCTGGGACCATCTTCGTAGGCCGGAGACGCTCGAGGCGCTCGCGCAGCTCGGGGAAGAGCGCCAGGCCTTCTATCGGAAGCTCGTCCGCGCCTTCGACAGTCACCTCCAATTGGCCGACGGGGAGAAGCCGGTCGCCGCCGGCATCGGATACATCCCGTGCCCCGGGCATCGGATCGGCCACGGCGTCTACGAACTGCAGACGTCGGGCGCCCCCCTGCTGCACACCGGGGATGCGTTCTTCCATCCGCTCTTCGCCGAGCACCCCGACTGGCCGAACGTCACTGACTCGCTGCCCGATCAGGCGGTCAACAGCCGGCGAGCCCTCGTCGCACGGGCGGCCGACACCGAGGCGCTCGTGCTGAGCACACACATCCCGTTTCCCGGCATCGGACGGATCGAACGGGACGGGGATGGATTCCGATGGGTCGAGGGGCTATGAAGGGACAGCGGGAGCCGCTGGAGTCGCGGATCCACCTGTTCGTCCACGGCGGGACCGATGGAGCGTTGCTGAAGGTCCTCGACGACGATCCCCACTCGCTGAACGAACTCCTTCCCGAGGACCGCCGGCAGGCCGAGGACCACACCCTCCCGTTCGCCTACACCTGCTGCTACGTCCGTCATCGAGGGATGCACGTGCTCGTCGACGGCGGGATCGACGGCGACGAGGTCTCGGCCCAGCTCAACCTGCTCGGCGTCACGGCGGCGGACATCGACCTCGTCCTGATCACCCACGTCGATCGCGATCACGTCGCCGGACTGATCCTGCAAGTCGGCGACGGCGAGCTGGCCTACCCCAACGCCCAGTATGCGATCGACGCCGGGCTCTGGGACGAACTTCAAAAGGACGAGACGTACGAGGAGCTGCCGAAACACCTGCAGCGGCTGTTCAAGGCGCTGACCGCGCGGCTCGCCGACCGGGTTATCCTCTGCCGCGGCGAGACCGAGGTCGCCGACGGGATCACGTTCGTACCGGCGTCCGGTCACCGGCCGGGCCACGCCGCCTACGAGTTCGAGACCGACAACGCGCCGATCCTGCACGTCGGCGACGCCTTCCTTCACCCGATCTTCCTCGAGCACTTCGACTGGCCCGTCGTCGGCGACACGTTGCCCGATCAGGCGGTCGAGACTCGGATGGCCCTCGTCGAGCGGATCGAACGGACCAACCCGCTGTTGATCGCCACCCATTTCCCGTGGCCGGGCATCGGCAGGCTGGATGCCACCGGATCCACCGGCACCTGGACTACGACAGCCAGCTAACGTTCTTTCCCCCATCGCATCGGTTCCTCGATTTCGATACCATCGGAGTATGCGCATCGGAATCGCTCAGACGTCGCCTGTCTTCGGGGAGACGGAACGGAACGTCGCCGACGCGTTGGAGTGGATCGGCCGAGAGCAGGCCGATCTGTGGGTTCTTCCCGAGCTGTTCGCGTCGGGGTATCAGTTCGCGACGGCCCGCGAGTGTCGGGAGCTGTCGGAGCCGGTTCCGGATGGACCGACGAGCCGGGCACTGATCGCGTACGCGACCAAAGCCGGCTGCCACATCGTCGCCGGGCTGCCGGAGCGCGACGGCGATCGGCTGTACAACGCGGCGGTCCTCGTCGGACCGAGCGGCTTCTTGGCCTGCTACCGTAAGGTACATCTCTTCTATCGCGAGACGGAGCTCTTCGCGTCCGGCGATCGGTCGTTCCCGGTGGTCGACCTGGGATCGGCCCGCGTTGGCATGATGGTCTGCTTCGACCACCTGTTCCCGGAGTCAGCACGGTCGTTGGCGCTTCGGGGAGCCGACGTGATCGCCCATCCGGCGAACCTCGTCCTGCCCGACCTGGCGCAGCGGACGATGGCCGTTCGCGCGCTCGAGAACGGCCTGTTCACCGCGACGGCGAACCGGGTCGGCACGGAGTCGCGGACCGATGAGACGCTCGTCTACACCGGCCAGAGCCAGATCGTCGATCCCGGCGGGGAGATCGTCGCTCGGCTGTCGCAGACGGACGTCGGCGTCTTCGTCGCGGAGGTCGATATCGCGCGCGCGCGCGACAAGGCCATCACCCCGTTCAATGACAAACTGGCCGATCGACGGCCGGATCAGTACAGGCTTTGAGGACACGAGACCGAAGGGGGACGGGTTGATCGAGACAGGGATGACGAACGAGCGAAGCTGGACGGTCGAGCCGGAGCACCTGGCCAGCGCGTTCGGCAGCGGACTGGTCGAGGCGCTGTCGACGCCGACGCTGGTCGGCTTCTGCGAGGAGTGCGCCCGGACGATGGTCGATCCGAAGCTGCCGATCGGCCGCAAGACCGTCGGCATGTCGATTCGGATCGATCACCTGGCGGCGACGCCGCCCGGAATGCGGGTGACCGTGACGGCGGAGCTGGTCGAGATCGACGGCCGCCGCCTCCGGTTCGAGATCGAGGCGTACGACGAGATGGATCGGATCGGACGGGCCACACACGAGCGGTTCGTCATCGACGCCGATCGGTTCGACGATCGCCTCCGCCGCAAAGCGAAGAGAACGTCCGACGCGCCGGCGCGATAGATCTGCCCACTCCTAGCAACTCCAGCCACCTCACCGGATGCCCATGCGCTCTTCACAAAGAACACACATCTGACGGGCATCCTTCGTGTCGGCAGCAGAAATGCCGCTCTTCCGCTAAACCTCCTTGCGGATAGCCACCACACCGGCTGGGGAGGATCGAGGGAACCCTCGGAACTCTCCAGCCGAGCCTTTTTCGGGGCCCTCTTCAGCCGCCGCCGACCGGCGGCAGGATCGTCAGTCGATCCCCGTCGCGAAGCACCGTCTCGAATCGATCGCGGAACTGCACATTGCCGCCATTGATCAGCGCGTTGATGTTTCGCCGGATTGCGCCGTCCGCATCGAAGATCCGCCGTTCGATCGCCGGGACCCGCCGCACGAGCGCCTGCAGCGCGTCGACGACGGTCGCGCCGGCGGGAAGATCGAGACGTCGGTCGTCCGCATCGACCTCCCGCTTGAAGGAGAAGGCGATCTCGACCGAGACGTTCATCGATCCCTTGTCAGCTCCTTCGAGAAGCGGTTGTGGACCGGAACCAGGTCGAGGATCGATTCGTCGACCAGGCGTCCGTCACGAACGCGCCAGTCGCCGTTGACCATCGCGAAGTCGACCCGATCGGCGGCGCAGTGCACCACGGCCGCCAGCGGATCGGCGTGTGCGCCGGCGAGCGCGATGTCGTTCAGATCGAACGCGATCAGGTCGGCCGCCTTGCCGACCTCGATCGATCCGATCTCGCCCTCGCGGTGCAGGACCTGCGCCCCGCCCATCGTCGCCATCCGCAGTGCCTCGCGGGCGGAGAGCGCGTCGGCGCCGTACTTCACCCGCTGGAGCAGCATCGCCTGACGGACCTCGCGGATCATGTTCGACGTGTCGTTGCTCGCCGATCCGTCAACCGCAATCCCGATCTTGACGCCGTGTCCCTTCATCTCGGTGACCGGCGCAATCCCCGAGCCGAGCGTCATGTTCGAGCTCGGGCAATGGGCCATTCCGACCTTCGCCGCCGACAGCTTCGCGATATCCGAGTCGTTCAGAACCACGAGATGCGCGAACCAGACATCGTCGCGCAGCCATCCGAGTTCCTCCATCAGATCGACCGGTCGGAGCCCGGTTCGCCGCAGGCAGTACGCCTCCTCGTCGTGCGTCTCCGCGAGGTGCGTGTGCAGCAGCACGCCGGTTTCCTCGGCGAGCCGCACCGACTCCCGCATCAGATCGGCGGTCACCGAGAACGGCGAACACGGGGCCAGTGCGATCCGGAGCATCGCGAACGGTTCCGGGTCGTGGTATCGCTCGATCATCCGCCGGCAGTCGTCGAGGATCTCGTCCTCGCTCTGCACGACGGAGTCGGGCGGCAATCCGCCGTCCTTCTTCGACAGCGACATCGACCCGCGCGTCGGGTGAAAGCGGATCCCCGCCCGTTGCGCCCCCTCGATGTCGGCGGCGAGGATGTTCCCGCCGTCCCGCGGATAGAGGTAGCAGTGATCGGTCGTCGTCGTCGCCCCGGACAGCAGCAGCTCGCTGCAGGCGATCGTCGATGCGACCCGCATCGCCTCCTCATCGAGCCGCTTCCACCGCTCGTACAGGAAGACGAGCCAGTCGAACAGCTTCGCCTCCGCCGCGCCCGGCACGTTTCGAAACAGGGACTGATACAGATGATGATGTGTATTCACCAGACCCGGCAACAGGAGCTTCCCCGTTCCGTGAACGACCTCGTCGGCATCGATTCCGGCCGCGTCCGTCCCGATGTCGACGATCCGGTTCCCCTCGACGAGCACGTAGCCGCCCGCTAGTTCGCGCCCGTCGGGATCCATCGTCGCAACGAGCTCGAAGCCGGCGAGCAGCGTCCGCACGCTCATCCCGCCAACTCCACCGAGTCCGCCGACTCGAGGAATGCCACGAGCAGGCGGATCGCCGCCTCGACATCGTCGGGGTGGACCGCCTCCACGACCGAGTGGACGTACCGCGCCGGGATCGACAGCGTGATCACCGCGGCGCCGTCCTGCGCCATCTGCAGGGCCCCGGCGTCGGTGCCGCCGCGCGGCAGAATCTCCATCTGGAACGGGATGTCGTTCGTCTCCGCCAGGGCGCGCATCGCCCGCACCAGCGACGGATGGGAGATCGACGCCGAGTCGCGAATCTTGATCGCGACCCCCTTGCCGAGTTGCGTGACGCGGTCCTTCGCGGACACACCGGGCGTATCGGCGGCAATCGTCACGTCGAGTGCGATGCCGATGTGCGGTTTCGTCGCGAAGCCGGCGACCTGGGCGCCGCGCAGGCCGACCTCCTCCTGCGTCGTCCCGACGAAGTACAGATCGCAGGCCGGTTTCTTCGCCCGTTTCAACGCCTCGATGCCGACGTAGACGCCCGCGCGGTCGTCCAGCGCCTTGCACGACACGAGATCGCCGAACTCGATGAAGTCCTGGCGCAGCGTCACCGTGTCTCCGATTCGCACGTCGTTTTTCACGGTCTCGGCGGGAAGCCCCAGATCGACGAACAGGTCCCGCAGATCGAGCGGCTTCTTTCGCTCCTCCTCGGTCAGGATATGGATCGCTTTCCGCCCGATACAGCCGATCCGATCGCCAGCTTCGGTGTGCACGACGACCCGCTGGGCGACGAGGTTCACCGGATCGAATCCGCCGGCCGGGTTGATCCGGAGGAACCCGGTCTCCTCCTCGATGTGGCTGACGAAGAACCCGATCTCGTCCATGTGGCCGGCCACCACGACCACCGGGCCCTCGCCCGTCCGGTGCGCAATGACGTTTCCGAGCGAGTCCGTCTTCAGTGAATCGACGTGTCCGCGCAGCTCGGCCTCGACGATCGCTCGAACCTTTGCCTCGTATCCCGGGATCCCGGGCGCCTCACATAGCCTTTTCAGTAGCTCCATCGAGCCTCCTTTGCGCCGAACAGTGTAGTCACGATCTGCGTTCGGTCAATCCCTTGCCCTCCGCGCCGCGCCGCCCTACCATCGAAGCATGATCCCGATTCGCGATACGATCCGAAGCCGCAAGTTCCCCGTCGTCACCGTCTCGCTGATCGTGATCAACCTGCTTGTCTTCCTCTATCAGGGCTACCTCGGGACCCGAACGCCGCTGTGGGAAGACTGGTCCGACGAACGGTACGAGTGGCTCGACGCCGGCCACACGCCGCCCCCGATCTTCGATCCCGCCTACGCGTACACCTCCCGCCGCGTGCCGGGCCGATCGACTTCGACGTACGAGATCCCGGGGGACGACTGGTTCCTGATGCAGTACGCGCTCGTCCCGGCCGAGTTGCTCGGCGGCACCGATCTCCCGCCGACGATCCCTCTTCCTCTCTGGGCAACGCTTCTGACGTCGATCTTCCTGCACGGTGGGGTCATGCACGTGCTCGGCAACATGCTGTACCTCTGGGTCTTCGGCGACAATGTCGAGGACGCGATGGGGCCGGTGCGTTTCCTGATCTTCTACCTGCTATGCGGTGCGGTCGCGTCGTTCGCGCAAGTCGCGATCGGCCCGGGCAGCTCGATTCCGCTCGTCGGGGCGTCCGGAGCGATCGCCGGCGTCCTCGCCGCCTATTTCATGCTGTACCCGTACGCCCGCGTCATGACGATCATCCCGATCTTCTTCTTCATCCGGCTCGTCTCGATCCCCGCCGTGCTCTTGTTGGGTCTCTGGTTCGTCCTTCAGGTGATCAGCGGGGCCGGCGCCGTCGGAGCGTCCGGAGGCGTCGCCTGGTTCGCCCATATCGGCGGTTTCCTCGCCGGCCTCGTGCTCGTCTTCCCGTTCCGCCGCCGCGGCATCCCGGTGACGCTGTGGAACAGCCTTCGAAGGGGACGAATCCGCCGCTAGGACAACGGTCATATGTCCCCTGTCGCGCGCCCGCGAGCCTTCACAGCCGCTCGATGTACGGGTATCATGGACCCAGAGCGCAGTGTGATCATCAAAGGAGTGATGAACCATGAAACGGGGTGCTGCCCTTGGTTGTGCCGTCTTCTTGTCCATCCTCGTCGGTTCGCTTGCGTGGGCGACGGATCTCGTCGAGCACCGAGCGATCCTCATCTCGAACGACTATGAGTTTACCGTCGAGAACGGCGTCTGCTCCGGCACGGGCGAACTGAACGACCCGTACGTCATCGAGAACTGGGTCATCGATGCCGGCTACGACGAGTACGCGATCCGTATCCACGGAACGACCCGGGCGTTCGTGATCCGCAACGTCGAGATCTCCGGTGCAGCGAAGTCGGCGATCTACTTGAGCTACGTGCGCAACGCGCGGATCGAGAATTGTCGTTTCGATGCGAACTGGACCGGGGTCACGCTGAACTACACCACGTTGACCCGCGTCGCGAATTCCGTCTTCACGCACAACACCGACGGAATCCGCACGTACTTCTCGTCGGTCAATCAGATCCTCGGGAATCGGTTCGAGGAGAACGACACGGCGATTTGGCTCGATGCGTCGAACGAGAACGACCTGATCGGCAACTACGTCAGCGACTCCCACATGGGCATCTATCTGAATCTCGGATCGCAGCAGAACGATATCGTCGACAACGCCTTCGTTGAGAACCTCCACCACGCACACACCGACGACCCGAACCGCTGGGACGACGGCGCCGCGGGCAACTACTGGGGAGGGTTCACCGCGATCGATTCCGAGCCGAACGGGATCTGGGATTCGCCGTTCCTGATCAATAGCGACGGCGATCAGGACAACTTCCCGCTGGTCACACACCCCCTGGTTCCGGCCCCGCCGCCGGCCTCCTGCGACGTCTAGATCACTCCACCTTGCGCCCACGCGAGCGAGCGGATGCCAAGCCATCCGCTCGTTCGCATTCCGACCGGTAGCGCAGAGCCGTTCTCACCCGGGGACTTGCCTCCGCTCGGCAAGCGACGGCCCCGCCGCGGCACCGATCTGCTCCCATCGGTTGACTTCGAGGATTGGCTCCCTACACTGTGATCGGAAAGGACGTCATGGCCTCAGAGCGACTCTTCGACCAGGTTCGGGGAGAGATTCCCTATACCCTTGTGCACGTACCCGTCTCGGACATCCGGGAGGGGCAGCATATCAACCAGTGCTTTCTGGTGAAGCGGAAGGCACAACGTTCGACCCGGACCGGGGACCCGTACCTGGAGATCCTGCTGGCTGACCGGACCGGGACGCTCCCCGCCCGCGCATGGGCCGAGGCGACCCACCGATACGCGAGTCAGTTCGACGAAGGGGAGTTCGTCTATGTCGAGGGGCGCTCGGAGACGTACCGTGGCAACCTCCAGATCATCGTCGAGTCGATCCGCCGGATGACGCCGGCCGAGCGGGAATGCGCCCAGCTTCCCGGATTCGACCCCGCATTGCTCGTTCCTGCGAGCGACCGAGACATCGCTGAGATGTGGAGCGAACTGCTCGCATTGGCGGAGACGATCGATCCCCAGCCGCTGCGACAGGTAACCCTCGATCTGTTGGCCGAGCATGAACCGAGGCTGAAGGAGTACCCTGCCGCCGCATCGAAGCATCATGCCTATCTCGGCGGACTGCTGGAACACACGCTGGAAGTGGCGCAGGGCGTCGCCACGTACACCGAGCAGAATCCCGGTCTCGGCATCCGGCGCGGCCTCGCCGTGGCCGGCGCGATTCTTCACGACATCGGGAAGCTCGTCGAGTTCGAGAACCCGATCGCCGTCCGCTACACCCTCCGCGGCCAGCTCATCGGGCATCTGCTGCTGGGGCGCGATATGGTCCGCCAGGCGGCGATGCGGCAGACGTGGCCCGACCCGCGCCTGCCCGACCTTCTCGAGCACATCCTGATCTCCCATCACGGAGAGCTGGAGTACGCCGCGGCAATGGTCCCGAAGAGTCCCGAGGCGATCGCCGTCTACCACTTCGACAACCTGTCGGCCAAACTCAACATGATCCGAATGCATATCGATTCGGACAACGAATCCGGCGACTTCACCGACTGGGAGTCGAACTTCGGCCGGCGGTTCTTCAAGGGCGATCTGAAGTCTGGTTAGCCCGCACACGGCCGCGGCACGGTGATCGAGGCAAGCCGCCCGTCTATAATCGGGCTCCATCCAAGGCGTTTCGAAGGAGAGTCACTATGCGAACGGACTATTGCGCGCATCTGGCCGCGTCCGACGTCGGCCGGACGGTCGCCCTGACGGGTTGGGTCAATCGTCGACGAGATCTTGGCGGGATCACGTTCGTCGATCTGCGCGATCGCTCCGGCCTCGTACAGCTCTTCTTCCCCGGCGATCACGAGGGCCTCGAACAGGCCCACACGCTGAACCGCGAGGATGTCCTGCGCATCACCGGGACGGTGACGAGACGCGGGGAGAAGAACATCAATCCCGACATGGCGACGGGAGAGATCGAAATCCAGGTCGACTCGATGGCAATCCTGAACCGCGCCAAGACGCCGCCGTTCCTCGTCGAGGGAGACGGCTCCGATACGACCGAGGAGACGCGCCTGCGCTACCGCTACGTCGACCTACGCCGCGCCTCGATGCAGCACAACCTCCTGCTGCGCCACCGTGTCTTCAAGGCACTCCGTGACTACTACTCCGACGAGGGCTTCCTCGAGATCGAGACGCCGTTTCTGACGAAGTCGACCCCGGAGGGCGCCCGTGACTTCCTCGTGCCCAGCCGGATGAGCCCCGGATCGTTCTACGCCCTGCCTCAATCGCCGCAGCTGTTCAAGCAGCTGTTCATGATCGGTGGGATCGATCGGTACTTCCAGCTTGTCCGCTGCTTCCGAGACGAGGACCTGCGGGCCGATCGCCAGCTCGAGTTCACCCAGCTCGACCTAGAGATGTCGTTCCCGAGCGACAAGGACGACATCCTCATTCACTTGGAGGGGGCCGTCGCCCACGTGTTCCGTGAGACGTTGTCGATCGAGCTCGAGATCCCCTTCCCACGCCTTACCCACGCCGAGGCGATCGCACGGTATGGCAGCGACAAGCCCGACCTCCGGTACGGGATGGAGATCCATAACGTATCGAGCCGGGTCGCCAACTGCGGGTTCCGCGTCTTCGCCGAGGCCGTGGCTCACGGCGGTAAGGTCGCCGGGATCCTCGCCGAGGGCTGCGCCGGGTACTCCCGTTCCATCCTCGATGGGCTCCAGGAGATCGCCGTACGTGCCGGGGCGAAAGGTCTCGCCTGGATCAAGGTCGAGGAGAGCATCTCGTCGCCGATCGCCAAGTTCCTCTCCGAGGAGGAGCTGACATCGATCGTCGATGCCTTCGACGCGAAGCCGGGGGATCTGATCCTTCTGCTCGCCGGACAGCGGATCGAGACCCCGCTCGGCGAGCTGCGACGCGAGATCGCCGCGCGGGAGAACCTCGCCGAAGACGGCTGGAAGTTTCTCTGGGTCACCGACTTCCCGCTGTTCGAACTCGACGAAGCCGGCGAGCTGACCAGCTCGCACCACCCGTTCACGTCGCCCCGCGCCGACGACATCGAACGGCTGCAGACGGATCCGCTGTCGATCGCGTCGAACGCCTACGATCTCGTCCTAAACGGCATCGAACTTGGCAGCGGCAGCATCCGAATCCATGACCGGTCCCAGCAGGAGGAGATCTTCCGTCTGCTGAAGATCTCCAAGGAAGAGGCGGAACTCCGGTTCGGCTTCTTTCTTCAAGCACTCGAGTACGGCGCGCCGCCCCACGGCGGCTTCGCCCTCGGGATCGACCGGTTGGTCATGCTGATGGCGGGCCAGCGTTCGCTGCGCGATGTGATCGCGTTTCCGAAGACGACGACGGGCTTCTGCCCGCTCACCGAGGCGCCGATGCCCGTGGCGAAGGCCCAGCTCGACGAGCTCGGCCTGTCGACCGGATGACACGCGCGGCGAGGCGACGCGGCCTGATCCCCGCCGTCGCCTTCGCCGCACTCCTTGCCATCCTGTTGCTGTTCGTCGCCAACGTCGGAGACATCACGCTCGGCCCGGGCGAGCCCGCGGCGTCGCCCGCCCCTACCGATGACACGTCGTCGACCAAGCTGTCGCAGGGTCTCGACCTGGATCCCGAACTGGTGCGACATCTGCTGTTCGCGGCGTTCACCGTGTCGCTGATCATCGTGCTCGTCAGTGCGATGGCGTCGCATCTGCTGCGCCGTTGGCTGTATTTCACGATCGGCCTGTTCGGAGCCATCCTCGCATTCGACTTTTTTTGCGCGATGATCCCTCCCACATCGGTCGCACCGGTCGATGACGTGCCCGTTCGCCGCGACGTCGCCGCAGGGTCCTCCACGGATCGAAATCCGACGGACTGGAGCCGTGCCCTGATCGCCCTCGGCCTCTCTGTCGGAGCCGGCGCGCTTCTCGTCGCTGGATCCTCCGGCGTCATCCGGTATTGGCAAGCCCGGCGCCGGCAGCGGCGGGATGCCGACCTGGCGCAGTCGCTCGAGGAGCTCGCCGGCCGCGCGACCGCGCCCGACTCCGGCGTCGATGTGGTCGTCTGGTGTTACCACGAGATGCTCGAGCTGCTCAGCGACAGGGAGCAGATCCGGCACGACGCGATGACCGCGCGCGAGTTCGCCGACTGCCTGCGGGAACTCGGCCTTCCGACCGCCGCAGTCGATCGCTTGACCCGTCTGTTCGAACTCGTCCGCTACGGTCATCGGGACGGCGGCCCGCTCGCCGACCGCGCCGCGGCGAACCTCGACGCGATCCGACGAGCCGATGCCGGCCCGCCGGTCACCAAGCCCGGTTGAGATCGGTCGACCACGATGGTATTCTCCTCACTTGTGGTGGTTGACGGGTCGGGCAACCGGCTCGGGGCGGCTCTGCCCGAAAGGTGGCTCGATCCGTGGTGTTTAGGGCTTATCGGTCCTCGACGAAGACGCCCATGCGTACGTGCGGGCTTCTCCTCCTTTCCGTTCTGTTGATCGCGCTCCTTCTGCTGCTCGGACCGAATCTCCAGCAGATCGAGCTCGAGCCGGGGACACAGGATCTCGCGTTCCTGTCCGAAGTCGAGTCGGGCGTCAATCTCGGGACCGAATCGTTCGGCTCCGGCTTCGCGGTCGTCCTTCTTCGCGTGTTCATGATCGGAGCCGTCGTCAGCGGCGGCGGCCTCGTCGTCGCCGCCATCTTCCATCGCAAGTTGCGGATCTACCTGATCGCCTTCCTGGTCCTTTGCGGTCTCGTCTTCGGCATCTGGTATCTGCTTCTTTGGAATGTCCAACGAACCGCAACGCCGATCGAGATGGAGCCGGAACCCATCCCCGACGCCCCGCGGTGGGTGGATCTACCCGAGGAACCGATCGTCGAGGACGACGCGCCTCCGCCGCCCGGTTGGTCGTTCGTCGCCATCGCGTTCTCGATCGCCGTCGGCGTCACCGCCCTCGTCGCCGTCCTCTGGATCCGCCTCGCGCCCCGCTGGCGACACCGCAACGCAGAGGACGAGAAGACCGAACTCGAGGAGCTGATCGATTCCGTCGGCGCCGCGGCGGACGACATCCAGCTCGGCGGCGACCCGAGAGCCGCCGTGTTGCGCTGCTACCGTGAGATGATCCGCATCTTCGTTCGGCGGAAGAAGATCATCGAGCACACCCACCTGACGGCGAGGGAGTTGGCCGCCGCTCTCCATCGGGCCGGCTTCACCGCACGCCACGTCGACCAGCTCACCGAGATCTTCGAACTCGTTCGCTACGGGAACCGCGGAGGGCAACCGCTCGCCGACCAGGCAGTCGATTGCCTCGAGGCGATTCGGGAGGCGTACGCGTTCACATGACCAGAGAACGGGTTCTCCGCCTCGCAATCCGAATCGCCGCCGTCGCCTTCGTCGTCGCGCTGACGTTGCTATTGCTGTATAGCGAGCCGGTTCGCCGCGTTCTTCTCGATCCGATCGTGTGGATCGCCAATGACATCCGCAACGGCCTGGCGAAGCTCCCGCAAGCCCTGCTGTGGGCCGTGGGTCTGCTGATCGGCTGCGCGATCCTCGGCATCTCGTGGCAACGTACGCTGCGCGCCATCACGTCGCGGCGCCCCCCTCATCGTCGGGAGCCGATCATCCGGCCGTACAATGCGAATGCGATCGCGACGCTGGCGCGCGATCTCCATCGCGCCCCGAAACGCCACGTCAGCCGAAACCGGGTCGTGCGCGAGCTGTCGATCGTCGCGATCCGCCTCCTCGCAAAGCGCCGCGGCATCCCCCTCCACGAGGCACGGGCGCTGCTCCGATCCGGGCGCTGGCCGGACGATCCGAAGGTTCGACGGTTGTTCGCCTCGCGCCGCCACGGCGAGGCCGCGATCCGCAAGCACGAATTCATCGATGCCGTCGAGGCGACGCTGGCGTACCTCGACCACTACCATCAGGAGGTCTAGATGCAGTTGCGCGAAGTGGGTGACAAGGCAAACGAGATCATCGACGAAGTCTCCAAAGCGATCGTCGGCAAGGACGGCGTGCTGCGCCGGGTGATGATCGGAATCCTCGCCCGCGGCCACATCCTGTTCGAGGACTACCCGGGGCTGGCAAAGACCATGATCGCGCGCTGTTTCGCGCAGGTTCTCGGCATAGACTTCCGGCGAATCCAGTTCACGCCGGACCTGCTTCCGAGCGACATCACCGGCTCACACATCTTCGATCGGGAGCGCGGAGAGTTCATCCTTGCGCCGGGGCCGCTGTTCGCGAACATCGTCCTTTCGGACGAGATCAACCGGGCGACGCCGAAGACGCAATCCGCGCTTCTCGAGGCGATGCAGGAGAGCCAGGTCTCGATCAGCGGCGACACGCGACCACTGCCGCAGCCGTTCATCGTCATCGCGACGCAGAACCCGATCGAATACGAAGGAACGTTCCCACTCCCCGAGGCCCAGCTCGACCGGTTCATGCTCCGCCTCGGCGTCGGCTATCCGACGACCGACGACGAGGTAGAGATTCTCCAGCGACGTCTCGATCGCAAGAAAGACGACTTCGAGCTGTCGACGCTGAGTTCTGACGAGGAGCTGCGCGGCATGCGCGACGCGGTCGAGGACGTGATCGTCGATCCGGACATCGAGCGATACATCGTGCAAATCGCCGCGGCCACACGCGTGCACCAATCCGTTCTCGTCGGCGTCAGCCCTCGAGGCTCCCTCGCGCTGATCAAGCTGGCGCGTGCCGCCGCGGCGCTCGACGGGCGCGACTTCGTGATCCCCGATGACATCAAGGAGCTGGCGTCCGACGCCCTCGCGCACCGCCTGATCCTCAGCCCCGAACTCTGGTCGAAGCGTGTCACCGACCGAGACATCATCGCCGCTGTCGTGGGATCGGTCCCGGTGCCGAAGGTCTCGTAGCGATGCGGAGAACCCCGCTCATCCCACTGGGGATCGGCCTCGCCCTCGCCGCCGTCGGGCTGTTGCTGCTCAACGGCTCGATGATCGCCGCTGCCGTGCCGCTCTTGCTGTTCGCATCGGTCCGGCTGCTCACGCCGCCGGTCCATCTCCGCGATCGTCTCGGGGTCGAACGGTCGGTATCGCAATCGCGGGCGACCGACGGCGACGAGCTCGACATCGAGGTGACGATCACAAACCTCGGACCGACGTGCCCCCTGCTAACCGTCGTCGACGCCCCGCCGACCGCGCTGCCGATCGCCGAGGACCATGCCCAATTCCTCGGCCCGCTTCGCTCCGGCGAGGCCGAGACGTTCAGTTACACGCTGACCGCTCGACGCGGGATGCACTCCTTCGGAGACGTTCGTGTCCGCACGTGGTCACCGTGGACGCTGGCGACGCAACAAGAGTCGATCCGGCTGGACGCACAGATCAAAGTCCACCCGGACTTCGAGCCGCTCGATCCGATCACGATCCGCCCGCGGCGCACGCGGGCGTTCGCCGGATCGGTCCGTGCGAACCTCGGCGGACAGGGCCTCGACTTCTTCGGCTGTCGGGCCTACTCGCCCGGCGACGACATCCGTCGGATCAACTGGCGAGCGTACGCACGGCAGAACGCGCTGATCGTCAACGAGTACGAACTCGAGCGGATCGCTGATGTCAACATCATCCTCGATGCGAGAGCCCGATCCCACACACAGCTCGACGGGGAGACGACGTTCGATCACTCGGTCCGGGCCGCCGCTGCGATGGCATCGCATTTCCTCGAAGCCGGCAACAACGTCGGACTGCTCGTCTACGGCAGCTACGTCCACTGGGTCTTCCCCGGAATCGGTCGATTGCAGCAGGAGCGAATCCTCGACGAACTCGCCGGGGCTCAGCTCGGTGACAAGGCGGTCTTCGAGGAGCTTCGGTTCATCCCAACGCGCCTCTTCCCGCCACGGTCGCAGTTGGTACTCGTCAGCCCGCTCCCGGATGAAGCGGACATCGAGATCGTCGCCCTCCTCGCCGACCGAGGCTACTCGGTTCTCCTCGTCTGCCCGTATTCCCGCGCCCTGCCTGAGGAGCATACGGCAGCCGGTTCGGACGAGCGGGCTCTCGATCTCGCCACGAGGATCCTGACACTTCGCCGAGACCTCTTCCTCGGTTCCCTGTCTGCGATCGGCACGAGCGTCGTCGATTGGCCGGTCGACGAGCCGTTGCGGCTCGCCTGCCAGCGCATTCATCACGCCAGGGTCCGGAGGTATCGGGCATGAAGATCGTCTCGCTCCTGTTCTTCCAGACTGCAACCGCGCTCTTCGCCGTCGCCGGCTACGCTTTCGGGCTCCCCGAACTCGCGGCCGTAGGCTTCGTGCTCGGGGCCCTGTCCGTCGCTGCGTTCGTTGCGGCCGAACGACCGTTCCTGTATCACGCGCTGTTCGGACTCTACGGCGCGCTGACCGGCGTCTACGCATTGCTGCACATGCCGACATGGGCTTGCGCCGGCGCGCTGGCCTCCGCGCTGATCGGATGGGATGCCGCGCAGACGGCGCCTCGGGTCGCCGCCGCCCCGCCGGAGAGCCGGATCCGCTTTGCGGTCTCCTACACGCTGCGCAGCGCCGCGCTCGGCGCGCTCGGCGTCGTGCTCGTCCTCGCCGCCGGATGGATTCGGATCTCGTTGACGTTCGGCACCGGTCTTGCCCTCTCCTTTGCCGCATTCCTCCTTGCCACGTGGTTCCTCCGCGGGCTGAGCCACCGCGAGAAGAACGATGACGCGACATCTTCCGATCGCCGTCGCTAGTCGGCCGGCATGCTCCATCAATGAAGCGGACGACGGGAGCGATCCCGTCGTCCGCCGAGGTAGCAAAGTCGTTCGTTGGGTGCGACCGCTAGCTACGTTCCGAGCTCGCCTCCGATCTTCCCCAAGAACCGTCCCGCCTCCGTGTACCCGCTCACATCTCCGCTCAGTCTTTGCAGCGACGCGGAGTACGCCGGATGGAGGCGATAGGTAAAGGTGACCGTGTCGCCTTCGGCGAACTGGCTCCCCCAGAGCGCCTCCAGCGTCTTCGTCGCGGGGTTCGGGTAGGCAAACGCACCGCCCGCGTCCACGACCTCGAGCTGCCATCCCTGCGGCATGCTCTCCTGGAACCCGATCGCCGAGCAGTCCTCGAGTACGCGTACCGTCAACAGCACCAGGATCGTGCCGTCTGACTGCGGCATGACCTCGCGAACGGCGAACGCCGGCAAGCGCCCGACGACGATCCCTTTGCGGCACGTGGTCGCGCGTCCGCCGGCATCGGTGACCGACAGCGTCACCTCGTAGTATCCGGCCTCCGGGAACGCGTGCGTCACCAGCGAATCCGCCGACTCGATCTCGTCGACCCCATCGGCATCGAAATCCCATGCATACTGGAAGTCTCCACTGCCGCCGAGGCAGGATTCGCACGCCGCGAAGTTGACGATCTCTCCCACGTCGGGGTTGTAGATCGACGGATCGAAGTCGGCCTCGAACGCGTGCGCGACGCCGACCCCAAGGATCAACATCGTGGCGCACGTCACGGCAAGGCCGATCCGTTTCCTAGTCATTCCCCCTCCTTCTCTTCACGCCGGGACGACCCGCTCCCTACTACGGAAGCGGGTCGTGCACCGAACTCCCAGTCAGCCAGTAGGCGATCAGATCCTGCATCGTATCGAGCGTGATGATCTTGTCGCCGCTGTACGGCACCGGTCCTCCCGATTGCCACAGCGACACGGCGTACTGGATCTGATCGAAGCCGATCGTCTCCCCCAAGTGCGGGTCGACCGTCGCCGTAGCGACGTCCCAGCGGGAGATCACGACCGGCACCGGAAGGATCTCCGTCGCCGTCACGCGATCGTCGCCGGAGAACGGCTGCGAGAACCGCGGCGACGAGCTGCCGATCTTGCCGCTGACGTTCGCCTGCACCTTCTCGCCCGGTGCCACCGGCGCCTTCAGCGTGTAGTGAATCTCCCGGTGCGAGTCGACGCCGTCGGGGAGGAACTTCTCGAAGAACAGCCACTCGAGAGTCTGCCCCGTGATTCGGAGCGTCGCTCCGTCGTCGTCGGTCCTCTCCAGCGGATCACGCGCTTCCTCGTTCGTCGTCCGGATCAGTTCCCAGCCAACCGGGATCGTCTCCGTCACGGACAGGCCGTTGACCGTCGTGTTCAGCTCCATGCTCAGCGTGACATGTACGTAGCCGGACGGGATCGTCCAATCGTCGGGTAGCCCCGTCTCGATCGTCCGGATCGCCTGCACCGTCGCGATGACGTCGACCGTTTCGGAGACGGTTGAGCGACCGCCCTCGCTGTCGACGACGGTCAACTTGATCGTCTGACTGCCCGCCTCGGTGAATGTGTAGGCGACCTCGGGATCCTCCGTCGTCTGATCAACGGTTCCATCCCCATCGAAGTCCCACAGGTACCACGCGATCGAGTCGTCGAGATCGTAGGAACCGCTCGCGTCGAGCAGAATCTCCACGCCGACACGCGGACGATCGGCCGTCAGCATCTCCTCGTCGTCGTCCTCGGCCGTCGGCACTCCCCGCGTGCTGAAGCTCGCGGTCGGCGGCGTATTCCCCACGACGACCTCCGCGGCGTAGGCGACGGAGGTCGCTCCGCGATCGTCGACGACGATCAGCCGGACCTCGTACGTCCCCTGCTCCGGATATCGATGCCGTGGATTCCGTTCAGTGCTGGCGCTTCCGTCACCGAACTCCCACGCCCACGCGACAATCTCGCCCTCGATATTGGTGTCCTCGGAGCGGTCCTCGAACTCGATCATGTCGGACGTCGTCGGCTCCGCCGGCTCATAGGCGAACTCGGCCATCGGCGGCCAGTTCACGACGGGGATCGAGATCGATCCCACGACGCCGCGGAAGTCGCTGTACGTCAAGAGCGACTCCGCTTCCTCCGCCCACGCCCCGGAACGGGTCGCCTCGAGCTGCATCTCGATCGTGATCATCTGTCCGATCCGCAGCTCGGCGATCCGCCAGATCAATGATGTCGTCCCGTCAGACCGAGGCTCGATCTTCGACGGACTCGGACTCGCCGAGACGAACTCCAATCCCGCCGGGAGCCGCTTGTCGATGACGATCTCGCGCGCCGCCGTCTCGATCTCGAAGCGGACATCGATCGCATCGAGTGCCTCCGTCGACGGCCGGCGGTAGAAGAGCCCTTCGGTCTCCACCGCGAAGCCCTGGAGAAGGCTTTCATTGATCAGGTTCCCGATCCCGACGGAAACCACGTGGATTCCGGTTTCCGCAGCGATCTCGGCCTCGGTCGACGGCTCGAGCCCCGTGTTGTTCTGTCCGTCGGACAGCAGCGCCTCGACGAGAATCGCATCCTCGCGACCCGCGCCGAGCAGCTCCCGTCGCGCCATCTGCATCGCCAGACCGAGCGCCGACTTGCCGCCGATCGTCAGATCGGCGATCGCCGTCTTCAGCACGGTCCGATCGGACGTCAGCGGGACCTCGAGGCGCGCCGTCGTCGAATACGAGACGAGGGCGATCCGATCGCTGTCGGAAAGCCGGTCGATCAGATCGAACGCAAACGACTTCGCGCTCGACAGATCGGCGGTCGCCGACGTGTCGATGATCAACACGCAATCGACGGGATACCCGTCGACCGGGCCGAGCCCCTCGACCTGCAGGATCACGTCCGCAAGCGTCGGTTCCCCGCCGAGCGTCGTCTCTTGCTCATCGGTCCATTCGATCGTCTGGTTCACGTAGACGGACTGCGCCGCAGCGCCGACCGCCGTGAACAGGACGAGCACCGTCAGGAAAAGGAGGGCGGCGAGAGGCCTCCCTCTCGCCGCGCAGTAGGTCGTTCTCATTCGTATCATCCCCTCAGACGAAGCGCGCTACGTGGTGCGTAGCACACATCAGTCGCAGGTCGACGTATCCGGATCGCACGGTCCGACAGGAACGCTCGGAAGCGGATCGCAGATGTTCGTGTTCGTCAACCAGTAGGCGATGATCTCTTTCAGCATGTGGTAGCCGACCGTCTGCTCACACGTGCGCGGCACGATCTCGTCCTCAAGCCAGAAGGCGATGGCCCGCTGGACTTGCTGGAACGAGATCTTGTCCGACAACGTGATGTCGAGCCGATCGTTTTCGACATCCCACCGCGAAATCGCGACGATCACCGATACACAGTCGCTGACGTCGACCCCTGAATCTCCGGTCACCGGCGTGTCCATGCACGGCAGAGCCGCATCGACGACGCCGTACAGGTCCGTGCTGCTGGCGTAGCATGGATCGCTCGCTGCGATCTCGATCGCCTCTGTCTGCGGCACCTCGACCTGGTAAATGATCGTCTTCATCGTACCGGCCGGAACCTTGCTCGGGAAGATCCACTCGATCGCCGAGGCCTTGTAGTGGAAGCCTCCGTTATCGATCGGGATGACCCTCCATCCCGTCGGCAGCTCTTCCTTCAGTCCGACCCCGTACAGGTCTTGGTCGGCCCAGATCTCGACCTTGACGGTGAAGGTGCTTCCCGCCTTGTCGCCTCCGGGACCGTAGTAGTTGAGCAGCACGTTGTTGCACGGAACTGGCGTGTTGATCGTCCGAACCGCCACGATGTCCGCCTGCGGAACGAGCGGAAGCGGCAGATCGACCGGCGTACACGTGTAGGCATAGGCCGACAGTTCCTTCATCATTTCGAGGTTGATCGTCGCACCCTGCGTCCACGGAACCGGCTCACTGTACTGCCACATCTCGAGCGCCCGTGTCAGTTGCCGCGGATCGATCTTCTGCGACAAGCGCAAGTCGATCGTATCGTCCGTGTCGAGCCCGATACGCGGGACCAAGTGCGCGATCGCCGTCTTCATTCGGAGCGCGTCGGTCACCTCGATCTGTGCGTCGCCTTCGACCGGGATCTCCATGAACGGCGTCATCGCCTGGAACGTACCGTCGATCGTGAAACAGACCGGCAATGTCGTGGCGATCAGCTCGTCGCTGTCCGGGACGGTCAGCTCGTACGAGATAACCTTCGTCGTCCCGGCACGGATCTGATCGACGAAGACCCACTGGACCGTCGACCGCTTGAACGCCGCGCCGGCATTCTCGAGCGGCTTGATCTTCCAGCCGACTGGCAGCGACTCGGTCAGGCCGACGCCCGCGAGGTCGACGTCCGGTTCGATCCGAACGACAACCAGGAACGTACTGCCCGGAAGCGCTTGCGACGTCGAAATCGTCCGCGTGACGTTGACCGCCAAATCGGAGATGTTCACCGCAAGCGACGTCCGTGCCGTCGCACCTTCGTCATCCGTCGCCCGGACAGTGACCGTCTTCGTCCCCGCCGTGCCGTATGTATACGTCACAACCGGATCGGTCGTCGCCTGATCGAACAGGCCGTCGCCGTCGAAGTCCCACTCGTACGTCTCGATTCGTCCGTCCGGGTCGTACGATCCGGTGGCGTCGAGCGTGATCGATTCATTGATATGGGCGTCGACCGGCGTCGTGAAGAACGACACGACCGGCGGCTCGTTCGGTGTTCCTTCGATCAGGATCGGATCCATCAGGTTCAGCAGAACCTCGTCCGTCCCCGTAGCTCCGCTTAGGAACTTCACTTGGGTAATCCCCGCGGTGAACTGCGGGAAGAGGGTGAGCTCGAACTCGAGGCCGAGCGGTCCCAGGACCATCCCGTCTCCGCGTCCTTCATCCCAAGTCCACGCAACGTTTCCTGTCGGCGCCGTCAGCTCCCACGTGTCACGGAAGTCGGTCGCGTCGTCCTGCACGATGAACTCGGCCGCCGCCGGGACACCCGACAGCGTCATCGACGTTGAACCGGCCGTACCGGTCGCGCCTCCGAGAATCACGAACAGGGACAGACCGCCACCGGCGGTGTCCTGGTACAGGAAGAGGACCGCCGTATTCGGCTCCTCATACCCGGTTGCTGCCTGCATGTTCGTGATGTTGTAGTACTCGGCAGCGCCGCCGGGGTTCTCCAACGGCGTGATCTGGACTCGCGTCTCCCCCTGACTGACAGTGTAGAAGCCATCACCCTGAGCCGCACCCGGTATCGGAATCAGGAGAACGACCACTGCCAGAAGGAAGGAAAGGCCAACAGTGACCTTACGCACCTTCATTGCTACCTCCTTTGCTGACATACTCATCTCTCATCGCGATCAAAGCTGCAATTCATCCTCACTTTAGCAGATCCCCGCCTCCGAAGTCTGTAACACCGATTACGATGTCCCCCGCCTCCTTTCGTCGACTCCGCACCTCGATCACAGCGCCACAGCGAGCTGGTAGAGGGCGGAATCGATGGCCCCCTTCGCCGCCTCCACAGGGTCGGCCGTCAACAGGGAGAGGAGTGGGTGGTCTTCAAAGGTCACCGTCGTCGAGAATTCGACGTCCCCCTGCGGGCTGAACACGGTCGCGAACAGCGCGACAACCGCTTCCTTCTCGATTCCCAGCAACAGTCCCAACGGACTGATCAGAACCTGAAACGACGTGTTGAGAAACGACGTGGCGCCCAGCACCAACAGAGAGCGCTCCGGTTTGTAGGTGATCTCCTTTTCCCAGCGGACGATCCGCAGGATGATCACGTGTCTGACGCCCAGCGTCGCGGCAAGCTGGCGCATTCCCTCGACCGTAATGCTGTTACCGATGTACGTGTTCGTGAGCCGTTGTGCGTACATCAGCTCGCCCTGAGAGCAGATGTCCGCGCCGGTGATCACCGCGCATCGCTGGTTCGCGTAGTTCTTGATCAGCTCGAGATCCGCCGCCGGAACCGGCGCGGCGGCCTGCACGAAGACGGCGACCTTCTGTCCCTGTGCAAATCCGCCGATCGCCACCGCGGCCACGGCCGCCATGACAACGACGATCGACACACTCCCACGTAGTCGGTTCATCATTCTTTCCCCCCACCCGGATTCCGTGTTGCTGTCTCGAAACGGAGTCTAGCCGTGGGGTGAAGAAGCGGACAGGAAGGGTGTCGACACCCTTCTCCGACTTTGTCTAGGGGATTGCGGACAGATGTCCGAGAGGAGGTTGGAGAATGCTGGACTTAGATTTCCAGCTCCTTCGGCTGCTGCGCGATATGCGGATGCGCCGGTCCCTCGTACACCTTGAGCTTGCGAAGCATCCGTCGCCCGAGCTTGTTCTTGGGAAGCATGCGGCGAACCGCCTCACGGACCGGCAGGGTCGGGCGTCGCTCGATCAGACGTCGATACGACATCTCCTTCAATCCACCGATGTACCCACTGTGTCGCTGGAAGAGCTTCTTGTCCCATTTCTGCCCGGTCAGCTCGATCTTCTCGGCGTTGACGACGATCACGTAATCGCCGGTGTCGACATGTGGCGTATAGATCGGCTTGTGCTTGCCCTGCAGGACCCTCGCGATCTCCGACGCCATCCGTCCGAGTCGCCGGCCTTCGGCGTCCACGACGTACCAATCCCGGCTCCAGCTCTTCCCTATCTCTTCGTTCTTTGCGACGTATGTCCGTTGCATCCTCAGGCTCCTTGATGACCTTCCATTGAGGCAGGAATTATATCGGCCGTTCTCGACCGTTTCAAAGGTCGCGGTAGATCGTCGCTTCCGGCTCCGGGCCGGTCGACACGATCTTCACCGGCACGCCGGCGACGTCCTCGATCCGACCGATGTACGCGGCGACGCCGGCCGGGAGATCGTCGAATGACGACACCCCGTCGAGCGGTTCCGACCAGCCGGGCACCATGTCGTAGACCGGCTCGCACACCGCCAGCACGTCGCCGGAAAGCGGGAAGCGATCGACCGTCTGCCCGTCCACGGCGTAGGCACGACAAAGCCCGATCTCCTCGCAACCCGAGAGGACGTCGACCTTCGTCAGCGCCAGCTCGGTCGCACCGTTCAGTTGAACGGCGTAGCGAAGCGCGACCAGGTCCAACCATCCGCACCGCCGGGGGCGTCCGGTCGTTACGCCAAACTCCCCGCCGCGCGCCTGCAAGCCGACGCCAATCTCTTCTTGGAGCTCCGTCGGGAACGGCCCCTCCCCAACGCGCGTCTGGTACGCCTTGACCACGCCGAGCCGACGTTCGACGACCGGCGTCGCCAGTCCGATCGAGTTCGCCAAACCGGCGAACGTCGTCGATGACGACGTCACGAACGGGTACGTTCCGTGATCGACGTCAAGCAGCGTCCCCTGCGCCCCTTCGAACAGGATGTTCCGTCGCTCGGCCAGCGCCGACGAGATCGCCGCCGTCGCATCGCCGATCGACGCAAGGAATGGCTCGGCGATCGCGAGGAGTTCGCCGGCGAGAACCGTGGCATCGAGCGACGCGATCTCCTCGCTCTCCGGCCACTGCCGCCTCAGCTGGCCGATTCGCCAGCGGAGCCGCCCCTCCAACACCGTTCGATCGAGCAGGTCTCCGGCGCGGACCCCGACCTTCGCCGCCTTGTCTCGATAGGTTGGCGCGATGCCCCGTCGCGTCGTTCCGAACCGCGCGCCGCTTCCCTCCAGCTCCTCGAGCAGCCGATGGTACGGGAGAATCAGGTGCGCGTTCTCGGCGATCAGAAGCTTCGGCGTTCGGCCGATGTGCGCAGCGATCGCATCGACCTCTTCGCGGAGCACCGCCAGATCCAGGACCATCCCCCCGGCGAGGACATTGACCGTTCCCGGATGGAAGACGCCGGCCGGAACGAGATGGGTGCCGAACTTGATGCCACGATCGATCACCGTGTGCCCGGCATTCGGGCCGCCGTTGAAGCGAACGACCATGTCTGCCTCACGCGCCAACAGGTGCGTGATCTTGCCCTTGCCCTCGTCGCCCCACTGCAATCCCAGCACCGCGGTCGCCATCTGCTTCTCCTCCTACTCGTTCCTGCCGGCTCGCCGAAGCCCGATGCTGACCGCTTCGCCTTCCAGTTCGAACGTTTCGGTGTATTCCGCCTCATCCGGGATCCCCACGGCCATACGGACCGCCAGGATCTCGTCGGCGATCTCGTCCAGGTTCGCCTCGACGACTTCGCCCAACGAGGAGTCCGTCTCGTAGCCGGCCTCGATCCGATCGGTGACCTCGAAACCCGCCGCCTTGCGCGCCAGCTGGATCCGGTGGGTCAGCTCGCGAACCCGGCCTCGCTCGCGCAATCGATCGTCGATCGCAACATGGAGCAGGATCCGGCAGTCGCCGTCGGCGCCGTCGATCCACTCGTCGGTCAACGCCGCTTCGAACGTCACGTCGTCCGGCCGAATCTCGATCGTTTCGCCGTCGATGGCGATCGTCATCGCACCGCTTTTCAGGCCGTCGCGCAGCGCCGCCGCATCCTGTGCCTTGATCCACGCCCCAACCGCTTGTCCCTTCGGGCCGAGTCTCGGTCCGAGCGAGCGGAAGTTGGGGAGCGCCACCTCGCCGAAGAACGCCTCGAGCGCCTCCGCCGTTTCGACCGCTTCGACGTTCAACTCGACGGCGATCAGCTCCGCGACGGCGTCGGACGGCGCCCCCGTCTTCGGCGTCTTCACGACGACTCGAGACAGCGGTTGCCGCACTCGGATCCCGGCCTGATTGCGCGCCTGATGCCCAAGCGCGACGACCCGCCGAGCAAACGTCATCTCCGCCTCTAGGGCGGCGTCGACCGCCGCCGCGTCGACCGCCGGATAGCTGCACAGATGCACCGATTCCGGGTCTCCGTCGGCTCGCAGGTTGCGATAGATCGCCTCGGACAAGAACGGCACGAACGGGGCCAAGAGCTTCGATAGCTCGACGAGCGCCGTTCGCAGCGCATGATACGCCGCGACCTTGTCGTCGCCCATCCCGCCGCGCCAGAACCGCCGGCGCGACAGCCGGATGTACCAGTTCGACAGGTCGTCGACGAACGTCTCCAGTGACGCGGTCGCGGTGACGACGTCGTACCGTTCGAGCGCTTCAGTCACCGTCGTCGCCGTCGTCGCGAAGCGGGAGCCGAGCCACCGATCGAGCGGCGTGCCGCCAGTATCTGGCGCCTTGTGCGTCTGCGGATCGAACCCGTCGATCGACGCGTACAGCGCGAAGAAATCGTACGCGTTGCGCACCGTATCGAGGAACCGGTACAGCGGCTCGCCGACGCCCTTCTCCGACAGCCGCCGGGTCTTCCACGGCGTGCTGGTCGAGTACAGGTACCAGCGGATGCAGTCGGCACCGAACTGCTCGATCAGCTCCCACGGATCGAGCACGTTCCCCTTGCTCTTGCTCATCTTGAGGCCGTGCTCGTCGAGTCCGAGGCCGGTGCTGACACAGGTGCGGTACGGCGCCTGGCCATGGATGATCGTACTCGTCGCGAGCAACGTGTAGAACCAGCCACGGGTCTGCTCCATCGCCTCGCAGATGAAGTCGGCCGGGAACTGGTCGCGGAATGTCTCCTCGTTCTCGAACGGGTAGTGCCACTGCGCCGTGTGCATGCTTCCCGAATCGAACCACGTATCGATGACGTACGGCACCCGGCGCGCGTCCGCGCCGCAGCCGGCGCATCGCACCGTCACTTCGTCGACGTACGGCCGGTGCAGTTCGACGTCCTTGGCCGCGGCCGGATCGGTCGCCCGCTCGACGAGCTCGGCCCGACTACCGATGCAGGCCACCTCGCCGCAGTTCTCGCACACCCACAACGGCAGCGGCGTCCCCCAGTAGCGATCGCGCGACAGCGCCCAGTCCTTCAGATTCGCGAGGAAGTCGCCGAGGCGGCCCTCCCCCACATGCGACGGAACCCAGTTGATCGACGCGTTGTTCGCGATCATCTCGTCCTTCACCGCGGTCGTTCGCACGTACCACGAGTCCATCGCGTAGTAGAGCAGCGGCGTATCGCAGCGCCAGCAGAACGGGTAATCGTGCTCGTACGCCTCGGAGCGGTACAGCACGCCGCGTTCGGTCAGATCGTCGATGATCTTCGGGTCGGCATCCTTCACGAACGTGCCGGCCAACATCGGAAACAGCTCGGTGAACCGCCCTTCGAGGTCGACCGGCTGGATAAACGGCAGCCCAACCTCCTGCCCGAGTCGGTAGTCGTCCTCGCCGAATGCACTGGCGATGTGAACGATTCCGGTCCCGTCCTCCATATTGACGAAGTCGGCCGCATAGACCCGGTGTGCGGTCGGAGCTTCGGTCAGCCGGTACGGCGGCTCGTACCGCAGCCCGACGAGGTCGGATCCGCGCATCTCTCGCACGACCCGGGCATCCTCGCCGACGAGCGCCTTGTCGAGCAGATCGCGCGCGAGGATCAGCCTCTCGCCGCCCACGTCAACCTCCGCGTAGGTCGCGTTCTTCGCGATCGCAAGCGCCAGGTTCGCCGGAAGCGTCCACGGGGTCGTCGTCCATGTCAACAGCGATGTCGTCCCCCTCGCCTCGACATCGTATGATGCTTCGTCGTCGGAGACGATCGGCATCCGGATCGTCACCGACGGATCGTCGACCGTCTTGTACCCCTGCGCCACCTCATGGCTCGACAGGCCGGTGCCGCACCGCGGGCAGTACGGAAGCGTCTTGTGCCCCTGGTAGAGCAGCCCGCGATCGAACATCGTCTTCAGCTCCCACCACACCGTCTCGATGTAGCCGTCCGTGTACGTGACGTAGGCGTTCTCCAGATCGATCCAGAAGCCCATCCGCTCGATCATCCGTTCCCACTCGCCCTTGTACCGCCAGACGGACTCCTTGCACTTCTCGACGAATCGCTCAACGCCGTACGCCTCGATCTCCGGCTTCGAGTCGACGCCGATCTGCTTCTCGACCTCGAGCTCGACCGGAAGCCCGTGCGTATCCCAACCGCCTTTGCGGGCGACGTAGAAGCCACGCATCGTCTTGAACCGAGGGAACAGGTCCTTGTACACGCGGGGCATCAGGTGGCCGACGTGCGGCATTCCATTCGCCGTCGGCGGCCCCTCGTAGAAGACGTACCGCGGCCCGTTCGACGTCGCCTCCAGCGACCGCTCGAACGTCCCGTGCTCGCGCCAGAACGCGAGGACGTTCTCTTCTCTTTCCAGCGGGTCCTTCGAAAGACTCTCGTACCGCTTCATCAATCGCTCTCCTTGCCGAAGCACTCCATCTCTGCCACGATCCGATACGTTGTCGACGGGTGGAAACGCAGAAACGCCCCTAGCGGGGCTCGGGAATATAGATCAGGAGCGGTCGATACCGATTCTGTGCGTGTGTCATGGCCCGATCACGCGCCATCATAGCGACCGGGAAACACGACGTCAAGGGAGGTTCGGACGCCGAAGCGCGCAAGAGACGTTCGCCGATTCCGGGTAAGCGCCTAGACCTTCTCGCGATCCAGGTACTGGAGGATGGCCTCGACCACCAGGTAGTTGACCGAACGATCGCGCGTCTCCCCGAGTTCCATCAGCCGCTCGATGACCTGCATCTTCTGTGCCTTCTCGGGGACATACAACGAGATCGTCTGGCTGTTGCGATTCAACGGCATGCACCCTCACCTCGTTTCGGAATCGATTGTTCCTACTCCACTTCCGTTTCAGTCATGTGCGACGGATCCCCTTTCCGTCCCCTTGATTTGCGTTGCGTCTGGGTTTCCGATGCTTTCGACATTCGTCCTCCCAATCTCGAGGACCCAGATCACGGCAACGTCACCCATCGTCCCTCGCGGCGGCGCGCGGTCTGCGCTACGCTCGAAGCCATGAAGGATCGAAGCTGTCTGCAATCATCGAGTCGGCCGGCCCTTGGTATCGCCGCCATCCTATGCGTCCTCACCACACTCTCCGGGTGTCAGCTGTTTCAGGTCGATCCGATCGCCGTCCTCACAAGCACGGCGATCTCCGGCCCCGCGCCGCTGACCGTTGACTTCGATCTCTCCTACAGCCTCCACCCCAAGGGTCGGCCGCTGGTGTACCGTCTCGATTTTGACGACGGCTCCGAACCGGATACGGGCTCGGAATTCGGGATCATCATTCCGCATACGTACGAGGCGCCGGGCATCTACGACGCCGTCCTGACCGTCACCGACGACAACGGGCGCAGTGCGACCTCGACCCTGCGCATCACCATCAGCGACGACGGACCGCCAGTCGGCACCGGGCTCGGCATGACCGCGCCGGACTTCACGGCGCCGACGACGGACGGCGTCGAATTCACCCTCTCCGAGACGCGCGGCCAGGTGGTATTGCTCGACTTCTGGGGCGCGTGGTGCCCGCCGTGCCGCCGATCGCTACCGCACCTGGCCGATCTCGTAACGACGTACGCGGCAGACGGCCTCCTCGGCATCCTTGTCAGCACCGATGCGGTGAAGCAGGACTCGATCGACTACTTGGCGGACAACGGCTACACGGACTTCGTCTCCCTGTGGCAACCGGGGGCCAAGTACACGCCGATCGCCGAGCTGTACGGCGTGTTGAGCGGCGGGCCTGTTGGGATCCCGCATACCTTCCTGCTCGATCGGCAGGGGGTCATCCGCTGGGTCGGGTATCCGCTCGATCTGCTCCCGGCGATGGTCGAGGCGTTGCTGTAGCCGAGGCATCTTCACCCGAGGGATTGTTCGTCGGTCGACGTCCCCATCCTCTCAGCCAGTAGACCACCCACGCCGAACCGAACAGGCCGACGGCGCTGCCGATCGGAAAGACCGACCCTACGCCGAGCACATCGGAGAACGCGCCGAACGCCATCGGGCCGATCATCTGCCCGAGCGCGAACGACGATCCGTGCAGTCCGGCGAGTGTTGCCATCCCATGCGTCCGTCCGAGTTCCGTCCGAATCGCAAGCACCGAGGCGCGGGAAAGCGCCGACAGCGCCCCCATCGCGAACATGACGGCGACGATCTCCCACGTGCGGTGCATGAATGGGATCAACACGAGCAGAAGCGGCGCCCCGACGGAGCCGACGATCACCTGCGGAAGCCGGCGAAGCCGGTCAGCAAGGAAGCCAAACGGGATCTGCAATAGCCCGCCGGCGAAGAAGTAGGCCGACAGAACCGTTCCGACCTCGGCTTCACCCCAGCCGAGCATCGAGACGGCGAACAGCGGATAGAACGCGGAGAACCCCTGCCGCCAGAAGCCCCGCGTCGCGAAGTACGCAACGATCCCTTTGATCGCCGGCTCCTTCAGGATCCGCCGCATCGGAACGAGCTTCTTGACCTCACGCTCCCGCACCGTCCGCACCCCGTGATCGCTCGGCACCGTCCACCATACGAGGAGCAACGCGACGAAGCTCAGCCCCCCCATCGCGGCGAATGCAGCATGGTACGACCACGCCGCGCTCAGCTGCCCCCCCAGCAACGGGCCGAGCGCGACACCGAAGAACATCGCCGCGTACAGCAGATTGATCGTCCGTCCCTCGCGTCCCTTCGGGGTCAGGTCCCCGACGTACGCCTGCGCGATCGGCGTCACCATCACGGAGGCCGCCCCTTGGAGAAACCGATAGATCGCGAGTTCCCAGATGCTTCCCGCGACGGAGTAGAGAATGGAGAGCACGGAGAACGCCGCCAGACCGCCGACGAGGATTCGCTTCCTTCCCACGCGATCGGAGAAACGCCCGACCATCGGTCCGAGCAACGACCGCGAGATCGAGAACGCCGCGAAGACGAAGCCGATCACGACGCCGCTCGCTCCGAACGTGTCGGCATACAACGGGAGGATCGGCGCGATGATCCCGATCCCGAGCATCGCCACGGCGACGGAGACGAAGAGACTGGCGAACGTACCGACCATCGGCGAATCCCCCCGATCGACTCCAGCATACCGCTGGACGTCGACGGTCTCCACCCGTACGCAGCTCCGATCGCCGTTCGGTTGCCGCCCCCGAGTGGGTGCCCTAGTATCAAGGCCGCTGTGCAACGGACCGGAAGGAGGCCCGATGAAGGATCGGCTGGCTGCGATCGCGGCGGAACTCCCGGCGGACCACGCCGACATTCGCTTCGAAGAGAACCGCAAGGTACGGATCCTCTACGAGGGAAAGAAGCTGAAGGAGGTGTCGTCGAGCACGTCATCCGGCGGACACGTACGCGCATACACGGACGGAGGGAAGGCGATCTCTTCCTTCTCGGATCCGGAGCGGGCCGCGCCGATGGCCCAATCGACGTGTGCCTCGGCGTCGGTCGCCGGCGGGTTGCGCGAGAAGAAGCTCCGCATCGCCGACGCGCCGGTCCTCACCGACACGTTTCCCGTCGCACCGACGGTGGATCCACGGCAGGTTCCGCTCCAGGAGAAGCTCGAGCTCGCAGCCCACTACAACGCGATCATCCTCGAGCACCCGAACGTCGTCACGACGCAGACCGCCTACGATGAGTTCGCGTCCCATCGGCTGTTCGTCAACAACGAGGGGACAGCCATCGAGTACGAGCTGCTAAACTGCGGGATCGTCGGCTTCATCGTCACCAAGAAGCAGAACGTCGTTCAGCGGGTCCGATTCGCGTTCGGTGGCTGTGAGGAATACGGCCGTCTGCTCGATCGCGAGGAGGATCTGAAGAATCAGATCGCCAAGGCGTGCGCGTTGCTCGACGCGGAGCCGGTGAAGGCGGGCGTCGTCCCGGTCATCCTCGATCCGAGCGAGGCCGGCGTGTTCATCCACGAGGCGTTCGGCCACCTGTCCGAGGGCGACGGCCTTCAGAACAACCCGGCGTTCCGCGCTCGTCTCCAGATCGGAACGCAACTGGGAGGCGGTTTCCTCAACGTCAGCGATGACCCGACGCTCGAGGGACGACCGGGCCACTTCCTCGTCGACGACGAGGGGGTCCGCGGCGTCAAGACGCCGTTGATCACCGAAGGAATCCTCACCGGACGGCTCCATTCCCGCGAGACGGCGGCGGAGTTCGGCGAGCCGCTGTCGGGGAACATGCGCGCCGTCGATGCGCGCTACACGCCGCTCGTGCGCATGTCGAACATCTTCATCGAACCCGGCTCTTCGTCGTTTGACGAGATGGTTTCGTCCATCGATCGCGGCTACTACCTCGTCGGAGCGAAGGGCGGACAGACCTCCGGAGACCAGTTCACGTTCGGGGCTCAGTGGGGGTATCGGATCGAGGACGGCAAGCTCGGCCCCATGGTCCGAGACATCAACATGAGCGGGGAGCTGTTCTCGACGCTGCGGGCCATCTCGATGATCGGCGACGACCTGAGGTTCGGGGAGCGGGGCGGCTGCGGCAAAGGATCGCCGATGCAGACGAATCGCAAGTCCGGAACCGGCGCCCCTCACATCAAGATCGACGCCGTGACGATCGGAGGTGTCTAGATGCACTCGCTGATTGAGACCGCGAAGGGACAGGTTGACCAGGCCGAGCTCTACTGGAGCCGTCAACACACGATCAGCGTCCTGTACCAGAACTACCGTCTCCAACAGGTCGAGGAGAACGACTTGTCCTCCGTCGCACTGCGCACGATCGACGGAGGGAAGATCGGCTGCGGCTACGGCGTCTTCCCCGACGGAGATACCCTGCTGAACGACGCGCGGACGTCGGCGCGGTTCGGCGATCCGGCGTCGTTCTCGTTTGCGCCGAGCGCCGACTATCCGGCTGTTCACACCTACGACGAAAAGGCTGCGGCGCTGACCAGCCAAGACCTCATCGAGGTCTGCGAATCGGTCAAGGCTCGCGTCGAGCGGCAGCTGCCCGAGATCTCGCTGACGATCCGCTGCCGGGCGCAGTCCGGAACGCTCGTCGTCGAGACGACCGAAGGCGCCGCCGGCGAACTCCGTTCGACCGGCTTCGGGCTCGCGTTCGGCGCCCCGTTCCGCGGCGTCGGCATCTCGGCGTTCAAGGGGGACCAGTCGATCGCTCCGTTCGATGTCGACGACGCGTTGATCGACGAATTCGTCGAGTGGTATCGATGGGGAGACACGACATCGACGCCCAGCACCGGCCGGCTTCCGGTGATCTTCGCCCCGGAAGGCGCGTTCCTGGTTCTGCTCCCGTTGCTGATGGGAGTCAACGGAGATCTCGTTTCGAAGGGCACCTCCCCGCTCACGGGGAAGCTTGGCGAGGCCATCCTGTCGGAGAAGCTGACCGTCATCGACGATCCGCTGCTCGATGACGATCCGAACGCCCGCCCGTTCGACGATGAAGGCTCGCCGTGCGACACACGGACGATCGTCGAGAGTGGGGTCCTGAAGGACTACCTCGTCGACCTGCGCACCGGCGCCGCGCTCGGCCGCCCGTCGAACGGCCACGGCTTCAAGCGGGCGCTGTTCGGCGGAGGTGCCGAGTTGCCTCCGTCCCCCTGGTTCGGGAATCCGACCATCGAGGCCGGCGATACGCCGTGGCGCGACCTGGTAGCGGATCTGAAGGAGGGGCTGCTGATCACCGGCGGCATGGGCTTCCACTCGGGCAACTACCCCCAGGGGCAGTTCGCCGTCCAGGCCGTCGGCTACCACATCGTCGACGGGCACGTTGTCGGGCGACTCGACAAGACAATGATCTCGGGAAACATCTACGAGGACCTTCGCCGGGTCAATGCCGTCAGTCGCGAGCGACGCCGGAGCATCGTCGGCCTGATGTCGGCCGGCCTGGCGCCGTACCTCCTCGTCGACTCGCTTCAGGTCGCCGGAAAGTGAAGCGACGGGCGGCCGCGCTATCGTCGCGGCCGCCCGTCGCCAAGATTTGTCGCACCCTTGCCGAACGGGTATCTTCGGTCGCAACCCCCGACAACGGATGGAGGAGCATGGCCACACTTCACGTCATCGAACACCCATTGATCCAGAGCAAGCTGACACGCATGCGCGACCGCGACACCGACAACGAGGCCTTCCGACTGCTGCTCGATGAACTCACCGCATTGATGGTGTACGAGATCACGAGAAAGTACCCGGTCCGCGAGCGGCGCGTCGAAACCCCGCTCGAGTCGACCGTCGGCCTCGGTCTCGACGTTTCGATCGTTCTCGTCCCGATCCTTCGTGCCGGGACGGGCATGCTCGACGGGGTGCTGCGACTGATCCCGATGGCGAGGGTCGGGCACGTCGGCCTCTATCGGGATCCAAAGACGCTGGAGCCGGTCGAGTACTACTGCAAGCTCCCGCCCGACTTGCCCAACTCGCAGATCATCCTCGTCGACCCGATGCTCGCGACCGGCGGGAGTGCCGTGGCCGCGACCGACATCGTCAAACGCGCCGGTGGCTCGCGGATCCAGTTTCTCTGTCTGGTCGCCGCCCCGGAGGGAATCGAGGAGTACTCGTCCGCCCACCCGGACGTCCCGATCTACACCGCGGCGCTGGATCGCGAGCTGAACGAAAAGGGCTACATCCTGCCCGGACTCGGCGACGCCGGAGATCGACTCTTCGGCACCTAGGTCGAAAGGGGGGAGCAATATGGACGAAGAGATTCGGATCGTCGAAACGCAGCACGTCAACGATCAAGCGGCCAGGCTGCGTCTTTGGTCGATCTATCGTCACGCGTTCGAGCGGCTCAACCAGCGCACACCGATCCACCACGGAGGCTTCTCGGTCGCACAGTTCGAAGCCGTTCTCCAGGATGGCGACTTCGAGAAATTCCTTGTCTACGTCGGCGACGAACTCGTCGGGGTGACGCTTTTGACCAACGTCCTCGAGAAGGTTCCGTGGATCAATGCCCCGTACTTCGAACGCCGGTACCCGTCGAGCTACCAGGCCGGCAAGATCTACTTCCTTCCCGCTGTCGTGATCGATCCCGGCTACCAGGATCTCCGCCGGATCGGCGCCAAGCTGCTGCAGACCGCGCTCGCGACGCTCGGCAATGACAACGTCCTCGCCGTCGACTACTCCGAGACGCTACGCCAGAGCCTGCCCGCCTTCGTCACTCGCGGCCTCGGGATCACGTTCAAGGAGGAGATCCTCGACCGCCTCGTGTACCGGATCTTCTACTACGAGGAGCCGAGCTAGCCCCCGCCGCCGGTGTACCGGTCAATCAACCCCGGCAACGTGTCGAAACTCGTGATCACGTGGTCTGCAGCGGTGCGAACGCGACGGTCCTTCGGGTTTGCGGCGACCGCGAGGCCCGCCATCTCCATCGCCGGCAGGTCGTTGATGTGATCGCCGACGAAACAGATCGCCGACGGATCCCATCCATGCTCGTCGGCAATCCGCTGAAGCGCCTCGCCCTTCCGCCACAGGTCGACGCGGGTTTCACTGCCGCCGGTAAAACGCCCCTCCTCGATGACGAGGCGGTTCGCCCACGCGAAGTCCAGGCCCAGATCGTCCCGCACCCAGTCGGCGACGAGATCGATTCCCGACGACAGGATCCCGAGCCGATACCGACCGCGCAGCCGGTCCACCGCACCACGAACCCCGTCCGCATACGGCGCGGGGAGGACCGCATTCGCAATCGTCGCGACCGCGATGCCGGCGAGCAGCATGGCATCCTTTGCGACCCACTCGGCGTATGCGTCCGGGCGCCAGAAGTACTCTTCCAGGAGCGTCCGTGACCGCTCGGACACCCCGGCGGCTGCGGCGACGGCCCCCCAGCTCGACTCGAACTCGATCCCGTGGTAGCGAACGAGCGTTCCATCCAGGTCGAAGACGATCGCGTCGAGCCGGGGCACCGTTCGACCTCGCTACTCGCCCAGCGGAAACCGGAGCGTCGCCCCGTCGGCGATGTCGCGCTCGGCGAGTTCTCCGCTGGCGAGCTCGAGCGCGTACTGGAACGGCTCACCCGCCGTATAGAGATCACTCGCCTGGGCCGTCATCGTCGTACTGCCGACCAGGTCACCCGCCCCATCGAAGAACGCGATGTCGAGATCGAACAGGACTGTCGACATCGTGAATCGAAGCTCCGCCTCGGCGTCGAACACGAACAGGATGCCGGGGTACGCATCCATGAATGCCGCAGGGAAGCCCCGGAAGCCAACCCATCGCTGCGATCCTGTCTCGGCGACGAGCGCGTCGACCTCGACGGCCGTCCCATCGCTCCGGTCGATTCGGATCGTCTGCATCGGAATCGTCCCGAGGATCCCGAGCCGGAGATCGGCCGGTACGATCGACGCCAACGGCGCGTCGTCGGTGACCCCGGCGGGGTACACCGTGTACGGATCGTCCCCGAAGCCATCCCCGTCGACGTCGCGGATCTCCTCGTCTCCCCAGTAGTTCCCGACCCCGGAGACGGACCACCGGTTCCCGACGCCTCGATCGGACACCAGCGCGGACGCGTCGCCGAGGAAGACGTTCTCGGTGAAGACGTTCGATTCGCTGTCCAGGTTCGTGTACAGGTGATGACCGTTGTCGGCCAGTACGTTCGCGGTGAACGTATTGCCTCGCGTCGTCGTCTGCCCGTACGTCTCGGGGAACAGCACCGCCCGCGAATGCTGCGTCACGAGGTTGCCCTCGAAGTCGTTGTACGATCCGGCCACGAAGATCCCGTACGCACCGGCGACGATCGTATTGTCCGCGAACAGGTTCCCAGTCGCGCCGGTCTCGACGCTGAGACCGATCTCGCACTCGGTGATTCCATTGCGTTCGATCCGGTTTCCGGATGCCTGCTCGACAAGGAAGCCCTGCCGACGGTCGCCGTCCTCGCTGACCCTGCCGACGATGACATTGTCGACGATTCGGTTGTCCTGCGTCCCGCCGGTCAGCCAGATCGCCGTGTAGCACCCCAACAGCTCGTTGTCGAGAATCGCGTTGTCGGCCCCGCCGATCGCCCAAATTCCGGTGTCGCAGACCGCCAGGTAGTTCGCGCGAATCTGGTTGCCCGAAGACAGCGTCAACCGGACGCCGGCCAGGCGCGTATTCTTGACGAGATTCGCCTCGACGACGTTCCGCTCGGAGGAATGGAGCACGATCCCATGCTCCGTCGGAATGTTGCTCTCCCGCCCAGCGATGTTTGCGATCACGGTCGAATCGGTCACGAACGCCAGCTGGATCCCGTCGCCATCGAGCACGACGTTGTCGATCACCGTGACGTCCCGACTGCCGGCGATCGTCAGGTGACGGGTCTCGAGCCCCTCGATCCGCGCCCCATCGAGCCCGTAGTAGTAATAGATCGGCGAGTTGTTGACTTCATTCGTCGTATCGATGGTGTGTCGGTACTCCTCTTTCGTCTCGCCGGTCACGCGGAGGCCGATTCCCGACACGTACAGGACGGTATTGCGCAGGATCATGTCCGTCGACGATGCCAGCTCGATCCCGTGAATCGAGCTTGTCACGGTGCACCCTTCGATGACCCCGCCGGAGGAGAAGCCGATCCGGATCCCCGCCCCGTCGTACGAACCCGCGCCGGTGACAATCAACCCGCGCAGGACGAACGCGGCGGAGACGTTCTCGATCTTCACGCCATAGGCGGACTCCGCCGGGACCGCGATCTCCCAGCCGGCGATGATGTACGGATCTTCCACCGTACCGTTCCCCGAGAGAACACCGTTCTCCTCAGTAAAATCCGCATTCCCGAGAATCGTGATCGGCCCTCTCGTCGCGCCGAGACCGGCGATGCCCACCGCAGCCACAACGATCAAACCGCAAAGAACCCAGACCATACGTTTCATGTGGAGTATCTCCTTTGACCGTCCATTCACCACCCACGGCATGCCGGACGGCATCCCATTATACCCTCGACGCCGTCCAGCCGATGAACCTGTCTCATCGTGACCATTAGTCTATCCGGCCCCGTTGAGCCCCCGATGGATCCGATGTGGCATTCCGGTGAAGGCGAACGGGATCGACCGCGTCCGCACCGGAAGTGCCGGACGTCCCGCCGATGCAAGTCGTCGACGACACTCTCCCGCATCGATCCGCGCTACGGTGAGGGGCCATGAACCGAACCCATGCCACGGGGGCGCTTGTCGCCCTTCTCGTCGTCGCCATCGTCGCTCTCACCCCGTCTAAGCCCGGCGCCCAGGGAGATCCGCCGCCGGTCGATCGCTTGGGGCATGGGCGCGTCGGCGTGTACCTCACATCGTACGCTCTGACCAAGCGGCCCGTCGTCGAGGGGATCTTCTCCGCCCGCCGTGCGGGCAAGATCGACGCCGTCGTGATCAATGTCAAGAACATGCACGGCGAACTGACCTACGAAAGCGACGTCCCGCTCGCAGCGACACTCGGCGCCTCGACCGGCCGTCTCGATCTCGAGGCCCTGGTTCCGGCACTTCGCGACGAAGGGTTCTACGTGATTGCGCGACAGGTGCTGTTCTTCGACCCCCTTCTCGCGCGGCATCTCGGCGAGGAAGAAGACTGGGTTCCGGTCCACGACGAGACCGCCATCGCGTACAACCTGGCGATCGCCGCCGAGGTCGCATCGCTCGGCTTCGATGAACTCCAGTTCGACTACATCCGCTATGCCGACGTGGGCGGGCTCGAATCGCTCTATCAGGAACGCTACGCCGCCGTCGATCGCTTCCTCGGAGATGCCGTCGCCCGACTCGGCGAGCGAATCACGATTTCCGCCGACGTCTTCGGCCGCGTCCTGTGGCCGTGGAACGAGCGCCGGATCGATCCGATCGGCCAGTCGCTCGAGGAGATGACGGACCATCTCGACTACATCTCGCCGATGGTGTACCCGTCGCATTACGCCGAGCAGGCGTACCGAGACGACCCGTATCAGGTCGTCCTCGACGCGCTGACCGCCGGGAAGGAACGAGCAAACGTCGCATACCGTCCGTTCCTGCAGGCCTTCGACTTGGCGCTGCCCGCCGGGATGACCCTCGAGACCTACATTCGCGAACAGGTTCGTGCCGCCGAGGAGGCCGGGGCCGACGGCTACCTCTTCTGGCACCCTGCCTGCGAGTACGACGCCCTGTACCGCGCCCTCGACTAGCGGGCCTTCCGACCGATCGGGTAGGATTCCCGTACCATCGCTTGTGGGAGGACCCGTTGTCCCGTCGGAACCCCTCGATCACGTTCTCCGTTTGCCATGCCGACGCGTCGTCGCGTGCTCGCACCGGCCGACTCGCGACCGCCCACGGGATCGTGCACACACCGGCGTTCGTCGCCGTGGCAACGCGCGCGACGATCAAGGCAGTCGAGCCGCAAGCCCTCGTCGAGCACGGCGTTCAGATTCTGATCTCGAACACCTACCACCTGCACCTTCGGCCCGGCGAGGACACCATCGCTCCCCTCGGCGGGCTTCACGGCTTCTCCGGTTGGCAGGGCCCGACGATGACCGACTCCGGCGGCTTCCAGGTGTTCAGCCTCGGCGCGGGCAAGGAGCATGGGGTCGGCAAGGTCGCATCGATCTTCCCCGGCGCCGAGGCCTCCGCCTCCAAGCGGCGCGCGAACGGCGGTCGGTCGCTCGTTCGTCTGACCGAACAGGGCGCGGACTTCCGCTCGATCATCGACGGATCCCTCCACACGTTTACGCCGGAGTCCGTGGTTGTCATTCAACGCAAGCTCGGCGCCGACATCGTCCTGCCGCTCGATGAGTGCACATCGCCACTGCACGACGCCGCCTACACGAAGCGTGCGATGGAACGGACACACCGCTGGGCCCGCCGCGGTCTCGCCGCGTTCGAGCTGCTCGAGGACGATCCGTCCTATCCGAATCCGCGCCAAGCGCTGTACGGCATCGTCCAGGGCGGCGCGTTTCGGGAGCTTCGCGAGGCGAGCGCCCGCACGATCGGCGGGATGCCGTTCTCGGGCTTCGCGATCGGCGGGTCACTCGGACGGTCGAAAGAGGAGATGTACCGGGTTCTCGACTGGACCGTCCCGCTCCTGCCCGACGAACGACCACGCCACCTGCTCGGGATCGGCGAGATCGACGATCTGTTCGCCGCGGTCCGTCGCGGCGTCGACACGCTCGACTGCGCCGCACCGACCCGCCTCGCGCGCAACGGCACCGTCTTCCTCGCGGGAGCACCTCGCCACCGGATCAATCTGCGCAACGCGCGGTTCGCCCGGGACGATCGGCCGATCGATCCGACGTGCGACTGCTCCACCTGCCGCAACCATTCGCGCGCGTACCTCCGCCATCTGTGTCGGTCGGGAGAGCTGTCGTTCTATCGTCTGGCGACGATCCATAACCTTCGGTTTCTCGCTCGGCTGATGACCTCGATTCGCAACGCGATCGAGTCCGACCGGCTCGACGCGCTGGCTGCCGAGTGGGGCATGCCCGCCCGATAGAAAACGGGATCGGGGAAGCCGTAGGGCCTGCCCGATCCCGTCCAACGCGTCCGCACCGTGGCGAACACCGCGCCGTCCGCGTCCGTGCCTACGGCAGGAGGCGTCTCATCGATCGGCTCAACGCGGTGATGTCCAAGCTGGAGAAGTCAAGCGTCAGCGACACGCGATGCGTCCCACCGACCGCGTGCGTCACATAGGCGTAGTCGAGCAGGAATCCCTCGACATCGATGCCGACGCCGGCCGTGATCGACACCCCGCTGCCGGAGATGATGCCGAGCCGTAGCGCGAGCGTCGGGACCGGCTCGTATGCGATCCCGACATGCAGCGATCCCGCCAGATGAACGTCGAGTGCGAGCAGCACCGCATTCGCCATTCGCCCCGACGCCCCAACTTGGATATCCATCTGGAAGTCATCGGAGCGCTCGTCGTACGACAGCCCCCCGAACAGGTTGATCGCCGTGACCCCCAGCGCAAGATCCGTGATCGCGAAGCCGCCGAGGCCGACATCGGGAAAACCGGTTCGGAACCCGAGGTCGAACGAGAACCCCGTCGCCTGCTCCTCCCCGACCCCTGCCGTCAAGAACTTGATTCGTGCCCCGAGCGACATGTCGATCGCGAACGACGGGAGGAATCCCAGCTCGCTCGGATCGACACCGGCGCCGAACAGAAAGCCCGTATTGCGATACGAGAGCAGGTCCGTTGTCGCGCCGGTCGCGTCGTATCCCTGGATTCCGTTCGAGTTGAGCAGCAACGCCGCCACACCCCAGTTCCGGAAGGTCAGCGCGAAAGCGGAGTAGTTGGCTTCTCCGAGGTACGATGCGTAGAAGGAGCTGAAACTGATGCCCGGAAGCTCCGACAGCCCCGCCGGGTTGTAGTACAGCGTCTCCGCGTTCCGGACGACCGAGAGTCCCGCCGCCGCTGCCCCGAGCATCCCGACCCCGGGCCGGATGTCGAATACGGTCATCGCTTGCTGGCCCGTCCCGCCGAGACCCAATCCGAGGCCGAGGAGGGCCACCATCACAACGATTCTGGTTCGTTTCACTGTCGTTCCCTCCCTCTAGCGCGCAATCAGCAGCCGGAAGACTTCCGACGGATTCGCGCCGGCCGCCGTGACGAAACAGAAGTACAGCCCGTTCGGCAGCGCTCGATCTCCGATCGTTTGAAGATCCCACTCGAACGTCGTCCCGCCGGCCGGAAGCTCCTCCTCCAACACGAGCCGCCCGATCAGATCGTAGACCCGAAGCACCGGATCGGTTGCATCCGGCGACAGCAGGTACGTGAACGTCGCGACCGTCTCGGCGGGATTCGGGTACGCGTACAGGACCGTTCGCTCCGGTCCGGTCACGGTCACTGCGACCGTCTTCGCCGGGCTCTTCGCGCCCCGCGCGTCGACCGCGCGGACCGAGACCGTGTACACTCCGGGCGTCACGTACGCATGGGTCGCGTCCTTCGTGCCCGCGTTGTCGGTCGTCCCGTCACCGAAGGTCCACTCATAGTGCCCGATCGTGTCCCCGTCCGGATCCGACGCGCCGGTCGCCTCGAACGCGACCTGCTCGCCGGTCTCGACGGTCGTCGGAGTCGCCGTCACGCCGCCGAGAGCCGGCGGCTCGTTGCCGACGATGACGTCCACCGTCCCCGTGGCGGTCGCCCCACGATCGTCCGTCACCGTCACGGTCACCGTGTACTCGCCGGCCGCCGCATACGTATGCGTCGGGGCCGCGATCGCGCTGGTTCCTTCGTCACCGAAGTCCCACGCGTACTGGTGCGCCGTCCCGTCCGGCTGGTCCGGATCGGTGACGGTGACCCCGAACGCGACCTGCTCACCGACGTCGGGATTCTCCGGATCGGCCGTGACTTCGTCGATCACCGGCGGGTCGTTCGGCGGCCCCTCGACAACCACATCGATCGTCGTCGAAGCCGGGATCCCGTCCTCTCCGGTGACCGTCAGCGTCACTGCGAAGGTCCCCCCGGCACCGTACGTGTGCGTGACCGTCTTCGATCCGTCGGTTTCGTCCGTGTTGCCATCCCCGAAGTTCCAGCCGAACGTCGCGTTGGCGATGTTTCCTTCCGGATCGGTGATCCCTGGATCCGGCGTGAACGTGATCTCATCGTCGAACTTCGGCTCCTCCGGTGTCCACGTGAAGTCGAGGTCCTCCGGCGGATCGCCGATCTCGGTCGTGACCGTGCTCGGACCGAGAAGCGGCACGGTCTCGAACGTCGAGGTTCCCTCGCTGTGCCACACCGTCGACTCGAGCTGCAGCTTGCGTCCCGCAGGGATATCCATGCTCAACGTGATCCAGAGTTCCAGTCGCGTCGTCTGGTCATCGAGTACCCTTCGGCCGTCCGTCAGCGGCACGCGCACGCCGGCCAGGCTCAACCCGACCGGGTTCACGACCTGGCCCAGCAACGCATCGTCGGAATGACGGCGAACCTCGAGCCGCGTCACGTACTGATCCGCCAGCACCTTGTCCGGCGCTGCATTGCGAACCATCAACGACGTTACGACGACGTCGTACGGATCGAGGTCGTTGTCCCGCAACCGCAGCTCCTGTGCCAGGAATCGGACCCCCTGGAAGACGTTCCGATCGTCCTTGGCCAGCGCCTCGGCGGTCTCGAAGCCATCCTCGGCCGCCGGTCCCGTACGGAACTCGGCGCTGTCGACCCCAACGTGCGGGAACCCGAACTCCCGCGTGTCCTCGCCATGCCAGATGGTCGACTGAAGCATGATCCCTCGGTCATGCGGGACATCGGCGCCCAACGTCACCCACAGCTCGACGATCTCCGTCGTGTCGTCGGGGATCACGCCGTTCTGGGCGATCGGGATCCGTACGCCACCGCCGCCGAGCCCGGTCATATCGGTGATCTGCCCCATCGCCGCGCCGTCGCGCGCCCGCACCGCTTCGATCTTCGCGATCTGCTCGTCCGCCAGTCCGGCACCGCCGTCCGCGATGTTCTGGACGACCAGCGACTCGACCGTGACATCGAACGGATCGCCATCGTTGTCGGAAAGCTCGATCCGTTGCGCGAGGAACCGCTGGTTCGAGTAGACACGCCCGCCGGCCAACGCGAGGTTTGTGATGTCCTCCAACCCTTCGGGCTGCCCAACGGTGAACACCGGTCCGACATCCTCGGCTGGGGCGCCTTCCCCCACGTTGAACGCGGCCCCGGCGCACGTGATCTCTCCGGAAAGCTGGAGTTCCTGCCCAATCGGCGCGTCCTCTTCGAGCGTCACCCAGATCTCCAGCACGACCTTGGAGTACGCCGGGATCGTGTGGTTCGTCCCCGTCGCGATCGTCGTACCCCCGGTCGTCAGCTCATCGATCTCCGCCGCCGTCGCTTGCCCGAGCAACGCGCCGTCGCTCGCACGCCGGATCTCGATCGCGTCGATATACTGACCCGAGAGCCGGATGCCCCCCGCCACATTCGTCAAATCCGCCTCGGTCACATTCACATCGAACGACAACGCCGTCGAGTCGACTTCGATCCGGCCGGCGAGGAACCGCTGTCCGGGGTAGACGTCGTCGTCGGGCACCGATCCATCGAACGCGAACGTCGGGGACGGCCCGACGTCGAAGGGTTCGGCGGGCACGGTGAAATCGACGTCCACCTCGGGATTATAGGTCACCTTCGTCCCGTCGCACTCGAGTGCTGTGCCGAGCGTCGCCGTCGTCTTCAGCCTGAACCAGATCTCGAGTTCGAACGGCCCGTCGAAGTCGTTGTTCTGGCTGATCTCGATGTCGACGCCTTCGGCCTCGGCCAGGTCCTCCAACGTCGTCGAAGAGGTCACGGTCTTCAGCACCTCGCCGTCGCTGACGCGCCGGATCTCGATCCGTTCGACGTCCTCCCCCTCGACAACGTCTCCCCCGGCCTTGTTGAACAGCGTGACGTTCGTCACCTCGGCGGCGGCGTTGGCCTCGATCCGCTGCACCAACACCCACTGCCCGAGAGGCGCGTACGCCTGCTCCGCGCCGTAACCGAGGTCCAGGTTCGTGAAGTTCACCTGGCCCAGCGCTGCCGGCGCCAACAGCCCGATCGCCATCACAGCCAAGAGCAACTTTCTCATCTCATGACCTCCTCAGCACCCCCACAGGCCGGCCCGCCGGCTGGCTTCTTCGTGCGCGAAGCCATCGCCAGCCACGCGTGAGCGTGCAGTGCTGTCACGCCAGGACCGCTCTCCCGGAGCTGTTTTCAATCGGATGCCCCCATCCTTAGGGTTCGTAGCACGCCGCCAGTCTACGGGGTCTTCCCAACATGTCGCAGGATGACGGTTACCGAGCCCCCTGGCGTTTGTCCGCTCGCGGTTGCCCCCCTGTCCGGTGCCGCGACCCGCAGAGCCCGGTCAGACGCAGAGAGAGACGGATGGAACGAACGCTTCGGAGGATGTGGTGGGGGCGGATTCGCGGCATGCCGCGCGGCCCGATCCGATCGCTCGCGGGATGCGTTAGGAGGACGGCGCGACGACGTAGAACACGTCGTCCGGATCGTTGCCGCTGTAGCTGTTGCTATCGGGCGAGTCGAGCCGCAGGTTGCCCGCGAATTCGACGAAGATCGCGCCGCCGCCGAACTGCGTCGCGGTGTTGTTGCGGAACGTGTTTCCCGTCACGAGCGTCATCGCCGAACCGCCGGCCGTCGGATCGTTCGCCGCGGTCGCCGTGATGAAGATCGCTCCGCCGGAGTCGGCCGTGTTGTCCTCGAACGTGTTTCCGCTGATCGTCGGCGCATGGCGATAGCAATCGACGTAGATCGCACCACCGCTCGCGGTGGATGTGTTGCCGATGAATCGGTTCCCGTCGATGTGCGCCGCGGACTCGTAGATGACCATCCCCGCGTCCGGCGCATTCACGATCCGATTCTGCTGAATCGTCGGCGCCGCCTCTCGGACGTACACGATCCCGAAGCAGGCCCCGCAGTACGGCTCTTGCACCGGTCCGGTCAGAAGCGTGAAGCCGGCCAGCGTCCCATGCGCGCCGCTCCCGAACCGGACGGTCGGCCGGCCCGGTTCGAAACCGCGGATCACCGTCGAGTCGACGACCCGTTGGTCCGCAGGATTGCTGCTTTGCACCGTGATGGTCTTGCCGGCGATGGTCAAGGTCTCCACATACGAACCGGGCATCACGATGATCGTATCGCCGTCTTCCGCCGCGTCGATCGCCGATTGGATCGTGCCGTACGCCGACGGGACCACGAGGCCGGCGGATACGACGATCCGTCGCGAAGCCGAGACGGACTCGCCGTCGGGTAACGTCGCCACGAGAACCGCGGAGTACTCCCCCGCACGCGTATAGGTGTGCTCGACGTCTTGCCCCATCGCCGTGGTTCCGTCCCCGAACGTCCAGGAGAAGGCGGTGACGTCGTCGATCCCGATCCCGGTCGTCGACGCGCGGAAAGCGACCGGCACGTCGGTGAAGCAGGTTACCGGAGCATACGAGAACCCGACCGTGGGTGTCCCGTTCAGGAACGTACATCCCGCCAAGTAGAGCATCACTGCCACGAGGAGGACAGCCTGAACGGCAAGAACCCATCGGTCTCGCGCTGAATGCTCCATGATGCTGGCGCTCCCCCCACCTCGAATCGTCGTGTACTCTAGCACATCCGTTCAGCCCCGTCTAGTTCAGTCCTCGTCGTTCTGGGAGCCTGACGGAGAGTTTCCTAGATCCTGTCTTCCTCGCTTGGCCATCGCGACAAGCGCCATCCGCACCGCCTCGACGGTGAGCTCCTCCCGGTCGACTCGTCCGCCGGAGAGGACATGCACCGCCCCGCCCCGTTGCAGATCGTCGAGCGAAGATGTCGAGCGGAGTGCATCGCGAAGAGGCGTTCCGCCGAGGGCCGCATCGCGGAGCGCATCGGGAAGCTCGAAGCCCGGCCCGAGTCCGACCGCCGTTTTCCCTTTCCGGTCGGTCATCGCGCAGACTTGAAGGTTCAGCCATCGATCGCATCCCGGCAGCCGAAGCAGTCCAGCCTCGATCCCGACGCCGACATCGGCGCCGGGCTGCCGCACGGCCTGATCGGCTCGCGCGAGTGCACCCCGTGCGATGTCCTCACCGAGCGGCTGCTCGGGCACGGATCCACCGGGATCGACGGCATGCACGTCGACATCATCTCCCGGAAACCAATCGCGGAATACGTCGGCCACCGCCCGCAGCTTGACCGGGTTGCGCGTCGCGACGTAGACATTCATTGTGCCCATCCTATCGGACGTTCCGCTCTTGCGCAACGGGTCCGACTCGGCTAGTCTGTCGACATCATGCCGCATGTCGTCGCGACCAACCGGAAGGCCCGCCACGAGTACGAGATCCTCGACACGGTCGAGGCGGGGCTCGTGTTGACCGGCACGGAGGTCAAGTCGCTGCGCGCGGGGCGCTGCTCGATCCAGGACGGCTTCGCGGTCGTCCGGCGAGGTGAGGCCACGCTCAAAGGAGTTCACATCGCGCCGTACAAGCAGGGATCGATCCACAACACCGATCCGCTGAGGGATCGGCGCCTCCTGCTTCATGCCCAGGAGATCCGACGGTTGACGACCCAGCTCCAGGAACGCGGACGGACCCTGGTGCCGCTGCGGATTTACTTCAAGCGGGGCTATGCGAAGATCGAACTCGGCTTGGCCAAGGGGCGTGCGACGTACGACAAGCGCCGCAAGCTGAGAGAAGACGACGAGAAGCGGCGCACCGACGAAGCCCTCAAACGCTATAGTCGAGGGCAGAGGGTCTGACAACGTACATGCACCGAGCCCATTCCGAAACCTACCGAGGCAGGCGCATCCGTCGCGAGGTCCCTACTAGCTTCGGAACAGGACGGCCTCGCGCTTGAACAGGCGGACCGCCGCAGCAATCAGCACGACGCCGCAGACGATGTTCGCACCGAGCGTGTAGAGGATGTTCGATGCAACCAGATCGCCGACGATGATCCCCTGGAGGGCGTACAGCGCGTTGGCCACCGGGATCAGGTACCGTGTGCCCTCGAACGTCATTCCGCCGGTCATCGACATCATGCCGACAAGAACGATCACCATGTAGATCGGCAGGAGATACGTGCTCGCCTCCTTCTGGCTGCGCGCGTACGTACCGACGATGATCACCAACGCAGCGAGAATCACGGCGAGCGGGATCAACACGACCAGCATCCAGCCGAGCGCCGGCAGGTCGAGGCTGAACACCGCCGATCCGGACGCCGACGTCGGCGTCAATGCCCCGCCGAAGAAGCGAACGCCGATCAGCAATCCGACGGCGGAGAGCAACGACGAGGTCAACGACACCGTCAGCACGGTCAGGAATTTCCCGAGGACGATCTCGGTGCGGGAGAGCTGGCTGACGAGCAGCGTCGCGATCGTGCTGCGCTCCTTCTCGCCGGCGGTGATCTCCGCGCCAAGCCCCATCGCGCCGGTCAGGATCGCCAGCACCATGAAGTACGGCAACAGCCGGCTGAGGATCATCCGGCCGAGTGACTCGCCGGTCGCCACGTCGCGGACCTCGATCGTCAGCGGTGGCGTCGCCGCCTGCACTTCGTCAAGCATCCCCAGTTCCTCGAGCTTGTCGTTGATCACTCGCTTCAGATACGCCTCGAGCACCCCGCGTACCCGCGACGCGGCGATCGGTGCGAACGTGTCGGCCTGGTCGTAGTGGAGCGTGACGTGCAAGCCTATCCCCTCGCCGCCGGCCTCCTTGTCCACCACCATCAGGACCTGGCCCCCGTCCGATTTCAGGTCCTCGAGGCCGTCCTCGACCGATTGGACGGCCCGCCAGTAGAGCGTCGTCTCCGCGGCCAATTCGGCCGAGAACGTCTCATCCTCCGAGCGATCGACGACGAGGACCGTTGGCGTCAGGGACTCCAGTCGAACCCGCTCGGCCTCGTTCAGGTGGCCGATGACCGAGAGGACGAGCGGGTAGAAGATCAACGGAAAAAAGACGGTCAAGAAGAGCGTCCGACGGTCTCGGATCGCCCCGGTGAGCTCCTTCGAGAAGAGCAGTCGGACGTTCTTCCACATGGTGACGGTTCCTAGTTCCCCTCGACCTCAGTCTCCACAGAGGTCTCTGCCTCGTCGGACACCGGCTCAGGATCGGGCATCGGGTCCGGCTCCGGTTCGGGGTCCGGCTCCGGCTCCGGCTCCGGGTCGGGCTCCGGTTCCGGCTCCGGGTCGACCACCACTGCCGGAGGCGCCTCCTCCTCCGGCAGGTTGACGTTCACGCCGACTGATGGCAACGCCTTGCCGCCCCGCGTGCTCGGAGACACATCGTCCTTGTGCAGGATGACCGACTCAGGAGCGCTGACGACGCCGGACGCATTCTGCGCATAGAACGTGACCTGGCGCGGACCGTCCGGACCACCGATCGTGAACGGGCCGGTATACCGCTGCCAGCCGCGCCCGTCGACGTCGTAGTAGATGACGGTCTCACCGTAGGTCGACCCCTCCGTCACGTGAAGCGAGATCGGCGTCTTCGATGTGATCCATCGGCCGCGTTCGTCGGTATGGCTCGGCACGCCGAGTTCGAGGGCAGCCGCCGGCGGATGGTTATCGAGGAACAGCCGTACCGTCTGCTTCGGCTCGACGTTTCCGAGGTAGTCGACGCCATAGTAGGTCAGCGTCCGCGGCCCATCATCCCCGTCGATCCGGATCGGGCCGGCGTAGACCTGCCACTCCCCGTCGTCGATCGCATAGTGGATCTCCGCGACGCCGCTGCCAAGATCGATGGAGGACAGCGTAATCGACGTCTCCGACGTGACAATCAGTTCACCGTTCGGCGTCACTCGATTGCCGGCGAAGTCGAGCCCGGCCGGCGCCACCCGCGTCCACTCGACCGGCGGAACGACCAACGGGTAGCGGTCGAAGACCGGGTAGTAGGCGGCGTCGCCGATTCCGTCTCCATCGGTGTCACGGCCGTCATAGTCGCTCCAGTAGTTGCCGCTTCGTGCCTCGTACCACCGGTTCCATCCGCCCGGGTCGTACGCATTGATCCCGTTGCCGAGGAACGCATTGCCGATGACGAGGTTGTCCTTTGAGTTTGCGCCCATGACCACGCCGTATCGGCTCTCGGCGACGACGTTGCCGGTGAGGGTGTTCTCGGTCGAATCGAGCAGGTAGATCGCCGTGTCCGCCAGACCGATCTGCACCCCTTCGATTCGGCCGTTGCGCACGGTGTTGAAGTACACCCCGGCCAGCCGTGCCCGTTCGAACACGCAATCTCGGACGACGAAGTGCGCCGTCGTGTGATCGACGTAGATCCCGTAATCGGCTGTCGGTCCATCGACGCGCCAGCCCTCGATCACATACGGATCGTCCGCGGTCCCCGATCCGGATGTCACGCCGTTCTCAACCGTGAAGCCGCCGTCCCCGTAGATATAGATCGGCTCCCGGGTCCCCCACCACAGGAATCCCCCACCGCCGACCTGCCCCCCCACCAGGACGACCGACAACACAACGACCAACACGGCCGTCGTCGTGCATGCGACCTTCCTGATCATCATCGCCTCCTTCGCGTTCTTGACCCTTCCGTGCAGCCCTCAGGATACCATGCCCGAGGGGCGCGGGGAACCCTTGATCACGCTATGCCTCTTCCACAGCGGCGAAAAAGACCTCCTCGAGGTCCTCCCCTCCGAACCGCTGGGTCAACTCGTCGAGCGTACCGAGCGCGTGCAACCGCCCTCGATACAGGATCCCGATCCGATCGCACAGCTTCTCGGCCACTCGCATGATATGGGTCGACAGCAGAATCGTCCGCCCTTGCTCTCGGAACAGGCCGATCGTGTCGACCACCGTCCGTGCCGCCATGACGTCGAGACCGAACGTCGGCTCGTCGAGGATTAGTACCGGCGGATCGTGGAGGATGCTCCGGGCGAGTGACAGCTTCTGCTTTTCGCCGGTCGAGAACGTGCCCACGCGCCGATCCGCAAGCGACGTCATGTCGAGCATCGCGAAGATCTCGTCGCTCCGACTTCGAATCTCCGCCGCCGAAAGGTTGTTGATCCGGCCAAAGAAGCGAAGCGTCTCCCGCGCCGTGAATCGGTCATACAGTCCGGTCTCGGTCGCGAGAAAGCCGATCTGCTCCCGAACCGCACCCGGGTCCGATCGGACGTCGTGGCCGGCGATGCGCGCCGTTCCAGAAGTCGGCGTCAGGATCGTCGCCAGCATCCGAAGCGTCGTCGTCTTTCCGGCACCGTTCGGGCCGAGCAGGCCGAAGATCCGGCCGGCGGCACACTCGAACGTCACATCCGCCACCGCATGAATCGTCCCGCGACGCGACGTAAACGTCTTCGCGAGCCCGTCCGCCGCCACGAGAATGTCGCTCATATCCTCTCCGCCCCAACCCACGATTGCAGGACCGCCGGAACCTCGATCCATCCGTCCTCGGTCTGATTGTTCTCCAGAATCGCCGCCATCAGACGCGACGTCGCGAGACCCGAACCGTTCAACGTGTGCACGTACTCAGGCTTGGCCTTCGGCGCCGGCCGGAATCGGATGTTTCCTCGCCGCGCCTGGAATGCCTCGCAGTTCGAGCACGAAGAGACCTCGTAGTATCGGCCCTGCCCGGGCAGGTAGACCTCAAGATCGACGGTTCGGCTCGCCTGCTGCGCCATGTCGCCCGTCGCAAGCTGGACCACCCGGTAGTGCATCCCGAGAGCACCGAGCACCGCTTCCGCGTCCGCGATCAGCCGATCGAGTTCTTCGTACGACGTCTCCGGCACCACGAACTTGAACATCTCCACCTTGTTAAACTGGTGCACGCGGATCAGGCCGCGCTCCTCTTCCCCGTAGCTTCCCGCTTCACGGCGGAAGCACGGGGTGTAGGCGACGTAGTTCTTCGGAAGCTCCTCGGCCGACAGGACCTCGTCTCGGTGCAGGTTGACGAGCAAGCTCTCCGCCGTCGGATTCAGGTACAGGTCGTCCCGCTCGATGTGATAGACGTCGTCGGCGAATTTCGGGAGCTGGGACGACACGTAGAAGCTTCTCGCATTCGCGACGAACGGCGGCAGCACCGGCACATAACCGTGATCGGCGTGGTGGAAGTACATGAACTGGATCAGCGCCATTTCCATCCTCGCGGCGGCCCCGACGTACATCGGGAACCTCGCCCCGGCGATCGCCGCCGCTCGCGGGAAGTCGAGCAGACCCTTCTCCTCGGCGATCTCCAGATGGTGCTTGACCGAGAAGCTTCGCTCCGGCATCTCTCCGACCGTCTTCACCACGACGTTCTCGTCCTTGCCGCCGACGGGCACCGCCGCGTGCGGGACGTTCGGGAGCCGAGAGATTCGCTCCTCGATCTGCGTCTCGGCCGCGCGGAGCGCGCCGTCGAGCGCGGCAATCCGATCCGAGATCTCCGACAGGCGGGCGAGCAACTCCTCGGCATCCTCCCCGTCCCGCTTCCGTCGTCCGACCTCCTGGGAACCACGGTTCCGTTCGGCCTTGAGTTCCTCGACCTCGCCGATGATGCGGCGCCTTTCATCGTCGAGGGCAACGATCTCGCCGAGATCGATTGCCGGGTCCCGCGTTCGCAGCCGCGCCTCGATGTCGGCCCGGTCTTCGCGTAGTCGTCGGATGTCGAGCACTTCCCGCCTCCTGTCGATGCCGGATCCCGGAGCCGCGGCGAGCCGCGTCCGGAACCCGATCCCGTTCGGATTCTAGGAGACCCGCTGGGCCGGAGCAACAGCCCGAAGCGTCATTGCGGTTCAGATCGTGTGTTTCGGCGTCTCCGGACGAGTATACTCTGCCTCCCCGGATCGGAGTCGGCACCTCGGGTCGGCGCACACGAAGCGATTTCATGAAGCGGAGGACGGCATGCGACTGTTGATGTACTCGAAGGCACTGTACGCGTCATGGCTCTACTACAGCGCCGACCGAATCCTGTTCGACGCCGGGGAGGGCGCCAGCTCGATCCTCGGGAACAAAGCGTTCGCCGTCCGCCGTGTCTTCTTGTCACATGGGCATGCCGACCACATCGGCGGCCTGATCGGCCTGGTCAATATCCGCAACAACGCGATGGGCGACAAGGAGAAGGAGCTCTCGGTCTACTACCCGAAAGGGAATTATCTGATCGCCGAGATGATGAACTTCATCGCGCGGACGAACCGCCGTCTGAACTACGCGCTCGAATGGGTCCCGCTCGAACCTGGCGACCGCGTCGAGCTGCTCGAGGGCCAGCTGCCGCGGTACGTCGAGGCCTTTCCCACCATCCACGTTCACAACGAGGTGTCCCTCGGCTACAACGTCGTCGAGGTCCGTCACCGCCTCAAGCCTGCGCTCACCGGGGCACCCCAGGAGGAGATCGTCGCGCGCGTCCGCGCCGAAGGCAAAGACGCGGTCACCGAATACTACGACCAGAAGCTGTTCTCCTACGGCGGCGATTCGGTCGGCATCAAGCCGGCGTACGTCGCCGACACCGAGATCCTCTGCCACGACACGACGTTCTTGAACGAAGAAGATCGCAAGGAGTACAAGCACGCGACGCTGATCGAGGCGATTCGCTGCGCCCGCCAGGCCCGCGTCAAGAAGGAGCTGCTCTGCTTCCACATCTCCAGCCGATACAAGAGCAAGCTCCGCGAGATCGAAGCCGCCTCGGGCCGCCACGATGATCTCGATTTCAAGGTGACCCTCGTCCCTCCCGGACGCATCTACTCGGTCGACTGACCGGCGCCGGTGCGCCTGCGTGAACGTCGTCGGGACACGTCGAGCAAAGGGGCCCGCCTTCTCGCGCAAGCATTCGATTGACGGCGCGTCGCCATCCGGGGGATTCTCCCGTTCAGCTGGGACGATCGACCCCGTGTCACGGCGTATCCGTCCGCCCTCCAAATGGCGCAACAAGCCAACGGAAGAGCTTTCCAGACGTTGGAATGCAGCAAAGCCTGGCGCCTTCTGCGCTACAGACTTGGCAAGGGGGCACCGGGTCGCTATACTGAGCGCCAGATTCTCTAACCCAAGGGGGTAGACGTGAACAAGGCAGAGCTGGTCGAGAAGCTGGCAAAGAAGACGGGGCTGACGAAGAAGGATGCGCGAGCCGCGTTGGATGGCGTAGTCGATGTGGTGACGGCTGCGCTCGCGAAGAACGAACCGGTCATCATCACCGGCTTCGGGAAGTTCGAGACGCGGAAGCGAAAGGCCACGACCCGGATGAATCCGCAGACCGGACAGCGGATCAAGACTCCGGCGAAGACGGTTCCTGCGTTCAAGGCGGGCAAGAACCTGAAGGATCTCGTCGCCAAGAAGCGATAGGAATTGACCTAGAGAATCGAACTCGCTACTCGACCGAGTAGCCTGCGACATGCTGCGCAAGAGGGAGAGCTTCGGCTTTCCCTCTTTTTCTTGGCCCTGAGCCGTCCTCCCTCCGAGGTCCGGCCGTTCCGATCACCTCGTTTCGCACCGCCGACTCGGTGTGCCGACGTCCCCCGACTCCCTATACTCTCCCCATGGATCTGCTGTCCGAGCTCAATCCGCGCCAGCGGGAGGCCGTCACGTTCGGTCACGGCCCGCTGCTGATCGTCGCCGGCGTCGGCACCGGCAAGACGACCGTCATCACGCAGCGAATCGCTTGGCTGATCTCCGAGAAAGAGGCGCTGCCGGCGGAGATCCTCGCGTTGACGTTCACCGAGCGGGCCGCGGCGGAGATGGAGGAGCGGGTGGACGTGCTTGTCCCGTATGGGTACGTCGATGCGCAGATCGCGACGTTCCACGCGTTCTGCGATCGCGTCCTCCGGGAGAACGCCGTCCTTCTCGGCCTCTCCCCCGACTACCGGATCCTGACCGCACCGGAGCAGGCGATCTTCCTGAAAGACCATCTGTTCGACCTCCCGCTCGATCGATTCCGACCGCTCGGAAACCCGATGCGCCACCTGCGAGCGTTGCTGACCCTCTTCTCGCGTGCCAAGGACGAGGATGTCACCCCGCAGGAGTACCACGCCTACGCCGACCGCCTTGCCGAGGACACCGCGAACGCCGACCCGAAGACCGACGACGGGCGGCTGGCAATCGAAGAGGCGTCGATGCAGGCGGAGATCGCGGCGACATACGGCGCATACCAACGGCTTCTCGCCGAGCACGGCTTCGTCGATTTCGGCGATCTGATCACGCAGACCTTGCGCCTCTTCCGCGAGCACCCCACCGTGCTTGAGCGGTACCGTGAGCGGTTCACGTACATCCTCGTCGACGAGTTCCAGGACACGAACTACGCGCAGTTCGAGTTGCTGAAGCTCCTGGCCAGCCGAAGAAACCTGACCGTCTGTGGAGACGACGACCAATCGATCTACAAGTTCCGCGGCGCGGCGATCAGCAACATCCTCGGCTTTCAGCAGCACTACCCGGACGCGAAACTCGTCGTGATCGATCGCAACTACCGCTCCACCCAGGCGATTCTCGATTCGGCGTACCGACTGATCCAACACAACAACCCGGATCGACTCGAGGTCCGCTCGGGGATCGCCAAGCGCCTGACCGCGGTGGCCGGCGCCGGTCCGCTGCCTCGCCACGTGCATTTCGAGACGCTCGACGACGAGTGCGACTTCGTCGCCGAGACGATCGCCCGCCGGCGGGCCGACGAGGATCGCCCGCTCTCCGATTTCGCCGTCCTCGTCCGCAGCAACGCCCAAGCCACGCCGTTCCTGCGAGCGCTCGGGCTCCTGAAGATTCCGTGGCGCTTCTCCGGCAGCCGCGGTCTGTACGATCAGCCGGAGATCCGATCGACCCTCGCGTTTCTCCGCGTCCTCGCCGATCCGCGCGACACGATGTCGCTCCATCACCTCGCCAGCGCGCCGCCGTACGAGGTCCCGGCGGAAGCGCTCGCCGCGATGACGGCCCATGCGCGCCGCCAGAGCAAGGGCCTCCTCCAGATCCTTCGCATCGCCGGGAAGACCCCCGGGTTTCTCGATGTGTCCGGTCCGGCGCAAGACCGGATCGCCCGACTGCTCGCCGACCTCGACGAGATGCTGCCGAGGTCGACACGGGAGACGACCGGGGATGTCCTGTATCGCTACCTGTCGACGCAGACGGGCGCGATCGAACGCCTGTCCAACTCCGACGATCCCCGCGATGCGCTTCGGATCCAGAATCTCGCGAAGCTCTTCTCGATCGTCGAACGGTTCTCGCGAGTCACCCGCTACGATCGGGTCGCGTGGTTCGTGGACTACCTCGATGCGCTGATCGAAGCGGGCGACAACCCGCCTGTCGGCGACGCCGCGTTCGACGCCGATGCCGTCCACGTGCTGACGATTCATCAGGCCAAGGGGCTCGAGTACGCGATCGTCTTCCTCGTCGGCCTCGTTTCGGGACGGTTCCCCTCGGCCCATCGGCGCGATCCGATCCCGCTGCCGGACCCACTGATCAAGGATCTCGTCGCGTCCGGATCGGACTTCCACCGTCAGGAGGAGCGTCGCCTGTTCTACGTCGGGATGACCCGTGCCAAGGAGGCGCTCTATCTGACCAGTGCGCAGGACTACGGGGGGAAGCGTGCGCGCAAACCGAGCCTATTCGTCTCCGAAGCACTGGATCTCGATGCGTCGCAGCTGGAACCGCAGCGACGGTCGCCGGCGTCGCGAATCGCACGGCGGGCGGAGCCTGAGGCCCCGGCGGATTCGGACGAGCTGACGCTCTTCTCCCGTGGCGACGAAATCCTGTCGCTCAGTCATCGTCGGATCGACGATTACCTGACCTGTCCGCTGAAGTACCGCTACGTCCACGTCCTCCGCGTCCCGATCCACCAACACCATGCCGTCGTCTATGGAAGCGCGATCCATCAGGCGATCCGCGTCTACCTGATGAGCCGGATGGCCGGGCAACCGACATCGCTGGCGGAACTGCACGATGTGTTCCGCACCCACTGGCAAGCGGAGGGGTTCCTGACACCGGAGCATGAGGAACTCCGACTCCGACAGGGGCTCGAGGCGCTCGCGGCGTTCCATGCGTTCGAGGAAGCGGAGTCTAACACCCCAGTCCACGTCGAGCGACGGTTCTCGCTGCTGATGGATGATGTCCGCCTCGTCGGCATCTTCGATCGGATCGACTTCGGCCCCGACGGGAGTGCATCCGGCGGGGTGATCATCGACTACAAGACGTCGGACGTATCGACCCAGGAGCAGGCGGCGAAACGGACCGCGGATAGCCGGCAGCTTGCACTCTATGCCCTCGCGTACCGAGAGCTCTTCGGCGATCTCCCCGCAGCACTCGAACTGCGCTTCCTGACCCCAGAATTGATCGTCGCTCGCGTCGCCCCGACGGAGAAGAAACTGGCGAAGGCCGTGGAAGAGATGAAGTGGGCCGCCGCCGGGATCCGCGCCGCCCGGTACCCGGCGGATCCGACGTACCGCGCCTGCCGGTACTGCGCATACGCACCGATCTGTCCCGAGCGACGGACCGACTAGGTCGCCCTCCGCACAGTCGGCGTATCGGAAGTGCTGCCGCTTCCCGCGCGAACCGCCTCCAGATCGACGAGGTGATCGGCCCACAGGGATTCGATGTCGTAGAACTCCCTCGCCTCGTTCTCCAGCACGTGGACGACGATATCGCCGTAGTCGAGCACGACCCACTTTCGTTCGGAGAGCCCCTCGCTACGCGTCGGCTTGCTCGGAAGCCCAGTCCGCAGCGCGTTGACCAGCGCCTTCGCGTGAACCGCGTTGTCCACTCCGACGACGACAAAATAGCTCGTCGGAATCGATACGTCGGACAGGTCGATGACCGCAATGTCTTCTCCCTTGCGATCCTCGATCAGCCGAATCGCCTCACGCAGCAGGTCATGCTCGTCGGTCATTCGATCACCATCCCCTGTCCAGCGATCAACAACAGATCGGTCCCCACCGGAACGTAGTCGCGAAGGGCCGCGTAGCTCGCTTCGAACGTCTCGGGAAAGACGATCCGGATCTCGTTCGGCGGCAGCGCGTCCTGCAGGATCCATGCCTTCGCCTCGTCGGTCAGCACGACAACGTAGCTCGGCGAGTAGTCAAACGAATCGGCGTTCCCGATCCGCGTGATCGAGAAACCGCGCGCCCGCAAGTACTCGGCGGTCCGGCTCGCCATCTCGCGAACCCCGTTCCCGTTGAATACGGCGATGTTCACCTCGTCCGGCGTCAACAGATCGAGGCCCTTCAACGCCGACGCGACGATCCGCTCGGCCTCGACGATCTTCGGCTCGACGACCACCTGCCCGTTCGACAGGGCGGTCTCGGTCGGCAACGTCATCAGGCGCACATCTTCGGCGGGGACGTCGTGGAAGATCGCCGCGACGTCGTACAGGTCCTCCAACGTGCAGTTCGTCTCGATGATCGCGAATCGCCCCCGTACCGCGTCGCGCAGCGTCCGCGAGGTCTGTTCGCGAATCGCCTGCTCCAACGCGGCCTCCAGAAGCAGCTCGCGCCGAGCCGGACGGCCGACATCGCCGGGCAGTCCCTCGGACCGCGCGAACGCGATCGCCTCGGTGCCCGAAAGCGTCCGCTCGCCGGCACGGATCTCGACTCGTACCGGCGGATCGACGGACGTATCGGTGTAGATCGCCGCCGCATCGAGCGCCACCATGACGCCGCCGATCGCATCGATCCACTCCACCCACAGCGTACCGTCGACGGCGAGATGGAACGGGATCTCGATTCCGAGAAGGTCGGAGATCGCCTGCGCCGCGCCCGCGCCGCCAACGCTCGCGTACACATCCGACGCGGCAACGACATCCCCTTCGGGGCCCTTCACGCGGACCGCCGCCGGCAACGACAGAAGGACGAGTTCCTCTTCCGACAGGCTGATGACGGTCATGCCGTCGCCCCCGGCCGCTCCGCGATCGATCCACAGAAGGTTCGTCCGCTCGCCCTGCGCGAGGCTCAATCCGACATGCCGCTGAGTCAGTAGGTACCAAGCGACGGCTCCGGCCGCGACAACGATCGCGGCGGCCGCGATGACAAGAACTTGCTTGCGAACCGGATTCCCCCTCATGTCGTCCCCCTTCGCGACGCTATCACAGACGCCGCGGATTGTCAACCGATCCGCGGTTGGCCCGGCATGTTTCCCGTCCGTCCGTCCCAGTTGACGGCACGCGAGCCTGCGGTATGCTTGGCCCATGAATCGCAACGAAGCGGCCCGTCCTCGCGACGCGTACGTCGCCCTGGCGGAGCAGGCCGTTCGAGCCTATGTCACCGAGCGTCGGATCGTCGCTCCGCCGGCCGAGTTGCCCGAAGGAATGCGCCGATCCGCCGGTACGTTCGTTTCGATCAAGAAGCAGGGCGTTCTCCGTGGGTGCATCGGGACGTTCGCGCCGACCGAGCCGACCGTGGCCGCCGAGCTGATCGCCAATGCGATCCAATCGGCGACGTCCGACCCGCGATTCCCGCCAATCGTCCCCGAGGAACTCGACATGCTGACGATCTCGGTCGACGTCCTCTCCGAGCCGGAGCCGTGTACCGCGGCCGATCTCGATCCGAAGCATTTCGGAGTGATCGTCGAGTCCGGATGGCGGCGCGGCCTTCTGCTGCCCGCGTTGCCCGGGGTGGACTCCATCGAGCAGCAGATCGAGATCGCCAGCCGAAAGGCCGGCATCGCGCCCGGCGAACCGGTCGAACTCCATCGATTCGTCGTCGAGCGCCACGAATGACCGACCCTTCCGTCGAGATCGTCACGTTCGGCTGCCGCGCCAACCAGTATGAATCGGCGATGATGCGGCGGCGGCTCGCCGGGTCGCCCGGCGGCACGGCGAGGCCGGTCTTCCTATTGAACGCCTGTACAGTGACCGGCCTCGCGGAGCGGAAGGCGAGACAGGCGGCCCGCCGGATCCGGCGGGACCATCCCGAGGCGGCGATCGTCCTGATCGGCTGTCTCGCCGACGCGGTCCAGGGCGGACTGACCCGGTTCGACGAGGCGGATCTCCTCGCCGGCAACGCCTGGAAGACCCGAGTCGACGTCGTCGTCGCGCGTGTCCGATCCGGGGAGCGCGGCCTGCTGCCGGCCATCGAACCCGCCCCCCTCGCCGACGAGCGGAGCGCGGGCGACCCGAACCGTATCCGCGCCTTCCTAAAGGTCCAGGACGGCTGCGCGCGCGCCTGCACGTACTGCCGCACGACGCAGGTCCGCGGCGCGCCCCGCAGCAAACCGATCGACGCGATCGCCGCGGAGACTGAGTCACTGCTCGCGCACGGTTTCCCCGAGATCGTCCTCACCGGGATCGATCTGGCGCAATACGACCCGCCCGCTGGCCGACTCGCCGATCTCGTCCGCCGCCTCCTCTCGATCGACGAGCTGTCGCGGCTGCGGCTCGCGTCGATCAACCCGTCCGGCCTGACCGACCCTCTGATCGAGGCGTGGGCATCGGATACCCGCGCCTGCCCGCACGTGCACATCCCGCTCCAGTCGGGAAACGACGGCGTCCTGCGCGCGATGGCCCGCGGCTACACCGTGGCCGAGGTCCTCGATCGCATCGCCGCCGTCCGCGCCGCGATCCCGGGCGCGACGTTCGGCGCCGACCTCATCGTCGGGTTCCCCGGTGAGACCGACGAGGCGTTCGCGGATACCTGCCGCGTCGTCGACGAGGTCGGCTTCGCGAACCTCCACGTCTTTCGCTTCTCGCCTCGGCCCGGCACGGTCGCCGCGGCCCTCCCCCATCCGGTCCCCTCGTCGGCCGCCCGGCGCCGCATCGAAACGCTCGATCGCCGATGGCGCGACCGCCGCCGCGCGCTGCTTGACAACCGGGTCGGCACGACACACCATGTCCTTGTCGAAGAGCGCCGGGGAGACGAATGGCGCGGTTACACGAGCGACTATCTGTACGTCCACTTCGCCTCGAGCCAGGAGATCCCAGTCGGTTCCATCCGCCCCGTCCGAATCGTGGCGATCGCGGAGAACCACCTGGAGGGAACGATCGATGAGTGAACCTGTGCATGCCGAGTTGACACTGAACGACAACGCGGAAGCGACCGCGCTGCTCGGCCAGTACAACCGCAACTTAAAAGAGATCCAAAACGCGTTCTCCGTGCAAATCCTCGCACGGGGAGAGACGATCCGCATCGAAGGCGAGGCCGGCGAGGTCGAGCGCGTTCGCGGCCTGTTCGAGAAGCTTCTCGACCTCGTCAAGCGTCGGCATACGCCGTCGCTTGCCGACGTCCGCTACCTGATCGCGCAGGTCCAGGCCGGCGTCGGGGTCGAAGGCGTCCTGTCCGATGTCGTCCGGATCACCCACTGGGGCGAGGAGATCCGTGCCAAGACCGTCGGTCAACACCGGTACATCACCGCGGTCCGAGACAACGACATCACGTTCTCGATCGGCCCGGCCGGCACCGGGAAGACTTACCTCGCGGTCGCAATGGCGATCGACTTCCTCAAGCGAGAGCAGGTCAAGCGGATCATCCTGACCCGCCCCGCGGTCGAGGCGGGGGAGGAACTCGGCTTCCTTCCCGGAGATATCCAGGCGAAGGTCAGCCCCTACCTGCGCCCGCTCTACGATGCGATCTTCGACATGATTCCGGTCGGCGAGTTCGAGAAGCTGATCGAGCACGGGCGAATCGAGATGGCTCCCCTCGCGTTCATGCGCGGTCGAACGCTGAACAACTGCTTCGTCATCCTCGATGAGGCGCAGAACACCACATCGACACAGATGAAGATGTTCCTGACCCGCCTCGGATTTCACTCCAAGGCCATCATTACCGGCGACGTGACCCAAGTCGATCTTCAGGATCACGTCTCCGGCCTGATTGCGGTCCAGAAGATCCTCGAGGGGATCTCGGGCATCGCGTTCGTGCGCCTGGACAAGACCGACGTCGTGCGGCATGCCCTCGTCGCCCGAATCATCGAGGCGTACGAAAAGGACGATCAACGCCGCGCCCTGTCGTCCGAACCCTCGGAGCCACGTCGCTCGTAGACCGAGCGGTTGGCCAGCCCCCGCGGTTGTGCTACCCTGACCCGATCCCGCATCGATCGGTCTTGCGAGGCCGAAAGGAACGCCCATGAGCCAGCTCACCCGAGGAATCGTCGGTTCGATGGTCATCTTGACCGCCCTGTCCGTCGGCGCGTTCGCCCCGGACGCTCCCTTCGCCCCGGTTGTCATCAACGAGGTGGCCTGGGCCGGCGCCGCCGGCGACGCCAGTGCAGAGTGGATCGAACTGCACAACCCGGCGTCTCACCCGATCTCCCTCAACGGCTGGCGCCTCGTCTCCTCCGACGGCTCGCCACGCATCGATCTTTACGGCACGATTGCCGCCCACATCGCCGGCAATCCGATGAGCGGCTACTTCCTGCTCGAACGCGGGGATGATGGGACCGTCCCCGGCATCGACGCCGATCAGATCTACGAAGGTGCGCTACGCGATGCCGGCGAAACGCTCTCCCTGTATGACCGATACGGGAACCTGCTCGACACCGCGAACGGTCCGACTGCCGCCGCTTGGCCCGCGGGCACCGACGCACGCCACGCCACACCGTACGCTTCGATGGAGCGCGTCGATTACCGAGAGGCGGACCTCCCATCCAATTGGGTCAGCTCGACGGCCGAGCATTCGGCCGACGGCGGCGCGCCGCTCGTCCGCGGAACCCCTCGGGCCGAGAACTCGACATTCAACCTCCGCCCGACGCCGGCCTTCGAGCTGATCCCGGACGTTCCGACTCCCGGAATTCCGGCTCTCCTCGATGCCTCCATTTCGTTCGACGAGAACAACCGCATTCTCTCGTATCACTGGGACTTCGGCGACGGTTCCGAAGCAGCCGGGCCCCGAGTCGAGCATGCCTTCCCGAACCCCGGCGAATACTGGGTCACGCTGACGCTCGTCGATGAGAAGGGAGCGGAAGCGGCCCTCTCCCGTTCCGTCCAAGCGGCGTTCGGCTCCCCGCCGGTCGCCGACTTCTCCTTGGTGACACGGCCGCCGGATCAGGCTCTCCGAGTCGGCCGGACGATCCGCTTCCAGGATGAGTCGAGTGATGCCGACGGCGATATCACCTGCTGGTCGTGGGAGTTCGGCGACGGCACGTGTGCCGCCGAACCGTCCCCGGCTCACACGTACGACCGGTACGGCGAGTACGTCGTGCTCCTGCGCGTCGTCGATCGCCATGGCGAGGCTTCCGTCCAGAGCCGGTCGGTCCGCATCGCCAGCCGCCTGCCGTTCGCCGCGATCGACTGGTCACCCGATCGGCCAACCGAAGCGGAGGCCGTCCGCATCGACGCCTCCGCATCGAGCGATCCGGATGGCGAGATCGTCGCCTACCGGTGGGACTTCGGCGACGATGGGACCGTCGACGAGGAGACCACCGATCCGGAAGTCGAACGCACCTTCGAGGCCGGTCCGGTCGACGTTCGCCTGACCGTGGTCGACGATGCCGGAGACGAATCGCCCCCGCACGTCGTGACGATCCCGGTCAATCACCCGCCGATCGCGCAGTTCTCCGTGTCGAGCTTCGCGGCCGCCGAGACCGAGTCCATCCGGTTCACCGATTGCTCCCACGACGAGGACGGACGGATCACCTGCCTGCAGTGGGATTTCGGCGACGGGACGACCGCTTCGGACGCCGAGCCGGAGCATGCATACGAGGCCGATGGACCCTACACGATCTCTCTGACCGCCACCGACGATGCCGGCGCGACGCACACGACGGTCGCCGAGATCGTCATCGAGAATCTCCCGCCGACCGCGGTCGCGACCGCCGAGCCGTCCGAGTTGTCGACCGGCGATCCGGTCACGCTCGACGCCTCGATGTCGGTCGATCCCAGTCCGGACGGGTCGATCGCGCAATACGAGTGGGACCTCGACGGGGACGGCTCGTTCGAGCACGCCGGGTCCTCCCCGACGCTCTGTCACCGGTATGACGACGACGGCTCCTACGCCGTGCGCGTTCGGGTCACCGACGATGATGGAGCGATGACCGCGTCCGATCCGATCCTCGTTCGCGTCGCCAATCGGCCTCCTCGCGTCCGCGCCATCACGTGGATGCCGACGGACCCGACCGATACCGAAGCGGTCCAGCTGACCGCGACCGCCGACGACGATGACGGACAGATCGTCCGCTGGTCGTGGGACTTCGCCGAGGGCGTCGCCGTCGTCGGCTCCGGCCCGACGGTCCGCTTCCCGGCGTGCGGAACGTTCACCCTCCGTGTGTGCGCGGAAGACGACGACGGAGCACCGTCGGACACCTTCTCGGTCGATCTCACCGTGCGCAATACGCCGCCGGTCGCGGAGATCGCCGTGGCCGCGGGGGAAGGCCTCTGCATCGCCTTCGACGGCCGCGGTTCCGTCGATCCGAGTCCTACGGGCGAGATCCGCCATGTCGCCTGGGATTTCGGCGATGGCACGAGCTGTCCCGGACGTTCCGACAGCTGTGGCGATGAGGATCGATGGGCCCCGGTCCACTGTTACCCCGCCCCCGGAACGTATATCGTTACCCTTGTCGTCATCGACGATCAGGGGGCCATCGGCCGCACCGTCAGGACGATCCACGTTGCCGAGTGACGTCGGCAGAGATAGAAAGGACCAGCATGTTCCGTATCCGCGAAGCGACGCCCGACGACAACGAGGCTCTGCTACGGCTCGAGGCCGAGAGCCCCCAGGGAACGGGCATTTCGCTCCTCATCGATCGAGAGGACTACTTCTACCGCTCGCGTCTCCACGACCGCAGCCGTGTGCTGATCGCCGAGGAGAAGGGGAAGCTCGTCGGGATCATGGCGTTCGCGATCAAGGATGTGCTCCTCGACGGCCAACCCGAGCCGGTGGCGTACTTCTACGATCTGCGCGGCGAGGCCACATACCGCCGGAGCATGAAACGCGGACTCCTCCGCCTCTGGCACGCTTGTCTCGACGAGATCAACGGAGCGGGAGCCGCGTTCATCTACGGACATGTGAAGAGTGATAACCACGATTCGATGCGGATTTCCACGAAGATGGATGCGAAAATCGGCGCGACATTCGACATCCTGACGCTGCCGAGCCTCCCCGGCGACGCCGGTCCATTCGAGGACCATCTGGACGATCTCGAGACCGAGATCGAGCGACTGGATCGCTACGTCGGGAACCGCTCGTTGCGCCCGTGCGACTTCGGCGACGCCTATCGTCGAGGCAAGGAACTCGGATACCTGCGCGGCATCTTCCGAATCGAGCAAGGCGACTCCTCCGCCCAGGTCAGCCAGTGGGATCTATCGAAGATCTACCGCTGTCGCGTCGTCCACATGCCGCTGTCGCTTCGCGCGTTACGAATCCTGCTGAACCCGTTGGCGCAAGCGCTACCCCTTCCGCAGATCCCACGCGTCGGCCAGCAGATCACGTACGCTCAGCTGTTCGATCCGATCTGCGAGGGGGAGGAGGGCCCTGCGCTGCTGAAGACGCTGATCCAACGGCTGCGACGCAAGGCGCGCAGCGACGGAATCGACATCCTGACGCTGTTCGTCTATCAGGATGATCCGCTGATCCCGGGACTGCCGCGCTTCGTCCCCCAGCAAGTGATACAGTACCACACGATGATCCGGCCGTGCCGCTCGAACGACCTACCGGAGCGGCCTCTGTTCCTCGATATCCGAGATATCTAGCCGCTGCTTGACACGGTCTCGTCTGGAGGCATCGGGAAGCCACGCTATCGTGGCCTCGAGTCGCGAGCCGTTCCGAAGGAGCGGTTCGCCGCTGTCTAGCTTCTGCTAGACAGCAAGTCGGTATCCGAATCCCCGTGACGTCAAGACCAGCTCGGGGTTCTTCGGATCCCTTTCGAGCTTCCGACGCAATAGGTAGACGTACTTCTGGACATCCTGGCCGGTCGCGTACGGGCTTTCGGGCCACAGCTCGGCAAGGATCTCGTCGCTCGTGAACACACGGCCGGGAGAGGACGCCAACAGCTTCAGCAGGCTGTACTCCTTCGGAGACAGCGTGACGGTTCTCTCCTTCAATCGCACTTCCTTGCGAACGTCATCGATCGTCAGGTCGAGGGCGCCGATGCCCGGCTGCGTCCGCCGTAGAACCGCCTCGACGCGGGCCAGAACCTCCTCGAGATGGAACGGCTTCGAGATGAAGTCATCCGCGCCGTCGCGAAGGCCCCGCACCCGATCGTCGGCACGGCTCAGCGCCGTGACCATGATCACCGGCACCGTGCTCCGCCGACGGATTTCCGCAAGGAGCTCCCACCCGGCGTCTTTCGACTCCGGAAGGATCACGTCGAGAAGCACCAAGTCCGGCGTCCATCGCGCCAGGAGCTCCTCCGCATCGGTCCGGTTCCCGACCACGCGCACGCGGTACCCCTGCTCCGAGAAGGCCTCCTCGAGGAGGGATGCAATGCGAATCTCGTCCTCACAGATCAGAATATTAGCTGATCCCATCATCACCACTCGCTACCATGATCTACCCCGCACTCCCGCCAGGGTTTCGTGGATGGACTACGATGTGTCCTCCGTATCGTCCTGTGCCTTGCGCTCGCGCCGCAGGAACGTCGGGACATCCAGGCTCTTGTCGATCGTGATCCTCTCTCGCTGCGACGGACGCCGCAGCTCTCGGCCGATCATATCCGCCTCCTGGAAGTCGGCCGCAATGACGGTAATCTGAATCCCGCCTTCGAAGTCCGGTTGGACCACTGCTCCAAACACCAGATCGCACTCGGTGGCCGCCGCCTTCCGGACGTGGTCCGCCGCCGCGGTCACTTCTCCCAGCGTCAGGTCCCCGCCGCCGGTCACATTCATGATCATCTTCCGGGCACCGCGGATCGAGTCCCCCTCGAGCAACGGGTTGCTGCTCGCCAGCTTCGCCGCGGTCACCGCGCGGGCGTCGCCGCCGGCCTGTCCCATCCCCATCATCGCGTCCCCGGCACCGGACAGAACCGACCGGATGTCGGCGAAATCGAGGTTAATCAACCCACGAATCGTGATCAGGTCCGAGATCCCTCGCACACCTTCGTGAAGGATCTCGTCGGCCAGCTCGAATGCCTTCGTCATCGGCAGGCCGCGCGCGTTCGTCTCCAGCAATCGATCGTTGGAGATGACGATCAACACATCGGCCGACTTGCGCAGCTCGGCCAGTCCGGCCTCGGCGTGGGTCCTCCGAACCGTCCCTTCGAAGGAGAATGGCCTTGTGACGACCCCCACCGTCAGCGCCCCGCTCTCCCGGGCGATCTCGGCAATCACCGGTGCGGCACCGCTTCCCGTGCCGCCGCCCAACCCGGCGGTGATGAACACTAAATCCATATCCCGGACGAGGTTCGCAATCTCCCATCGTGATTCGTTCGCGGCGCGGTGGCCCTTCTCGAGGTCCCCGCCCGTGCCACGCCCGCCCGTGATATCCATGCCCAGTTGCAGCGTCTCCCCGATCGGCGCCGCATCGAGCACCTGTCGATCGGTGTCGACGGCGATCAACCGGACGCCCTGCAGCTTCTCCTCCCGCATTCGGACCACGGCGTTGACCCCGCCGTCGCCGACGCCGAGGACGACGATTCGCGCGGTGAGACCGTGCTGTGGCTCCTGTTCCCGCACCTGCTCGACGAGCGGCGGTTCGCCAATCACGACATCGTGGGGACCCAGCGTTCTCCCGACGGCTCCGCGAAGCGCGTCGAGCTTCCGTAGGCAGTACTCCTTCTTGAATTCGCTGTCCACCGACACGAACAACTGCTCCCCGCTAAAGGACACCGCGGCGACGTCCGTCGGCAGGCATGCGCGAAGGATCCGATCGTCGATCGCGCTCAGAACCTCCCGCCATCGATCCCGTAGCCCTCCATCCGCCGAGTGCTTCGTGTTTTGGTCCGACATCGTATCGCTCCCTGTGCCATTCTGTACGCGAATCTCGCACATGTCAATGGCACATCGCGCCGCGGCTGGACGTCGTGCGTCGGTTGTCGCCGCGCGTCGGTTCGTCTACCATGCCGAATGTGACGTGGGAAGCGGTCTGGAACGTTCTGAAGTGGGTCCTGTTGGTGCTCGTCGCCGGCTTCGTCGGGCAATTCGGCAAGGCGCTCGCGATGCGCCTGATCGAGCGCCGCAAGCAATCCGGAGCCGATACGGAACCTCCTCCTCGTCCGCTTTCCGAGGAGGCCGAGCTGGAACGTGTGCGTCGAGCCGCCGAGGCCAAAATCGAGAAGAAGCGCGCCAAGGCCGAGGTCAAACGCGCCAAGAAAGCCGACGACAAGCCGTCGTCGTAAGGGAACGCGAAGAGGCTGGGGGGGCGATGCGGCCTAGCTCTCGTCCTTCGCGTGCTCGACGATCTCCATCCCGTTGTAGTATCCGCAGTGCGGGCACGCCCGGTGAGGGAGCTTCGTCTCGTGGCAGTGCGGACACTCCATCGACGCCACGCCGCTCATCTTCCGCCAGTGGGTGCGCCGCGCACGGCCTTTCGATCGGGACGTTCGGTATTTCGGGACTGCCATCGTTCCTCCTACAAACATAGCCCCTCCGCGAGACGGAGAGGGCTTCTCAGGACGGAAGTCTAGCCGACCGTCGCCTCCGGCGCAACCTCGATCACGAGGGTCACGGGACCGTCGTTCTGCAGTTCGACCGCCATTTTCGCGCCGAATCGTCCCATCTCGACGACGACGCCCTGCGCACGCAACGCCTCGACGAACGCATCGAACAACGGTTCGGCGATCTCGGGAGGAGCCGCTCCGGTAAAACTCGGGCGTCGTCCCTTTCGGGTATCGCCGTAGAGCGTGAATTGGGACACGGCGAGGATCCGCCCGCCGATATCGAGGAGCGACCGGTTCATTCGCCCTTCGGCATCCTCGAAGATACGCAGCTGGACGATCTTGCGCGCCGCCTTCTCCAAGACCACCGCGTCATCGCCCGGCGCGACGCCGACAAGGAGAAGGAGTCCTTCGTCAATCGCGGCGATTCGATCGCCGCCGACATCGACCGATGCATGGCTCACTCGCTGCAGCACAACCCGCACGGCTTAGGCCTCTTCCTGGAGCCGTTCGGCGTAATCGATCAGCCGTTGCATCGCCTCATCGCTGAGCGTCGACGCCCGTGCGGCGAGCACCAACTCCATCCGCTCCCGCGTCACCTGCGCCTGGATGCTCTGATGGAACGCCTGCTCGACGAGACGCGGCGCTCGGACATTGGCGTCTCGGTCGACGAAGTTGACCCGCCATTGCGGCAGCCGATTCAGAAGCCCGAGGGCAATCTCGATCAGGCGCTTGATGTGCGGCTCGCGAGTCTCGAACACGCGATTGACGTAGTTCGCAACCCGTTGGTTGTCGGTGAAGAAGATGACCGAATCGACGCCGAGCGTCTCCACGTGTCGAGCGGCCTCGATCAGCGCCCGATACTCGGCGACCTCGGTCGTCGCCCGCCCAATGAGACGAGAGATCTCCTCGACGACGGTCCCATCCTGCGTGGTGATCGCGAATCCGATCCCCGCTTCGCCGGGCTCGCCGGGCTCGCCCTTCGCCGCCCCGTCGGTGTATACGAACAGTTTCTTCATCGGGTGGGCCCACCAGGATTCGAACCTGGGACCGACCGGTTATGAGCCGGTTGCTCTCACCACTGAGCTATGGACCCGTTCTCGCCACCGAGCATAGACATCGATCCGTACGACTGTCAAGGAATCGCCGCACCGCTCCGGCGCCCCACGCGCCTACCGAGCCGACGCGTCCGCCGCATCTTCGATCCCCTCGGAGAGGTAGAAGCCGCAGGCCTCGAACGCATTCAGCAGCTCGCCCGGATCGGCACTCCACTGCCCGAGCTTTCGCGAGATGTGCTCGGTCCAGGAGTAGTCGTCATACGTGAACGTTTCTTCCCGGCCCTCGGCAAGCGGGAGTTTCGCACCGAGCGATCGGTAATAGTCCTGGGCCAGGTAGCCCTCATCCATCGCCGCCGACGCTCGTTCGATACGGTCTCGATCGAACACCGGGTATCGATCCTCGAACAGCGTGAACTCGATCGGATACCGCGGACGCGGACGCGGCGCCTCATCTGGATACCCCATCGCCAACTGGACGAGCGGGAAGACGCGCGGTGGCAGATCGTACTCTTCTACGATACGGGCGGCCGCGTACGGCGCCGCCCCGAGGAAACAGCTTCCGAGTCCCAGCGACTCCGCGGCCAGAACCATATTCTCCGCCATGTACGCAGCGTCCTGGATACCGAGCAACAGCGTGGACAGGTCGCACATGGCCCGCCGCCAGCCGCGCGCCTCCATGATGCGCTCCATTCGGTGTACGTCGACGCAGACCGTAAAGAGAAGCGGCGCGGAGAACGGGTTCCTCGTTCGATCCCGCCTCAGCAGCAGGCTGCCGAGCTGCGCAGCAAACGGCGCCCGTTGCCCGGCCCGAGCGATCGCCTCGACCACCTCTGAGGTCGGCTCCTCGTCCGTGTAACGCCGGATCGACACGCGCCGCCGCATCGCCTCGAAGATCGGGTGGGCCGTCACACGGTCCTCCATCGCCGGCCCGCTACTCGGCACGCTTCACGCGGATCTCGCCGACGCCGAGATGGATCGACAGCCGACCGGTCCCCTCTCCGAGCGTTGCCGCGACGGAGCTTCCGAGGCCGCCGGCCTCGATCGCCTCCATCTCCTGGAACGGGCCGACGGACAGCCCGCCGATCCCCACGGTCGCGTCGATCGCATGCGCCGCGTCGGCCGGCAGATCGATCTCGATCTCTCCGGTCCCGAGGTTGACGTCGATCTGATCCGCCGTGATCCCGAGCAGTCGAACGTCCCCCGCCCCGGACCGAACGGCCAACGACGGACCGACCGTCCCTTCCACTTCGATCTCCCCGACGCCCAGTTCGATCGACGCATCGCCGGCACCGGAGCCCAACCGAATGTCCCCGGCGCCCTGCGACGCGCGGATCTCCGTCCCGACAGGAACCTCGAGCCGATACTCGATCTCCCAGTATGCGTTGCGCGGCCCCTTGGAGTGGATTGCGACACCGCATCGCGTCGGTTCGATCAGCAGGGTCACCCCGTCGAGGATCGTCTGGGATTGGGCCCGCTTGACCGCGACGATTCGTACCCCGTCACCGTCCCACGTGTCGATCGTGATGCTGCCGATCCCGTTGTCGACCTCGACGCACGGCCCGGCGAGCGAGACCGATTGGTCGACCGTCTCTTCGACCTTCGGCCGCTCGAGGATCGGCCCGATCACCGGACGTCCGATCGCGCCCCACGTTGCGGAGAGGCCGATGACCGGACCCGACAACTGTGGCTCCCCGGCGGCCAATTCGGCGTCCCCCCACGCGAACGAGGCGATCGGCAGGACATAGCCGAGATGCAGTTCGAACCCGAAGTAGTGAAGCGGCTGAACCTGGAAGCTGACGAACGGTTCGA